>Ga0209127_100029_pt1 | contig 327772 bp, 313 predicted proteins | sample LakSupMetagenome_FD_187469 | JGI IMG/M metagenome (GOLD analysis project Ga0209127, IMG submission 187469) | Freshwater microbial communities from Lake Superior, Canada - Sta WM archaea (SPAdes) (version 2) | ecosystem: Environmental > Aquatic > Freshwater > Lake | place: Lake Superior, Canada... | reverse complement strand
ATCGGCAGGCGAAGACCCAAGCTCACCCACGGGCTTGGTGTCCCTCAGGGCTGTCGGTCTTCCGCCTGCCACCGCAACCGCTGGTATAGCAGATGAGGCAAAATGAGAGTTACAAGGGACCGCCGCTTGTCATTGGAATGCAACGGCGCCGTCGCGCCTTCTGCGGCTAGCGCAGGCCATCATCCCTGCCCTTCTCCCACACGGGAGAAGGGTTCCCCCGCGCTCTTCATCCCTAGTTGAGCCTCTCTCCGCGAAACTGTGCCAAAGCTGACCAAAGCCTCGGTGTGACGATGAAAACGTCACAAGAATTTCAAAATGCCGCCGCCGGCCCGACCCGATCGGCAGCGACATTGCCGGTGCTGGCGGCCCAGGAACCGCCGGCACGATGAACTGGAAACCGAGGACCATGTCGACGCATAAGCCGCGCCACCCCGCGCACCGCACCGCCAGCTTCCACGATGCCAGCGCACGCGAAGCCTATGCATCGCGCTTCCGTCCGATCGCGATTCCTGCCATTCTCGCGGGAACCCGCTGGACCCCAGCCGCGTTGACCTCGCAGCGCAGGGACGTTCCGGCGCTCCTGCGCAACGGTTTCGAAGATTGATACGACGACCTCCTACTGAGACCCCAAATGCTTGACCGGCGCAGAGTTCTTCAGACTCTCGCCGGTCTTTTTCTGTCCAGTTTCGGTCTCGGCGGCTACGCCTATGCCTGGGAACCCGCTCATCAGGGCGTGACCCGCTACCGGCTGAAGCCCGCCAGCTGGCCGGAAGGCCGGCAATTGCGCCTAGCCGTGATCACCGACCTGCATGTCGGCGGCCCGCATATGCCGGTCGCGCGCGTGCGTGAGATCGTCGCGCAGACCAATGCGCTGAAGCCGGACCTGACCTTGCTGGTCGGCGATTTCGTCGCCAGCCGCACCCGCCGCCCAGATGATCCTGCTCCTTCCGAATGGGCCATCGAGCTCGCCCGCCTGGAAGCGCGCTCCGGTTGCTTCGCCGTGCTCGGCAATCACGACTGGTGGCAGGACGAGCGCGCCCAGCGCGAGCTCAAGGGGCCGACCCAGTCCACCATTGCGCTCGAGGCGGTCGGCATTCCCGTCCTGGAAAACCGGGCGATCAGGCTCGAAACCCAGGCCGGGCCGCTCTGGATCGCCGGGCTCGGTGACCAGGAGGCCTTCGTCCTGCGCCGCCGCCCGCGCGGGTTGCGCTACGGCCTCGACGACCTGCCGGCGACGCTCGCCATGATCGGTGACGATGCGCCGGTGATCCTGATGGCGCACGAGCCCGACATTTTCGCCAGGACGCCCGCCCGCGTCACGTTGACCCTTTCGGGCCATACCCATGGTGGCCAGGTCAGGCTGTTCGGCTGGTCGCCGATCGTGCCCTCACGCTACGGCAATCGCTACGCCTACGGCCATGTCCATGAGAATGGCCGCGACCTCGTCGTCTCGGCCGGGCTCGGCACCAGCAAGCTGCCGATCCGGCTGGGGGCGCCGCCGGAGATCGTCCTGATCGAACTGGGCTGAAGGCGACGCCTTAGCGTCACCTGGTCAGCGAACGATGACCTTCCCGCCGACCGCAGCGCGGTTGTAAAGGTCGATCGCGTCGATGTTGCGCATCCGGATGCAGCCGGACGAGGCCGAGCGGCCGATCGTCTCCGGCTCGTTGGTGCCGTGGATGCGGTAGAGCGTGTCCTTGCCGTCCTGGTAGAGATAGAGCGCGCGGGCGCCGAGCGGGTTGTCGGGGCCGCCCTCCATGCCGCCGGCGCGCGGCGCCAGATGCGGCCAGCGCTTGATCATCTCGGCCGGCGGGGTCCAGCGCGGCCACTCGGCCTTGCGCTGCATCACCGCGGTGCCGGTCCAGCCGAAGGCCTCGTCGCCGGTCGCGACGCCGTAGCGGATCGCCTTCTTGTTCGGCAGGACGAAGTAGAGGAACTTCTCGGTGGTATCGACCACGATCGTGCCCGGCTCTTCGCCGGTCGGATCGTTGATCTCGTACGGCAGATGCGTGATCTGCGTCTCGAAATTCGGCACCAGCGCCATGTATTCGGCGTCGCGCGCCGAGAGCGCCGGAGCATGAACGGTCTTGTACTGGCAGGCGCCGAGAAGAATCGACAGGCCGAGCACCGTAACGAAAGTCTGCTTCATGGGGTCCACCGCCGGCACCGATACGGTGCTCGTTATGATGAATGCTTCGTTAATAAACGGTGACCCGACAAGGCACGGCCCGGGTCGAACACAACCCGGTCTTACGGCCCAATCGTCTTGCAGGCAATGAAGTTCCTGCGTCGCACTGGCGTCTTGCTGCATTGCAGTGACAATATGGTCACGCTTGCGGGCTAGCCCGTTCGGCTCGCCTCGCGACTATCGGAGACTTGCGCGTGACCACACTGCTGATCAGCCATCCTTCCAGCCTCCGCCACGTCACGCCGCCGGGCCATCCCGAGCGTGCCGACCGGATGCGCGCCGTCGAGCAGGCTCTGGAGGACGAGCGCTTCGCGCTGCTGCAGCGTGTCGAGGCGCCGGAAGGGACGCTCGCCCAGGTCGAGCTCTGCCACCCCGCCGCCTATGCGCAGGCGATCTCCGAGGCTTCGCCGCAGGAAGGCCTCGTCCAGATCGACGCCGACACGATCATGTCGCCGGGAACGCTCGCCGCGGTCCTGCACGGCGTCGGCGGCGCCGTCCATGCCGTCGATGAAGTGATGTCCGGGCGCGTCAGCAACGCCTTCAGCGCCATGCGCCCACCCGGCCACCATGCCGAGAGCGACAAGGCCATGGGCTTCTGCTTCTTCAACAACGCCGCCATCGCCGCCCGCCATGCGCAGAAGGCTCACGGCGCCGAGCGCGTCGCCATCGTCGACTGGGACGTCCATCACGGCAACGGCACCCAGGAGATCTTCTGGGGCGATGCCAGCGTGCTCTACGCCTCGACCCATGAGATGCCGCTCTATCCCGGCACGGGCGCCCCCTCCGAGCGCGGCGAGCACGGCACCATCGTCAATGCCCCCTTGCGGGCAGGCGACGGCACGGACGTCTTCCGCGACGCCTTCGAGAGCGCGATCCTGCCGCGGCTCGACGACTTCCGGCCGGATCTGGTGATCGTCTCGGCCGGCTTCGACGCGCATTGGCGCGACCCGCTCGCCAATATCAACCTGAAGGAAGCGGACTTCGCCTGGGCGACGCAGAAGCTGATGGCGATCGCCGACCGCCATGCCGGCGGGCGGCTCGTCTCGATCCTTGAGGGCGGCTACGACCTCGAAGGCCTGTCGAAATCGACCGCCGCCCATGTCATGGCGCTGATGCGGGGCTAGCCGCCGCGCTCACTCCAGCGGCGCGGTCTCGGCGATCTCGATGCCGAAGCCGGACAAGCCGACGAAGGCGCGGGTCGAGGAGGCCAGGTTGATGATCGAGGCGACGCCGAGATCGCGCAGGATCTGGGCGCCGAGGCCGACCTCGCGCCATTGCTGCGAGCGCAGCGCGTCCGAGCCTTCCTCGCCCTCGACGCTCTTGATCGGCACACCGGCCGAGCCGTCGCGCAGATAGACCAGCACGCCCTTGCCCTCCTGCTGGAAGCGGCGCAGCACGCACTGGATCGAGGAGGCGCCGCCAAGCACGTCGGCGACGACATTGGCGCGGTGTAGCCGGGCCGGCACCTTCTCGCCATCGCCGAGCTTGCCCATGACGAAGGCGAAATGCTGGGTGTCGTCGAAGGGCGTCACATAGACATGGCCGGTCATCTCGCCGAACTCGGTCTTGACCGGGAAGGAGTGCACGCGCTCGACCAGCTTCTCGCGCGCCTGGCGATAGGCGATCAGGTCGGCGACCGTGATCTGCTTGAGGCCGTGCTTCTGGGCGAAGGCGGTGATCTGCGCGCCCTTCATCACCGTGCCGTCATCGTTGGCGAGCTCGCAGATCACGCCGACCGGAGGCAGCTCGGCGAGCTTGCAGAGATCGACCGCCGCCTCGGTATGGCCCGAGCGCATCAGCACGCCGCCGTCCTTGGCGATCAGCGGGAAGACATGGCCGGGCCGGACGAAATCGGCAGCGCCCATATTGCCGTTGGCCAGCGCGCGTACGGTGTTGGTGCGCTGCTCGGCCGAGATGCCGGTGGTCAGCCCGTGCTTGACGTCGACGGTGATGGTGAAGGCGGTGCCGAGCGGGGCGTCGTTGGACGAGACCATCGGGTCGAGCCGCAGGCGGCGCGCCTCGCCCGAGGTCAGCGGCGCGCAGACGATGCCGCAGGTGTTGCGGATGATGAAGGCCATCTTCTCCGGCGTGCAGAGCGAGGCGGCGACGATGAGATCGCCCTCGTTCTCGCGGTCGTCGTCATCGGTGACGATGACGATCTCGCCGCGCGCGAAGGCTTCGACGGTCTCGGCGACATTGCTTGCGGTCATGGCAGCCTCGCGCGGGCCCTGCAGGCCCAGGAAGTCGTTGGGGGTGACGGCGCCGCCGGTCGCGGCGGCGATGCGCTCGGCGCTTTCCCGCGAGATCCAGGCGGTCGGATCGTTGCAGAGCGCCGTGACGCTGGCAGGCGACAGGCCGACCTGCCGCGCGAAGGCGCTGCGGGCTGTGTTGGTTTGCCGGAGCCAGACGTCGAGCTTCATGGCATGATAGCTAGCACCGCCAACCTTCGATTTCAATGAAGCGGATCGGCCAATTTCAGTATTACTGAAAAGCATAATCTAACGTCATCTGGCTGTGCCATAAACGGCATCGCGCAGCTGCGTCACGAACGGCCCCGCCATGCCCTCGAAGGTCGTGTTGGTCAGCGCGACCACGACCAGCTCATTGGCCGGGTCGACGAACCAGCTATGGCCGTAGGCGCCGCCCCATTGCAGAGTGCCCTTGGCCTGCGGGGTCGCGGCCGCCTGCGGGTCGTCGAGCACCGCCCAGCCATAGCCGAAGCCCCAGCCCGGCCCCTGCGTCGCCGCTTGTACTCCGACCTGATCCTGCATCATCGCGGCAACCGTCCCGCGCTTCAGGATCGGCACACCGCCCGTCCTGATCACCTCCAGGAACCGCAGCAGGTCCCCGGCTGTGCCGACCATGCCGGCGCCGCCGGAGGCAAACGAAGCTGGTTCGAGCGCGCGGCTCGGATTGAAGAGGATGGCGCTCGCCCCAAACGGTACCGCCATCTCGTCCGTGATCTTCACGGGTTCCGGCTTTCCGTCGGCGTAGGGCGCGGCGAGTCTGGTCGAATCGGCCACCGCAAAGCCGGTGTCCTTCATGCCGAGCGGGCCGGTGATCAGGCGCTGGACGAGAGCGACCAGCGGCTCGCCGGAGGCGGCTTCGAGCACGCCGCCGAGCACGTCGATGCCGAGCGAATAGCTCCATTTCGCCCCCGGAGCGAAGCCGAGCGGCGCCTGGCCGAGGCGGCGCAGATTCTCCTTCAAGCTCAGCCCCGGCTGGTCCATCCCGTCGGACACATTGAGCGTGTGATAGGGGCTGCCCGACGGCTCGAAGAAGCGATAGCTCAACCCCGATGTGTGGGTCAGGAGTTGGCGCACCGTGATCACAGGCTGAGTCCGGTCCGGGAGCATGGGCCGAAAGTCCGGCAGGAAGCGCGTCACCGGATCATCCAAGCGAAGCCTACCCTCTTCCACCAGCTTCATCACTACCGTCGAGACGATCGGCTTCGTCACCGAGGCGAAGCGGAAGATCGCATCCTCCTGCATCCGCCGGCCCGCCTCGCGATCGGCGAGCCCGGCAGCCTGATGGTGGATGAGCTTGCCGCCGCGCGAGACGAGCACGACGGCCCCGACGAGCCGCTTCTCCGCAATGGCCTGCGCGACGACGCCCTCGATCCGGGTTGAGAGCGCCGCATCGGGGGCCGCCTGCGCCATGGCTTGCAGCGAGAGCATGAGACCGGCCAACAGAATGGGAAGGCTACGCATGGCGATCGACTTTCGATATAAGGAACGATCGCTCCTGATATCGCGCTCCCATAATTAATTCCAGAGTGATCACTGTGATAAATAAGGACGAGGCGGATCGCCGCCCGCGCGGCCGGCCGCGCGCCTTCGATCGCGAGAAGGCGCTGGCCGCCGCCGGCGAGACCTTCTGGAAACTCGGCTATGAAGGTGCTTCGCTCGTCGATCTCACCGAGGCGATGGCGATCACGCCGCAGAGCCTCTATGCCGCCTTCAAATCAAAGGCAGACCTCTTCCGCGAGTCGCTCGGCTGGTATCTCGGCGAGGTCGGCTCGGCGGCGCGTGCGGCGCTCGACGAGCCGGATGTCGTCGAGGCCTTCAGGCAGTTCTACGCCGCATCCGTGCGCCAGTTCTGCAGCGAGGATCAGCCGAGGGGCTGCATGCTGTCAGCGGCGCTGGTGAATTGCGGCAGCGAGCACAGGGGCATCGCCAAGGAGGTTGCGGGTTACCGCGCCGCGAGCATCGCCCTCTTTCAGGCCCGGCTGGAGCGCGCCCTCGCCGCGCATCAGCTTAAGGACGGGACAGATTGCGCGGCGCTGGCCCGTTATCTCGGAGCGATCGTGCAAGGGCTCTCGATCCAGGCCAATGACGGCGCCCGCGCAGGCGAACTCGACGCCGTCGCGGCGCTCGCCGTCACCACGATCGCAAGCGCCCGGCGCTGACCGGTCATTGCCCGAACGGCCAGCGCGGCTCGATCACGCCGACTTGTGCGCGGTGACGCAAGAACTGGTCTGCCAGCACGCAAGCGACCATCGCCTCGCCGACCGGCACGGCGCGGATGCCGACGCAGGGGTCGTGCCGGCCCTTGGTGAACATCTCGGTCTCGCCGCCGGAGCGGTTCACAGTGGCGCGGGGCGAGAGGATAGACGAAGTCGGCTTGACCGCGAAGCGCGCCACGATCGGCTGGCCGGTCGAGATGCCGCCGAGGATACCGCCGGCATGGTTCGACAGGAACAGCGGCTTGCCGTCATTGCCGGCGCGCATCTCGTCGGCATTCTCCTCGCCGGAGAGCTCGGCCGCAGCGAAGCCGTCGCCGATCTCGACGCCCTTGACCGCGTTGATGCTCATCAGCCCCGCGGCGATCTCGGCGTCGAGCTTGCCGTAGATCGGCGCACCGAGGCCCGCCGGCACGCCCTCGGCGACGATCTCCAGCACCGCCCCGATCGAGGAGCCGGACTTGCGGATGCCGTCGAGATAATCGGCGAAGCGTTCGGCCGCCTTGGCATCCGGGCAGAAGAACGGGTTGTTGCCGATCTCGTCCCAGTCCCAGTTGCCGCGGTCGATCTTGTGCGGACCCATCTGGACGAGCGCGCCGCGCACCACCATGCCCGGCACGACCTTGCGGGCGATCGCCCCGGCCGCGACCCGCATCGCCGTCTCGCGTGCCGAAGAGCGGCCGCCGCCGCGATAGTCGCGGATGCCGTATTTCACGTCATAGGTGAAATCGGCATGGCCCGGCCGATACTTGTCCTTGATCTCGGAATAGTCCTTCGAGCGCTGGTCGACATTGTCGATCAGCAGCCCGATCGAGGTGCCCGTCGTGACCTGCTCGCCGTCGCTCTCGCGCGCGAAAACACCGGAGACGATACGGACCTGGTCCGGCTCCTGACGCTGCGTCGTGTAGCGCGACTGGCCGGGCCGGCGCTTGTCGAGGTCGCGCTGTATCTCGGCCTCGCTCAACGGGATCAACGGCGGGCAGCCATCGACGACGCAGCCGATCGCAGGCCCATGGCTCTCGCCGAAGGTGGTGACGCGGAAGAGATGGCCGAAAGTGTTGTGCGACATGGAAGCCTGATATGTGACGTAGCAGGCTTTTAGGCGGGAAAGCCAAAACGTGGAAGTCCATAGGCGTGGGCAGCGTCCCACTTGGCAAGCGGAAGCATCTTACCTAAATTATGACCAATTATTTGGTCAGGAGCGAGATCATGAAATCTGTCGCCCTTGCTGAGGCCAAGGCTCATCTGAGTGCGCTGATTGACGCTGTGGAAGCCGGCGAGAGCATCTCGATCACCCGCCACGGCAAGCCCGTCGCACAACTGATAGCGGCGGAGAAGCCTCCAAAGCCGCTCGATATCGCCAAGCTGCGCGCGCATCTGGCCACGATGCCGATGCAGGAAGAGGACGGCGGTGAATTCATGCGCCGCATCCGTGACGAAGCGCGCTATTGAAACTCTACCTCGACACCTCGCTCGTCGTCACCGCGCTGGTCAAGGAACCGAGCTCCGCAGCCATCGTCGAATGGCTCGAGCAGCAAAGCTCTCATCGTTTCGTGATCAGCGACTGGGTCGTCGCCGAGTTCTCCGCGGCATTGTCCGTCAAACTGCGGTCGAACCGGCTCCATGCCGAGGCGCAGGAGCGCGCGCTCGCAAAGCTGGCCGATCTGATGACCAGCGAGTTCGAATGCCTTCCCGTGGCGAGAGAGCATTTTCGTCAAGCCGCCGCCTTCTGCAACCGCAGCTTCGTTGGGTTGCGAGCGGGTGATGCGCTTCATCTCGCAATCGCCGCCAGCTCTACCCTCAAGCTTTGCACCCGCGACAGGCTCCAGGCCGAAGCCGGCGCCGGGCTAGGCGTATTGACCGAGTTCGTGCCCTCGTTGCCGTAACAGACGGCCGCCTCAGTGCCCGACCATCGCCGCCGCCGGTACCGCCGGCGCGCCTTCCCAGCGCGTGTTCGCCGGCAGGTTCTCGCCCTTCATGATCACGGTGAGAAGGCCGATCTGGGCGTAGTCGCCGACATGGGTGTCGTAGAGCACGGTCGCCCCGGCACCGACGCAGACGCCCTTGCCGAGCGTGACACGCCCGACCTTCATCACCCGGTCCTCATAGAGATGGGTCTGCAGGGCCGAATGGGCGTTGACGGTGCAGAAGTCGCCGACCTTGATGCAGTCGAACTCGGTGATGTCAGTCGAGTCCAGCCAGACGCCCTGGCCGTATTGCGCGCCGAACAGGCGCAGGAACCAGGGCAGGAACGGCGTGCCGCGCAGATAGTCGAACAGCACCTTGCCGCCTAGCCCCCAGTAGAGCACGGCGATCGCCTCGGTGCGCATCGCCCAGAACGACCACATCGGCTTCATCACCGGCTTGTAGACGCCCATCAGCAGCCATTTCATCAGCGCGCAGATCAGCGCCTGGGTGATGGCGATCAGCACGGCGCAGCCCATGAAGGCGAGCGCCAGGCCGGCCCAGTCGCGGTCGAAGATCTTCTGCTGCAGCACGAGGTCGACGGCGAGGGTGCCGAAGGTGATGAACAGCATCGCCGGGAAGGAGGTGTGCAGCGCCTCGAAGACGGCGCGTGCCAGCTGCTTGCCCGTCGAGGGCTTGTAGGTCCAGTCGGCGCCGAGATCGACCTTCTGCCGCGTCGGCAGCTTGATCGGCGGCGAGCCGAACCAGGTGTCGCCGGGGCTCATCAGCTCGTTCGCCGGCGGCTTCGACTTGATGCCGATCAGCACCTTGTCGGGGATCACCGCGCCCGGCGGCACAACCGCGTCGTTGCCGACGAAGACCTGCTCGCCGGTGCGGGTCATGTCGAGGCGCATATAGCCGCGCCGCATGTCCTCGTCGCCGAAGATCACCTCGTCCGCGATGAAGTTGCCGGCGCCGATGCCGGTGATGTCGTAGCGGCCGGAGAGATTGGTCGATATCTCGGCGCCCTGGCCGATGCTGGCGCCCATCATGCGGTACCAGAAGCGCATATAGATCGTCGCGAACAGCGAGGAGAGCGTCTCCAGTGTCACCTCGGTCGCCAGCGCCACCGTCCATTTGCGGGCGTAGAAGCCCGAATGGATCGAATAGGTGCCCGACGAGACCCGCGGCAGGATCGCCCAGCGCAGCGCGCAGATCAGGAAGACCGTGACAGTGATCAGGCCGATCGCCGTCGGCCAGGTCAGGATCGGGAGGTACCAGAGATAGCTGACGTCGGACCAGGTCGCGACCCAGTTGTCGATTCTGTCGAACAACCAGAAGGCCGGGAAGATCGGCAGCAGGCTGATCGGCGGCAGCACGATCAGCATGACCACGTAGAACAGCGTCATCGCCGCCCGGCGCCCGGCGCTCGCCTCGGCTTGCGGCGGCAGGGCCTCGACATCGACCATGCCGGTCTTGCGGGCAGGCGAGCCGTCCCAGATCTCGGCCGTGCCGATCGTCGCGCCTGGCGCGATCGCCGTGAGGTCGCCGATCTCGGCGTGGTCGCCGACCGTGCAGCCATGGCCGAACACCACGGAGGAGCCGGCATAGACGTCCTTGCCGATCGTGATCCGTCCGATGATGAAATCGGCGCCGACCGCCTCGGCATTGGCGAAGGTGGTCTTCGATCCCAGCGTCGTGCCGTCGCCCAGCGCGACCAGGTCGATCGCGCCGGCCTCGTAGTCGGAGATGATGACGTCGCGCCCGACCTTGGCGCCGAGCAGGCGCCAGTAGAAGCGCATCACCGGCGTGCCCTGCAGCCATTTGATGTGCACGAGCCCGGCGACGCGCGAGGCGAACCACCAGCGGAAATAATAGACGCCCCAGAGCGGGTAGGTCCCAGGCTTGGTCCGGCCGAGCACCAGCCATTTCAGGCCGATCGCGATGAAGCCGGTGATGAGCGTGATCGCAACATAGATGCCGAGCAGCGCGAAGACCTGCGCCATCGCCGACAATTCTTCGCCCGAGAGCAGCATGTAGCTGACGAAGATGCCGAGCCATTGCGCCGTCGACAGGCTGATGATGATCGGCAGCGCGATCGCCTGCGCCAGCCCGCAGAGAAAGCGGCGGCGCAGCGGCGGCGGCGTGAAGGAGAGGTCCTGCTCGGCCTGGATGCCGCGCGAATCGAGCAGAGCCGCCATCGCCCGCAAGGTGCGCGCGCCATAGACGTCCTGCAGGGTGATGCCGGCATAAGCCGGCGTCTCGCGCACGATCGAGATGAAGCGCGCCGCCAGCAGCGAATGGCCGCCGAGATCGATGAAGAAATCGGCCTCCAGCGGCAGCGCCTGCGCCCCGAGCACGCGCTTGGCCGCGTCGAGCAGGGCGGCCTCGGTCTCGTTGCGCGGGGGCTCCTGCTCGCCGCTCGCGGCCGGCGCCGTCAGTGGCGCGGCCTTCAGCATCTTGCGGTCGACCTTGCCGGAGATCATGCGGGGCAGCGAGCCGACCGGCTCGAAATGCGCCGGGATCATGTAGGGCGGCAGCTTCTCGCGCAGCGACGCCCGCAGCACAGAACCCTCGATCTGCACGCCGGGCTCGCCGACCAGGAAGGCGACGAGCCGCTCGATGCCGTCATCGGTCCGCAGCACCACGGCGGCCTGGCTGATGCCGGCCTCGTCCGACAAAGCCGTCTCGATCTCGCCGAGCTCGACGCGGAAGCCGCGGATCTTGACCTGGTCGTCGATGCGGCCGTGGAAGACGATGTTGCCGTTCTCGTCGAGACTGACGGCATCCCCGGAGCGATAGAGCACCGGGTCGCCGCCGCTGCCGCCGAACGGATTGGCGATGAACTTCTCGGCCGTCAGCTCGGGGCGCAGATGATAGCCCTTGGCAACGCCGGGGCCGCCGATCAGCAACTCGCCCTGCTGGCCGACGCCGGTCAGCTTCATCTCGTCGTCCACGATATAGGCGGTGTAGTTCGGGATCGGCCGGCCGATGGTGACGGTCTCGCCCGGCTCGACCGGAGCGGCCGTCGCCACCACCGTCGCTTCCGTCGGCCCGTAGGTGTTGAAGATGCGCCGGCCGGGCTTCGACCATTTCTGCACGATCGAGGGCGGCAGCGCCTCGCCGCCGAGCAGGATCAATTTCAGGGAAGGGACATCGGAGGGCAGGATGCCGAGCAAAGTCGGCACCGTGTCGATCACGGTGACGCCGGCCTCGTTCAGGATCGAAGGCAGCTTTTCGGCGTCGCCCATCATCTGCGGCGTCGCCACGAACAGGGTCGCGCCGACGAGATAGGGCGTCCAGATCTCCTCCATCGACAGGTCGAAGGCGACCGAGGCGCCCTGGAAGACGACGTCCTCCGGACCCATGCCGTAGAGCGCATTCCCCGAGCGCAGGAAATGGCAGATGTTGCGCTGGCTGATGACGATCGCCTTGGGCGTGCCGGTCGAGCCCGAGGTGTAGATCAGATAGGCGGGATGGTCCTGCGTCAGCCCGGCGGGCCGTGCCGGCATCGGCTTGCCGTCGCTCGCTTCGGCGAGCTGCGACGGGCACCAGACCGTGCGTTCGGTGGCTGCGGCGCGCGCCTTCCAATCGGTCTGTGTCACCAGCCCCTTGGCGCTGGCATCGTTGAGGCAGGTGGCGATGCGCTCGACCGGCGCCTCGGCGTCGAAGGGCAGCCAGGCGGCTCCCGACAGCGTGATCGCGATCTGCGCCACCAGCAATTCGATGCCGCGCGCCATCCACAGGCCGACCATGTCGCCCGGCCCGACGCCGGACAGCGCGAGCCCGCGTGCCTGCTTCTGCGCCTCCGCCCAGACCTGCGCATAGCTCAGTCGGCGCTCGCCGCAGATCATGGCCGGGTGATCGGGACGCGCCGACACGCTCGCCGCGAAGATTTCGGCGAGCACCTCGTCGCGCAGCAGCTCCGGCCGCTTCTCGCCCGCCAGCATCGCAAGCGCGGTCGCGCCTGTGTCGGCGCCGCCCGCCGAAACCGTGGTGATGTCGTTCATTCTGCCCCGCCGCAGACCCCGGCCTTACCGCCCGGACTGCACTTCACGTCGAACGCCTCGCCTCCCCGCGGCGACGCGTCCATCGAATCCAAGGCCGGACACCCGCAGCCGCGCGGAAACTCGCCTGCCGGCCGTATCTGAGCAGATTTGGCTTAACCGCGGCTGAACGGCAAGCCTGAAGACCCAGGTGCGGTCACGTGTCCGCCCGCTTCGCGCGGCCGGAGGTCACATCCATGTCGCCTTGCCGCCTTCGACCACCAGGATCTTGCCCTGCCAGATCTCGACGCGCGCCGCGTCCGCCGTGCCGACGGCGCCGATCAGCGCCAGCACCGCCCGCGCCACGCCGCCATGGCTGACCATCACCGTGTCCGGCGCCAGCCCCTCCAGCACCGGCCGGATGCGCTCGGCCAGCATGCGGTAGCTCTCGCCGCCTGGCGGCACGAAGCCCCATTTGTCGCGCTCGCGGGCCTGGGCGCGCTCACGCTCGCTCGCATTCGTACTCTTGCGGATCTCGCGCCAGGTGAAGCCTTCCCAGTCGCCGAAGGTCAGTTCGCGCAGGCGATCGTCGATGCGGAAACCGTCTGATGGCAACCCGAGCTCACGCCTCAGGATCGTCATCGTTTCCCGCGCCCGCTCCATCGGCGAGCAGACATAGTCCACGGTGGCGTAATCGGGCGTCAGCGCCCTGAGCCGGCGCGCCGCCTCCTCGGCCTGCATCCGGCCGAGAGCATTGAGCGGGATATCCTTCCCACCCTGGAGACGCCCCTCGCGATTCCAGTCGGTTTCGCCATGGCGGACGAGGAAGAGGCGGCCGGGAATCGTCAGCGGAATCATGCCTCGCCTCTTGCACGCTCGCATGTGCAACGTCAAAGCGGCGAAAGCACCGCAGCGCGCGGGCCAACAGCCTCGTGAGCTTTGTGGTGGCCGCGCTTCGACGGCCTGTGTAAGAGGCAGCCTCCAGCATCAACACGATCGCCGCATGACCGCCACGCTGACATTGCCGGATGGCCGCAGGCTCGACCTCGGCGCCAGGCCCCTGCTGATGGGCGTGGTCAACGTCACGCCGGATTCCTTTTCCGATGGCGGCCTCTTCGCCGACCCCGCCGTCGCGGTCGCGCATGGGCTGACGCTGGCGCGGCAGGGCGCCGACATCGTCGATGTCGGCGGCGAGTCGACGCGGCCGGACCACACCCGCCTCGATGCGGCAACGGAGCTCGCCCGGGTCATGCCTGTCATCGCCGGCATCGCCGCGCAGAGCGACATCCCGATCTCGATCGACACCTACAAGGCCGAGGTCGCCGAGGCCGCGCTGAAAGCCGGCGCCGCGATCGTCAACGATGTCTGGGGCGCGCAGCGCGAGCCTGCCATCGCCGGCGTCGCGGCCCGCCATGGCGCACCGATCATCCTGATGCACAATCGCGAGGAGGTCGATCCCGACATCGACATCCTCGCCGAGGTCCTGCGCTTCCTCGAGCGCTCGATCGCGATCGCTCTGGATGCCGGCGTGCCGCGCAGCCAGATCGTCGTCGATCCCGGCATCGGCCGTTTCGGCAAGACTGCGGAGCAGTCGCTGCTGCTGATGAGAGAGCTTCGCCGCCTCGGCGAGCTCGGCTGCCCGGTCCTGCTCGGCGCCTCCCGCAAATCGGTGCTCGGCCATGTCATCGGCAAGTCCGTGCCGGCCGAGCGCGTCGCCGCCAGCATCGCCGCCCATCTCTACGGCGTCACCCAGGGCGCCGCCATCATCCGCGCCCATGACGTCGACGAACATGCCGACGCCTTGAAAATCTGGGCCGCGATCGGAGCAGCACAATGAGCGCGACCGGACAGATCTTCATCGAGGCGCTCGACCTCTACGCCTATCACGGCCATTTCGCCGAGGAGGGCCGGCTCGGCCAGCGCTTCTCGATGGACCTGGTGCTCGATTGCGACCTGCGGGCATCCTCGCTCAGCGACGACATCGCCGACACCGTCGACTATGGCGAGGTCGTCGGCCTGGTCACCCGCACCTTCTCGGCCAAGCGCTTCAAGCTGCTGGAGGCGGCAGCGCGGGCGCTCGCCGTGGCGATCCTGGCGGAGTATCCGGCGGTGACTCGCGTCTTCGTAACCTTGCGCAAGCCGGCGCCGCCGATCCCGGGCCGGATGGAATCGGTCGGCATCAAGCTGGACTTCACGCGGTGAACATCGCGGCGACGCTCGGTCTCGGCGGCAACCTCGGCGATCCCGTCGCGGCCTTCGCCGCGGCGCTGGTGCGGCTGCGCGCGCATGATGCCGTCGAGCTGAAGGCTGCTTCTTCGGTCTGGCGCACGGCGCCCTGGGGCAAGCTCGACCAGCCGGAATTCCGCAACATGGCGGTGCTGATCGAGACCTCGCTCCCGGCCGAGGACCTGCTTGCGCTCTGCCTCGACATCGAGCGGCAGAGCGGCCGCGAGCGGCGGGAGCGCTGGGGTCCGCGCACGCTCGACATCGACATCCTGACCTATGGCGGAGAGGTGATCGACCAGCCCGGCCTGCAGATCCCGCATCCGCGCATCGCCGAACGCGCCTTCGTGCTGGCGCCGCTGGCGGAGATCGCCCCTGGGATGCGTCTAGCCGGACACAGCGTCCCGGAATTGCTGGCCACGCTCAGCGACAAAGATGTCAGCCAGGATAAGGCCGGAACATCGAGATTGCAGGCCGCGCTGTCCGGTTAGGCCTTCGCAACCTCGGTCGTCATTCCGGGCAAGCGAAGCGCAGTCCCGCAATCCATCATAGGGCGAGGCGCCTTCGATGGATCCTGGAGCGGCAAGCGCCCCTACTCTTCATAGGCCTCCCTGACGACCTGTAGCACTTGGCTCAGCACGGACGCCGGGACGCTGCCGAGGCGCTTCACCAGCCGTGTCTTGTCGACCGTCCGGATTTGCTCCGTGAGAACGAATCCATCGGTCTCGCGAAAAGACAGCGCGACGCGGTACGGGGCCGGTCCGCTTTTGGATGTCATCGGCGCGACGGTCACCGTTCGCAGATGATCGTGGATTTCCGCCGGCGAGATCACCAGGCACGGCCGCGTCTTCCGAATTTCGCTGCCGACCGTCGGGTCTAGCGCAGCGAGCCAAACCTCGCCGCGCTTCACCATGTCAGCTCATCATCGCCCTCATTGGCGAATTCAGGCCAGACCAACTCGTCGTCGCCTTCGGAGGCAAGCCGCTTCGAGGCCTCTGCCCAGCCGGCCCGCGGGACCTTGGCGACCAGTTCCATGACGATCCGGCCGTTCTCGACGGTGAGATCGATACTGTCGCCTGCTTTGGCGCCGATCTCCGCGAGGAGCGGCTTGGGAATCAGGACGCCGGCAGAATTGCCGATCTTCTTCAGCGAGCTTTGCATCGCACACCTCCGGATCGGACCATAGCCAATCCGCTACCGTGTTACAACAAAGTTGCAACACAGCGCTCGCGCGTGCGCCCTCACTCGCCCTTGTCGAGCGAGATGTCCGGCGCGGTCGGCACCTTCATGCCGACGACATGATAGCCGGCGTCGACATGCATCACCTCGCCGGTGATGCCGCGCGACATGTCCGAGACCAGGAACACCGCGGTCTCGCCGACCTCCTCGATGGTGACGGTGCGGCGCAGCGGCGAGTTGTACTCGTTCCACTTCAGGATGTAGCGGAAATCGCCGATGCCGGAGGCCGCCAGCGTCTTGATCGGCCCGGCCGAGATCGCGTTGACGCGGATCTTCTGCGGGCCGAGATCGGCGGCGAGATATTGCACGCTCGATTCCAGCGCGGCCTTGGCGACGCCCATGACGTTGTAATGCGGCATCCACTTCTCGGCGCCGTAATAGGTCAGCGTCAGCAGCGAGCCGCCATCCGGCATCAGCTTCTCGGCGCGCTGGGTGATCGCCGTGAAGGAGTAGCAGGAGATCAGCAGCGACTTCGAGAAATTGGCCTCGGTCGTGTCGACATAGCGGCCGGTGAGCTCGTCCTTGTCGGAGAAGGCGATGCAGTGGACGACGAAGTCGAGCTTGCCCCAGAGCTTCTCGATCTCGCCGAAGACCGCGTCGATCGTCGCGCCGTCGGTGACGTCGCAATGGCCGACGACATGGCCGCCGAGCTGCTGCGCCAGCGGCTCGACCCGCTTCTTCAAGGCGTCGCCCTGATAGGTGAAGGCGAGCTCGGCGCCGGCATCCGCCGCCGCCTTGGCGATACCCCAGGCGATCGAGCGGTTGTTGGCGACGCCCATGACGAGACCGCGCTTGCCCCGCAGGAGGTTGGCGGTCGGGGCGGCGCTGCTGGATTCAGGCATCTGAGACCTTCGAACTGGACGAACCGGCAAAAGAGAACCGGACGGTCTCATAACTGAGGTGGCGGGGCGGTGGAAGCGCCCTCTGCCGAAATCCTGTCAGGCGTCCCGGCCAGCTCGTGCCTTCATCAGCGCAGTCAGCTCGGCATCGTCCGCAGGCATCTCGATGTCGATCGAGACGAAGAGGTCGCCATGCTCGCCCTTCTTGGCGCCGGGCAGCCCCTTGCCCCGCAGGCGGAACTGGCGCGCCGTACCGGTCAGCGGCGGCACGTTCATCTCGACGGCGCCCGACAGTGTCGGCACATGGATCGGCCCGCCCAGCACGGCCGTCGCCAGCGGCACCGCGACGCGCGCACGCAGATTGCTGCCGTCGACGGTGAAGCGGGAATCGGGCTTAACCTTGATCGTCATCAGCACGTCGCCGGCCTCGCCGGTGAGCGGATGGGTCTGGCCGAGGCCGCGCAGACGCATGACCTTGCCGTCGACGACGCCCTCGGGGATCGTCACCTCGACCTCGCGCGCGCCGGGCAGCTTCACCCGGCGCGTGCCGCCATTGACCGCCTCGGCCAGGCCGACCTCAAGCGTGAAGCTCTGCTCCGGCGGCTTCAGCGGCTGGCTCTGCCGGCCACGCCCACTGCCGCGCCGGGCAGCTTCGCCGAAGAGCGAGCCGAAGATATCGGCCGGGTCGAAGCCGGGATCGCCGCCGCGGCCGAAGGGGCTGCTGCTGCCGCCATCGAAATGGAAATCGAAGCCGCCATGCTGCGCGCCGCGGCGCCCGGCGCCCATGCCCTCGAAGCCGGAGAAGCGCGGCTTGCCCTCGGCGTCGATCTCGCCACGGTCGAACTGCTTGCGCTTGTCCGCGTCGCCGATGACTTCATAGGCGGTGTTCAGCTCGGAGAATTTCTCCTGCGCCTTCGGGTCGCCCTGGTTGCGGTCGGGGTGCAGATCCTTGGCGCGGCGGCGATAAGCCTTCTTGATCTCGGCCTCGTCTGCCGATTTCGCCACGCCCAGAACCTGATACGGATCACGCATTCAAACACCCCCGGAGGATTCTCAATTCCGGCGTACCGGAACCGCCTCCTAGATGGGAAGACTGTGGCGCAGTTGCAACAGGCTCAGACCGCGCCTTTCCACGGTTTGGCCTCGGTCACCGCCCATTCGCCGCCGGAGGGCCGGCAGGCGGTGCCCTGCAGCTTCACCGGGCCGGTCTGCAGGCTCATCGAGGCCAGGAAGGCGCGGCAGATCTCGTCCGATTTCAGGAAGGGACCACCGACCGGGGTGAAGGTGCCCTTCATGCCGCTCTGGGCATTGTCCCAGGAGACCGGCGCGCCATTGCCCTGCGGGTCGAGCGCCAGCGCCATCGCCCCTTCCGCCCGGCGCCAGTCCTCGGGGCCGAGATCGGGCGCAAGCCCGGCGAGCGGGCTCTTGCCCTCGACGGCGCGCGCCGGCAGCACCGAGGCGGTGGTCATCGCGACCTCGTCCTCGGCCTTGCTCGACAAACCCATGATCGGGAAGGAGATCGAGCAGCCCGCCGAGGCCAGCCCGAGCAGGAGCACGCCGAGGAGCGATGCCCCTGATGCAAGGGGACTGCGCTCACGCGGCCTCTGGCTCCGCAGCGCGCGGGGCTTATATATGACTGCCAACTCAAACCGCATTACGGATCGCGCTCGCCCGACGCTTCCTAAACTTGCGAGGATTAAGACGTGAATCCGTTAACGAGCGGTGACTTCACCGAGGCTCAGGAGCCCTTCGCCCTGTTCGAGAGCTGGCTGGAGGAAGCCAAGGCCTCCGAGCCGAACGACCCGAACGGCATGGCGCTCTCGACGGTCGACGCCGACGGCATGCCCAATTCGCGCATGGTCCTGCTCAACGGCCGCAGCCCTGAGGGCTTCGTCTTCTACACCAACACCCAGAGCCAGAAGGGCGAGGAACTCGCCGGCCAGCCCAAGGCCGCCGCTTTGTTTCACTGGAAGAGCCTGCGCCGGCAGGTCCGCATCCGCGGCCCGGTCACTCGCGTCAGCGATGCCGAGGCCGACGCTTATTTCCAGTCGCGCCCGCGCGACAGCCGCATCGGTGCCTGGGCCTCGCAGCAGTCGCGGCCGTTGGAGAGCCGGTTCGCGCTCGAGAAGGCGGTGGCGAGCTATGCGCTGAAGTTCGGTGTCGGCGAGGTGCCGCGCCCGCCGCACTGGACGGGCTTCCGCATCGCGCCGGTCTACATGGAATTCTGGCGCGACGGCGCCTTCCGCCTGCACGACCGCATCGTCTTCCGCCGCGCCACTCCCGGCGATGCCTGGACGAAGGCGCGGCTCTATCCCTGACGGAAAGTCACAAAGACATGGCCATGCCCAAGTTCGACTTCCCGAAGACGGAGCCCGGCAAGCGCCCGGTCATGCTGCTGACCGGCGCCAGCCGCGGCATCGGCCATGCCACGGTGATGCAGTTCGCCATGGCCGGCTGGCGCATCCTGTCCTGCTCGCGCCAGGCCTTCTCAGAGAAGTGCCCCTGGCCCTCGGGCGCCGACGACCATGTCCAGATCGACCTCGGCGACCCCGAGGACACGATGCGCGGCATCGCCGAGATCAAGAAGCGCCTCGCCGCCGAGGGCGGCAAGCTCAACGCGCTGGTCAACAATGCCGGCATCTCGCCGAAGGGACCGAAGGGCGGCCGGTTGGGGGCGGCGACGACCTCGTTCAACGACTGGCACCAGGTCTTCCAGGTCAATTTCTTCGCGCCGATCATGCTGGCGCGCGGACTGCTCGACGAACTGACTGCCGCGAAGGGGGCGATCGTCAACGTCACCTCGATCGCCGGCTCGCGCGTCCACCCCTTTGCCGGCGCGGCCTATGCGACCTCGAAGGCGGCGCTCGCCAGCCTGACCCGCGAGATGGCCGCCGATTTCGGCCCGCTCGGCATCCGCGTCAACGCGATCTCGCCCGGCGAGATCGACACCGCCATCCTCTCCCCCGGCACCGACAAGATCGTCGAGAAACTGCCGATGCAGCGCCTCGGCAAGACGGAAGAGGTCGCCAGGGCGATCCATTTCCTCTGCACCGACGCGTCGAGCTACGTCACCGGCGCCGAGCTCCACATCAATGGCGGGCAGCACGTGTGAGCGGGCAGGACAGCGGCGAGGACAACAATCGCGTCATTCGGTTCCCGAATCCCGCCCGCGCCGCGGCGCGCCCGGTGCTCGCCGCCTCGATCGCCGTCTTCCGCGACGGCAAGGTCCTGCTGGCGACGCGCACCCAGCCGCCGGCCGACCAGCTCTGGTCCCTGCCCGGCGGCAAGGTCGAGGCCGGCGAGAGTCTGGAGGAAGCGGCTCTGCGCGAGCTCGAGGAGGAGGTCGGCGTCAGCGCCCGGATCATCGGCTTCAACCGCCATGTCGAGATCGTCGGCCGCGACCCCAAAGGCACGGTGACCCATCATTTCGTCATCGCCTCCTTCGTCGGGCAATGGCTCTCCGGCGAGCCCAGGCCGGGCCCCGAGGCCGGCGCGGTGATGTGGGCCGATCCCCTGAAGCTCGGCGGCCTGCCGACGACGCGCGAGCTCGGCGACGTGCTGCGCCGCGCCGCTGCCATTGTCGCCGGTGATACTGGCGCATGACGAAGCGCGCGCTCGCAGCCCTGATGCTCGCCGTACTGGCCATGAGCCCTCAGATGCTGCTGGCCCAGACGCGGCGGCCGGCCCAGCCGCAGCAACAGCAGCAGCGCCCGGCCGAGCCGGCCCCGGAACCTGAATCACCCGCCCCGCCCTATGAGCCGCAATTGCTGCAGCTCGCCGAGATTATCGGCTCGCTCGCCTATTTGCGCACGCTCTGCGAAACCCGCGAGGCGCAGGACTGGCGCGAGCGCATGGCGACGCTGCTCGAAGCGGAAGGCCGCTCGCCGCAGCGGCGCGAGCGGCTGGCCGGCGCTTATAACCGCGGCTACCGCGCCTATTCGGCGACGCACCGCACCTGCAGCGACGGCTCGCAGGAGGCGTCCGCCCGGCTCGCCCAGGAAGGCGAGAAGCTCGCCAAGGCGCTGGCGAGCCGCTTCGGCGGCTGACGCAGCGGGCGCGGACCGACTGCCCGCTTTCGGGACAATCCAGGGCTCCCACAACGATTTTGATCGCCGCTGCGCCTCTGGCAGAGCGCATGACGATCCGGTTCGGCACGGGCTTGCGCCATTCTTAAGCAGAATTGTCCCCCGCGAATTAACCTTTCTTAAAGACCATGATGGCGCCCGGCCGCCGCGGGCCGTATCCTTGCCGGGCAAATCAGCGGAATGGATCGCGATCCCATGCGCGCCCGTTCCGTCCGACAGGTTCCTTTCGACGCCGGATACCGCTGCCTTCATGTCCGCTCTCTCCGACGACCTGCCGCTCGACCCGACCCTCGCCGAGGACGTCAAGGACGCCCGCCGCGTCGCCTATTGCTATGTCGAGGACGCCTTCATCGAGGCGCGCCAGGACGGGCTCGACTCCGATTCGCTCGCCCATGCCGCCCTGTTCGCGGCGATGCGGACGCTGGTCGAGACCTATGGCGAGGAGGCGACCGCCGTCTTTGCCGAGGCCCTGCCCGAGAAGATCCGCTGCGGCAACTTCACCACCGGCACGCGGCACTGAGCGTCATGCTCAAGCTTGACCCGAGCATCGCGGAAACCAGCGCCTTCTCGTCCTGAGATTCCCGGCTCTTCGCTGCGCTCCGGCCGAGAATGACGACCAGCGCCTTCAACCCGCCGCCTGCGCTTTTCGCGCCGTTTCCGCCCGACCGAGCAAGAGATCGCGCTCTCGCCGGTTGCGGGTCATGCCGGCGGCGCGGGTGAACTCCGCCTCCGCCTCGCCATGCCGGCCGAGCTTGACCAGGAAATCGGCGCGCACGCTCGGCAGGAGATGGTAGTTCTTCAGCGCCGGCGCCGAGGCCAGCGCATCGACCAGCACCAGCCCCGCCGCCGGCCCCTCCGCCATCGCGACCGCCACCGCCCGATTGAGCTCGATCACCGGCGAGGGCGTCAGCGCGCCGAGCGCGCCATAGAGCGCGGCGATCCTGCGCCAATCGGTCTCCTCGGCGGTATTGGCGCGGGCATGGCAGGCGGCGAGTTCCGCCTGCAGCAAGTAAGGGCTCGGCGCGGCGGAGAGCTTGCGCGCGGTCTCCAGCGCCTTGAGGCCGTGATTGATCAGCAGGCGATCCCAGCGCGCCCGGTTCTGGTCGAGTAGCAGCACCGGCTCGCCGTCGGGCCCGATGCGGGCGCGCAGGCGCGAGGCCTGCAACTCCATCAGCGCGACGAGGCCGTGCACCTCCGGCTCCTGCGGCGCGAGGCCGGCGAGGATGCGTCCGAGCCGCATCGCCTCCTGGCACAAGGCGGGGCGCACCCAGTCCTCGCCGCCGGTCGCGGCATAGCCCTCGTTGAAGATCAGGTAGACCACCTCCAGCACCGAGGCGAGGCGGTTCGCCAGCTCGGCCCCGTGCGGCACCTCATAGGGTACCTTGGCCTCGGCCAGCGCCTTCTTCGCCCGCACCAGGCGCTGCGCCATGGTCGGCTCCGGCACCAGGAAGGCGCGGGCGATCTCCTCGGTGGTGAGGCCGCCGATCAGGCGCAGCGTCAGCGCCAGGCGCGCCTCGACCGCGAGCACCGGATGGCAAGCGGTGAAGATCAGGCGCAGCAGGTCGTCGCCAAGCTCGTCGTCGAGCGCCGCCTCGATCCCGGCGATCGGATCGTCTTCCTCGTCGAGGTCGCGGCCGATTTCCTCGTGCTTGCGCTTCAGCATCTTGGCGCGGCGGAGGCCGTCGAGAGCGCGATGCTTGGCGGCCTGCATCAGCCAGGCGCCTGGATTGCGCGGCACGCCCTCGTCCGGCCATTGCTGGAGCGCGGCGACCAGCGCGTCCTGCGCCAGTTCCTCGGCCCGGCCGACATCGCGGGTGACGCGGGCGAGGCCCGCGATCAATCTCGGGGCCTCGATCCTAAAGACCGCCTCGATGGCGCGGTGTGCATCGCTTGCCGTCATGGCCTGCGATACACACCATCAGCATCGTGGCTGGCAAGCGGCTCAGCCGACCTCGCCCTTCAGCCGATCCCAGGTCGCCGCGGCTTCGGGTGAAACCGCATCGCCGAAATCGGCAAGGTCGACGACCGGGCGAATCTCGATCTCGGATGGGCCGGGCATCGGATTGGGGCAGCGCTTGACCCAGGCGATCGCCTCGTCGAGCGATTTGCACTCCCAGAGCCAGTAGCCGGCGACCAGTTCCTTGGTCTCGGCGAACGGCCCGTCGACGACCGAGCGCTTCTCGCCGTCGAACTGGACGCGTGCCCCCTTCGCGCTCGGCTGCAGGCCGTCACCGCCCTTCATGATGCCGGCTTTCACCAGCTCTTCATTATAGGCCATCATCGCATCGACCAGTTCCCGGGTCGGCGGGGCACCGGCTTCGCTGTCCTTGGTCGCCTTGACCAGCACCATGAAACGCATCGGTCTTCTCCATTTTCGCTGGAGCGGTGCAGGCCTCGCCTCGCACCCTCCGGGTTGAATGACGTTCTGAGACTGTCAGCCGGCGCGCTTCGCCGTCTCGGCACGCAGGCGTTCTTCCTGCTCGCGCAGCTCCGGCGTCAGCGCCTCGCCGAAATCCTCCATCTCGAAGATCGGCCGCAGCTCGATCTCGGTGCCACCGTCGAAGGGCGCGCGCTTCAGCCACTCGACCGCCTCGTCGAAGGAGCGCACCTGCCAGATCCAGAAGCCGGCCAGCAGCTCCTTGGTCTCGGCGAAGGGGCCGTCGATGATCGTCCGCTGCGAGCCCGAAAAACGCATGCGCAAGCCCTTCGAGCTCGGATGGAGCCCATCGCCCGCCAGCATCACGCCGGCCTTCACCAGCTCCTCGTTATAGGCACCCATCCTGGTGAGGATGTCCTCGCTCGGCATCACGCCGGCTTCGCTGTCCTTGTCGGCCTTGACCAGAACCATCACGCGCATCGGTCTTCTCCTGTCTCTTCGAGTTGGTTTCGCTTCGGGATGGAGCGGGAGAATTCCCGCCCTCTGTTGTCACGTCGAACGAGGCAGGCCCCGATCGACAGGCCTGCGAAATTTTTTCAGCCCCTCGCCGCATATTTTTCGCGGCGGGCGATTTCGGCGGCGCTCGGCTCGGCGAACTCGAAGGAGCCGGTGGTGACCTCGCCCTCACGACGATAGGTCGCCATGAGTACGCCGGTGCTGGACGCGCTGCTTTCGACCAGCTTGAAGGCGGCAGGCATGGCGCCCTTGCCGAACAGCCGCTTGCCCTTGCCGAGCACGACCGGGAAGGTCAGCAGCGTGATCTCGTCGATCAGGTCCTTCGCCAGCAGGGCCTGGATCAGCTCGCCCGAACCCTGCAGCAGAAGCTTGGGGCCATCCTGACGCTTCAGCGCCGCGACTTCGGCAGCGGGATCGCCGCGCAGCGCCACGCTGTTCTGCCAGGTCAGCGTCTGCGGCTCCGAGGTCGCGACATATTTGGTGATGGCGTTGAACTTCACCGCGATCGGGTCGTCACCGGCATAGGGCCAGTGCGCCGCGAAGATGTCGTAGGTCCGGCGGCCGAGCAGCAGGTCGAACTCGTCGGACAGGGCCTTGTCCATCACCTTGCCCATCGCCTCGTCCCAGTAGTGGAAGGTCCAGCCGCCATGGCTGAAGCCGCCCTGCTGATCCTCATGCGGGCCGCCCGGCGCCTGCATGACGCCATCGAGGGACACGAAGGTGGCAGCAACGACTTGTCTCATGATCTTTCTCCCAATCGAAAAGGAGCGCGCTGGCTCCGTGAAGCCGGAGCGCTACGGCCGGGCCATCCGACCATTCCGCTGCTCCTTGCCTTCACGTCGAACGGCCGATCGCCGGATCGACAGCTCCTCGAAAAAATTTTCGCCGGGCCGGTCGCGCGGCGCATAGCACCCGTTTCCTGTCTCCCGGGTCGCATCGGTTGAGCCTTTGGCCGAAGCACCCTAACTATCGGGACGAACGGCGCCCGCGCCGAAACAACGATCGCTCAGAGAGCCCCACCATGCCGGCAACCAGACTGGTCGACCGCGGCGTCATCCGCGTCAGCGGCGACGACGCCCGCGACTTCCTCGACAACATCGTCACCAACGCGATGGATGCGGTGACAGTCGAGCGCGCCGGATATGGCGGGCTGCTGACACCGCAAGGCAAGATCATCGGCGATTTTCTGGTTGTCGCCGTGCCGGACGCGGAAGGCGGCGGCTTCCTGCTCGACACGCCCCTGCTCCAGATTCCCGACCTGATGAAAAAGCTGAAGCTCTACAAGCTGCGCGCCAAGGTCACGCTCGACGATCTCAGCCAGACGACGGCGGTGATCGCCGCGACCGATGGCGGCAGGCTGCCGGCCGATGCCGGGCTGGTCTATGCCGATCCGCGCATCCCCGAGCTCGGCGAGCGCGCCATCGTCGACCGCGAGGGTGCCGACGAGCTCGTCGATGCGTCGATGGACGATTATCACCTCCGCCGCATCGAGCTCGGCATTCCCGATGGCGGGCGCGACTTCCTCTATGGCGACACCTTCCCGCATGAGGCGCTGTTCGACCAGCTCGGCGGCGTCTCCTTCAGGAAGGGCTGCTATATCGGCCAGGAGGTCGTCTCGCGCATGCAGCACCGCGGCACCGCCCGCTCGCGCATCGTGCCGATCGTCTTCGACGAAGGCGTCATCCCGGAGCATGGTGTCGAGGCCAGCGCCGGCGGCAAGACGCTCGGCCGGGTCGGCTCCTGCGCCAATGGCCGCGGGCTTGGCCTGCTCAGGCTCGACCGCGTGGCGGATGCGCTCGCCGCCGGCCACAAGCTCGATGCTGGCGGGCTCGCTTTCACGCTCGGCCAGAAGCCGTCCTTCATCCGCTTCCCCTATCCGGGCGAGCCGGAATTCGGAGCAGCGGCATGAATGACGTGAGCGGCGGTCGCGCGGCGGTCGAAGGGCCCGACGGCAAATATCGCTGCATCTGGCCGGGGAGCGATCCGCTCTATCTTGCCTATCACGACACCGAATGGGGCGTGCCGGAATATGATTCCCGCGCGCTCTGGGAAAAGCTGATGCTCGACGGCTTCCAGGCCGGCCTGTCCTGGATCACCATCCTGCGCAAGCGCGACGCCTTCCGCGCCGGCTTCGCCGGTTTCGAGCCCGAAACCGTCGCCCGCTTCGGCGAGGCCGACATCCAGCGGCTGCTGGCCGATGCCGGCATCGTGCGCCATCGCGGCAAGATCGAAGGCACGATCCGCAATGCCCAGGCCTATCTCAGGCTGAGCGAGAAAGGCCCCTTCACCGATTTCCTCTGGAAGCATCTCGACGGGCGCGTGATCCAGAACAGTTTCCGCACCCATGAGCAGGTTCCGGCCGAGACCGCCGTCTCCAAGGCGATTTCCAAGGAGCTCAAGGCCGCCGGCTTCACCTTCTGCGGCCCGACCATCGTCTATGCGGTGATGCAGGCCTGCGGCATGGTCAACGACCACCTCACCGGCTGCTTTCGCTGGCAGGAATGCGCGGCGCTCGCCCGCGACACGCGCCCCGCCTGATGGCCAAACCGCCTGCCCCGCCGCGCGCCTGGCAGCGCATGCTGTCCGGCCGGCGGCTCGACCTGCTCGATCCCTCGCCGCTCGATGTCGAGATCGAGGACATCGCCCATGGCCTCGCCCGCGTCGCCCGCTGGAACGGCCAGACACGGGGCGCGCATTCCTTCTCGGTGGCGCAGCACAGCCTTCTGGTCGAGGCGATCGCCGGCCATCTCAACCCGGACTGGCCGCGGCAGTGGCGCCTGATGGCGCTGCTGCACGATGCGCCGGAATACGTCATCGGCGACATGATCTCGCCGTTCAAGGCGGTGATGGGCGACGCCTATAAGGGCGTCGAACTCCGCCTGCTGGCGGCGATCCATCTGCGCTTCGGGCTGCCGGCGGCGACGCCGGCGATCGTCACGCGCAAGACCAAGGACGCCGACAAGATCTCGGCCTTCCTGGAAGCAACCGAGCTCGCCGGCTTCGAGCGCGAGGAAGCCCTGCGCTTCTTCGGCCGCCCACAGGCCCTGCCGCGCGAGGTGCTGGCGCTGTTGGAGCCGCAGGCGACGGAGGACGCGCAGGCGGCGTTTCTGAAGCGGTTTGCGGAGTTGGTGGAGCAGTAATCCCGCGCGTCATTCTCGGCCGGAGCGCAGCGAAGAGCCGAGAATCTCAGGACTAGAAGGCACTGGTTTCCGAGATGCTCGGGTCAAGCCCGAGCATGACGTCCTATGCTCAATAACAGGACACGAATTCCCGATAGACCCAGCCCACCACATGATTACGCCCGCGCGGGCTGATGAGCGCCCAGGCCCGGCCGCGCTCGTCGGACGAGGTGTTGATCACGCGGATGCCGGCGCCGTTGGTGACGCGGCCGATGATCTCGCCATTCGGCGTCTCGCGGATGTTGAGCGGCGTGCCGGTCGGGTCGGTGACGGCGCAGCGGTTCTGGGCAGAGGCCGGCGCAGCCGTGAGGCAACTGGCGAGCGCGGCGGCGAGCAGGCCGAGGCGGATGGCGGTCATGAACAAATCCCCTGATCGTCAACCGGCACGCCCCCCGCCGTGACACGCACTTGCAATGGCGCCCTCAGGAGCGCTTTCGCTTCGAGGCGGGATTATTTCCAATCCTAATCAGATCATCTGACATTCTCTGCCATTCCCGACAAAATCGAACATCTGCATACTGCGTTCACCTGATGTAGGTGAGAGGCAAGAACCATGACCGTCCCGACCAGCCTGAACCTTCCTGCCGGCGTCGTCGTCAAGGGCGCGCTCGCCGAGCGCTATGACGAGATCCTGAGCCATGACGCGCTCGCCTTTGTCGCCGAGCTGCAGCGCCGCTTCAACGAAACCCGCAAGCGCCTTCTCGCCGTGCGCAAGGAGCGCCAGAAGCGCTTCGACGCCGGCGAGACCCCGGATTTCCTGGCTGAGACCAGGCACATCCGCGAAGGCGACTGGAAGGTGGCGCCGATCCCGGCCGATCTGCTCGACCGCCGCGTCGAGATCACCGGCCCGGTCGACCGCAAGATGATCGTCAACGCGCTGAATTCCGGCGCCAAGGTCTTCATGGCCGATTTCGAGGACGCTTCCTCGCCGGTCTGGGCCAACATGGTCGAAGGCCAGATCAACCTGAAAGACCGCTGGGCCGGCAAGATCGACTTCACCGATGCGACCTCAGGCAAGGCCTACAGGCTCAAGGACAAGCCCGCCGTCCTGATCATCCGGCCGCGTGGCTGGCATCTGCCGGAGCGGCATATCGAGATCGACGGCGAGGTCGCCTCGGGCTCCCTGGTCGATTTCGGCCTCTATCTCTTCCACAACGCCAAGGCGGCGCTGGCGCAGGGCTCGGGCCCCTATTTCTACCTGCCCAAGCTCGAGAGCCACCTGGAAGCGCGGCTCTGGAACGACGTCTTCGTCGCCGCCCAGACCGCGCTCGGCCTCAAGACCGGCACGATCAAGGCGACCGTGCTGATCGAGACCCTGCCTGCCGCCTTCGAAATGGACGAGATCCTCTACGAATTGCGCGAGCACATGGCCGGCCTCAATTGCGGCCGCTGGGACTACATCTTCTCCTTCATCAAGAAGCTCGCCCGCAACAAGGCCTTCGTCCTGCCCGACCGCTCGCAGGTCGTGATGACCAAGGCCTTCCTGCGCGCCTATTCGCTGCTGCTGATCAAGACCTGCCATCGCCGCGGCGCCTTCGCCATGGGCGGCATGGCCGCCCAGATCCCGGTCAAGAACAACCCGCAGGCCAATGCCGCCGCCTTCGCCAAGGTCAAGGCCGACAAGGAGCGCGAGGCCGGCGACGGCCATGACGGCACCTGGGTCGCCCATCCCGACCTCGTCCCCGTCGCGATGGAGGTGTTCGACCGGCTGATGCCGCAGGCGAACCAGCTCGGCAAGCTGCGCGAGGATGTGCAGGTGGGGCGCGAAAACCTGCTCGAAGTGCATCAGGGCACCCGCACCGAAGAGGGCTTCCGCGAGAACATCCGCGTCGGCGTGCAGTATCTCGAAGCCTGGCTGCGCGGCCGCGGCGCGGTGCCGATCTACAACATGATGGAGGACGCCGCGACCGCCGAGATCAGCCGCGCCCAGATCTGGCAGTTCGTCCAGTACGGCGTCGAACTCGAAGGCGGCGCCAGGGTCGATGCCGACCTCTTCAAGCGCTGCCTGCCGGAGGAGATGGCCCGGGTGAAAAGCGAGCTCGGCGCCGAGGCCTATGACAAGGGCCGCTTCCCCGAGGCGATCGACCTGTTCTCGAAGCTTTCGCTGGCGCCGGAGTTCGAGGAGTTTTTGACCGTGCCGGCTTACGGCAAGCTGGGTTGAGTTGACTGGTCTCGCGCCGCTCGGATGGGCGGCGCGGGTTCGTTTTGTGCGCTCGGCCGCAGAGTTTGGCTCGTCTGCCTTGGATGGCCAGCGGACATTCCGCTTGACGATGAATGTAGGCAGCGACACTGTTTCGGACATGCTCAGGAACCGGACCCTTTGCGACCGACGCCGACGCCGCTTCATCCAAGCGGCGGCTTCCTGGCTGCGCGTCGATCAGCGTCCTTCCGCGTGGTGACTGCCTCACTGTAGGTCCCACTCGCCGGAAGACCCCGGCCCGCATTCCTGAACCTCCGCAGCCCTCGGCTCCGGGGGTTTTTCTTTGCCCGAACCCCAAAGGACATCACCATGAGCATTCGCGTCGGCATTGTCGGCATCAGCGGTTTTGGCGGCGGCGAGGCGCTGCGCCTGATTGCGAGCCACCCGTCCTTCGAGCTGGTCTACGCCGCCGGCGAGAGCAGCGCCGGCAGCCGTCTGGTCGACCGTTTCCCCGGTGTGCCGACCAAGCTGGCCGGGCTGGTGATCGAGAAATGGGACCCTGCGACCCTGCCGAAGCTCGACCTGCTGTTCGCCTCGCTGCCCACGGGCGCCTCGGCCGAGGCGCTGGCGCGCGTCCCCAGGGACGTGAAGATCGTCGATATCGGCGGCGACCACCGCTATGTCAACGGCTGGGCCTATGGCCTGGCCGATATCTGGCCGGCCCAGATCGAGGGCCAGACCCGCATCGCCAATCCCGGCTGCTTTCCCGCTGCGACGCTGACCGCGCTGGCGCCGCTGCTGGCCGACAGGCTGATCGAGCCCGGCAATATCGTCATCGACGTCAAGAGCGGCATCTCCGGCGCCGGCCGGGGCGGCGACAGCAAGTTCGGCTACGCCGAGAGCAACGAGAACCTGGTGCCCTACGGCCTGCTCAGGCACACCCACATGCCCGAGATCGCCCGGACGATCGAGCGGCTGAGCGGCGGCAGCGCGGCCGGGCTGGTGTTCACGCCGCATCTGGTGCCGATGACCCGCGGCATCCTCGCCACCATCTACTGCCGCGGCCACGCCACCACGGAGCAATGCCTGGATTCAGCCCGGCGCTTCTATGCCGGGCGCTCCTTCGTCCGCGTGACCGAGAAGCCGCCGCAGACCAAATGGGCGACCGGCTCGAATCTCGCATTCGTCAGCTATGCGGCCGATCCGGAGCGCAACCTGGTGATCGCGCTGGGCGTCGTCGACAATCTGGGCAAGGGAGCGGCGGGCCAGGCGGTGCAGAATGCGAACCTGATCTGCGGCCTGCCGGAAACCGCAGGACTGGACGGCGCACCTGTCTGGCCGTGATCAAGGCGGACCTCCGGGCAGCTCATCAATCTGTTGCGGAGGTCCGCTCATGCGCGGAAGCGGCGCCGGCGTCGCGGCTCAAAAGCGGTACATCGCGATCATGATCCCGAAGGCGAGGGCGAACAGGACGCCGGCCGTGGTCGGTGCCGTCACGATGAGGGCGGCGAGGACCGGATGACGGTTCCCCCATGCCAGCACCGCGGCCGAGAGTGCGATAACGGGCAATGCGACGAAAGAGGCCGATGTGAGCCGCGCTTCGGCGTTGAGGTCGAGCCCGCTGCGAGTGACGGATGGCAGCGTCTCGAGCCATCCCATCATCCAGCACGCGGCCACGGCGAGGGTCGCGCCGCGCAGCTCGCGCCGGGCGATAAGCATCATGGCCACCGCAGCAGCCGCAAGCTGGAGCGCGCCTGATGCGGGGACGATCCAGCGTTCGATCCCCGTATAGAGGTCCGGTACCCCGAAGAACGGCAGCAGGAGCGAAGACAGCCCGAAATAAGCCGCCAGCACGGCCGACAGGATGAGAAGCGGCCAAGCCGCCCTGCCGAAGAAAGAGCTGCCGTCCGGCTCGACATTCGCCACCGCGACCTCGCTTGGCTTCGAGCGCACGGAACCATCGCAGGGTTGCGACCCGAGTGCCTGCCCAACGTGGTCCATTTCCTAGATAATGGCCAACATCGACCGCTGCCAAGCTTCGCGTTCGATGCTCCGGTGGGGATGGTGACGATCTGAGCGATACCGTCGCTCCTGTGAGCCGTCCAGCGACCCAACTTAGGTACTACGTCGAATCCAGCGCCCCTGCTCTCAATCGATGCCAATAAATACCGGCTCCGGCCAGCGATGATCGCTGAGCCACACTTTGACGGCTGTCATCTTTAACGGCACGTCCTGGCGATGGACGATCTCCTCTTCGACAGTATCGATGATCAAGGCATGGGCTGATGTCTCGACCATGCCTGCAAAAGCCGCCGGCCAGCCCGGATCGACATCCTCGGCGGCACCGATGTGAAGCTGCGTCGGCCCATCGATCTCGGGGAACAGCCCGACGATGAGACAGCTGGACGAGGCCGCCACCAGGCTGACCTTGGGTTCGAAGCTCTCCGATGGGACCTCAAAATCTCCGCCGCCATGCTCGAACACTGTGGAGTTGACCGGTCGAATTTCGACAATGCGGGGCATAATGAAAGCCTGATCAATCGACCCCGATCACGACCTTCTCCGGCCAGCGCGGATGGCTGAACCAGATGCGGACCTGCGTGACAGCCGAGCAAACCGGCTGATCGAAGACAACCTCGTCATCGACCGTCTCGACGAGAATCCGCAACCTCGGCGTCTGGAGCTCGCCGACAAATCCCGGTGCGTAGCCCGGATCGACCTCGGCAGCCGAACCCATCGTCAACTCGGTATCACCGTCCACCTCCGGCATGCAGGCCACCAGCAGGCAGCTCGGTGAAGCGGCGACCGGTTCGATCGGCTGGTCTTCAGGAACGTCGACAGGTCCACCGCCTGATACGATGACGAGCGAGTTGCTGGGGCAGATGACTGCTTTCCGGGCCATCGTCATCGTCTCCACTTCATGCCGGTAATGCGACCGCCCTGCCGCAAACTACAGCTCAGACAGTGCGGAAACAGCCGTTGCGAACCACCTGGCGTCACTATTGCGTTTGGAAGCTGATGATCGCCGACGAAGTTTCCCGCCTTTGTGCCAGGTTGGCTCGTACCGCAGGTATGGCAGCCATAGGTTGATCCTATTCGATTTATCTCCTGCTGTTCCTCTCTTTGTAGCTTTCGGCCCATGCTTCGCGCCGGTATCGATTCTTGCGCAAATGGACCCGGCCCAATCCCCGTCCCTTGAAGCTCACGTAGCCGCGTCTCCGCTTGCCTAACCGCAGCCTGGTTCGTCGCGATCGCGCCTTCGATTCCTTCCGAAATGCTGGCCGGCGGTTTCCAACGCGCATCGATTTCCTGCACCCGGCGAATCGCCGCCTGTGCCTGCAACTCGGACGCGACGAGTCGAGCCCGCTGGGCAGGCGTCGCGTTCGGCCAGTCAACGGCGCCTCCACGCGACCGGCCCGTTGCCCAATCGAGAGAGCCGTCGTCCAAGCCATCGAGGGCTGTCTCAAGGACTGAGCTGTCCTCGCCGGAGCTTCCGTCACCACCCCCGCTCGTCCACTGCCCACCGTCGGGATTGCCGGCCGGCACGCGCGGTTGATCAGGATTGTACTTGGATGCGATCGGCCTGGGAGGCGGCCTCACGAGCAGGTCGCGTCGTAACTCCAGCAGCGCCAAGGCGATCCACTCGACGCCGAGCCGCATGTCGAACAACGCAGTTGCGAAACCTGCTTGCGCCATGGCCATCCCCTCTGCGCGGCGCGCATTGTCGGGCCGGCACCGGGGATAAATTCACCCTCCGTCCCCACAGAGGCTTCTGCCCTGCTCCCTGCCCTTTGAATGTCTCTGCAGCACCCCTATTTTGGCTCTTTCGACCGGAGCAAGACCATGCGGCTCGCGATCCTCTCCGCCCTCGCGCTCGGCCTCCTTGCAACCCATGCCGCCCGTGCCGAGACCCTGAAGCCCGAGCGCAGAATCGAGGCGACCTCCGACTTCGCCGGCAAGAAGCCGCGCAAACCCGCCGAGGACATCAGCGGCATCGCCTGCCGCCCGCCCGCCGGTGGCGACTATCGCTGCCTCGTGATCAACGACGAGAACAAGGCCGCCCAGTTCGCGACGCTGAAGCAGGGAACGATCACCCCCGGCCCCAGCCTGCCGCTGGTCAAGGACAGCGCGCCCGCCGGCGCCAGCGGACGCCAGCCGGTGATCGGCTGCCCGCAGAAAGGCGATTTTGAGGATTTCGACGGCGAGGGCGTTGCCTTTGCCGATCGCCATTTCTACATCGTCGGCTCGCATGGCTGTTCGCGGCGCAGCGGCGAATACCGGCCTTCCTCCTTCCTGCTGGCCCGGATCGCGGCCGGCAACGGCGAGGCTGGCACGCCCGAATTGAGCTGGCGCGTCGCCGATCTGCTCGGCGCAGCCGGCGAGGTCGCACCCTTTGTCGGCAAGGCGCTCGACGACAAGAGCAACGGACTCAACATCGAGGGCCTCGCCGTGGTCGGCGATCGGATTTGGTTCGGCTTGCGCGCGCCCTCGCGCGACGGCCGCGCCTTCCTCGTCGGCGGCAGCGTCGCCGAACTGTTCAAGCCGGGCAGCGAGCCGGCAACGAGCAAGCCGCAGCTCCTCGCCCTTGCCGCCGGAGCTCAGCGCGGCGTGCGCGATCTCGCCCCGCTCGCCGATGGCCGCCTGCTCGTCCTCGTCGGCCCGGTGCAGGAGCAGGACGTGCCCTATGCGATCCTGCTGCTCGACACCGCCGACCCGGCCGCCGTCCGCGAGCTCGGCCAGCTGCCCAAACGCAAGGATGCCAAGGCCGAGGCGCTCACCGTGCTGGCGCAGGAGCGCGGCGAGCTCCGCGTCCTTGTCGGCTATGACAGCGTCAAGAATGGCGGGTTCGAAGAGTACAGGCTCAAGCTGCCCTGATCGGAAGGCAGTCTTTCCGGCTGGCCCCGGACATGCGATGCGCTGGGTCATGAGCTTCCGTGCGCGTCTCGATTCGACCGTCTCCCGCTATCTCGCCGAAGTCGCCGGACCGCGCGAGCACCTCGCTTTGCTGCGCTGGCAGATCGGCGAGCGCCATGCGCTCGACCGGCGCGAGACCCTGCCGGGCCATGCCACCACCAGCGCCTTCGTGGTTTCGCCCGACCACGCGCAGGTCCTGCTGATCGACCATGTCGTGATCGAGCGCTGGCTCCAGCCTGGCGGCCATTACGAGCCGGCAGCGAGCTTCCACGCCTCTGCGTTCCGCGAGGCGGTGGAGGAGACCGGCGTCACCGGCCTCGTGCTGCATCCCTGGCATCGCGGCGAGGACCTGCCCTTCGCGATCGACAGCCATGAGGTGCCGGGCAATCCGCGCCGCAGCGAGCTGCCGCATATCCACCACGACCTGCAATATCTCTTCATCGCCGATCCGTCCCTGCCATTGATCGCCCAGGAAGAGGAGGTCCACGCCGCCGCCTGGAAGCCGATCGCGGCGCTGGCCGAGATCGCGCCGGTGGCGTTCGCGCGCCTGCGCACCGCCGGCCCGCCCGGCTGAGCCGGCAGCGGCTGTTGCATCGCCGCAACAATACGCCGGTATAGTGGGATGACCGAAGAGTCCATGTTGCGACTCATTTGCATTTGCGTAAGGTGAATGCATCAACAGGATCGCCAATCATGCTGAAGCCCACCGCCTTCGCTCTCGCCGCCGCGAGCCTGCTCTCGCCCGCCCTTGCCGCCGATCTGCCCTCACGCAAGGGTGCCCCGGCCGCGCCGCCGGTGCTCTCGGCCTGCAGCGAGAGCGAGGGCATTCCGACCGACGCCTTCGGCTTCACCACTGGCTCGGATGTCGCCGATCCCGGCTCCTTTGGCGCCAGCCTGACCTATAATGGCGGCTTCGGCGTCCGTGATGGCCGCCAGGCGGCGCATGGCCTGCAGCTCCAGGGCTCCTACGGGCTCTTCCCCTGCTTTGAGATCGGCCCTTACCTCCTCGGCGGCTATACTGACGCCACCATCGCCGATACCAAGGCGGACAGCCGCAGCGCCGGGGCAGGCGTCGAGATGAAGTACCGTCTGCTCGGCCGCGATCTGCACGGTATCGGCCTCACCGTCATCGTCGATCCCAGCTTCAACCGCACCGACCCGACCGGCGCCGGCAACTTCACCACCTACAACACCGGCCTGCGCATTTTCGCCGACAAGACACTGGTTCCCGGCAAGCTCTACGCCGCGCTCAACCTCTCGCACGACCTAACCTGGACGGGGCCGAGCCCCTATCTGCGCTCCTCGACCTTCACGGTCGGCGGCTCGCTCGCCTGGCAGGTGCTCGACGGGCTCTATCTCAGCGGCGAAGTGCGCCACCAGCGCCGTCACAACGAGCTCGGCTTCGGCAAGGAGGCCGGCTACGCCACCTTCGCCGGCCCCGGCATCTTCTGGCAGGCGACCAAGCAGTTCGCCATTTCGGCCGCCTACAACGTCCAGATCGCCGGTAAGGCCAAGGGCGTGCCGGGCGATCTCGACGTCACCAATTTCAGCCAGCATCTGGTGAAGGTGAAGGCGGCCTACAGCTTCTGAGGCACGCGGCGGCGATCAGTCCGGGACCTGCTGCCCGACGGTCGCGCTCGCCTCGGACTCTGGCTCGGCCGACGGCTGCCGCGGACTGCCGGCCCCGGCCCGGCCGATCGTCTCGACGACATCCGCCGCGAGTTTCTCCAGCAGCTCGCGCTCGCGCTGATCGAGGCTGCGCGCCTCGCGATCGAGGATGCAGAGCGCGCCCAGGACGAAGCCGGCCGACGAACGCAGCGGCGCCCCGGCATAGAAGCGCAGGCCCCAGGTCTTGGCGACGGGATTGTCGGTGAAGCGCGCATCGCGCTCGGTATCGTCGACGACCAGTGTCTCACCGCCGGCCACGACATAGTCGCAGATCGCTGCCCGGCGCGGCAGGACGGGCCGGCCGGCCTCGTCCCGGCCGAAACCCGAGAGCTCCCTGCTGCCGCCGATGACGATCTCCTGCTCGGCATCGATCGCCGAGATCATCGCCACGTCGACGTCGAAGGCATCGGCGGCGCGCTTGGCGATCGCATCGAGATCGTCGCGCAGTGCCGCGTCGAGGAAGCCGGTGCCATGAAGTGCCGCCACGCGCTCGGCATCGTTGGCCGGCGTCTCCGCCAAGGCCGGCTCGCCCGCCATCTCGGGCAGGAGGCGCTGGACCCGGCCGATCGTCTCCTGGATCGAGGCCGCAAGCTCGTCGGCGCCGATATCCCGGCCCGCCTCGCCGGCCAGCTTCTCGGGCGGCACCGTCCAGAGAACCACGACGATTTTGAGCTCGGGCCAGCGCTGCCGCAGCCGCCGGCAGAACTGGCGGGCAGCGTTGTCGGGCTCGCCGCTGAAATAGCTCAGGCAAACGAGCGGCACCCCGTCGAGATCGAGCCTCCCGACCGAGTTCATCGTGACATGGGCGATCCTGCGCGCCTGCGCGGGGATGCCTTCGAGGTCGAGCGCATGGGCCAGCATCTGCGCCGCGATCGCATCGATCTCCCATTTGCCGCCGACGCAGACCACCTTCGGAGCGGAGCCGGCTGCGGCCGTCGCCGGATGCTCCTCCCGCAATTCCTCCAGCAGCGCCTCCATGCCCTCGGCGATGCGCAGCCGGTGCGCCGCGGTCGCCTGGCGGCCGTAATCGTCGCTGGCGAGGCGCAGCACCGCGACGCCGACTGCATCATAGAAGGGCACCACCGAGAGCCCCTCGATCTCGCCTTCGGCGATCTCAATGGCTTCGTCGACATCGCCGGCGAGCAGGCGCTGGTAGATCCGTTCCGTCGGACTGAGCACCGGCACCGAGCCGAGCAGCGTGTCGAGGAACTGGAGCTGCGGCAAGGTCTTGCCGAGGACGAGCAGGCAGACCGTCAGCGGCGTCGACAGGATCAGGCCGACCGGGCCCCAGAGTGCCGTCCAGAAGGTCGCGGCGGCGATCAGCGAGATCGCTGAAAGGCCGGTGCTGGTGCCGTAGAGCATCGGCTCGACGATGTTGTTGCTGACGAGCTCGAGCCCCGCGATCAGCGCGAGCGTCCACAGCACCATGTGCCAGCCGGGATCGACCGCGAAGGCGAGCGCCAGCGGGAAAATCGCCGAGATCAGCGCACCGACATAGGGCACGAAGCGCAGGACGGCCGCGACGACGCCCCAGAGCAGCGCGCCGGGAACGCCGATCAGCCACAGGCCGAACGAGAGCGGGATGGCGAAGCTGGTGTTCACCACGAGCTGCATCAGGAGATAGCGGCTGATCCGCCGGCCGGCATCCTCGATCGCGTCGGTCGAGCGGTGCAGGTTGCCACCGAGGATGCGCAGCAGCCGGTCGCGCAGATCGGTCCGGTCAAGCAGCGCCAGCACGACGAAGACAAGGACGATGCCGGCCGTCGCCAGGGGTTCGAGCACGCGGCCGAGCCAGACCAGCGCGACCTGCAGCTGGGTGCCCGGCGCCGCCACGACCTCGACCCGCTGCGCCTGCGCCCCTTGCACCGCCTCCACCTCCTTCTGAAGCGAGGCGATTGCGTTGAGTGCGCTGTCGAGCATTCCGGGCGCCTTGAACTGCGCCTTGAGATCGTTGAGCTTGCCGTGGATCGTCGACTGGTAGGTCGGCAACTGCTCACCAAGCGAGCGCAGCTGTGTCCCCAGCACGAGGAAGAGGCTGGCGAGCAGGACGAGCACGACCGTCATCACCACCGCGATCGCGATCACCTTGGGCAGCCCGCGCCGGCGCAGCCACACCACCGGGGGATTGAGCGCGAAGCCGATCAGGAAGGCGAAGGCGAGCGGGATCAGGATGTCCTGGCCGTAATAGAGCGCAGCGATGATCACTGCGGCCGAGACCAGCGCCGCAGCCACCCTGACGATGTCGGCGCCCCCCAGGTCGCCCGCGCCGATGCCACCTGCTTCGTGCGGGATCGGCGCTCGGCGGACTGGCGGTGTCGTCGTCATGGTCGAAGCCCCCCGGCCGGCGATGGATGGTGTTGAGAACGTGAGAGGAAGCGCCCGGTTCCCCCTGCTGCCCACGCCGCATTGCGAACTGTGCGCCGCTGACGCTAAGACGAGAAGGATCTTCAACCATTGGTGTCGGCGATGGCGCGGGAAGAGGCCGGAAACGGCGCATCGGACAAGGCCGGGATGATCTGCCGGGCATTGCGGCGCGCGATCATCGAGCGTGCGCTCGAACCCGGCGCGACCTTGCCGGAGGACGCGCTCGGCGAGCGCTTCGGCGTCAGCCGCACGCTCGCGCGCCATGCGCTCGCCCAGCTCGCGGCCGAAGGCTTGGTCGAGCTGCGCCGCAACCGCACCGCCGTGGTGGCGACGCCGAGCTGGCAGGAGGCGCGCGACACCTTCGACATCCGCATCGAGCTGGAGCGCCTCGTCGTGCGCCAGCTCGCCGGCCGGCTGAGCAAGGCGCAGCTTGCGACCCTGCGCGCCCATGTCGACTCGGAGGACGCGGCGCGCGGCGGCCCCGACGCGATCTCGATCCGGCTCGCCACCGAATTCCACATCCTGCTCGCAGAGATGACGGAGAGCCCGATCCTGATCCGCTATGTCAGCGAGCTCTCCTATCGCTGCTGCCTGATCCTGTCGCTGTACAGCCGGCCGCATTCCTCGGAATGCGGCGTCAACGAGCATCGCCTGCTGATCGATGCGCTCGCGAGCGGCGACGCCGAGAAGGTCTCGGGCCTCATGCACCGCCATCTCGATTCGGTGGCGGAACGCGCGCTGGTGGCGGAAGCCAAGCCGCGCGGGCGCGACATCATGGCGATCCTGGCGCCCTATGCCGAAACGCCGGCTCCGGCTGCGAAGGCGGCGCGAAAGCGACCGCTCAAGGCGGCCGAATAATCCCCCTCGCAAAGGACCGGCGGGCACATTGACGCTGCCGCATTTCCGCCCTACTCGTCAAAGCGACGGTTCCCTCACGGGATCAAAAGGGAACGCAGTGCGGGTGGCTCGCCACCCCATGCTGCGGCTGCCCCCGCAACTGTAAGCGGCGAGCCTTTCGCCATACGCCACTGGGACCTCGGCCCTGGGAAGGCGGCGAAAGGCAGCGACCCGCGAGCCAGGAGACCTGCCGTCAGCCGTGGTCACACGCGAACACATCGGCCGGGGTGCGCTGATGGGTGGTAGAACCGTGCGCGCCCGGTTTCGGGAGCAGCTGGGGACATCTCGTTCGCGGTGACGTGCCACTGACGTTACCGCCGAGGTTTTCCGTGTTCCGTTTGCTCAAGCCCGCCAAGAGCGGGCATTTCTCCCTTGTTCTCTCCTTGCTCGCAGCCTCGACCATGCTGACGCCGCTCGCGGTGCTGGCGCAGTCGGGCGACAAGCCGATCGCCCTGGATGAAGTCGTCGTCAGCCCGACCGGCGTGCCGACCCCGGCGAGGGAGATCGCCAGCTCCGTCACCGTCGTCACCTCCCAGGAAATCGAGCGCCAGCAGCGCCGCACCTTGCCGCAGGCGCTCGCCGCCGTCCCCGGCCTCAACATCGTCCAGACCGGCGGCCCTGGCGGGCTGACCTCGGTCTTCATGCGCGGCACCAATTCAAACCACGTCAAGGTGCTGATCGACGGCATCGAGGTGAACGATCCCTCGACCCCGAACCGCTCCTTCGACTTCGGCCAGATGCTGACCACGGACATCGAGCGGATCGAGGTGCTGCGCGGCCCGCAGAGCGGCCTATATGGCGCCAATGCGCTGGGCGGCGTCATCTCGATCACCAGCAAGCGCGGCGAGGGTCCGCCGAAGGTGACCGGCTCGGTCGAAGCCGGCTCCTATGGCACCTTCAACAAGAGCCTCGGGGTCAGCGGCGGCGACGACCGCTTCGACTACGCCTTCGGCATCAGCCATTTCCGGGCGGATTCGACACCGGTGACACCACCGGAACTGGTTCCCGCCGGCCGGCGGCGCAATCCCAACTCCTACGACAACTGGAGCTATTCCGCCCGCCTCGGCGCCAGGCTGACCGACACGCTGAGCGTCAACTGGGTCGGCCGCTATATCGACGGGCAATTGCTGTTCACCGGCGATTCCGGCTTCCCGAGCCTGCCCAACAGCTTCCGCAACAGCCAGAACTACCGCCAGGCCTTCACCCGCGGCGAGGTCGTCTGGGATCCGTTGGGCGGGCAGTTCGTCAACCGCTTCGGCGTCTCCTACAGCAACCAAGACCGCTCGGACCGCCGGCCGAACGCAGCGGGCATCCTCGGCCTGCCGACCGAGAATCTCGGCGAGCGCATCAAATACGACTGGCGCGGCGACCTGAAGCTGACGCAGAGCCAGACCCTGGTGATGGGCCTGCAATACGAGAACGAGCGCTTCGATACCCCCAACAAGACCGTCTCGAACGGCAACAAGGGCGCCTTCCTCGAACTGCAGTCGAACTGGACCGACCGCTTCTTCACCGTCGCCAATATCCGCTATGACAGTGACGACAAGTTCGGCGGCCACACCACCTATCGCATCGCACCGGTCTTCATCGTGCCAGGCACCGACACCAAGCTGAAGGCGAGCTACGGCACCGGCTTCAAGGCGCCGACGCTGAGCGAGCGTTTCAGCGATTCCCGCCCGGCCTTCAACTTCTACGGCAATCCCGACCTGAAGCCGGAGGAGAGCCGCGGCTGGGATGTCGGCTTCGAGCAGCCGCTGCTGAACGGGCAGCTCAATGTCGGCGCGACCTGGTTCCACAACGACATCGAGAACCTGATCGTCACCAATGCGGCACGGACCTCCTACGCCAATGTCGGCAAGGCGACGACGCAGGGCCTGGAGAGCTTCGTCGCGCTCGAGCTCTCGCCGCAGTTCAAGATCAGGGGCGACTATACCTTCACCCTGGCGCGCGACGACATCGCCCGCCAGGAGCTGCTGCGCCGGCCGCGCCACAAGGCCAGCGTCACCGCGAGCTGGAACCCGATCGAGAAGCTGACGCTGTCGGCGACGCTGATCTATGTCGGGGCGCGCATGGACGGGAACCGCGACTTCTCGATCCCCAGGATGCGTGCTCCCGGCGCCGCCATCGTCAACCTCGCCGCCGACTACAAGGTCGACGACAAGCTCACCGTGTTCGGCCGCGTCGATAACCTGTTCGACAAGCGCTACGAGAACCCGGTCGGCTTCCTGGTGCCGGGGCTCAGCGCCTTCGGCGGGATCAGGGTGAGCCTGTGAGGCGACTGGCCGCCCTCGCGCTCGGCCTCTGGCTGGCGGCGTCGGGCGGCCTCGCCCGCGCCGACGATGCGCCGGCCCAGCCGCAGCGCATCGTCTCGCTCAACATGTGCACCGACGAGCTGGTGCTGCGCCTCGCGTCGCCGAAGCATGTCGCCTCGGTGACCTGGCTGTCGCAGGACCCGCGCAACGCCAACATGGCCGCGCGCGCCCTCGTCATCCCGGCCAATCACGGGCTGGTCGAAGAGGTGCTGGCGTATAAGCCCGACCTCGTCGTCGCCGGCGCCTATACGACGCGCGCGACCGTCGCGCTGCTGAAGCGCGTCGGCGTGACGGTCCGCGAGTTCGGCGTGCCGCGCACTCTCGCCGAGATGCGCGCGCAGATCCGCGACATGGCAGTCCTGCTCGGCGAGCAGCAGAACGGCGAAGAACTGATCGCCGCGATCGACGCCCGGCTCGCCGCCCTGGCCGACCGCCCTCGCCCGGCTCATCCCCGTGCGATCGTGCTGCGTCCAAACGGCTTCACCACCGGGCGCGGCTCGCTCGTCGACGAGATTCTGACGGCAGCGGGACTGACCAACCTCGCCGCCGAGCTCGGCATCGACAATTACGGCCAGATCGCACTCGAGACCGTCGCGCTCGGCAAGGCCGACATCCTGATCCTCAACACCACCCCGGACGGCCCGCCCTCTTTGGCGCATGAGATCCTGCATCACCCCGTCCTCGCTCGGCTCGGCGACCGGCTGAAGCTCGTCGCCCTGCCCTCGAAGCTCTGGACCTGCGCCGGTCCGGCGGTGATCGACGCGATCGAATTGCTGCTCGACAGGGCTGCGCCGACGCCAGCCGGAAACCGCCCATGAGCGTCGCGGCCATGCCATCCTCCACATCCGACCGGATGCCCCATTGGCGGCTCGTCGCCCTGCTCGCCGCCACGACGCTCGTCATGGCCGTGCTCTCGCTCGCCATCGGCTATGCCCGGCTCGACCTCTTCGCCGCGCTCGGCGACTGGCTCGCCGGCCGCCAGAGCCTGCCGGCGCTCGTGCTCGTCGAATTGCGCCTGCCGCGCGCCATCCTCGGGGCGCTCGTCGGCTTCAGCCTCGGCCTCGCCGGCGCGGCGATGCAGGGCCTGTTGCGCAACCCGCTGGCCGAGCCTGGCATCGTCGGCATCTCCAGCGCCGCCGCCTTCGGCGCCGTCACCGTGTTCTATTCCGGCTTCGCCGGCGCCTTCGCGCTCGCTTTGCCGCTCGGCGGCATCGCCGGGGCGCTGCTGGCGGTGCTGCTGCTCTTTGCCCTCAATGGCCGCGGCGCGGGCACGATGACACTGATCCTCGCCGGGGTCGCGATCAACAGTTTCGCCGGGGCGATGACCTCGCTGGCGCTCAACCTCGCGCCCAACCCTTACGCCGCGCTGGAGATCGTATTCTGGCTGATGGGCTCGCTCGCCGACCGCAGCCTGATCCATGTCTGGCTGGTGCTGCCGCTGATGCTGGTCGGCTGGGTCCTGCTTCTTTCCTGCGCGCCGGCGCTGGACGGGCTCAGCCTCGGCGAGGACACGGCGCGCAGCCTCGGCTTCGATCTGACCTGGCTGCGCGCCCGGCTGATCGGCGGGGCGGCGCTCGCCGTCGGCAGCGCCGTCGCGGTCACCGGCGCGATCGGCTTCGTCGGCCTCGTCGTGCCGCATCTCCTGCGCCCGCTGGTCGGCCACAGGCCCGGCCGGCTGCTGCTGGTCAGCGGCTTCGGCGGCGCGATCCTGCTGCTCGCCGCCGACACGATGCTGCGCCTGATGCCGATCCGGCCCGAACTCAAGCTCGGCGTCGTCACCGCTTTGATCGGGGCGCCCTTCCTGTTCAGCCTGATCCAGCGCCTGCGGCGGGAGGCGTGATGCGTATCGAAGCGAACGGCATCGCGATCGCCTTCGACGGCAAGCCGATCCTCGCCGGGGTCGACCTTGCCCTGCGCCCAGGCGAACTCGTCGGGTTGATCGGCGCCAACGGCGCCGGCAAGACGACGCTGCTGCGCATCCTCGCCGACCTGCTGCCGCCGGCGGCGGGCACGGTGCTCTATGACGGCACGCCGGCAAGGACGCTGCGACGCCGCATGCTCGCCCGGCGGCTCGCCTTCCTTGCACAAGGCGGCGGCGTGCAATGGCAGATGCGAGCGGAGGCTGTCGTCGCGCTCGGCCGCCTGCCGCATCGGCGCCCCTTCGCCGACCTGACCGAGGCCGACCGCGCCGCGATCGCCAATGCCTTCGCCGCGGCCGATGCCAGCGCCTTTCGCGAGCGTAGCCTGGGTAGCCTCTCCGGCGGCGAGCGCATGCGTGTGCTGCTGGCGCGGGCGCTGGCGGTGGAGGCGGAGATGCTGCTCGCCGACGAGCCTTTGGTCGGGCTCGACCCGCGCCATCAGCTCGAGGCGATGGCGCTGTTCAGGCGTATCGCTGCTGGCGGAACCGGCGTCGTCGTCGTGCTGCACGATCTCGCGCTGGCCGGGCGCTTCTGCGACCGGCTCGTGCTGCTCGATGGCGGACGGGTCCTTGCGGAAGGCCCCCCGGCTGCCGTGCTCGACGACGGCAACCTCGCCCGCGCCTTCGGCATCGAAGTCGCTCGGGGCGATCGCGACGGCGAACAATTCATCCTGCCCTGGCAGGCCCTGGATACTGGAGAACCCCGCCGATGACGGCAGATGATGTGACCAGCCTGATCCGCCAGGAACTGGCGACCGCAACGACGCAGTGGAATCTCGGCACCTTCGGCGCCATCGCCGAATTTCTGCGCGATCCCGGCGAGCCAGTCGACCTCGGCGGTGGACCGGACCGACCTTTCGCCGTCACCGATCGCGGCGGCATCGGCTTCGATGATCTCTCCGGGGTCAGGCTCTTCGCCTCGGAAACCGCAGTCGGCTCGGGCTGGAGCCATCGCGTCGCGCTCTGCCTGCCGGAAGCCGCCTGCGCGATGAACCGGCGCACCGTTCTCACCGAGCTCGGCCCGGACGAGACGGCGCTGCGGCCGGAGGACCGCGGTGGCATCCTGTTCGACATGGGTCTCGGCACGCTGCAGGTCGACATCTGCATCCGCACCGACGATTCCGAGTTGATCGCGACCTTGCGCTCGGTCGCCGGCAGGAGCCTGTTCGAGGCCGGCAATCCGGCGATGGGCGCGATCGTCGCGAAGGGCCCGCATCGCGTCTTCATCAGCCGCGCCGGCCGCTGCGAGGTCTACCAGCCGATCCCGCCGGCCGACGGCAAGAGCCCGGAAGGGCCGCACACCCATGTCCTGCCGCAATTGCTGCGCAACGGCCGCACCCATGCCGCGACCGAGCCGGTGCCGAGCGGCTGGGTACCTTTCGCCCATCTCGTCCCCGCCCATCCGCTGAAGGACGCGATGGCCCGGCCGCGGCCTTGGGACGGCGCGGCGCATGAACGTTTCCAGGAGCTGCTCGCCGCCACGGGTGATCCGGAGCTGACGGCGCTGAAGCACCGGCTTCTGGAGGCGATCAACAGGGGGGCCGACCCCACCGATTTCAGAGAGCCGGCAAACAAATTCGCCCGCCACACCCTGCGGGTCACGCTGCGGCAATTGCGGGCCGGCTCGAAGCCGCCGGGCCTGTCGCACTGGCTGGAGACCTTCGACAAACAGGAGCCGGCGAGCGAGGATGCCGACGCCTACGGCCATGGCTGACGAGTGCTGCGATCGCGCCGCCTTTCAGCCCGGCAGCCGCGGTGTCGTCGCCCGCCAGATCGGATCGGGCTCGATGACGATGCCCTGCTGGGTGTTGCGGCCGGCGATCCGGTCGAGCAGCATCCGCATTGCCATCTCGCCGAGATCCTGCTTGGCGATCCGCAGCGTCGTCAACGCCGGCGAAACCAGATCGGAGGCCGGAATATCGTCGCAGCCGACCAGGGCGATGTCCTCCGGCACCCTGATGCCGGCCTGTTCGAGCGGCTTCATCAGGCCGAGCGCGATCAGGTCGTTATAGCAGATCATAGCATCGACCTGAGCAATCTCGGGCAGGAGCCTCGCGGCAATCTCGGCGCCACCCTGGAGATCCGGCGTGCAGGGCAGGTCGAAGACCAGCGACAGCCCATGGCGGGCCAGCGCCGCCTCGATTCCCTCGCGCCGCTTGCGCCCGCCCTGCGAGGCGGCCGGCCCAGCGGCGAAGCCGAAGCGCCGGCGCCCTTGAGCGATCAGCTGCGTCACCACGGCGTCGACGCCGGCGCGATAATCGACTTCGATCGTGCCGGCATGGCGCTTGGCGGCAGCGCGGTTGATCAGCACCACCGCCCGGTGCGGCGCGATCGCGCGCAATAGCCGCTCATCGTCGAGGCGGGCACTGCAGATGATCAGGCCATCGACGCGCTTGTCGAGCAGCATGCCGAGCACCTCCTCCTCGCGCTCGGGATCCTCGACGACATTGCAGGACAGCAGCGTGTAGCCGGCCGGCCGCGCCACCAGTTCGGCGCCGCGGATGATCTCGGGGAAGAACGGGTTGACGATGTCGGGCACGACGATGCCGACCGTGTTCGAGCGGTCGTTCTTCAGGCTCTTGGCGAAGGCATTGGGGCGATAGCTCAGCGCCTGCGCCGCTTCCAGCACGCGCCGGCGCGTTTCCTCGCCCGCGCCGCCGCGGCCGTTGAGCACGCGCGAGACGGTCATCGGCGAGACGCCGGCCGCTTCAGCGACATCGGTGATGGTGGGCGACCGCAAGGCCGGCTTCATGTCCATGCCGTCTTATCTCACGATATCGATATCGTTTTCCAGAGGCATCTTCGCTGAGGATAACTGCTGATTGCTGGGCAATTTCATCGATTATTGCGCCACATCGATCAGGGCTCCGGTGATCATCGCAAGGCTTGACGCCAGGATTGAGATAACGATAACGTAACTCCATAGCGCCCGCCACGAGCAGAAGGCGCAGCGGAGGAAACGATGGCAGCTTTCCCTGGGCGCGCCCTGCGTGGCGCCGCACTATCCCTGCTTCTCACCCTCTCCGGCGCAGTGGGCGCTGCCGAGTACAAGGAAGCGCCGGGGCTCGCCGAACTGGTCAAGGGCGGCAAGCTGCCGCCGGTGGCGCAGCGCCTGCCGGAGGCGCCACTGGTCCTCACCCCCGTCGAGAAGGCCGGAAAATACGGCGGCACCTGGCGCCAGGCGCTGATGGGCGGCAGCGACTCGCTGATCGAGCGCTCGGTCGGCTACACCCGCCTCGTTCGGTGGAACCGGGCCTGGACCGCAGTGGAGCCCGATGTCGCCGAGAAGGTCGACGTCAAGCCGGACGGCACCGAATACGTCTTCCATCTGCGTAAGGGCACGCGCTGGTCGGACGGGGCGCCGTTCACCGCCGACGACCTGGTGTTCTGGTACCAGGACGTGCTGATGAACAAGGAGCTGACGCCGTCGGTGCCGCGCTGGCTGCGCAGCGGCAACGACCCGGTCATCGTCGAGAAGATCGACGACGTCACCGTGAAGTTCCGCTTCACCGGGCCGAACGGCATGCTCCTGGAGAACATGGCGACGACCTTCGGCTCGGACATCCTGGCCGCGGCGCCGGCACATTACCTCAAGCAGTTCCACAAGAAGTACAATCCGGACGGCATCGACAAGCTCGTCGCCGACGCCAAGGCGGCCAACTGGTCGGCGCTTTTCCTCAACAAGACCAGCTTCCCTGGCCGCTGGCGCGCCACGGGGCGGCCGGTGCTCGATCCCTGGCAGCTCACCGTGCCCTATGGCGGCACCACCCGGGTCGTGCTCGAGCGCAATCCCTATTACTTCAAGGTCGATCCGGAGGGGCGCCAGTTGCCCTATATCGACCGCGTCACCTTCGACATCATGGGCGACCAGCAGGCGATCGTGCTGAAGGCGATCAATGGCGAGCTCGACATGCAGAACCAGCGCCTCAACGGGCTGGAGACGCGGATCGTGCTGGCGCAGAACCGCGAGCGCAGCGGCTATCGCCTGTTCAAGGCCCAGCCCGCCTGGTCGAACGCGATGTGCATCTCGCTCAACATGACCAGCAAGAACCCGGTGCTGCGCGAGATCTTCCGCAACCGCGATGTCCGCGTCGCGCTCTCGCTCGCGATCAATCGCGACGAGCTCAACGAGCTGATCTATGCCGGCCAGTCGCAGCCCTATCAGGCGGCGCCGCGCCCGGGCACCGCGCTCTACGATGCCGAGATGGCGACGCAGTACACCAAGTTCGACCCGAAGGGCGCCAACGAGCTGCTCGACAAGGCCGGCTTTGCCAAGCGCGACGGCCAGAAATTCCGGCTTGGCCCGGACGGCAAGCGCATCTCCTTCGCCGTCGATGCCGCCACCTCGCGCCGCTACCAGATCGACGCGCTCGAACTGATCAAGAAGTACTGGGCCGCGGTCGGCATCGAGATGCAGGTCAAGGCGATCGAGGAATCCTTCGCCTTCGCCCGCATGCTCGCCAATGAGCACGACGCCATGGTCTGGATCGGTGGCGGCGGCTACGACTTCCTCGGCGTCCTCGATCCGAAATGGTACTTCCCTTATGAGAACCAGGCCGCCTTCGCCTCGGCCTGGGGCATCTATTTCCAGAACCCGAACGATCCCAATGCCGAGGAGCCGCCGGAGCCGGCCAAGCGCCAGCAGGCGCTCTATGTCGAGATGCAGAAGACGCCCGGCACCGCCGGTCAGTTCGAGGTGATGAAGAAGATCCTCGCCATCACCCGCGAGCAGTTCTACGTGATCGGCACCAACATGGACGCCGACAATTACGGCGTCGTGAAGAACAACATGCGCAACGTGCCCGAGCTGATGCCGGACACCTTCTTCTACATGACGCCGGGCCCGACCAATCCGGAGCAGTATTTCTACGAATAGCTGCGGTCATTGAACCGGGACCCGCGGCCATTAGCCCCGGGCTCCCCGCCCCGCCCGACGCATCGGAGGCCTGTGATGCTCCGCTACATGCTGAGACGGCTCGTCTATACGCTCGGAACGCTGGCGGCGGTGTCGGTCGTCGCCTTCCTGGTGATCCAGCTGCCGCCAGGCGACTTCCTGACCTCGTTCAGCGCCAAGTTCGCCGAGCAGGGCGGCTCGCTCGACAATGACTCGCTGACCGCGCTGAAGCTGCGCTACGGACTCGATCAGCCCTGGTACGTCCAGTACTGGCTCTGGATCTCCGGTATCCTCTTCCGCGGCGATTTCGGCGAATCCTTCGAGTGGAACAAGCCGGTCTCCGAGCTGATGTGGGATCGCTTCGGCCTCACGGTCCTGCTCTCCGGCGTCACGCTCGTCGTCACCTGGCTCGTCGCCTTGCCGATCGGCATCTACAGCGCGGTCCGGCGCTATTCCTGGCTCGACTATGTCGTGACCTTCCTCGGCTTCCTCGGCCTGGCCATACCGAGCTTCCTGCTGGCCCTGGCGCTGATGTACGTGTTCTCGCGCTATTTCGGCATGAACGTCAGCGGCCTGTTCTCGCCTGACTACGTCAACGCGCCCTGGAGTCTCGCTAGGGTCGGCGACCTCGCCATGCATCTGTGGCTGCCGGTTTTCGTGCTGGCGACCCACGGCACGGCGGCGCTGATCCGTGTCATGCGCGCCAACCTGATCGACGAGCTCTACAAGCCCTATGTCCAGACCGCCCGCGCCAACGGGCTCGGCGAGGCCGAGCTCCTGTTCAAATACCCGGTCCGCGTCGCGCTCAACCCGTTCATCTCGACCATCGGCTGGGTGCTGCCGAACCTCGTCTCCGGCGCGATCGTCACCTCGGTGGTGATGAGCCTGCCGACCGCCGGGCCGCTGCTGCTCTCGGCTTTGCTGGCGCAGGACATGTACCTCGCCGGGAGCTTCATCCTGATGCTGAGCGTGCTGACCGTGATCGGCACGCTCATCTCCGACCTCCTGCTCGCGTGGCTCGATCCGCGCGTGCGCTACGCCTGAGGCCGGGATGAGCGACGTCGCCGCCCCCACCGCTCCCGAGACTGTCGCCCCGGCGGCTCGCCACTTCGCCGAGGCGGGCCAGTGGACGCTGATCTTCCGCCGCTTTCGCCGGCACAGGCTGGCCTATGCCAGCCTCTTCGTCGTGCTCGGCATCTATCTCGTCGCGCTGCTGGCCGAGTTCGTCGCGCCCTTCTCGCCCGACAGCTACAATGCCCGCTTCACCTATGGCCCGCCGCAGACGCTGAGATTCTTCGGCACCGACGCCGCCGGTGAGACGCATTTCATGTACGTCAACGGTTACCGGATGAGTTTCGATCCCGTGGCGCTGAAGCGGACCTTCGTCGTCGACGAGAAATCGGTCCATCCCGTCGTCTTCTTCGCCAAGGGCGAGCCATACAAGCTTCTCGGGCTGATCCCCTGGGACCGGCACCTGATCGGCCCGGCCGACCCGGCCCAGCCGATGTATCTCTGGGGCGCCGACCGGCTCGGCCGCGACGTGCTCTCGCGCACCATCCACGGCGCCCGCATCTCGATGTCGATCGGCCTGGTCGGGGTCGCAGTCAGCCTGTTCCTCGGCCTGCTGCTGGGCGGCATCTCCGGCTATTACGGCGGCTGGATCGACGAGGTCGTGCAGCGCTGCATCGACTTCCTGAAATCGATCCCGACCATCCCGCTCTGGATGGGGCTCGCCGCCGCGGTGCCGGCCAATCTCGACCCCCTCCTGGTCTATCTCTGGATCACCATCATCCTCTCGCTGATCGGCTGGACCGATCTGGCACGCGTCGTGCGTGGCCGCTTCCTCTCGCTGCGGACCGAAGATTTCGTGCTGGCGGCGCGGCTCGACGGCTGCTCGCGCCAGCGCGTGATCTGGCGGCACATGGTGCCCTCCTTCACCAGCCACATCGTCGCCTCGGTGACGCTGGCGATCCCGAGCATGATCCTGGCCGAAACCGCCCTCTCCTTCCTCGGCATCGGCCTGAAGGAGCCGGTGGTGAGCTGGGGCGTGCTGCTCAAGGACGCGCAGAGCATCCTGGCGCTGACCACGGCGCCCTGGCTGCTCGCCCCCGGCGTCGCAGTGGTCGTCGCCGTGCTCGCCCTCAACTTCCTCGGCGACGGAATTCGCGATGCGGCCGATCCCTATGCCTGAGCCAACGCCCATGCGCGGGGCGGCGGCGCCCTCGCCGCTCGTCGCCGTCAGCGACCTCAAGGTCCAGATCGGCACCGATGACGGGCTGGTGCGCGCTGTCGACGGCGTCACCTTCGACGTGCCGCGCGGGCGCACGCTCTGCATTGTCGGTGAATCCGGCTCGGGCAAGAGCGTCACCGGCCGGGCACTGATGAACCTTTTGCCGCCGAGCGGGCGTATCGCCGCCGGCAGCATCCTCTATGCCGGCCGCGACGGGCAGGCGGTCGACGTCACCAGGCTCGACCCGCGCGGCCGCCAGATCCGCTCCCTGCGCGGCAAGGAGATCTCGCTGATCTCGCAGGAGCCGATGGCGGCGCTCTCGCCGGTGCACACCATCGGCCAGCAGCTCGTCCCGGTGATCCGCCGGCATCTCAACCTGTCGAAGAAGGCGGCGCAGGCTCGCGCCGTCGAGATGCTCGGCCGCGTCGGCATCCCCCGGCCGGCCGAGCGATTGAACAACTATCCGTTCGAATTCTCGGGCGGCATGCGCCAGCGCGTCTGCATCGCGCTCGCTCTGTCCTGCCGGCCGCGCCTACTGATCGCCGACGAACCGACCACGGCGCTCGACGTCACCACCCAGGCCAACATCATCGACCTCTTGCAGGAATTGCAGCGCGAGGACGGGCTCTCGATCCTGTTCATCACCCACGATCTCGGCGTCGTCGCCGAGATCGCCGACGATGTCGCGGTTATGTATCTCGGCAGGATCGTCGAGCGCGGCACGGTCGACGAGATCTTCGCCGACCCGCGTCATCCCTATACCCGCGCATTGCTGAAATCCGTGCCGCGCCTCGGTTCCGGGCGCGGCTCCAGGCTCGCCGCCATCCGCGGCATGGTGCCCTCGCCTTTCGAGCGGCCGCAGGGCTGTGATTTCCATCCGCGCTGCGAGGCCGCCATCAAGGGCGTCTGCGACACCATCGATCCCGGCACGATCACGATCGGCCCGCGCCGCGGCGTGCGCTGCATCCTCGCCCGCGAGCCGGCCGCGCTCGGAGGTGCCGCCCATGGCTGAGATCCCGGCCCTGCCCCCTGACGTCCTGCTCGATGTGCGCGGGCTGACCAAGCTCTTCCCGCCACGGCGCAGCCTGTTCCAGCGCAAGGCCGCCAACCCGGTCCGCGCCGTCGAGGACGTCTCCTTCGAAATTCGGCAGGGCGAGACGCTTGGACTCGTCGGCGAATCCGGCTGCGGCAAGTCGACCGTGACGCGCCTCTTGCTCGGCATCCACCGGCCGACCGCCGGCACGATGCGCTATCGCCGCAAGGATGGCGGCAGCGTCGATCTCGACAGGCTTTCGGAGGATGAGCGCCTCGCCTATTGCACTGATCTGCGCATCGTCTTCCAGGACCCGCAATCCTCGCTCAATCCGCGCCTGCAGGTCCGCGACATCGTCGGCGAGGTGCTGAAGGTCAACAAGCTGGTGCCTCCGGCTGAGATCGAGGCCAAGGTCCGCGACCTCCTCGCCAAGGTGGGCCTCCGGCCCGAATACGCCCGGCGCTATCCGCATGCCTTCTCCGGCGGCGAGCGCCAGCGCGTCGGCATCGCCCGGGCGCTCGCCACCCATCCGCGCCTCGTCGTGCTCGACGAGGCCGTCTCGGCGCTCGATGTCAGCGTCCGGGCGCAGACGCTCAATCTGCTGCGCGACCTGCAGGAGGAGTTCGGGCTGACCTATCTGTTCGTCAGCCATGATCTCAGCGTGATCGAATACATCTGCGACCGCGTCGTGGTGATGTATGTCGGCCAGGTCGTCGAGATCGCGACCTCCGAGGCGCTCTTCGCCCGGCCGCTGCATCCCTATACCGAAGCGCTGCTCTCGGCCCTGCCGATCCCCGATCCCGCCCAGCGCCGGCAGAACCGCCGCATCCGCCTGCCGGGCGAGGTCGCCGACCCCGCCAATCGCCCACCCGGCTGCGCCTTCCATCCGCGCTGTCGCTTCGCCACCGAGGCCTGCCGCACCACGCCGCCGCCCCTGCGCGATCTCGGCGGCCGCAGCGTCGCCTGCCACCACGCCGAGGCGCTCGCGCTCAAGGGCGTCGAGACCATCCAGACCGGACACGCCAATGCCTAAGCACATCCGCGCCCGCGACAACGCCAACCGCGCCATCGTCCATGACGATCCCGGCCTGCCGCATGTCCATTTCAACCTGCTGCGCTTGCAACCCGACGAAGGCCTGGAGCAAGCGCTACCCGCCCATGAGAGCGTCCTCGTCGTGCTCTCCGGCACCGCCGACATCATCGTCGACGGCGAGCGCTTCGCCGCGGTCGGCAAGCGGGCCGACATCTGGTCCGGCGAGGCGGATTCGGTCTACGCCCCGCCGGGGGCCAAGGTCCGGCTGGAGAACGCGACCCGCCCCACCGAGATCGCCGTCGCCGGCGGGCTCTGCGACGAAGCGGGCTTCAAGCCCTTCCGGATCACGCCGCAGGAGGTCGCGATGGTCGATGTCGGCTCGCCCGACACCCATAGCCGCCGCCGCATCTTCCATATCCTCGGCCAGAACGGCCAGGGCCGCGCCGGTAACCTCCTGGTCAGCGAGCTCTATGCCGATCCCGGCTGCTGGTCCGGCTATCCCCCGCACAAGCACGACACCGATCGCGCCGGCGAAACCGCCCATGACGAGCTCTACCATTACCGCTACCAGCCCGGCAGCGGCTTCGGCGCCCAGATCATCTATGCCGACGGCAAGTCCGACTGCTTCATGGTGCAGGACGGCGACACCGTGCTTGTCGATCGCGGCTATCACCCGACCGTCACGTCGCCCGGCCACCGCGCTTACATCTTCACCATCCTGGTCGGGAAGACGCAGCGCGGCCTGGTCCAGCACTTCGACGAGCGCCACGCCCATCTGATGGCGGCGATCCCCGGCATCCAGTCGATGCGCGACAAGTTCAAATAGCCAGAAACTTAGCCGGCAATTTCCTGTTCAGCGAAGGACCCGTCATGTCCGACACGACCCGCATCCGCATCGACCTTTCCGCGCCGACCATGCCGCTCCGGCGCTTCTGGCGCAGCACCGGTTTTTCGCCGGCCGAACTGCTGCTGGAGCCGGAGATGCGACAGACGCTGGCCTATGTCGGCGGCGTGCCCAATCGCGGCATCGAGTACATGCGCGTGCACTACATGCTCGACCTCGTCACCGCCTCAAGCTTCGGCCAATACGATTGGTCGCGGCTCGATGCGGCGATCGACGTGATGCTGGAGCACCGCATCCGGCCCTTCTTCGAGCTGATGGGCAATCCCTCCTATATCTACAGCGATTTCAACGACGTCGGCCAGGCGCATCACTGGCGTGACTTCATGAGCGAGATGGCGCAGCGCTATCAGGCCCGCTACGGCGCCGACGAACTGCGGGCCTGGTATTTCGAGACCTGGAACGAGCCGGACATCTGGTGGAAGCTCGGCGGCGAGACCGGATTCAACAACTATTACGATGCCTGCTCGGAGGCCCTTAAGGCTGTCGATCCCCAGCTCAAGTTTGGCGGCCCCGGCGTCGCCCGGCGCATCCCGCCGATCTTCAAAAGCTTCCTCGCCCATTGCGACACCGGCACCAACCTGTTCACCGGCGAGACCGGCGTGCGGCTGGATTTCATCTCGGTGCACGAGAAGGGCGCCAAGAAGCACGCCGAGGATCTGACGCCGAACAGCCTGTCGATCATCCGGCACGAGATGATGGCGGTCGATTATATCCGCGAGCATCATCCGCGCTTCGCCGGCCTGCCTTTCGTCAACGACGAATGCGACCCGCAGATCGGCTGGCATCTCTACCATACCTGGCATGGCATGCCTTATTTCGCCGGGCTCGCCGCCAAGATCGTCGACCAGCACCAGCGCCTGATGATCGACGGCGAAGGCGTCGACTACGAGGTGCTCAGCAACGACAACGGCTTCGTCGGCCATTGGGGCCACCGCACGCACCTGACCTATTTCGGCAAGCGCCCGGTCCGCGCCGCCCAGGCCGAGCACAAGACCGACATCGCCGCGCTCGAGGCCCGCCGCGCCGAGCCGGAGCCGTTCGACCTCGTCAAGAAGCCGGCGCTCAGCCTCATGGAGCTGCTCGGCCTGCTCAGCGAGCGCCGTTTCGACCTGGGCGGCCAGGGCCTCGATCCCGACCGCGTAGGCCTCGGCGCGATCGCGACAGCGCTTGGACGCGGCGAGAAGCCCTCCGGCGCCAGCGTCCTGCTCTACAACAGCGTCGACCGCATCTGGCAGTCGGGCGAGAGCACGGTCGCGCTCGATTTTTCCGGACTGCAGCCCGGCGCCTATGCGCTCGCCAGCTTCCGCATCGCCCATGGCAAGGGCGACCCCTTCACCGTCTGGGAAGACCTCGGGGCGCCCGATCTGCCGAACGCAGCCGAGCTCGCAGCGATGCGGATGGCGCAGGAACCGGCCCTGAGCATCGAGCATTTCCAGATCGGGGGCGCCAAAGCCGAGCACGAGCTGAAGCTCGACATGCCGCTGCCTTCTGTGGCGCTGGTCGCGCTGGTCCGTCGTGATGATGCCGCGCCCGCCGCGCCCTCCACTCCCAGGATCAGCCGCTTCGGCGGCCTCAACGGCGAGAACCGCGTGCTGTTCTGGGAGCCGGCGCCCTATGAGGGCGTCCAGCTCTTCGACGTGCTCTGGAGCGCCGGCGAGAGCGGCCCCTGGCAGGTGATCAACCCGGTCGGCCTACTCTCCAGCGTCTATCTCGATAGCAGCGTCGGGGCTGGCTTCTACCGCATCCGCGCCCGCGACCTGTTCGGCCGCGTCAGTGCCGAGAGCGGCAGCGTGCGCGCCGACTGAGAGGCAAGGGGGTTGGAAGGGGCTGGCCGTCGGCGCAGGCGTCTTTACACTGGCTCGAAGCTGGAGGCTGTCAGCCTCCTCGTTCGGACGGGCCTTGGACATGACGTTGCGACTGAGCCGCTTCACCACCCTCACCCTCTGCATCCTGGTCGCGCTCGTCACGATCCCGCTGGCCTTCAGCCATCCCTGGCTCTGGCTGCCCGGCCTGCTGGCGTTGCTGCTGGCGCTGCTCGGTCTCTGGGATCTCGCCCAGACCGAGCACGCCATCCAGCGCAATTATCCGGTGATCGGCCATATCCGCTGGTTCGCAGAATTGGTCCGGCCAGAGCTGCGCCAGTACCTGTTCGAGGCGGACGAGGAGGCGGCGCCATTCTCGCGCTCGCAGCGCTCGCTGGTCTATCGCCGCGCCAAGAACCTCGCCGGCGACCATCCCTTCGGCACGCTGCTCGACGTCTACAGAGACGGCTACGAATTCATCGGCCATTCGACCCGGCCGGCACCGGTCTCGGATCCCGAGAGCTTCCGCATCACCATCGGTAACGGCCAGTGCCGGCAGCCCTATTCGGCTTCGGTCTTCAACATTTCGGCAATGAGCTTCGGCTCGCTCTCCGCCAATGCGATCCGGGCGCTCAACACCGGCGCCCGCCTCGGCCGCTTCAGCCACGACACCGGCGAGGGCAGCATCAGCCCCTATCACCGCGAGGGCGGCGGCGACATCGTCTGGGAGCTCGGCAGCGGCTATTTCGGCTGCCGCGACGAGGTGGGTCGTTTCGACCCCGAACGTTTCGCGAGGCAAGCAGTCGATCCCCAGGTCAAGATGATCGAGATCAAGCTGAGCCAGGGCGCCAAGCCCGGCCATGGCGGCATCCTGCCGGGGCCCAAGGTGACGCCGGAGATATCCGCGACCCGCGGGGTGCCGGTCGGGCGCGACTGCGTCTCGCCGCCGAGCCACAGCGCCTTCTCGACGCCGCTGGAGATGATGGCCTTCATCGCGCAGCTGCGCGAGCTTTCGGGCGGAAAGCCGGTGGGCTTCAAGCTCTGCCTCGGCCATCCCTGGGAGTTCATGGGCATGGTCAAGGCGATGCTGGAGAGCGGCGTCGTGCCCGACTTCATCGTCGTCGACGGCGCCGAGGGCGGCACCGGCGCCGCTCCGGTGGAGTTCAGCGACCATATCGGCCTGCCGATGCGCGAGGGCCTGCTCTTCGTCCACAATGTGCTGGTCGGCGCGGGCTTGCGCGACAAGATCAAGATCGGCGTCGCCGGGCGCATCGTCAGCGCCTTCGACATCGCCAGCGTGCTCGCAATCGGCGCCGACTGGGCCAATGCCGCGCGCGGCTTCATGTTCGCGCTTGGCTGCGTCCAGTCGCTCTCCTGCAACACCAATCGCTGCCCGACCGGCGTCGCGACGCAGGATGCCGTGCGCCAGCGGGCGCTGGTCGTGCCGGACAAGGCGCAGCGCGTCCACCGCTTCCACGCCAACACGCTGCACGCACTGGCCGACATGCTGGCAGCGGCCGGCCTGACTCATCCCGAGCAGCTCGGCCCGCACCACCTCGTGCGCCGCGTCAGCGCCACCGAGATCCGCCTGTTCTCCGACCTGCACGTCTTCCTGCAGCCGGGCGAATTGCTGACCGGGCTCTGCGAGCATGCGTTCTATCGCCGCAACTGGGACCTCGCCCGCACCGACAGCTTCGACAGAGTGTCGTGAGGCATTCAACAGCGACGAGGAAAAACATCTGACGCACAAGGCGGGCGCGTAACAAGACCGTAGCCTTCCCGACAGAAAATGCTCAGTATCGACTCGGGATAGGATACACGCTCCGTGCCTGTCGATTGGCGGGGCGAAACGGCGAAGGAATATGTGATGTCTGAGCGTTCACGGATGGCACGCGCGAAGCGGATGTCTTCGACCTTGCCTCTCTCCGTCATGGCGCTTGCAGCCGCTTTCGCCTTCGGACCGGGAACCGGCGCCCTCGCCCAGCAGCCGGCGCCCGCCGCCATCCCGGTCGGCACCGTGATGGCCGAGAAGCGCGCCATCACCCAGACCGCCGACTTCGTCGGACGGATCGAGGCGGTCAACCGCGTCGACGTCCGCGCCCGCGTCACCGGCTATCTCGAGGACGTGCTGTTCAAGGACGGCTCCACCGTCGCCGAGGGCGCGCCGCTTTTCCGGATCGAGCGCGCGCCCTTCGAAGCGGCGGTCGAGCAGGCGCAAGGCGCGCTGGAGCGTGCCCAGGGCACCTTGCAGAACGCCACCGTGCAGCGCCAGCGCGCCGAGGAACTGCTCAAAACCAATGCCGGCTCGGTCGCCATCCGCGACCAGCGGGTCGCCGAGGAGAAGGGCGCGCAGGGCGACCAGACCACCGCCGAGGCCAATCTGAAGACCGCCCAGATCAATCTCGGCTACACCGAGATCAAGGCGCCGATCGCCGGCCGCATCGGCCGCACCAAGGTGACCAAGGGCAATGTCGTCGGACCCGACAGCGGCGTGCTGGCGCAGATCGTCAGCGACGATCCGATGTACGTCACCTTCCCGGTCAGCCAGCGCGAGTTCCTGGCGCTGAAGACCAACCGGCTGCCTGCGGACGGCTCCGCCCCGCTCGTCAGCCTGAAGTTCTCGGACGGCTCGACCTATGACCAGAAGGGCCGCGTCGACTTTGTCGATGTCTCGGTCGAGCGCGCCACCGATACCGTGCTGGTGCGCGCCACGCTCCCGAATCCGACCGGCAAGCTGCTCGACGGCACGCTGGTGCGCGTCGCCGTCCAGGCTGACAAGAGCGAGGAGAAGGTGCTGGTGCCGCAATCGGCGCTGATCGCCGACCAGCAGGGCTCCTATGTCTTCGCCGTCGAGGACGGCAAGGCGGTGGCCAAGCGCGTCAAGGTCGGGGTCCAGGCCGGTTCCTATGTCGCGATCGACCAGGGCCTGTCCGGCAACGAGCAGATCGTCATCCAGGGCCTGCAGAACCTCCGCCCCGGCGTGCCGGTGCTCGCTTCGCCCGTGACCCTGACGACCGGCCGGAGCTGAGCCGATGCTGAGTTCCGTCTTCGTCGACCGGCCCCGGCTGGCGATCGTCATCGCGCTCGTCACCACGATCGCCGGCCTGCTCTCGCTGTTCGCGATTCCCGTCGCGCAATATCCGGACATCGTGCCACCGCAGATCTCGGTGCGCGCTTCCTATCCCGGCGCCTCGGCCGCCGTGGTCGAGCAGACGGTCGCCCAGCCGATCGAGGCCCAGATCGTCGGCACCGACAAGATGCTCTACATGAAGAGCGTCAGCGGCAATGACGGCAGCTATTCGCTGCAGGTTTCGTTCGAGCTCGGCACCAACCCCGACATCAACAACGTCAACGTCAACAACCGCGTCCAGCTCGCTCTGTCGAAGCTGCCGCAGGAGGTCCAGCGCGCCGGCGTGACGGTCAAGAAGCAGTCCTCGGCCCTGCTCGGCGTCATCGCCGTCTATGCGCCGAAGGGCAATTACGACACGCTGTTCGTCTCGAACTACGTCACCATCAACCTGCTCGACCCGATCAAGTCGACGGCCGGCGTCGGCGACGCCTCGCTCTTCGGCGCCCAGGACTATGCCATCCGCGCCTGGGTCCGCACCGACGCCCTCACCGGCCTGGGCCTCACCACAGGCGACGTCATCGCGGCGATCCAGGGCCAGAACGCACAGGCCGCCGTCGGCCGCATCGGCGCCCGCCCGATCTCCGACGACCAGCAGCTGCAGCTCAACATCCAGACCAAGGGCCGCCTGACCTCGCCGGAGGAATTCGGCAAGATCGTGCTGCGCACCAATGCCGACGGCTCGATCCTGAGGCTCTCGGACGTGGCGCGCCTCGAGCTCGGCGCCGCCAATCTCGACCGCGATACCCGCCTGAACGGCGGCCCGGCCGTGCTGATCGGCGTCTACCAGGCGCCCGGCGCCAACGCGCTCACCGCGCTCGAAGCGGTCAAGAAGACGATCGGCGACCTCGAGAAATCCTTCCCCGACGGCCTTGCCTGGAAGGTCACCTACGACCCGACCGCCTTCGTCACCGCCACGATCCACGAGGTCCAGAAGACGCTGATCGAGGCCTTCGTCCTCGTCGTCATCGTCGTCTACCTGTTCCTCGGCAATCTCCGGGCGACGCTGATCCCTACCGTCGCCGTGCCGGTGAGCCTGATCGGCGCCTTCATCGTGCTCAACGCCATCGGCTATTCCGCCAACACCGTCTCGCTGCTCGCCGTGGTGCTCGCCATCGGCATCGTCGTCGACGACGCAATCGTGGTGATCGAGAACGTCGAGCGCGTGATGGAGGAGCATCCCGAGCTGACCCCGGCCGAGGCGACCAAGCGCGCCATGGGCGAGATCGTCGCTCCGATCATCGCGATCACGCTGGTGCTGCTCTCGGTCTTCGTGCCGGTCGCCTTCATCCCCGGCATTTCCGGCGAGCTCTTCCGCCAGTTCGCCGTGACCGTCGCGGTCGCGATGGTGCTCTCGGCGATCAACGCGCTGACGCTGTCGCCGGCGCTCTGCGCCATCCTGCTGCGGCCGCATCACGGGCCGCGGCGCGGCCCGATCGGCTATGTCATGCGCGGCATCGACTGGACGCGCGATCGCTACGGCAACGGCGTGGCGCGCCTCGTGCGCGTCTCGGCGATCAGCCTTGCCCTGACCGCCGCCTTCGGCGCCGGCATCTATGCCATGGGCCGGGTCACGCCGACCGGCTTCCTGCCGGAGGACGACCAGGGCGCCTTCTTCGTCGTCGCCCAATTGCCCGACGGCGCCTCGATCGCCCGGACATCGGCGCTCGCCGCCGAGGTCGAGGGCATCCTGAAGACGGAGAGCGCGATCGCCGACTATTCCACGGTCATCGGCCTCAACTTCATCGACAACTACTCGCAGCCCAATGCCGGCTTCTTCGTCGTGACGCTGAAGCCGTTCGACCAGCGCACCAGCCGGGAGGACTCGGCTTCGGCGGTCATCGCCCGCCTCGCCCAGAAATTCCGCACGGTGCGCGCCGGCAACGTCGTCCCGATCGCGCCGCCGCCGATCATCGGCCTCGGCAGCGGCGGCGGCTTCAGCTATGTGCTGATGGACATGGGCTCGGCCGACCCCAAGGCGCTCGGCCAGGCCCTGCGCGGCCTCACCGTCGCGGCCAACCAGGAGCCGCAATTGCGGCGGGTGTTCTCGACCTTCTCGGATTCGGCGCCGTCGATCTATCTCGACATCGATCGCGACAAGGTCCAGATCCTCGGCGTCGCGCTGAGCGACGTCTTCCAGGCGCTGCAGGCCTCGCTCGGCGGCTACTACGTCAACGACATGAACCTGTTCGGCCGCACCTGGCAGGTCCAGGTCCAGGCCGATGGCGCCGACCGCGCCTCGGTCGACGACATCTATCGCATCAATGTCCGCAGCAAATCCGGCGACATGATCCCGCTGCGCTCCTTCGTCGAGGCCAAGGTGGTGGTCGGCCCGCAGGCGCTGATCCGCTACAACAACCGCCTCGCCGTGACCCTGCAGGGCTCGCCCGCTCCGGGCGTCTCCTCCGGCCAGGCCTTGCAGGCGATGGAAGCGGTCGCAGCCAGGACCCTGTCCTCGGGCTATCGTGGCGCCTGGACCGACGTCTCCTTCCAGGAGAAGCGGGCCGAGGGGCAGACGACGATCATCCTCGCCTTCGCGCTGCTGTTCGCCTACCTCTTCCTGGTCGCGCTCTATGAGAGCTGGACCATCCCCGTGCCGGTGTTGCTCTCGGTCGCGGTCGGCATCCTCGGCGCCTTCCTGGCGATCGTCGTGGCCGGGCTGACGCTCGACCTCTACGGCCAGATCGGCATCGTCGTGCTGATCGGCCTCGCCGCCAAGAACGGCATCCTGATCGTCGAGTTCGCCAAGGAGCTGCGCGAAAAGGGCCACCCCTTGCTGCATGCGGCGACCGAGGGCGCGCGCCTGCGCTTCCGCCCGGTGATGATGACCTCCTTCGCCTTCATCCTCGGCCTCTTGCCGCTGGTGATCGCGGAGGGCCCCTCGATGCTCGCCAGGCGCCATGTCGGCACGCCGGTCTTCGGCGGCATGCTGGCAGCGTCCCTCATCGGCATCTTCGTGATCCCGGCGCTCTATGTCGTGTTCCAGGGCCTGCGCGAGCGCCTGCGGCCCTCGACCCGGCCCAAGGAGGAGCAGGCCTGAGCCGGCCCTTGCATCGACGGGCCGTCATGCCGGCCCGTCGATGACGATGCGATCCTGTCCAGCCGCCGCCATGGCCCTGAGCTGGGCCAGCGCGACCGGCAGCAGCTCGGGACGGGCGTCGAAGCGGAAGCGGACGATCTGCGGCAACCGAAGCAGCCGCACGCCCGCCTCGCTCAGCACGAGCTCGACATGGTCGCGGCGCCCCGCCAGCTGGACCACCTCGCGGCCGTCGCAGGCCAGGTCCTGGTCGGTGCGCTCGATATAGAGCAGATCCTCGACCCGCGGCGGCTGGTGGCCGCTGTGCTGGCGGCCGCAGGCAAGATGCAGGACATCGAGCGGATCGCTCGCCGATGAAAAGCCGAACGAAAGCACGAGGAGGTCGCCGTTCTCGGTGAAGACCTCTGCGATCTCGAAGCCGTCCGCGTCATTCTCCAAGTCGGCAGGCCTCCTGAAATGTTGCCTCGCTCGGAGCAGCCACGATCGGATTGAATCGATCAGCCTGAGGTGCAAGCGGATCGGAGCATGCTTTCGGGCAGCATGGTGCAGGATCGGTTGAGCGACCTTCAAATTCCCGCATTGCCGAAGCGGCGGGGATCGGCTATCCAGCCTGCACGGTTAGCGCCCGTAGCTCAGCTGGATAGAGCGTTGCCCTCCGAAGGCAAAGGTCACACGTTCGAATCGTGTCGGGCGCGCCATTTCGGTTCAAAAGAGCGAACCGCGTTTTCTGCCAAGGCACCATGCGCCACTGCCTTTTCAAGGGTGGCCTTGTCGCTGACGATGCGGACGACATGGTCGTCCACCTCGATCCGATCGACCACAGAGCGGATATAGGCTTTCCGGAACGGGATCTCGCCGGTCGTGATATTGTCGCGCATGACGCGGCTGAACGCATCAATCGAGACTGGATCAAGGGTGCGCGGTCCGGACTGGCCGCGTGTGATTCGGTCAAGCACAGCTTTCGCCTTGTCGCGGCTGAGCTTCAGATCGGCGATTCGTTCTTTCAGGACATCGTCGAGCTCGGTCATGCCATTCTCCACCATGCGATAGAGCCGTTTCAGCTTCTCTTCCGCTTCCGAGACATCCCCCCGCAAGGCTGTGACGCGCTGATCGATCTCTGCTGCCTGTCCGAGACGGCGTTCCTGGATCGAGGCCAGGAGCGCGGCCAAGCTATCGGGCTAAAGCAGATGCTCGGCGAGCTGATCTGTGACGAGGGTGTCGAGCTTGTCCATGGCAATGACTTACACCGAGCTCGGAGCTGATGTTTGCGTATTGTCGGAGGCCTTGATCGATCGGCTTGCGCTACGCCATCGGCTCACGGTCGAGATCGACCGATCATTCGGGTTCGGTCGGCCGCTTCGGCAATTCGAGAGAGCATCCCGAAGGCTACTTATCGACGGTTGCGCTGAAGCCTCCAGCCAAGCCTTCGCATTGGCTCATCAAATGGCGCTATTCGAGGCGCAGGATGTGACGGCAGCGGTTTTGGCCCAGGCCGGCTTTCGCAGCGCGAGCGCCAATGCCCTCTGCTCCGTTGCCCTCGCCAATATTTCGCTGGCGCCCTGATGTTGCCCTACGGGAAAATTCCTGGACGCAGCCCGGCAGCACCGCCACGATCTCGGCATCCTGACGCACCTGTTGGGGGCAAGCCTGGAACAGGTGGCGCATCGCCTATCCACCTTGCAGCGACCGGGCGCGCGGGGAGTGCCGTTCTACTTCCTCCGTATCGACCGCGCGGGAAAGATCACCAAGCGCCACAGCGCCACCCGTCTGCGTTTTGCGCGCTATGGCGGAGCCTGCCCCCTCTGGAACATTCAGCAGGCATTCGAGACCCCGGATCGGATGCTCGCCCACATCGCCTAGACGCCGGACGGAACCCGCTACCTCTCGTTGGCGCAGGCGATTACGACGTCAGGGATCGGCACAGCTCGGTGCGACGGCGGTAGGTTCGGCGCCCTGGAACGACACGGAACGCGGTTTCAGGCCGGCCTCGGCACTGAGAACTGCCACTGCCCGCCATATTCTCAGCGTATCGCCCCCTGCTTCCAATCGAAATGGACGCCTCGGCGCCAACCGAGAAGATGGCCAAGTCCTCGTCGACCGGCGAGTGCGAGAAACCTGAAAGCCGTCTCTCTATGAAATCCGATCAAACCCGACGTCAGGCCATGGACATTGCTTCTCAGTTCACGGAAATCGCGACAGCCCTGATCAGCGATAATCTCGAACGGTTGCCCGGCGCGATCGGCCTTCGGCCATTCCACAATGGTCGCCATATGGTCGGCGTGGCGTTGACCGTCCGCACGCGCCCAGGTGACAATCTAGCCATCCATCAGGTGCTTGAACTGGTGAAGCCGGGCGATGTCATCGTCGTGGACGGTGGAGGCGCCGTCGACCGCGCGCTAGTCGGCGAGATCATGGTGGCGATCGCTGCGAAGCGCGGTGCGAGGGGCTTCGTGCTCGACGGGGCGATCCGCGATGCAGCCGCCCTCGGCATCGGCGACTTTCCGGTTTTCGCGCGCGCCGCCATCCATCGCGGTCCCTACAAGAGCGGACCCGGCGAGATCAATCTGCCGGTATCGATCGGTGGGCAGGTCATTTTCCCCGGGGATATCGTCGTCGGCGACGCGGATGGTGTTGTCGGATTCGCTCCGGCGCAGGCTGAAGCGCTCCTCGTCGCGGCTCGCGCCCAGGCTGCCAAGGAAGCTGAGATGATGCGGAGCATTGCCGCCGGGACCTACAAGGGCGCCTACGCTCGGTGACTCGCAGACCGAGCCCCCCAGAGAAGGGCTCCGTTCAGGAGGTCCGGTCCTCGCCACCGTAGCCAGCCCCATTTGATCGACTTTCGAGATATTGGCCGCATCAGCCGCACCCTAGGAGACCGCCATGACCGACAACCCCAAGAAGGCCAGTGCCGAGGATCGCGAACTCGTCGCGTTGTTTGCCGGCCTCGATACGCCAGGCGTCTCCGACGCGTTGGACAAACTCGGCCTACATGGCCAAGCCTTCGGCATCCGCCCGCTCGTCGACTATCCGGACGTCACCGTTGGCCCGGCCTTCACCGTCAAATACATACCTGCCTCCTCTCCGGCCGGGACGGTTGGCGACTTCATCGATGACGTCGCAGAGGGCGACATCATCGTGATCGACAATGAAGGCCGCACCGACTGCACGGTCTGGGGAGACATCATGACCCAATATTCCGGTATCCGCGGGATCGCCGGAACCGTCATCAATGGTGTCTGCCGCGACGTGAATCGCGCCTTGAGCGATGGCTATCCGATGTTCAGCCTCGGCCGCTTCATGCGCACCGGCAAAGATCGCGTCCAGGTTGACAGTATCAACGGCACCGTGTCCGTCGGGACCGTGCGCGTCGTGTCGCGCGACCTCGTCGTGGCAGACGCCAATGGCGTCGTTATCGTCCCGCGTGACCGTGCCCGCGACGTCGCCAACACCGCGCGCGCGATTGAGAAGAGCGAGACCGCGATCCGTGAGCAGATCGAGCGGGGCGCCACGATCGGAGAGGCCCGCGCGGCGATGGGCTACCATACACTCCAGCGGAGGGCATGATGAGCGAGCCTTCCCTCGCCACATGGTCGCTCACTGGTGCTCCGTCCTTTGGCTTGAATCGCTTTCTGGCGGCGGCACGGCCTTCGGCGACCTACCAGGTCATGGACCGGGTGGCGGCAAAACGAGCCTCCGGAGCGCAGGTCATCTCGTTGAGCGCCGGCGAGCCGGATTTCGACACTCCGATGCACATCCGCGAGGCCGGCATCACGGCTATCCGCACAGGCCAGACCCGCTATACGCAGGTCGCGGGGCTCCGCTCTCTGAGGGAAGCGATCGCACAGAAGTTCGAACGCGAGAATGGCCTGCCGGTCGATTGGCGGGACACGCTCGTCTGCAGCGGTGGCAAGCAGGTCATCTTCAACGCCATGGCGGCGACGCTTAACGAAGGCGACGAGGTTATTATTCCCGCGCCGTACTGGGTCAGCTATCCCGAGATCGTTCAACTTTGCGGCGGCAAATCGGTGGTCGTGCCATGTGCATCGGAGAGGGGCTTCAAGCTGATGCCGGCTTCGCTGCGAGCGGCCATAACGCCCGCGACCCGCTGGATCATTCTCAACTCGCCGTCCAATCCAACCGGCGCTGTATATTCGCGAGACGAGTTGCTGACGCTGGCAGAGGTCCTGCTTGAGCATCCTCGCATCCTGGTCTTCTCAGACGAGATCTATGAGCATCTGATCTTCGACGGAGCCGAGTTCCACACGATCGCCCAAGTCGAGCCACGTCTGCGCGAACGCACATTGACGATGAACGGCGTCTCCAAAGCCTATGCCATGACGGGCTGGCGTATCGGCTTCGGTACGGGACCCCGCTGGCTCATCGAGAACATGGAGAAGCTTCAAAGCCAGCAGACGTCCGGCGCTTGCACGATCTCCCAGCATGCCGCTCTGGCCGCATTGACCGGTCCCCAGGATTCGGTCCGGGAAGCAAGAAGGATCTTGCAGCAACGCCGCGACATGATGGTCGCGCTCCTCAATCGCGCGCCAGGCCTGCATTGCGACAGTCCCGCAGGAGCCTTCTATGCCTTCCCGTCATGCAGGGGGGTAATCGGCAAGATCTCGGCCGCCGGCGCGCGGCTGAGCTCCGACGAGGATGTCGCGACTGCTCTCCTGGATGAAACGGGCGTTGCGACGGTTCACGGCAGCGCTTTCGGTCTACCCGGGTTCATTCGCATTGCATACGCGCTCGACGATCGCACGTTGGCTCGAGCTTGCAACCTCATCATTGACTTCTGCCACAGCCTGAAGCCGTCATTCGGCGCATCGGAACATGCACGATAACAGTGTGCCACGATAGGTCATTAGCCGGATCAAGAGCATGCGCAGCCGGATTTGCCTTGGCGCCGAAAGCGGGCTCCTGGGATGAACGTGGCGGCGATGGCCGTGGCGCGACCAGGCGATCATAACGGCCCATCGCGTGGGTGATCACCTTGCAGCTTCTCGAAAGCAGCGTACGCGTCGTATAGCGGGCGCTTCGTTGGGCTCGGCCGGCGAGATATATCCGATCACGAAGGCGATCATCCGAACAGGGGCGCCGGCCGCGCGGATCGGAGCCCCTTTTCCAGTTCGATATGTTGCCGGACGATCTGGATCAAAGCCACCAAAGCCGGATTGTGATTATCGGAGTTCCAAGCCATTCCGATCGTTACGACATCGACATCCTGGACGAGCGGCCGGAATACGACTTTTCCCGATCCCAAGCTGCTGATGCTGTTCGGCACAAGTGCGATCCCCAAGCCACACGTCACGAAGGCGATTTGGGATACGATGGATGCCGCCTCATGGAGGATGTGAGGGGAGAAGCCCGCCCCGAAGCAGGCCGCGATGATGCTATCGTAATAGAATGGGCTTATTCGCCTCGGAAAGAGGATCATCGGCTGGCCGGCTAGGTCCACCAGATCGATCTTCTGTCGCTGCGCCAGCTTATGCTCCAGCGGAACCGCTACGATGAGCTGATCGCTGACGATGGGCTCGATCGAAATATCGAGCAGGGGGCTTCCAATCCGGCCGAAGACGATATCGATCTGACGCGCTCGAAGGGCGTCTACCGCCGCGGCGGTATCCAATTCGGTTATCGTGAGTGCTGTGCTCTCGAAATCGGCCCGAAACGTTCGAATCACATCGGGAAGAATTGTCAGCATTGCCGAGGTGATGGCCCCGATCGCCAAGGACGATGCGCGACCTGCACGAGCCTCGAGAACCAGGCTTTCGATGCGCTTCGCCTGATCTGCGAGCCGTTGGACGGCGGGCAGAATCGCTTCTCCTTCCGCCGTAAGCGCAACGCCGCGTTGTGATCGATCGAACAGCCGAACCCCGAGAACCCGCTCCAGGATTTTGATCTGCTGGCTGAGCGGCGGTTGAGAAATGCCGAGTTTCTCAGCAGCTCGACCGAAATGCCGCATCTCAGCGACCGCCAGAAAATACCATAAATGCCTGAGCAGCCGAAAGTCGATCACGGTCATATTTTTTGTATATCGACCGTGGTTGTCAATAGGATTGGAGACTCCCGACGAAGCCGTGAATTGTGCTGCTGAACGCACATAAAGGCTTTGGGAAACATGCTGAATCGGTTGAGCGAACTCGATACTTGCACCGTATCCGATGCGCTGGACAGCCTTGGCCTGGCTGGCGCGACGATTGGGGTGCGCCCGCTTTGGAAGTGCCCCAAGATCGTTGGTCGCGCGATGACCGTCCGAGCAGGGCCCAAGATCGATGCGGCGCCGACCGATCACCTCAACACTCCTGCCATCGAAGCAGGCGGCCCCGAAACCGTTCTCGTGATCGCAAACGACGGTCGAACGGACGTCTCCTGCTGGGGAGACATCGTCTCCAATGCCTCTATCGCGAAAGGGATCCGCGGTGTTGTCATCGATGGGGCCTGCCGCGATATCGATGCCAGCGAACAGCTCGGCTTTCCGGTTTATGGGCGGGCCGTCGTTCCAGTCAGCGCCCGCAACCGCATCATCCAGGTCGACTACAATAAGCCGATCAATTTCGCATCCGTTTCGGTGTCGCCGGGCGACTATGTGATTGCCGATGGCAGCGGCATCGTCTTCGTGCCCGCCCCGCGCATTTCCGAAGTTCTCGATATCGCAGACCGCATAGCGAAGAAGCAGAATGCGATGGTGGCAGCAGTGCGCGCCGGTCGCTCTGTCGTCGAAGTGATGCACGACCGGGAATTCGAGAAGGCCGTCTAGGCAAGATCGGGATGCAGAATTCCGCTCGCCGACGGTCGATACCTTACCGCGCCATAGCGGGTTTTGAATGCTGTTTCGAACCTCACCCGATATCCCGGCACCGTTGAGCAACGAGGCCCTTGTGACTCAAGTCGTCCGCATCGAAAACGTGTCAAAATATTACGGTGCCGTCCAAGTCTTGCGCGGCTGCAATCTCGCGATCAATCGCGGCGAAGTGGTCGTCATCTGCGGCCCATCCGGCTCCGGAAAATCGACGCTGGTCAAAACCATAAACGGCCTCGAACCGATACAATCGGGCAGAATTACAGTCGACGATATCGATATCGGCTCCGCCCGATCCAACTTGCCTCGATTGAGGAGCCGGGCAGGAATGGTATTCCAGAGCTTCGAGCTCTTTCAACATCTGACTGTCTTGCAGAATCTCCTGCTGGCACAGGAAAAGGTCCTAGGTCGAGGACGGCCTGAGAGTGAAGCCAAGGCCCGAGATTTGCTCGCAAGGGTCGCCCTGCAAGACCACGCTGGCAAGTATCCAACACAGCTATCTGGAGGCCAACAGCAGCGCGTAGCGATCGCCCGGGCACTTTGTATGGATCCCATGCTTATGCTGTTCGACGAACCGACGTCGGCCTTGGATCCGGAGATGATCAACGAGGTCCTCGACGTCATGACGACGCTGGCCGGTGACGGAATGACCATGGTTGTCGTGACGCACGAGATGAATTTCGCCCGCAAGGTGGCCGATCGCGTGGTATTCATGGACAAGGGAGAGATCGTCGAGGACGGTCCTAGAGACGCGTTCTTCTCAAACCCGCAGTCGATCCGGGCCCGCGACTTCCTCGCTCAGATCATCGGCCATTGATCGCTGGGACGTTGGCTGGAGCAGTTGGCTCCCCTCGTTCCAGGTATATCTAAACGGCCGCCATATCGCCTGCTCCACGCGGATAATTCTCTATCCGCCAGGGCGACAAACCTATCAATTCTGTCAAACGCTTGAGCTGGCTGATCCGCGCGGCGCCGGGATTGGCGGAGGGAGGCTGGCGGCGATCTGACGTCCGGCGTTGGCTGCGTTGCGTATGCCGACACGGGGCCGCACCGAAGTCGGCAACATCATCCATCTCCATCCATAGAGCGACTGCGCCGGCGAACTGCGCCAATCTCGTCTGCGCAGTGGAGCCTCCCGGCCCGGCTTGTCACTTCGGGACGATGTGCGCTGCCGGCTAGACCGACAGCGCACATCCGCAACGGCTGAATCGAGACCGCAACCGTTCTCTCGCGAACTCGCAGAATACCAATTAGGAAGCGGCAAAGCCTCGGTCGCCGATCGTTGTCGGATGGGCGATGGCCAGAAACTCGGTAGTTCCGTTCGAGAGATTCCGCACATGGTGGAGCTCTCCCGGGGGAATCTCCAGACCTTCGTGACGCCGCAGAATGAAATCTGACCCGAGCGCCTTGATTGCCAGTTCACCCTCCAGAACGAAGAAGAACTGTCGCGCCTTGTTATGGTAGTGTTCGACTTCAGAGGTGCCCGACGGCATCCGCTCGTGGAAGACGACGAGATCGCCGCCACTGAGTAGTTCCCAGGTTTGGCATGTGCCTCCCCATGCGCGCGGCTGCACATTCTCGATGCTTTTCTTCATGTCAACTCTCCATTTTTGCTGAGATGATCGAATCTCTCCCCGTTACAGCTTTGGGGAGGAAGCCTTTTCGGATTGTCCTAGCCCGGCTCGCAGCTGGCCCTTCCAATGAATCGGGCCTCGCTCACGACGAAGACGCCTCGCTGCATTAGCTCTGGCATCGCGAAGTCGGCTCAAGCGTGGGCCGAAGCCAGGTTGGTCAGGGATCGCGCCTGCAACCGCCGCGCAAACAAAGATAACGTAAAGCAAATTACGAAATAAACGATCGCAGAAAAAATATACATCTCGGCAAGGCGTCCGTCCCGTTGACCGACTTTCCCTGCAGCTCCCAGAAAATCTGTAATCGACACGACGTAAACAAGAGAAGTGTCCTGAAATAAGATTATAAACTGCGTCAGAAGCACGGGAAGCATATTTCGGATCGCCTGAGGAAAGACCACGAACATGAATGCTTGGCTGCGATTTAACCCGAGGGCGCTGGCTGCCTCGCCTTGACCAGAAGGCACTGAGTTGAGCCCGGCGCGCACGATCTCGCAAAAATATGCAGCCTCAAACAGCGTGAAAGTAATGAGCGCCGACCAGACGGGCCCGATGGACACGGGCCGGGCCGAACCGAGCACCCATTGGGTGATGAAAGGAACGAGGAAGAAGATCCAAAAGATGACAAGAACGAGCGGAAGAGACCGGATCGTGTTGACATAAGCGCTGGCGGCCCAGCGAACCGAAGCCGACCGAGAATTCCGTAGAAGAGCAAGGACAACACCGAAAGCGAAGCCGAGAGACCCGGCGAACGCCGTGAGGAAAATGGTAAAAGTCAGACCTTCCCGAAAGAGATATCCGATGGAGCGAATGATAACGTCGACATCGAATCCAATCATTTCTGGCTGCCTCTCCGCCCGGAAATCCCGTCAACGACACCCGCCGTTACCAAACGACGCTCAACAAGGTTCATCAGGGCAACAATGACGAAATTTATCGAGAGATAGAGGGCCGTCGCTACCAGGAACGCCTCAAAGACCTGAAAGGAGAATTCCTGCATCGCCCTAGCGCTGGCGGTCAGTTCCATGACGCCAATGGTCAAGAGAACTGCGGAATTCTTGACGATGCTGATGAATTCCGACGTCAGTGTCGGAACGATCATCCGAAATGCACGCGGCAGCAACACGTATCGGTAGAGCTGGACCGGCCGCAGCCCAAGAGCCAGCCCGGCCATCGACTGGCCACGAGGTATGGCTCCGAGCGCAGATCTAACCTGTTCGCAGATCCGAGCGGCTGTATAAAGACCGAGACTCAGGGTTCCGAGTACAAAGGGCGCATGGCTCGATTGCTTGGCCAGAGTCTGCAGACCCATCGGCAGCAGTTCGGGGAACACGAAATACCAGAGGAACATCTGCGCCAACAGCGGAATGTTGCGGAAAACCTCGACATAAGCAGCAGCGAGCCCGGCGATTGGGCCGCCGATTCGGCGGGCGATCCCCAGCGGGACTCCCAATAGAATCGCCAGCACAGCAGCGCATGCGGCGACCAGAACGGTCGTCATGGCTCCAGACAGGAGCATGAGCAGGTAGGTTGGCGATCCGTCCGGCGCAGGCGCGGATAAAATCGTCCAGTTCCAGTGGTAGTTCATGACCGACACCAGTTCCTTTGGCGGCTCTGCACCCCCCCGCCTCGTCCAACTGTCGCGCTGGAATTTGCAGGTAACGGCAGGGAGGATGACGGCTAGCGCTCGCGCGACTTTGCGCGCTTATCGGTAGGCTTCAGTCTCGGCCGCGTCGGTCGGGGCGGCCCAGGCCTTTCGCAGAGCTTCACTCGGAGGAAGGTTGAGGACGATTCCGCGCGGCGGGATCGCGCTCAGAAACCACTTCTTGTAAATGCTCTCGATTTCGCCGCTCTTCATCAGATCGATCATGGCTTTGTCGACCACTGCCTTAAACGCGGGGTCATCCTTCCTGATCATGATGGCGTAGGGCTCGATCGACAGAGGCTCACCCACGAGTTGATAGTCATCAGGCGACCGTGAATTTGCCGAAAGGCTCGAGAGCAGGATGTCGTCCATGACCAGCGCGGCGGCGCGATCCGTCTCTAAAAGGAGGAAAGACTCCGCCAGATCCTTGCCGGCAATGACATTCATGCCCATCGCCTGCCGGGTGTTGATTTCAGTGATCTGACGAAGGTTTGTCGTTCCAGAATTGGAAGCCACAGTCTTTCCTCTTAGGTCAGACAGGCCTTTGATACCGCTCGACTTCTTGGCCAGAATACGGTTCCCGGTTACGAAGTAGGTCATGGAAAACGCTACTTGCTGTTGCCGCTCGACGGTGTTCGTCGTCGAACCGCATTCCATGTCTACTGTGCCGTTCAGAAGCAAAGGGATCCGCGTCGCGGAGTTCACGAGGCTTAGCTTGGTCTGAATATCCGTCTTGCCGAGCTCGCGCTTAGCCGCCTCGGCCACCTTCAGACAGATTTCGAGTGCATAGCCAACAGGCCGCTGCTTGTCATCGACATAGGAGAAAGGAATCGATGCGTCTCTGTGTGAAACGACGATCTCGCCGGTCTCGACGATCTTGCGCAATGTACCGTTGAGAGCTTGAGCTTCGGTGGAATTATTCAAGGCGAATGTCGAAAGACATACTACGGCTGCGACTTTCAGCATGTTGTTCCCCGTGTTCTTATGATGTTTTTTCTTTCCCTGCCCTTGGCTATCGAACGAGCCGACAGGAACGAGCGGACCGTCGCTCGATGTGCCGGCCTAGCTAGAAGGGCGGATCTCGGCCGCAGCGACAGCCATGCCAGACAGCTCGATGGTGTTTGCGGCCGTCCGACCGTTGAGCGCTGACAACATCCGAACCTCTTGAAGCTAACCGTTCGAACGTTGCGCCGGCGCTGTCATATGTCCAATCTCATTGGCGACAGCGCTCCATACGGCCAGAATATCAGTCCAGGGGAATTCCGCTCCGCGAGGCTTCTGGGGGCCCGGAACACTTCCGTCTCTTCGCGACAAGGCGACGAGTGCGGGCGGCACATCGCGATAATCCCCAGCTCCGGACGGTGGGACTTGGCGACCTCCTCGCCCTTGAAGGACGCGAGCCCGACCTTGACTCCGGCAAGCCTGCGCCGGAGTTCTTCCAGCTCGCCCTCGCCCGCCTCGGGCTCGCGTCGCAGGAAACGGCGATGATCGGCGACAACCCTGACACCGACGGACTCGGCGCAAGCGACTCAGCCTATTGCACATCATCGGCGGCGACGGGTTGGCGCTGAAATCGCTTGCACCCTAGGACAAGAGCATCAGGCCTACCGTTCGGCTGAGGAAGGAACGCGCTTCGTCGCGATGATGTCATAGGATTTCTGGATGGCGGCAAGCGAGCCTTCCCAGCGCAGCAGAGCGAGGCGAGCATACAGAACATCGATGACGAAGAGCTCCGCGATGCGACTCGACAGCGCCTCCATCCGGTATTTCGTTTCCTGGGCAGCAGTGAAGAGCGTGATCTCGCAATGCTGCTGCAGCGGAGACTTTCCGTAATTGGTGATGCAGATCGTCCGCGCGCCGGCAGCCTTGGCGAGACGTGTGGCCTCCAGCGTCTCATGCGTTCTGCCTGAATGCGAGATCGTCAGCGTCGCCACCTCAGGCCCGGTGAAGGCCGCGCTGACCGCCTGCGCATGCGAATCCGTCACCGCCTTGGTCGAAAGACCGAGTCGCAGGAAGCGATAGGCCGCATCTTCCGCGATCGGCGCGGCAGTGCCTATCCCGTAGAACTCGATTCGCTTTGCATCGACGATGAAGCGCGCTGCCCGATCGATCTCGCCGATATCGAGCACCTTGACGGTGTCCTCGATCGCGACGGCATGGCTTGCGGTGAATTTGGCGACGATGTCGGCCGTGCTGTCGCCGGCCGTAATCGCCTCATGCAGCAACGCGCGCGAGGTCGAGATCTCCTTGGCGATCGTGATCTTCAATTCGGAGAAACCGCGCGCGCCGATCTGTTGGCAAAGTCCAATCACCGATCCTTCGCTCGCTCGCGCCACGGCAGCCAGCTCGCTGACCGACATGCCGAGAACTTGGTCCGGCTGCATGACTATGACGCTGGCGATGCGGCGCGCAGTTGGCGGCAGGTCGTCAAGCATCGCCCTGAGGCGGGCGAGCGGAAATGCTAATTGCGGCATAGCGTCCTTCCGGAACGTTTCCTGATGCGCGACAGCCGCAGAATGGAATCTCCGCGAAAGCGCGTGCCGCTTTCCACATGAAGCGGCAGCGGCTGCATTTTTCTAGCAGGAGACGAGACGAAGCTGGAGGGGCTCGCTCTCGCCCGCGCAAACTGTCGTCGGATGCTGCATCGGCGTGTCGATCGCGTGGCTGATCGTGTTCAGCGCGCGGATCACGGTCGACGGCGAGCTCGATCGAAGCTGTTCGCCACGATAAGTCGCAAGATCTGAGCTTGAGAGCAGCGCCAGCGTCTGGTGGCAGGCTGGACGACGTAGCAGCGTCTTGATCCGCGAGACCTTGGCATGGGCGCTGCGTTCCGGGCGAGATCTCGATCGAGTGCATTCGAGGATCGCTCGCAGCGTGGTAGATTCAGCTACATGGGTACAGCCACCGGGCACATTGTGTCCCTCCCTGCGGCGTAGACGAGTGTCCCGCAACGGATCTCGTCTCTCCGAGAGATCGGCGAACCGGACATGAGGTCGCGAAGCGAAAGGGCTTCTTTCAGGAGATCGCCCTCATCGCCCCAAAGATTCCCGAGGATGTGGCGGATCGTGTCGTCCTGCCTGCTCTCTGCGGAGCAAATTGAGTATGTGCGCCTCGGAGCGCGCATATCTGAGGCGCCGCCAGCCGAGCTTTGCGCAAGCGCATAGTTTTGTCGAAAGGCTGCTCGCCAGAGACAACGCCAGGCGGTCAAGCGGGCCAGTGGCGCCTGTGTGATTGCGGCGCGGCAAGCGACTGAGCGGTTCGACATTCTGCCCTCCCGGTTCTGTCGCTCGAGCGGCCACCTTGCGGAGGCTCGTTAGACCGCGAGAGGATGCGGACAAATCCGAAATTGAATTTTATTCAGCGTCATAGAGCTGTCATTGAGCAATCATAATCGAGGCGCTGTCCGATCGCTGCGGCGTCGGTGCGCTGCCACACAGATCTACGAGGATATCGACATGCTCGGCCGCCGCTCGCTGCTTCTCGGAGCCGCTGGAACCCTCGCTGCACCGGCCCTTCTGCGCGCCCAGACGGGCCGCAAGACTATCAAGGTCGCACTGGCGCCTTCGCAACCAACGCAGGCAGAAACGCGCAAGGTCTGGGAACCGCTCTACCGCATGGTTTGCGACCGTATCGGCGCGAATCTTCATCTCACCGTCGCCAATGACTGGGCCGGTGTTTCGGTCGCGATCGGCAGCGAACAGGCCGATCTCGCGCAACTCGGTCCCTGGGGCTATGTGCTGGCGAAGAACAGCTCTGGCACCCGTGTGATCAACGTCATGCTGATCGGCGGCAAGCCGATCTACCACGGGTTGATCGTCGCCCGCGCCGACCTGAAGCTCGAGAAGTTCCCCGAGGATGCGAAGGGCATGTCCATGCAGATGCTGGACACCGGTTCGACGACGGGGTGGATGGTGCCGACCCATTATTTCCGCTCGCGCGGCATCGAGCCGAAGACCTATTTCGGCCGCTATGCAGAGGGTGCCTCGGCCGCAGCGGCGCAGATGGCCACGATCAACGGCCAGGTCGACCTCGCCACTGGCTGGGACACTCACCGCAACACCATGATCAAGAACGGATTGATGAAGGCCGATGCCAACAAGATCGTTTGGCAATCCGAGCCGCTGCCGAACGAGCCGATCGTCGTGCGAAAGAGCGTGGATGAGGAAACCGCACGGGCCCTTCAATCTGCCTTCAACAATCTGACATCGGATGAACTCAAGGCATTGCCTTACCCCTACACAGGCTTCGCCACGACCACGGACGAGCCTTACGCCGTGCTCGAGACGATGGGTCGCGATCTCGGCGTCCTCAAGGTTTGAAGCCTTCCTTGCGCGGTCGGTCTGCGGGCCGGCCGCGTTCCCAACGCGTCGGAGTAGAGCATGTTGCAGCTTGAGCGGACTCCGCCGTCGCGCGACGCGACAGGGCGCTATGTCGAGACGCGCATTCCCCTGACCTCACCATCCATTCTCGTCAGGATCGGGCTCGCCGCCGTTCTCGCCATCCTGTTCGCCTTCTGTGTGGAGCTGGCGGAGATCGACCTGGCCGCGCTCGTCTCCGGCCTGCCGCGGCTCGTCGCCTGGGCAGCCAAATCATGGCCGCCCTATCTCGGCGATCTCGACGTCTATTGGCTGCGTGCTGCCGAGACGATCGCGATCGCGACAGTCGCGACTGCCGTCGCGACGCTGCTCGCATTCCCGCTCTCGGTGTTCATCGCGCGCAACACCTCTCCCTCGCCCTGGCTTGCCACGCCCGTCAGACTGGCCGTCAACTGCTTCCGCGGCGTCGATACCATCGTCTTCGCGCTGCTCTTCGTCGCGGCGGTCGGGCTCGGCCCCTTCGCCGGCGTGCTCGGCATGATCGTGCATTCGCTCGGTGTCATCGCCAAGCTCAATGCAGAGGCGATCGAGACCGTTCCGCAGGCACCTCTCGAAGCGGCGGCGATGACCGGTGCCAGCCGCAGCAAGGTTGTCTCATACGCTCTCCTGCCTTCCGTGCTGCCCAACCTCGCCTCGGTTTCGCTGTATGTCTGGGAGGCGAATGTGCGCACCTCGACCATCCTCGGCATCGTCGGCGCCGGCGGCATCGGCATCGAGATCAAGGCGGCGATCGACCTGCTCGACTTCCCCAAACTGCTGACCGTGACCGCGATCATGCTCGTCATGGTGACGATCATCGACCAGCTCAGCGCCTGGCTGCGCCGGAGGCTGTCATGACCGTTCTCGACAGAATCGCGATATCCGCGGAGATGGCGATGGCGCAATCGCAGCCCGCTTTACTGCTCGACCGTGTCAGGAAGCGTTACGGTGCTTCGTTCGCGCTGGACGATGTCAGCTTCTCGATCGCCCCGGGAGAGGTTGTCGCCTTGCTAGGGCCGAGCGGAGCCGGGAAATCGACGGTTTTCCGTTGCATCTCGCGGCTGGCGACAATCGATGGCGGCCGAGTCGCCGTGCTGGGCCAGGACATGGCTGGGATGGACAGACGGGCGCTGCGGGAGCATCGGCGCGGCATCGGTCTCATTTTCCAGCAGTTCAATCTGATCGGGCGCTCGACGGCACTCGACAACACTTTGGCGGGACGGCTGGGCCATGCTCCGACATGGCGGGTCCTGCTGCGGCAATTCTCGGCTGACGACCGGCAGCTCGCGCTTGCGGCGCTGGACCGGGTCGGCTTGCTGGACAAGGCCTATCAGCGAGCCGATTCGCTGTCCGGCGGGCAGCAGCAACGCGTCGCTATCGCCCGCGTGCTGGCGCAGCAAAGCCGGCTCGTTCTCGCTGACGAGCCGGTGGCGAGCCTGGACCCTGCAGCGGCCGCCAACGTGCTCGGCGTGCTGCGCGACATCGCTCGCGAACGCGGCATTGCAGTTCTATGCAGCTTGCACCAGACCGATCTCGCGCGCCGCTACGCCGATCGTATCGTCGCGATGCGTCACGGCAAGCTCATGCTCGACCAGCCAACGGCAACTGTCACGGTCCCGTCCCTGAACGCCGTTTACGCTTGAAGCATCTCGTGACAGGGTTTCGACTCTTGGAAAACCGTCAGCCTCGCTGAGGCAGAACGGAACAGGAGGCGAAGGCCGACGCCTGCAGGATCGCGACTGATGAGGAGAAGCCCGTCCACTTAATCGGGACAGGCCACTCCAACTCGTAGTTGGGCGGCGCCGCTGAGTATCATGTCGCGAAAGCAAGCGACGTCCTCGACCTGGGGCGCGCTGCAGATGGTTGGCAGGGCATGGAGGTCGGTGGCGTTACGTCTAGTACCGATCAGTTCCGGCCGCATCAGTAAAAGGTCAGGTTAGCACTTCAACACGAGTTAGTCTGACAGCGCCTTCATCGGCGGCAGCCTGCGGGGAACGGGAGATGATTGAATGATCGATGTGTTCGTCATCGAATAGGGGATGAGCTTGTCGATAAGCTGCTCAAGCCCCTCCACGGTAGCCACATGGGCGCGGGCGATGAAGCAGTCCTCTCCAGTTACGCGGTCGCACTCTGTCACCTCGGGAATGTCCCGCAAAATTTCGGCAACCTTTCTCAATTGCCCAGGAATCGGCCGAATACGGAGCCAGGCAGCAAGCGGGAGGCCAATTGCCTTCGGATTGATCTTGGCGGCATAGCCTTCGATTACGCCTGCATCCTCCAATCGCCTGATTCTTTCCGAAACACTCGGCGAGGATAGTCCGACCATCCGCGCCAACTCCGCCACGCTAGTTCGCGCATCTGCCGCCAGCGCCTCGAGCAATTTCAAGTCCACCCCGTCCACATCGCCGCTTCCATATCGAAGGCGTTTCATCTGATTTTCCTATCATTCTGTAGAGAATTTCTACAAAAACCTTATATTACCCATTCATTCCCCGCCATGGTCTTTTCATAATGATGGCGAGGGAGCAAACTATGCCGCCATCGAATCTCACACTGAACAGAGCCGCCGAAGCCGTCCCCCCACAGGCTTGGTTTGGAGTAAGTGCCGTCTTCCACTACCTGGGACCGTCTTTCGCAGTGCTGCTGTTCCCGTTCGTGGGCGTACTTGGTGTCGCGTGGTTCAGGATTGCCTCTGCAGCGCTCATATTCGCCCCGTTCACACAGCCTTGGCGCACCCTCCGCCAGGTCGATGCAAAGACGAGATGGCTGCTGTTTGGGCTCGGCGTCTGCCTCGCCACGATGAACACCGCTTTCTACCTCGCCCTCGACCGCCTTCCCATGAGCCTGGTTGCAGCGATGGAGTTCGTTGGCACCATCGGCGTTGCTCTCTATGGCGTGCGCATTGGGCGAAATGTTCTGGCGCTGGCCCTAGCAGTGCTCGGAGTTTTCATCCTGATCGACCTGAAATGGTCGACGGACCTCCTTGGCCTGTTCTGGGCCTCGCTGAATGCCGCCCTTTTCGTCGCCTATATCGTGCTTGGGCACAAAGCCGCCGAAGGCGGGGCCAGCGGCGGAGTAGAGCGGCTCGGAGCAGCGATGGCGGTCGCCTTCATCATCCTCATGCCGATCGGCTTCATCGAGGCAGCCAAAGCGTTCGGAACGCTCGAATTAGTGTTGGCCGGCGTTGCGGTGGGCCTATGCTCTTCGGTCATTCCCTACATAGCCGACCAGCTCGCTATGTCCCGCCTGCCGCGTGCCACGTTCGCGCTGTTTCTGGCAATCCTGCCAGCAACCGCCACAGTTATTGCGGCGATTGTACTCGCACAAATTCCGACGCCACGAGACTTTGCCGGGATAGCCCTGGTGATGGTCGCCGTCGCAATACACACACCTCAAAAACCATCATAGCGGCGAGAGATTTTTTCCTTCTCGTATTCGCTCACGCTTTGTTTGCAACTGCGACTATGCGCAGTTTGGGCGTGGGACGCGGAAGGCGAAGGCGATACCGATGGTTGGTCCACCCCCGTTAAATTGGTTCGCGCAGAATTGCACATGCTCAACCAGTGTAGGATCGAGAGACCCTCGGAACGTGAAAGCTTCATGAAAAATCTCTGAGATCAGGGAGACATTGGCATGGTCCCACGTCTCTTTATAAGATTTCCGCACCATCTCTCTTTTTGGTGTCAATGTTGCCATATTGAATATCGGTGCTGGCTCCGATTTCATGATTATGCTCCGGGTTTGCGCGAGCCATCGTGGCAGCCCCTCATCAAGCCCCTGGCTCGGCAGCGATGAGATGATGCCAGAGTTATGATTTGTCGCGTCCAGATAAGCTTCGCCGTTGACTCGGATTATTCCAGGAAGAGCTATGCAGCCGGCATCCCCCGGTTCGCGACGACCACACATCTCTTCAGCGGGGCCGTCGAAAGCGCATGAACCGCAACTGGGGAATGTCGCTCGTAAAGGCCCATTTGCGATAGAACGCCTCCATGTCAGGTAGGCAGTACAGCTCGAAATCGCCGATGTGCCTGAGCTTCGGGTGCTCGATGATGCGCTGCATGAGGGCATAGCCAAGCCGTCGATCGCGGAAGGCTTCTGCGACGATCACATCCAGCACCAGGGCCTTGATCGTGAAGTCCGTCAATACGCGGGCGAACCCGACAAGGCGGCTGTCTGCAGTGACGATGCCGATCAGGAGCGATGAATGGGCGACAACCTGCTTGGTCTGCTCCAGGCTGCGGGTATTGGTCCACCACTCCTGCTGATACAGCTCATGCAGCTGAGACGTTTGAGGCGCAGTCAGATGATCCACGAACCGGAAGTCGGACCCGGCCAAATCGCTGCTCATCCTCGTTGGCTCCTGTGATTGAACCGGCCAAATGACCGGCACGCCGGCTGGCGTGTTCGGACTGCGAGCGCGGTCGGATCGGCGAGGGAGCATCGCAACTCCAGCGCACCTTGCGGGCCTCTCCATTGCACCGACGCCAAGACTCCCACCTCCTCATATCGACCATTTCGTTCAGCCTGCGCGAGCCTGCCGAAAGCGATAGGGCGGGCGGCGCCACGGCACGTCGCAAAGCGCTCATTGACGCTATGAGAAAGCCATGCTGATATCGTGTCAATCTGATAATTGTCATGGTATCAATAGGAGTCCGCAATGAACGCCTCGACGAAGCGCCCCTGGGAACGGCATTACGATGCCGACCGGATCGAGGTGGCGATCGAGACGCCGATCCTGCGCGTTCTCGACGCGACCTTCGCTTCAGGGCAGCAGGTTCCCTGGCATCGTCATACGAATGTGATCGACCACTTCTGGGTGGTATCGGGCCGTCTGAAGGTCGAGACGCGCGGGCCCGATCAATGCATGGAGCTCGGGCCGGGAGGGTATTGCGCGGTCGCCCCCGGATGCGAGCACCGCGTCACATGCCTCGACGGTGGAGATTGCCATTTCGTCAATCTCCAGGGATTTGGCGCCTATGATTTCATTCGGCTGGGCGACGGAGACCAGCCAGGTCACGCCGAGACCCCGGTCCCGACCTGAGCGGCCAAGAGAAGGCGCCACGGCATTGGTCCGGGCAGTGAAAACCGCTTCCCGGCCGATGCCTTAATAGTAACCGCGATCGTTGAGCGACGCGCCTCGAAGAAGCGGCTGGATCTTCTGAAGCGCGAGCTGGAGCTCGCCCAGGCTGCCGGAGGCGCTCAGATTCAGGCGGATGAAGCCGGAGCCCGCTCCTTTTCGTAACGTGAACGCCTCTGTTGGCGCGATCATGACGCCGAGCTCCTGGGCTGCGGCGACAACGCTCTCGCTGCGGACCTCATCGGGTAGCTTGAGCCAGGCAAAGCCGCAGTCGAGGGTCGCATCCTTCGTCAAATCCGGCAGAATGCTCCGCAAGCAGGCGCTGCGTTGCTCCAGTTCGCGGCGCTGCTTCCTCAGCAGCGAAGGCATCTCCTGCGTTTCGATCCAGCGTGTGCTGAGCTCCGCGCCGAGAACGGGAATCATCCACATCGAACGCCGGATCGCCCGGGCTAGCCGGTTGCTCCAACTTTCGGGGGCGACGATGCAGCCGATCCGCAGCCCGGGGGCGAGGCATTTCGACAGGCTCGTCACGTAGAAGACCCGTTCGGGATCGAGGGTGACGAGCGACGCCACCGCACTCGGACGGAGGGGATCATAGACTCCGTCCTCGATGATCCGGAGGTCGAGCGCTCGGGCGACCGCGAGCAAGGCCTGCCGTCGGTGAGGCGGCATCCGGGCCATCGTCGGGTTTTGAACCTGAGGCATGAGATACAGCCATTTGGCCCCCGTAGCCCTCGCGACGCGCTCGAGATCGTCGGGCAGGATGCCTTCCCCATCCATGCGGACTGGCTCCGGGCGCATGCGAAGCTCATCCGCCAGCGCCTTGAAGCCGGCATAGGTGAAGTCCTCCGCGAGAATGACGTCCCCGGGGGAAGCCAGGACCGAAAGGATGAGAAAGGTCGCGTGCTGCGCGCCCGCCGTCAGGATGAGGCGATCCGGATGAGCTTCGACTCCGAGGCCCTTGAGAAACTGGGTCCATGCGACGCGATGCCTGACCATGCCGCTGTCGGGCTGGTAGGTCATCAGCGTGCCGAGCATCGCATCGCGATCGAGTGACAGAAGCGCCTCGGCAACCGCCGCCTCGACCCATTTCGACGCGTTGCGATTGACCGCGAGGTCGATGGTCGACGCGGCGGCCAGAGACGCCGAGACGACGACGTCGGGCGAGCGCAGCTTCGGATCCGCGACGAAGGTTCCGCGACCGACCTCCCCCCTGAGCAAACCTTGCTGTTCGAGCAGGGCATAGGCGCGGCTGACCGTGCCCGGCGTGACCTTCAAGGCGAGCGCAAGCGCGCGATGCGTCGGAAGCTGCGCGCCGGGTTGCAGGCGACCGAGCTTGATGTCGGCCTCGATCGCCGTCGCGATCCTGTCGGCTTTCGAGGCAGCGCTGACCGAGAGTGTTGGCACATATATTGTCATGGTATCAATATATCGATTGACCACGTATAAGTCGAGTAATTGTATCTAGACCCCGTGGGAGCATCGCGAACTGCGAGCCCCTGAGGGGAGATGCAAATGAGCATGCCAGCGACGGCCTATTCCGAGCCATCCGAACACAGCGTGCCGGTGCCTGACCGCACCGGCGCCCGGCGAGCGATCGCCGCCGCCGGCATCGGCCATATGCTCGAATGGTACGAATTCACCATTTACGGGTACATGGCGCTGACGATCAGCAGGAAGTTCTTTCCGGCCGACGAGGTCACCTCCCTGCTTCTCACATTCGCGACCTTCGGCGTCGGCTTCGTCGCCCGCCCTCTGGGAGGCGTCGTCCTCGGTCGTCTCGGCGATCGGCTCGGCCGCAAGCCGGTCATGCTCGTGACGTTCTTCATCATGGCGGTCTCGACCTTCGCGATGGGCTTGCTGCCGACCTACGAGACGATCGGGATCGTGGCGCCGATCCTGCTGGTCATGGTTCGGCTGCTGCAAGGCTTTTCGCTCGGCGGCGAATGGGCGGTTGCTGCGGCCTTCATGGTCGAATGGGCACCCGAGCGCCACCGCGGCTTCTATGGCAGCTTCAATCAATTCAGCGCGTCGATCGGCATCCTGCTCGGATCCTTCACCGCGGCGCTGTTGAGCTCCATCCTCGCATCGAACGTCGTCGATGCTTGGGGCTGGCGGGTGCCTTTCCTGATCGGCGTCATCCTCGTGCCGATCGGGTTTTACGTGCGCAGGATGGTCGGCGAGACACCGATGTTCGAGGCGGTAAAGGCAGCGCCGGCGGCCCCGACTCAGCGTGGATCCTTCGGCCGGGCCCTGCAGGTGCTCGGGCTGGCATCGGCCTGGTCCGTCGAATTCTACATCTTCCTCGCCTATCTACCCTCCTTCGCACAGAAGCAGCTCGGCATGTCCTCGAGCGAGGCGCTTTGGGCCAACACGGTGGGCATCATCGTCTACACGCTGGTTCTGCCTCTGATGGGCCTTCTGTCCGATCGCGTCGGGCGACGGCCGGTGCTCGCGGCGGGATGCCTGGCCTTCGCGCTTCTCAGCTATCCGCTGTTCGTGATCCTTCTCGACGGCGCCTCGCTGCTCATGCTGACCGGCATCCAGATCATCTTCGGGATCGCACTGGCCGCGATCTCCGGCCCCGCGACGGCGGCCCTGATCGAAATCTTCCCGACGCGAATCCGCTCCGGCTGGCTGTCGGCGTCCTACAGCGTAGCGGTAGCAGTCGCCGGAGGCTTCGCTCCGTTCGTCGCGACCTGGCTGATTGCAGCGACGGGGCTGTCGATCGCTCCCAGCTTCTATGTCATCGCGGCGTCCCTGCTCGGGCTGGCGACGCTCCTCACCATGCGAGAGACCGCGCATCGGCCCCTGGACTGAACCGATGCGCGCTCTCGCTCGAAGCCCGTCCGAACGAGACGACGAGGCCCCGCTCCGGGAGCCCTAGAGACACACCATCACGAACCACACCGGTATGATGAGGATCCGATGCCCAATCTGGACAAGACCGTTCGCCTGGCCGCCGTTCAAGCCACGCCCGTTTTCCTGGACTGCGAACGCAGCACGCGGAAAGCCTGCAGCCTGATCCTCGAAGCAGGGCGCAAGGGAGCCGATGTCGTCGGATTCCCCGAGGGCTTCATACCCGGGCATCCGGGCTGGCAGGAGCTCATCCCGGCGACCTCGGAACTGGCTCTGACGCTCTCGCAGAAGCTGTTCAGGAACGCCGTCGAAGTCCCGGGGCCCTGTATCGACGCCCTCTCGGGAGCCTGCCGGGAGGCGGGGGTCATCGCGATCATCGGCATCAACGAAAAGCGCGCCGGCACGACGGGTTCGTTGTTCAACACCCAGCTCTTCTTCGATCGAGACGGCTTTCTGCGGCACAAGCATCAGAAGATCGTCCCGACGATCGGCGAGCGGGTTGTTCACACGCCCGGCACAACGGGGCGCAAGGCTTCAATGACGACGGATATCGGCACGGTGAGCGGCCTGCTTTGCGGCGAGAACGCAAACCCGCTCTTCCAGTATTCGATCGGCCTCGACTATCCGCTCGTGCACGTCGCCTCCTGGCCGTCTCATTTCGGGCCCGGCCTCGCGCTGGACGGGCTGGGCATGGCGGAGGTCATCGCGGTCATCACGCAGGGATTGGCCTATGCCCTGAAGTGCTTCGTCATCAATAGTTGTGCAGCCGTCGACAGCTCGATCATCGATGCGTATGGGCTGGACGCACAGGCGCGCGCGTTCCTGGAAGAAGCGACCAATCACGGCGGGACCTGCATCATAGGCCCGGGCGGAAATATCGTTGCCGGCCCGCTGCCGCCCGGGGAAGATATTCTGTACGCAGACGTCAGTTTGTCGGACGTCATCATACCGAAATTCATTCATGATTTTGCGGGTCACTATAATAGGCCAGAGCTTTTTGGATCGATTCTGGCAGCGGGTACAGATTCCGGGACATTCCGTGCGGATGAAACACCAGCAAGCAAGGAGCTCACTGCCCCTTCTTAGTCTCTGGTCTGACTCCATTGAATGGTCCGGAATGAGGGTGGTGGCTTGTGGTCCTTCCCAGCGACGGCGAAACACACTTCCTGTTGCGATGGAAATCGTGAGGCCGGTCATCGACGGGGCAATATCCCGGGTCCGATATCAACCCGATCGGAAAGGGAGGCACTCGGTCGAAGTTGGTCCGGACGAGGCGAAGCCGCTGGTACGTGGACATGACCACAGCCACTTCACGCTGCGCGAGATCGAGCGAAAAGGATGCGCGTAGACACCCGTGGCGCAGGCGTTGGCCGATCGCGAGCACCTCCCCTCACGAATGGTATTGAACCCTGTAAACCGTTGCCCGCAACGCGTCGTGCCCAAGGACGAATTGGACCGCTTTATCAGCAGGTTCGCGGCGCTGCATATGCCGGCGAAGGAAACCGCGATGAACATCTCGACGATTGCGGGTCCACTTTGCGGCCTCCGGTCGCCGTTCGGCACCTGTTTCGGTGTTTCAGATTACCTTTGCTCGTCGCGCTTTGGGCGCAGGTCCGCGAAATGCCGGAGCACGGAGGCATCGTCCATGGTGGATACATCGCCGATGGCGGCTCCGAGATAGGCGGCCTTCGCTGCTCGCCTCATGATCTTGCCGTTGCGGGTCCGGGGTAGGCTGGAAACGGCATGAATCGCGTAGGGCCGGAATGGCTTTCCGAGCCGGCGTTCGATCTCTTCGCCCAGAACGTCCAGCCCGGCGGCAGCTCCCTTGCCCTCGCCGACAACCACGAACAGCACGAGCGCTTGCCCTTTGAGGGGATCGTCGATGCCAATCGCGGCAGCCTCGATGCACCCGGCCACGCCGGTCGCGATCTCCTCGACCTCTGCCGGGCCGACACGCTTTCCGGCGATCTTGAGCGTGTCGTCGGAGCGGCCATGGATTTCGAAGACCGAATGGGCGTGATCGCCTGAGCGCCGCTTCAGGGCGAGATCGCCGTGGTGCCAGAGATCCGGAAAGCGTTGCCAATAGCTGTCGAGGTAGCGCGCGTCATCCCGCCAGAAGCTCCTGGTCATGCCGATGAACGGCGCGCGGATCACCAGTTCTCCAGCCTCGTTCTCCACGGGCAGGCCCTTGTCATCGACGACGTCGACGGCGATCGCCGGGGACGGCGCGTTGAACTCGGTGGAATGGATCGGCCTGACCACGACGCTGGAGAGCAGCGCCCCCGAGACCTCGGTCCCGCCGGTATAATTGATCACCGGGCAGCGGCCGGCGCCGATTTTTCGCGAGAACCAGGCCATATGCTCGTGGTCGATGACTTCCCCGGCCGTGATCAGGACACGCAGCGAAGACAAGTCGGCATCGGCCGGGACGGCGTCCGGCCCAGCAGCGGCGAGCGTACGGATCAGGGTCGGCGACGCTCCGAAATGGGTGACGCGATGGCGCGCGATCAACCGCGACAGCCGCCCGGTTTCCGGAAAATTGGGCGCGCCGTCATAGCAGATCAGCGTCGCGCCGCGCATGCCGGCGCCCAGCAGCGTGATCGGCCCGACGACCCAGCCCATATCAGCCGGCCAGAGCCAGACATCCTGCCGGCCCAGGTCAAAGAGCAGCGCGGCGTCATGCGCGATCTTGAGTGGAAAACCCCCATGGGTGTGGACCGCGCCCTTGGGAGCTCCCGTCGTCCCCGAGGTGAAGATGATCATGAACGGGTCGTCGGGCGCCATCGAAACGGCGTCGACCGAGCCGGATGGCCCCGCGGCCAGGAGCGCGTGCCAGTCCTGCTCGAGGGCCGTTTCGTCAGGAGCAGGCTCCGGATCGGTGACAATGATCTCCGCGAGCTTCGGCAGACGGGCCCGAGCGGCTTCGACGGTCGCCAGCAGGTCGATCCATTTGCCGCGGCGGCGGAAGCCACGGGCCGCGATGAGGCATTTCGCCTCGGCGCTGCCCAGCCGGGCGACGATCGCGTCGACGCCGAAACCGGAGAAGAGCGGCACCGCGATCGCGCCGATATGAGCGAGGCCGAGCAGCGTGGTCGCCGCCTCGATCCCGCTTGGCAGCATGACGCCGACGCGGTCGCCCTTGCTGATTCCCCTGCTCCGCAGCGCATGGGCCATGCGCCAGACCTGGCCACGCAGCTCGGCATAGGTGAGAGCTTCGACGCTGCCGTCCTCGCGCTCGGCGACGATGGCGGGCTTGGCGGCGCAGACGGGATCATCCGCCCATTGCAGGACGCTGTCGGTGAGATTGAGCGCCCCGCCGACGAACCAGCGCGGGAAGGCCGGACCCTGGGCGAGATCGAGAAAGTCCCGATAGGGCTGCTGCCAGCGGATAGCGAGAAAATCGAGTATCGCAGCCCAGTATCGGGCAGGGTCCTCAACCGAGCGCCGCAGAAGCTCGTCGAAATCGGCATAGCCGGCCGTGCGCGCGAAACGCATGATCTGCGCATTCGCGATCGTCGCGTCGGACGGGGTCCAGAGCGCTCGAGCAGGTTCATGGCGCGTCATGCCGCCGCCTCCGCGAGCACATGGCGAGCGATGATCAGCTGCTGGATTTGCGAGGTGCCCTCGTAGAGTCGGAACAGTCGAACATCGCGATAGAAGCGCTCGACACCGTAATCGCCGATATAGCCGGCGCCGCCGTGAACCTGGACGGCGCGGTCGGCGACCCGCCCGACCATCTCGCTGGCGAACAGCTTGCAGCAGGAGGCGTCCCTTGCCATCGTGACGCCGGCATCGGCCCGCTTGGCCGTCTCCACGACCATGCAGCGAGCGGCGAAGGCCTCCGCCTGCGAGTCGGCGATCATCGCCTGGATCAGCTGAAAATCGGCGATCGGGCGCCCGAATTGCCTGCGCTCGCGCGCATAGCGCGCCATGTCCCCGATCAGGCGTTCGGCGATGCCGACGCAGAGCGCGGCGATGTGGACGCGCCCGCGATCGAGCGTGCGCATCGCCGTCGCGAAGCCCTTGCCGGGCTCGCCGAGAATGTTTGCCCGCGGGACCCGGCAGTTCTCCAGCACGACGTCGCAGACCGGCGCGCCTTGCTGGCCCATCTTCCGCTCCGGCCGGCCGAGCGAAAAGCCCGGCGCGTTCGGCTCGACGAGAAACGCGGAGATGCCGTCTGCTCCCTCGCCGCCGGTTCGGGCGAAAACGGTGAACAGGCCGGCATGAGAAGCGTTGGTGATGAAGCGCTTGGTGCCGTTGAGCAGCCATTCCTCCCCGTCCAGCCGGGCCTGACTGCGCAGCGACGCGGCGTCGGACCCCGCCTCGGGCTCGGTCAGCGCGAAGGAGGCGATGAGGTCTCCGGAAGCTAGACGCGGCAGATAGCGCGATTTCTGTTCATCCGTGCCTGTCAGGATGAGGCTGCGCGAGCCGATGCCGATATTGGTGCCGAACACCGACCGGAAGGCCGGCGACGTGCGGCCAAGTACAAGGACGACCTCGACTTCTTCCTCGACCGTCAGGCCGAGGCCGCCGAATTCCTCCGGGATGGTCAGGCCGAACAGGCCGAGCGCGCGCATCTGCTCGACCACCGAGGCGGGAACGGCATCCTCGCGGGCGACACGCTCCTCGATCGGCACCAGTACCTCGCGGACGAAGCGCGAGACCGTGTCGAGCAGCGTGGCGAACAGCGCTTCGTCGCGGATCATCGCTGCGCCGCCCGCGTGCGAAACTGCGGCTTGCGCTTCTGAAGGAAGGCCTCGACGCCCTCGCGGGATTCAGCCGAGGCGTAGAAGAGCGCCAGCGCCTCGAAACCGAGGGAGCCGATCGCACGGATATTCTCGCTGTCGGCATTGAACGACCGCTTGGCAATCGCCAGCGCCGTCGGGCTCTTCTCGAGAATCTCGGCGCACCAGGCGTCGATCTCGGCGTCGAGACAGTCATGCGGCACGACGGCGTTGACGAGGCCCATCTCGAGTGCCTGCGCGGCGCTGTAGCGCCGGCAGAGGAACCAGAGTTCCCGGGCCCGCTTCTCACCGATGCCGCGGGCCAGAAGGGCGGTGCCGAAGCCGGGATCGACCGAGCCGACCTTCGGGCCGACCTGACCGAAGACCGCCTGTTCCGAGGCGATGGCGAGATCGCAGACGGTGACGAGGACATTGCCGCCACCGATGGCATAGCCCTGCACGCGCGCGATCACCGGCTTCGGCACGTCCCGGATCAGGCTCTGGACCTCGTCGATCGGCAGGCCAATCGTTCCGCGGCCGCCATAGCTGCCTGCATGGCCTGACTGGTCTCCGCCTGTGCAGAAGGCGCGCTCGCCGGCGCCGCCGAGGACAATGACGCCGATCTCGCGATCCGCGCCAGCGTCGGTGAAGGCTGCGAGCAGTTCGTCGACGGTCTGCGCCCGAAAGGCGTTCATCTTCTCGGGGCGGTCGATGGTGATCCGCGCGACGCCGTCGCGCTTGTCGTAGCGGATATCCGAGAATTCCCGGGCGATGGCCATGTCTTCTCCTCGTTGATCTCAGGGCTGGCGGTGCGAGCGCGGTACGAGAGTCGCGAGTGCGTGATCGAGCGCATCGAAGCCGAAAGCGAGTTCCTCGCGGCCGATCGTCAGCGGCGGCGCGACAAGAACGATGTTGTAGCGGCCATAGGCGTGAACGCGGCGCTCGAGCAGAGTCGCATAGAAGCGCTTCATCGGCCCGGAGCCGCCCGGATGATGCCAGCCGACGAGCGGAGCCCTGGTCTCAGGATCGGAGATGAGTTCGAGTCCGAACAGCGCGCCGGCCCCCCTGACGTCGCCGACAACACCGGCATGCTTCGCCTGCAGGGCGCCGAGACCCTCTCGTAACCAGGCCTCGATCTCGATCGCGCGCTCGAACAGGCCTTCCTCCTCATAGACCTGGAGTGCGGCGAGCCCGCCCGCGACCGCCAGCACATGGCCGGCATGGGTGTGGCCGACATCGAAGAGCTCGGCATCGAAGAAGCGGGCGAGTCGCTCACGGACGAGAACGCCGCCGAGCGGAGTGTAGGACGAGCTTGCCCCCTTGGCGAAGGACAGCAGATCGGGCGCGACGCCGAAGCGGATGCTCGCAAAAGCCTTCCCGACCCGCCCGAATCCGGTCATCACCTCGTCGAAAGCGAGTAGGATGCCATGGCGGTCGCAGATCGTGCGCAAACCTTCGAGATATCCTGGCGGATAGACGACGAGCCCGCTCGATCCGGTCATCGGCTCCAGCATGATCGCGGCGACATTGGCGGCGCCCTCATGCAGGAGAATGCGTTCGACATGATCGAGCGCGCGCGCAGTCTCCTGCGCCGCGGTCTCGGCGTGGAACGGTGATCGGTAGGGGTAGGGTGCAAAGAACCGAACGATGCCGGGGATGTTCGGGAAGGGGTCGCGCCAGCGATCGACCCCGGTCAGCGCGCTGCCGCCGATTGTGCTGCCGTGATAGGAGCGATAGGCTGACAGGATCTTGGGACGACGGGTGACCAGCCGCGCGATCTTGACCATGTCGTCATTGGCCTCGGCACCGCCCGAGGCGAAATGGGCGCGCGCGCCTTCCTCGGGCCAGGGCGAGATCCGTGACAGCGCCTCGGCATAATCGGCGCGCACCTCGTTGAAATAGCTCGACGCTGTCCAGCAGAGCTTCTCGGCCTGCCGCTGGATGGCCTCGACCACCTTCGGATGACCATGGCCGAGGGATACGGCGACATAGCCGCTGGTGAGGTCCAAATAGCGCTTTCCGTGATTGTCGAAGAAGAAGCTGCCGGAACCCCGCTCGATGATCGGCGGGTTCAGGTTGCCCTGAACCGCCCAGGGCGTGAGGACCTTGCGATATTTGGCGGGAGCGGCCCTGTCGGTCGCGCTGTGAATTTGCAGGTCCACGTGGTCGGCGCCTCGTCATCACGCGATCTCGCTCCTGCCCGGACAGTGGATAGGCTCGAATATCGTGAGGGTTGTTTGGAACTTCCTTCGTTTTCTGCCATTCAATCCGGCGCTACAAATCGAGATATCTGGGGCTGAGGCTCAACTGAGATGAGTCAAGAACGACGTCGGCTGCCACCTTTGAACGCGATCAGGGCATTCGAGGCCGCGGCCCGGCGCGGCGGATTCCATGCAGCTGGCAGTGAGCTCAACGTCTCGGCCAATGCCGTCGGCCGCCTGGTCAAGGTGCTGGAGGACTGGCTCGGCGTTCCGCTGTTTCGTCGGCTGCCGCGCGGCGTCGTCCTGACCGAAGGCGGACGCAGCTATCTGGCGCGCGTCGCGAGCATTCTCGACCAGTTGAGCGAAGCCACCGCCGATCTGCAGCGCATCGAGGCCTCGCAGACCCTGACCGTCAGCGCGATGCCCTCCTTCGTCTCGCGCTGGCTGGTCCCGCGCCTTGGCCGGCTGACCGACAACTATCCCGATCTGGACGTCCGCATCCTGGCCTCGGTGCCGCTGACCGATTTCTCGCGCGAGGAGGTCGACATCGCCATTCGCCTTGGACGGGGCAGCTATCCCGGCCTGACCAGCGAACTGCTGCTACAGGAGGAGTTCTACCCGGTTTGCAGCCCGGCGCTGCTCGCCAAGGGACCGCCGCTGCGCACGCCCGAGGATCTCGCTGGCCATGTTCTGCTCCATGACGAATGGGAGGCACGGATCCCCGATCAGCTCGACTGGACGCGATGGGTGCAGGAAGTCGGCGCCGGCGGGATCGATACGCAACGCGGCATCCGATTCTCGTTCTCGCATATGACGCTGCAGGCTGCCGTGGCAGGACAGGGCGTGGCGCTGGCCAGTTCTGCGCTGGCCGGGGAGGATCTGAAGAGCGGCGCGCTGGTGCGGCCGTTCGGCCCGCTCTCTGTCAGCGGTCCCTACGGCTTCCATCTCGTCTGGCCTCCAGCGGCCGCGGACCGGGAAAAGGTCGCCATCTTCCGGGAATGGGCAAAGACGGAAGTCGCCGCATTGCCGGAGCAAGGCTAAATTTTACTGAGCCTGAGGCCAACAATTATGGATTTGCGACAAAGCTGAGCCGCCCGGAAGATCGAGTCAATAAAGGGGAAGCCTAAGTTTTTGAAGGCCTGGCGAAGCTCCGGGCCGGTTTGGCGCAGGTCCCCGTGAACTCTTCCGGAGTCTGCTCGATGGCCCTCTCCAAGTCCAGCCGCTGCATCTCGGCCATGCTGCTCGCGCTCTGTGCCACGGCTCTGCCGGCCCCTGCGACCACGGCTCAGGCCGCGACGATCAAATGGGCATCCCAGGAAGATGCGGCGACGATGGACCCGCATGCCTTCAACCACGGCATGACCCTGACCGTGTTGCAGCACATCTACGAGGGGCTCGTCCGGCGCGACGCGGAGTCACGGATCGAGCCCGCGCTCGCAACGTCGTGGACGAACCCGTCCCCGACCGTCTGGCGGTTCAAGCTTCGCGAGGGCGTCACCTTCCATGACGGCACGCCGTTCGGCGTCGAGGACGTCGTCTTTTCGCTCAAGCGCGCCATGGCTCCAGGCTCCGACATGAAGGTGTTCACAGCGTCGCTTACCGATGTCGTGGCCGGAGCCGAAGCCAATACGGTCGAACTCAGGACGAGCAGTCCGAACCCGGCGCTGCTGCAGTCGCTTCCAGAACTGCGGATCATGTCGAAGGCCTGGGCCGAGAGGCACGGCGCCACGGCGCCGGCGGACTTCAAGAAGAACGCCGAGAACTTCGCCACGCGCAGTGCCAACGGGACCGGCCCGTTCCGTCTCGTCGAGCGCCAGCCCGACATTCGCACCGTGCTGCAGGCCTATCAGGGCTGGTGGGACAAGGCGCCGCGTTCCGTCACTGAGGCGACCCTCGTCAAGATCGGCGCGGACGCGACCCGGGTCGCCGCCCTGCTCTCGGGCGAGGTCGATTTCGCCTATCCGGTACCGATCCAGGACATCGACCGGGTCAACGCCTCCGGCAAGGCGAAGGTGCTGCAAGGTACCGAGGTTCGCGCGATGTTTCTCGCCATGGATCTCCACCGCGACGAGCTGCTCTACTCGGATGTGAAGGGCAGGAATCCGTTCAAGGATGCGCGCGTCCGGCAGGCGATCTATCAGGTGATCGACGTCGAGGCGATCAACGCCCGGCTGATGCGCAACACCGCCAAACCAATCGGCGAGGTGCTGCCCTCGGACATCAACTCCTTCGACAACGCCCTCAATCGGCGCGAATTCAAGTTCGACCCCGCAGCCGCGCGCAAGCTGATCGAGGAAGCCGGGTATCCGAAGGGCTTCCAGATCACGCTCGATTGCCCGAACGACCGCTACATCAACGCGGAGCGTGTCTGCCAGGCACTCGCTGCCATGCTGGCCAGGATCGAGATCCGGGCCTCGGTGAACGCAATCCCATCGTCCAAGTTCTTCGCGAAGATCGGCGCTCGCGACACGAGCCTCTGCTTCTTCGGTTACGGACCTTCCGATTTCGACGCCTACAATCCTCTGAACGTCATCGTCCAAACGCCGGACAAGGGCGGGGCCGGCCAGTGGAATGTCGGCAACTACTCGAACGCCGAGGTCGACGCCGCCATCAACCGGGTCAAGGACGAGCCGGACGCGTTACGGCGCCAGGCGGCCGTCAGCCAAGCCCTTACGATCCACAAACGCGAGATCGGCCATATTCCGCTCTACCAGCCCGGCATCACCTGGGGCGCCCGAACCGGGGTTGAGACCGCCGTCCAGAACGATAACCGCGTCAATCTCCGCTTTTTCACCGTGAAATGAGCCGGGTGGGAGCGGCGGGTTGCCGATGATCATGTTCATCCTTCGACGCTGTCTGCAGGCAGCCCTGGTGCTGGCGGCGGTGTCCTTTGTCTCCTTCGCGGTCTTTCGCTATGTCGGCGATCCCGTCTCGCAAATGGTCGGGGTCGACGCCACCGCCGAGCAGCGCGAGCAGATCAGGCACGATCTCGGCCTCGACCAGCCATTCTATGCTCAGTTCGGACGCTTCGTCGCCGGCGCCGTGCAGGGGAACTTCGGCCTGTCGCTCAAGCAGGGCCGCCCTGTCGGCGAGCTGATGCGCGAACGCGTGCCGGCCACGCTCGAACTCAGCTTCGTTTCGGGCGCCCTCGCCGTGCTCGTTGGCGTACCGCTCGGTGTAGTTTCGGCGATCTGGCGAAGATCCTGGCTCGCCAGGGCAGCGATGGCGCTGTCGCTGCTCGGGATTTCGCTGCCGACTTTCTTCATCGGCGTGGTCCTGATCCTCGTCTTCGGCGTCGAGGCGGGCTGGCTGCCTTCCTTCGGCCGCGGCGAGACGGTCGCGCTCGGTAACGGCTGGTCGACGGGGCTGCTGACCCTGGACGGGTGGCGGCATTTGCTCCTGCCGGCGATCACGCTCGCGCTGTTCCAGCTGGCGCTGATCATCCGGCTGGTCCGCGGCGAGATGCTGGAGGTGCTACGCAGCGACTTCATCCACTTCGCGCGGGCGCGCGGCCTCTCGTCCTTCTCGATCTATTTCCGCCATGCCCTGCGCAATGCGCTGGTCCCGGTGGTGACCATCATCGGCCTCCAGCTCGGATCCATCATTGCCTTCGCGCTGGTGACCGAGACCGTCTTTCAATGGCCTGGCATGGGCTTGCTATTCGCGCAGGCGGTGGCCTTCGCGGACGTCCCTGTGATGGCGGCTTATCTGTGCCTCATCGCGCTGGTCTTCGTCACGATCAACCTCGCCGTCGATCTTCTCTATTTGCTGATCGACCCCCGCGTCCGTTCCAAAATCTGATCAAGGCAGTGTCGTGTCCAACACCCTCGCTGACCAATTTTCTCATCCGATCATCGCAGCAATCGCGCCTTTCCAGGCGGAATATGTCGCGATCAGGCGCGATCTCCACGCCCATCCAGAACTCGGCTTCGAGGAGGTGAGGACGGCAAATGTAGTCGCCGATGCTCTGGTCCGCTTCGGCGTCGACGAAGTGCATCGGGGCGTCGGCCGCACAGGGGTTGTCGGTGTGATCCGCGGGAGCGGGCCCCCAGGCAACGGCGCCGTCGGCCTGCGCGCGGACATGGATGCGCTGCCCATCCAGGAGGAAGCGCAACCGCCCTATCGCTCGACCGTTCCCGGCAAGATGCATGGCTGCGGCCATGATGGGCATACGACGATGCTGCTCGCCGCAGCGCGCTACCTGGCGCAGACGCGGCGCTTCAATGGAACGGTCTATCTCTATTTTCAGCCGGGTGAAGAGGGGCATGCAGGCGCCCGAGCCATGATCGAGGATGGCTTGTTCGAGCGCTTTCCGGCCGACGCGGTCTACGCGCTGCACAACTGGCCGTCACTGCCAGCCGGCGCGGTTGGGCTGAACCGCGGGTCGATGATGGCGGGGATCGATCGATTCAGCCTGCGCATCTTCGGACGGGGCGGCCATGGCGGCCATCCCCAGCACACGATCGATCCGATCACCGCCGCCGCGCAGATCGTGATGGGGATCCAGTCGATCGTGCCGCGCAATCTCAGCCCGTTCGACAGCGGCGTCATCGGCCTCCATCACATCGAGGCCGGGACGAAAGGGGCGCTGAGCATCGTCCCTGACAGCCTGTCCATCTCAGGCATGGTCAAATGGTATCGCCGAGAGGTGCAGGAGGTGCTCGAACGGCGCCTGCGCCAAGTCTGCGAGAACGGGGCCGCGAGCTTCGACGCCCGGGCCGAATTGTCCTACGAAGCGCTGTATCCCCCGACGGTCAATTCCCCCGACGAGGCGAGACTGGTCGAAAACGTGGCCAGGGCCATCGTCGGCGAGGAGCGGGTCTTTCTCGACCTCGAACCGAGCATGGGCTCGGAGGATTTCTCCTTCATGCTGCTGGAGCGGCCGGGTGCCTACTTCCGCCTGGGGACCGGCAATCCGACGCCGCTGCACAACCCGTCCTACGATTTCAACGACGAGATCATTCCAGTGGGCGCGGCGGTCTTCGCCGGCATCGTCGAGGAGCAGTTGCGCGGATGAGCTCGCTAGATGCCTCGGCGGCCCGCAAGTCGCGCCCCGGTCCCGCCGCTCTCGTCGTCGCCTTCTTGCGATCGGAGATCATGCAGGACCTGCGCCGCGACAAGCTCGCCATGATCGCCGCGATCGTGACCCTGGCTCTCGTCCTGATCGCTTTACTGGCACCGCTGATCGCGCCGTTCGACCCTTACGACTTGCGCCAGGTCGACCTGCTGGATTCGATGCTGCCGCCGGCCTGGGCGGAGGGCGGGCAGGCGAAATATCTCCTCGGCACCGACGATCAGGGCCGCGACCTGCTCTCGACCTTGCTCCTCGGGCTGCGCCTGTCGCTCGTCGTCGCGCTTGCGTCGGTGACGCTGTCGATGGCGGTCGGCGTCTCCATCGGCCTGATAGCTGGCTTTTTAAGGGGGCCGCTCGACGCGATCGTCATGCGCATCGCCGATATCCAGCTCTCGTTCCCGGCGCTCCTCATAGCCTTCCTGGCCGACGGGATCGCGCGGGCTGCGCTGCCGCACCATGTCGTTGCCGAGATGTCGGTGGTCGTGATCGTCTGCTCGATCGCGCTCGCCGGCTGGGTCCAGTATGCCCGGACGATTCGCGGCGTTACCCTGGTCGAATGTGACAAGGATTATGTGCAGGCGGCGCGGCTGAGCGGCACTTCGACGCTGAAGATCGCGCTGAAGCACGTGCTGCCGAACGTCGCCGGCCCGTCGCTCGTCCTCGCGACGGTCCAGATCGCCACCGCCATCGTGACCGAGTCGACCCTCTCTTATCTCGGCGTCGGCGTTCCCGCCACGGAGCCCTCGCTCGGAACGCTCGTGCGCATCGGCAACGACTATCTCTTCTCGGGCTCCTGGTGGGTCGCGGTGTTTCCCGGCTTGACGCTGGTCGCCATCGTGTTCGCGACCAATCTCCTCGGTGATTGGCTGCGCGACGCCACGAATCCCAGACTTGGATAAGGGGCGCGAGCATGTCGCAGCCTGTGCTGGAGGTCCGTGACCTCAAGGTGGAATTCGTATCGCCGCGTGCCGATCGTCCCCCGCTGCAGACGCTTCGCGGCGTGTCGCTCGACATTGCCGCGGGAGAGATCCTTGGTCTGGTCGGCGAGTCGGGAGCCGGCAAGTCGCTGACCGGCGCCGCCGTGCTCGGGCTTCTCGCCGGCGGAGGACGGATTAGCGGTGGCGAGATCCGCTTCTCCGGGCAGCGCATCGATCGGTTGCCCGAGGCCGAGATTCGCGTTCTCCGAGGCTCGCGGATCGGCGCCGTCTTCCAGGATCCGATGACGGCGCTCGACCCGCTCATGACGGTGGGAGAGCAGTTGGTGGAAACGATCAGGACGCATCGCCGGCTGTCGCGGAGGCAGGCGCGGGACCATGCCGCCTCCCTGCTCGATTCGGTCGGGGTTCCGGCGGCTGCCCGGCGACTGTCCCAGTATCCGCATCAGTTCTCGGGCGGCATGCGACAGCGCGTCGTGCTCGCCTTGGCGATGGCGGGGGAGCCGGACTTGCTGATCGCCGACGAGCCGACCACCGCGCTGGATGTTTCGGTCCAAGCCCAGGTTCTCGCGCTCTTCCGCGAACTCTGCGACGCGCGCGGCACGGCGGTGATGCTGGTCACTCACGACATGGGCGTGGTCGCCGAGATCTGCGATCGGGTCGGCGTGATGTATGCCGGGCGCATCGTCGAGATCGGCAGCGTCGACGATGTCCTGGAACGTCCGGCCCACCCGTATACGGAGGGACTGCTCCGCTCGATACCGGCGCTGGATGCCCCGCGCGAGCCGCGGCTCTGGCAAATTCCGGGCGCGATGCCGCGCCCGGCGGCCGTGCCTGAGGGCTGCGCCTATCATCCACGCTGCCCGCGGGCCCAGGAAATTTGCCGGCGCGGTAACACCCCATTGCTCGGGGTTTCGATGCGCGATGTCGCTTGTCACTTTCCGAACCGCTCCTGGAGCTCTACCGTCTCGATCGGCCGCAGCTCCGCTGCGGAGGCACGGCCATGACCGTTGAGCCACAGGATCCGGGCCCCGGGTCGATGCTGGTCGTCGAGGGGCTGAGCAAGTCGTTTCAACAGGGAACGCCGCTGTTTCGGCGGCTTGCGGGCAAGGCACCGATCGTTCACGCAGTCGACGATGTCAGCCTGACGATCGCGAGAGGCGAGACGCTCGCCCTGGTCGGTGAATCCGGTTGCGGCAAGTCAACCTTCGCGCGGACCGTGATGGGGCTGGAGCGCCCCAGCGCCGGGATCATTCGCTTCGACAGCCAACCGCTCGCCCCGTCGGTGTCCGACCGTCCGGCGAAGCTGCGCCGCAGCATGCAGATGATCTTCCAGGACCCCTATACGAGCCTGAACGGGCGCTGGCGCGTCCGCGACATCGTCGCCGAGCCGATCCGTGAAGGACAGGGCGATCTCTCTCAAAGTGCGATCAACGAGCAGGTGGGAGAGTTGCTGGTGAAGGTCGGCCTTTCGCAAGACGATCTCGCCAAATATCCGCATCAGTTCTCGGGCGGGCAGCGCCAGCGGATCGCGATCGCGCGCGCGATCGCGACGGCGCCGGCTTTCCTGGTCTGCGACGAGCCGACATCGGCGCTCGATGTCTCGGTCCAAGCCCAGATCCTCAATCTGATGTGCGAGCTGCGCGAACAGAGCGAGGGGCTGACCAGCCTTTTCATTTCGCACAACCTCGCCGCGGTCCGCCATTTCGCCGATCGGGTCGGCGTTATGTATCTTGGCCGGCTGGTCGAAGTCGCACCGGCGCAGGAGCTGTTCGAGGCTCCGCAGCATCCCTATACGCAGATGCTGCTCGCTGCGGTTCCGGGCAAGCGCCGCGGGCAGGGCAAGGCCGGAATCCAAGGCGAACTTCCCAATCCGCTCGCCCCGCCAACGGGCTGCGCCTTCAATCCTCGCTGCCCCCTTGCCGTCGACCGTTGCCGCAGCGAGCGTCCCGTGCTGGCCGCGTCGCGATTGAAACCGGCGAGAAGCGTTGCATGTCATGTCGCCACTGTCTCGTCGGTGTGATCGCCGTGGAGAGGAGCAATGCGCCAGTAGCCGACTCCAAGTGGCCTTCCTCGAACAGACCTTTGAGCGCGAAGGTCAACCGCTTGGTGCCGCCGCTTGGTGCCGCTCCAGCCTTATAGCTTGCTCGCGACAAACGCTTCGCGTTTGCGCGGACGTGACCGAGGGGTCCACTCGGGAATGCCTGACGGTCCGCATCGATCGCAGGCTCAGGTCGACCGATGTCATCGACGTCCTCTCGGACCTCTTCATCCTGCGCGACGTGCTGGCATGTGCGTTCAGACAACGGCCCGGAGTTCGAGCAATTCCTGCGGTAAGAAGGTCTTGACTTGCGAACAATGACAGCATCGATACCCGCCTGCAGGAAAGCGATCGGCGCGGCGATTCAGAGCGGCCCCTGAGCCTCCTTTTTAACTGACGCGGTGTCCAAGCGCTTTCAGGAGCACCTAGGAAGTCTCTCAGGAGCCAGTGTGGCTCATTATAGAGATACACGGCTCAAAGGCGTGAAGCCGGCCACCGTGCGCCGCGAGCTTGTGATATTTCGGCATGTGTTCGAGGCTGCAATAGGAGTGGGGCGTTCCGCCAACGAGCAATCCCGCGCGGACGATTAAGGTTCCCAAGGGCTCTATTACAATATAGGACTGAACTAGCGCACTACCCTCGCTTTGACCGATCCAAATATGCAGTCAAGATGGCTCCGCACATGATGATCGCGCTTGGAATTACCAGACTTTGATTGAGTGGCTCGCCAAACAGTAGCGCGCCGGCGCCCGCGAGCGCTGGAATTCGCAACGTGTCCAGGGCGGCGACCTGGACGGCGGTGCCATGGCGCGTTGCCTGGCTGAGTGACGCTTGCGTCATATAGCCAGAAACAGCCATCAGAACGACCGCAAACAGCAGTGTAGCCGTCCCGTGCGCGAAGAGCGTGGTCGTCGTCAGGGCCGAAGATGGAAGCTTGAGTGCCTCGGATCCCACTATGCTCAACGCTACGAAGATTGCGAGCTGTATGATATTCATCAGAAACAATATTGAACGTGTAGATTGTCTTTCGCTCAGAACTCCCAACATGATATTTGTGCAGGTCAGAATGCCGACGCCCGCAAATGGAATGATGATCGCGAAGCCGATCACATCCATATATTGAAACACGATCGCCGCCGCTCCGGCGAAAATCAGGCCAAATCCGATCCATGCGAAGCGCGCCGGCCGCGTCCGGAAAGCGAAGGCGCCGATGGCGGCCGCGAACAAGGGTCCACTGAACTCGATGCTCGCCACCAGGCCCAGCGGCAGATTAGCGACACTCCAGACCACCGCGATCGCGCCCATGGCATGCAGGGCGCTCCGAGCCAGATGCAGCGGCAGGCGCGAGCGCCAGACCTCGCGAAACAGCTTGCGGTCGCGCCAACCCAGGGCGAGACCGATCGCCAACCCACCGGCCGAGCGTATGGCGAGAATTTCCGGATACGAGAGGTCGAGCTTTAGTTGACGGATCGCGACAGCGAGGAGGAAATAGGCGAAGACGTTTCCGGCCATCCAGGCTGCGAACGCGAAGGAGATCGCCCCGCCCAGCGCCGGCCCGCGAGCATGCGGCTGAGAACCGCCATCCGAATCGGAACCGACAGCCGCACCTGGTCGAAGTACGCGGCGTTCGGGAGGCTGTCGCATGACTTGTCGGTCTCGGAATGCCGCGGCAGGGGATTCATAATCATCGTCTTCGACCGATTTCTAAGGACCTTCTCGGCCGTCAAAGTAAATTTCTCGTCTTCAATCTTTTGAGCGGTATCCATCTCGCCAATACGTCCGCTGATAATACTGGACGCTCTCTGAGTCTGGATCGAGAGAACATCATGATCCAACGTGGCCTCTACGTTGTCCACTCTATCGATAATCGTGCCGCAACGCCTCAAATCATCAATCGCAGCCGCAGCGACGTTGGATAATTTCGTCTCAGGTGCAAGGCAAAGTGTGAAGCGCCGTGGGGGGCGCAAGGCGAGCAGCTTCATGAAGGAGAGGGCATGACGGGCCGTCGGATCGCACGACAGCGCCACCGACAGCCCCCTGACATCTCCGAGGCGTCGCTCGATCGTGAAGAGATCGACCAGGGCTTGGGTCGGGTGCTCGCCGATTCCGTTGCCACCATTGACCACGGGAAGGTGCGTCAGGCGCGCGATCTCTTCGACGGTCGCGACATGTTCAGTCCTGGCGACGATCAGGTCGCAGTACTCCGAGATCGTCCGGATGTGATCCTCGAGGTCTTCGCCTTGAGCCTTGCCGAGCCGGCTGCCCGGCGAAGCGGAGATATCGACGATATGATGACGGAGTCGGGAGGCCGCCACGTCGAACCCTATCCTGGTCCTCGTGCTTTCCTGCTCGAAGAAAAGGCCGATCATCCTGGGCCTTGTCCGTGCGGGCAACTTTCCGTCGGCAATTGCCGCAGCCTTGCTCAAGACGTCGAACAGATCCGATTCGTCGATATCATCGGCGGATAGGAGATCTTTGACGCCCACGCCAGCCATAGCGCCCTGGCTCCCGTTGCTAGGAAACAGAACATATCCTGTTTAGGCTGCGGAGGAACGACCCTTTTTAGCGGTGGTTGTGGAAGGCCGGTCGATAGCAGGAAGCGCGACGCGCCGATCGATGATCGGATCGATATCCTCCTTCGGCATTGGCCGCGCGAACAGGAAGCCCTGAACGCCATAAGGGGCAAAGCGCGTCACCGCTTCGAACTGCTCTGGCGTCTCCACGCCCTCGACGATCATCGGCACGTTCAAATCGCCCGCCAGACCTGTGATTGCCCGCATCAGCGCTCTCGCCTTGGTGCTCGTGGCGATGCTGCCGACGAAGGCCCGGTCGATCTTCAGCATGTCGATCGGGAGCTCGGCAAAGTAGCTCAGCGACGAGTATCCCGTGCCGAAATCGTCCAGAGCCACCTTCACGCCCAGCGCGCGAATTCGGTGCAGCGTCGCGATCACGAAGTCCTTGTCCTCCGCGAGCGTCGTCTCAGTGACCTCGATCGTCACCCGGTGAGGCGCAACCCCGGTCCGCCGCAGCGCGTCCTCGATGACGCCGACGAGATCATGATCCCGGTGGAACTGCTTGGCGGATACGTTGACACTGACGCCGACCGGCTGCGGCCAGCTGATCGCTGCCTTCAGCGCCTGCTCGATCGCAAAAGAGCCGAGGCTCTTGATTAGCCCGTTCTGCTCGGCAAGGGGGATGAATTCCGAAGGGCTGACCGAGCCGCGCGTTGGATGCCGCCAGCGCATCAACGCCTCACACAACAAGATCGTTCGACCGCGCGGGCTATAGATCGGCTGGAAATGGAGCTCGAACTGACCTTCGACGATGGCCTTGGCCAAGTCCTGCTCCAGCTCGATCCGACGATCATAGGCTTCGCTCAACTCTGGCACATAGGACAGCCAGCGGTTTTTCCCTTCAGCCTTCGCCTTGTAGAGAGCCAGGTCGCAGTGCTTGAGTGAACGTTCGATCGATTCGCCGGTCGCATTGGTAAGACCGATGCTGACGGAAACCGAGAGAGTGGCTTTGCCGACGCTTATGGGATCTGCGAACAAGCTAACCACCAGCGCGGCCAGCTCGGCAACATCTTTGCTGGTGCGATCGGAGACGATCATGAACTCGTCGCCGCCGATTCGCGCGGCTTTTTCGCTGGACTCCAGAACCGACGAGATGCGAGCGGCGACCAGAGACAGCAGGGCATCGCCGACGTCATGGCCCAGCGTGTCGTTGACTGTTTTGAAGTCATCGACGTCCACTGACAGGAGGTAGGTTCGTCTTCCCGATGAAAGCCGCTCCTCCACTTCCTCGATGAACCCGCGCCTGTTGAGAAGCGACGTGATGCTGTCGGTCGTCGCGATGGTCTTAAGATCGCGTGTTGTGCGAAAATTCGATAGGAACACGCGGTGTATGACCTCCGAGGACGAGATCGTCAGCACAACGGTCATCAACAGCGCGCCTGCGATAACGACGAACGCAGGGATTTGAGAAGCAATCAGCGCGCCGGCGAAGGGCAGCGCCGCGAAAGTGACCTGGACATTCGTGATGAACGGGCGGGAGCTATTACGGCCCGCAATACCGGCGATGTAGCCGATGGTCTGCGCAACCGCCAATGTCACGATCCGGTCGTCAGCGTGAGCGGTGACGGCATAGGCGCCGAAGCAGCTCATCGTGAGGGCGGTCGCCCAAGCACCGGCATAAGCCAGACGCTCGAACACCGCCGTGGAGAATGACGTTTGTTTCTGTCGATAGAGAATCTGGGTTCCCAGGCGGAATGCGCCAACGCAACCCATGACGGCGCTGAGCAGAGCGAAGGCGGCGTCGCCGGTGATGGCAGCGCAAGCTGCGATCACTATCGTTGCGATCGTCATCCCGATCGGGATTGCCAAAGGCGTGCCATAGAGCGCACGCACCATGACGCTGCGAAGCTCAGGATCATAGAGGACCGTCTTGGAAGCCCACGTCTTCATCAGTATCGAATCCGAGCCCCAGCTCCTTGACCGGCCTGACACCCTAGCAAGGCAATCGTCGATAATTAGTTGACACGGGTGGACTAAAGCCCTCGGCGCTCGCTCGGTGGAATCGGCGCCTGAGTATATGTTCAGTTAACCAACCGCAGAGGCGCTGCACTATTTGGGCGGTGACCTGAGACCCTGATCCTCCTCCAGATTTGGGTAGAGTCCGTTACTGAAGGAGACGGACGATGTGTCTCCCGCGGTTCCCGGAAGAGCGGATCATCGGGATGTTGAAGGAGCAGGAGGCCGGAGCGGCGACGGCCGTCGCAAGCACGGCGTCTCCTCGGCGACCTTCTACAGGTTCAAGACGAAATTTGGCGGGAGGGACGTGTCCGAGGCCCGGCGCCTGCGGTCGCTGGAGGATGAGACCAGCAAGCTCAAGCGAACGCTGGCCGATGCGATGCTGGACACCGTCGCGCTGAAGGACCTGCTGGAAAGAAGTGGTGACGCCCGCCGCCGAGCGGAAGGCCGGTGGTGCCTCACGCGATAAGCGAACGGCGCCTGAGCTCGCCTCAGCGCTCGTCGGGGAAGGACCTCTCCTGTTCGCTCGAAGACGTGCACGTGGAAGATATTCTGGGCCGGGCCGATATCGACAGTCGTGATCGATACAAGCTCGTGCTGCGAGACAGCACCACTGTGGCGCCGCAGCGCCGGGACAGGAAGCCATCCCCATCTGGTTCGGGGCACTCACGGGCGGCAGGTCTGACATCCCGGCTCCCTCGCCGAGCGGAAGGTCAGGCCATCAGCTGCGCCGCCTTCTCGGCGATCATCACCGCCGGCGCATGGGTGTTGCCCGAGACGATCGTCGGCATGATCGAGCAGTCGACGACGCGCAGGCCCGCAAGCCCGTGCACGCGCAGTTCCGGATCGACGACGGCCATCGGGTCGGTGCCCATCTTCGCGGTGCCGACCGGGTGGAAGATCGTGGTGGCGATGTCGCCCGCCGCCTGCGCCAGCTCGGTGGGATTTTGGATGCTCGCGCCGGGCTTGAGTTCTTCCGGGCGGAACGTCTGCATCCGCCGCGTCGCCATCAGGCGGCGCGCCGCCGTGATCGAGGCGGCTGCGACCTCGCGGTCGCTCTCGGTCGAGAGATAATTCGGCGCAATGCTGGGATGGGCGAACGGATCGGCCGAAACGATCCGGACTTGGCCGCGCGAATCCGGGCGGAGATTGCAGACCGAGACCGTGATCGCCGGAAAGGCGTCGAGGGGCTGGCCGAAGCGCTCCAATGAGAGCGGCTGGACATGAAATTCGATGTTCGGCGTGGCGAAGCGCTCGTCCGAGCGCATGAAGATGCCGAGCTGGCTCGGCGCCATCGCCATCGGGCCGGAGCGGCGCAACGCATATTCGAGCGCAATGCCGGCCTTGCCGAACAGGCTCGCCTGGCGCTCGTTCAGCGTCCTTGCACCGGTGATCCTGAAGACGGTGCGGATCTGGAGATGGTCCTGCAGGTTCTCGCCGACGCCGGCCAGCTCGTGTCGGACTGGTATGCCGTGCTGCGACAGCAGCGCGCCCGGCCCGATACCGGAGAGCTGCAGCAATTGCGGCGAGCCGATCGCGCCAGCCGAGAGGACGAGTTCGCCGGCGGCGTCGACCTGTACGGGCTCACCCTTGAGCCGCAGCTCGAGCCCGCTGGCGCGCTTGCCGGAGAAGATGATGCGCTCGGCCTGCGCCCTGGTCAGCACTGTCAGGTTGCCGCGGCTGCGCACCGGGCTCAGGAAGGCGCGCACCGCGTTGAAGCGGAAGCCGGCTTTCTGGTTCACCTCGAAATAGGCCGAGCCGAAATTGTCGCCGGCATTGAAATCGTCGATCTTCGGCACGCCGATCTCCTCGGCGGCCTCGCGTACGGCATCGAGAATCGGCCAGGACAGGCGCTGGCGCTCGACCCGTAGTTCGCCCTCCTGGCCATGGAACGGTCCGGCCAGATTGTGATGCCGCTCCGATTTGCGGAACAGCGGCAGGACCTCGTCCCAGCCCCAGCCGGGATTGCCGAGCTGGCGCCAACCATCGTAGTCGGCGGCCTGGCCACGCATGTAGATCATGCCGTTGATCGAGGAGCAGCCGCCCAGCACCTTGCCGCGCGGATAAGCGAGCGAGCGGCCGTTGAGGCCCTTCTCTTCGGCGGTCTTGTAGCCCCAGTCGGTCCGGGGATTGCCCATGCAGTAGAGGTAGCCGACCGGAATATGGATCCAGTGGTAATTGTCCGAGCCGCCGGCCTCGAGCAGCAGCACGCGCTTCTTCGGATCGGCGCTGAGGCGGTTGGCCAGCACGCAACCCGCCGACCCGGCGCCGACGATGACGTAATCCCAGGAGCCGAGATGGCGTCGGGCGCTCACGCGACCTCCGATCGATAACGCTGCCATTGCGCTGCCAAGGTTGTAGCAAGCTCGTCGTAGAGCCGGTAGCGCGCATCCCTCAACCTCCCGTCCGGGCGGTTCGGCACGAAGCTGCGCCTGGGCTTAACCATCTCGGCGACGCCGGCCTCGATGTCCCCGAACAGGCCGGCAGCGACGCCGGCGGCGATTGCCGCGCCGAGCGCACCGGTCTCCTCGCATTCGGCGACCGTGACCGGCACACCGAGACCATCGGCAAACATCTGGCACCAGGCCACGCTGCGCGAGCCTCCGCCGGAGAGCACCGCACGGTCGAAGCTGACCCCGGCAGCGCGCAGGCGATCGATATGGCGGCGATGCTCGAAGACGACGCCCTCGAAGAGCGCATGCAGCATCTGCGCCCGGTCATGCCAGCCGGCGAGGCCGAGGAAGGCGGCTCGCGCCTTCGGCTCGGTTCCAGAACCGTAGAGAAAGGGATGAAAGAGCGGGCTGTCGGCGCTCGGCCTCACCGAGGCGACGAGCTCGCTGCAGCGTGCGAAAGCATCCGGGCCGTGCTCCCCCAGAATCTCGTGTACGAACCATTCGAGATTGACCGCCGAGGTGGCGCTGGATTCGACCGCGACATAGCGATCCGGCCGCCAGGTGCAGGCATGGAAGATGCGTTCGTCGACCAGCGGTCGGTCGAGGATGATCTGGTTGATGCCCCAGGTTCCGACTACGATCGCGGCCTGCCCGGGCTCGGCCGCTCCGGCGCCGACGGAGCTGGCGACGATGTCGAAGAAGCCGGCTGCGACCGGCGTACCGGCTGCAAGCCCTGTCCGCCGGGCCGCGTTCTCCGTCACGCTTCCGGCGATCGCATCGGACTGCACGAGCGGCGGCAGCAATGCTCGTGCGTCGGCAAGGCCATAGGCTGTGAGCAACTCGGTATCGTAGTCGCGCTCGGGCAAACGCATCAGCCCGCAGCCGCTCATGTCGGAATAGTCGCTCACGCGCTCGCCGGTGAGCATGTAGGTCAGCGCGTCCTTGCACAGGAAGGCGGTGCCGGCCCGCGCATAAATCTCCGGCCGGTTGCGCTTGACCCAGGCAAGCAGCGTCGCCGTCTGCGACGGCCAGGGCTTTTGCAGGCAGAGCGGGTAGAGCGTTGCCGCGGTGCCATCGGCCCGCCACTCGGCTGCCAGCCCGGCGGCGCGCGTGTCGAGCGACTGGATGCCGAGGAGTGGCCCCCGCTGTTTGTCGAGCAGATAGAGGCCGTTGCCATGGCCGGCAGTGCCGACGGCGGCGATGTCGCGGCCAGTGGCCCCGGCGTCGCGCAGGCAGCCGGCGATCACCTCGCCGGCATTGTCCCAGAGCTCGCCGATCTCGCGCTCGACATGGCCGGGCTCCGGCTTGCTCGAACGGCCGTCGCGGGCCGCCTTGCCGACCACTTTGCCGCTTTGGTCGAACAGCACCGCCTTGACGACGGTGTTGCCGGCGTCGAGGCCGAGAAGCAGCTCGCTCATCCGCGCTCCTCATAGATCCGCCAGGCGGCTTCATCGTTGGCGCCGTCATGAATCATCGCCATCAGCGCCCGGACCACCCGGCTCGGCGAGGCATGCTGATAGATGTTGCGGCCATAGACCATGCCATGCGCGCCCTGCTGCATCAGCGCATGGGAGTTGGCGAAGACCTGGCGCAGATCGGCCTTGCCGCCGCCGCGCACCAGAACCGGGCAGCGGGCCGCCTCGACGACGCGGCCGAACTCGGCCGGATCGGTGGTGGGATCGGCCTTGATGATGTCGGCGCCCATCTCGCGGGCGAGGCGCACCAGCGTGACGATCTTCTGGGCATCGCCATCGACGAGATAGCCGCCGCGTCCGCTATTGGGTTGCATCACCAGCGGCTCGATCATCAGCGGCATGCCGTAGCGCTCGCAATCCTGTCGGACCCGGGCGATGTTCTCGACGCATTGCCGGAACAGCGCCGGCTCGTCCGGCAGCATGAACAGGTTGACCACGACGCAGGCGGCATCGAGCTTCAAGGCCGGCACGACCGGATCATGCGCATTCTGCAGCACCGCCCACATCTCGCGATGGCGCAGCGCATTATAGGGGTTGCCCATGTCGATGCGCATGACCAGCGCGGGCTTGTCCTTGCCGGGCCGTCCCTGCAGCAGGTCGGCCTGGCCGTAATTCATCTGGATCGCGTCGGGGCCGGCTTCGGCCAGCACATCGACGATCCCTGCCATATTCTCGAGCCCGTCGAGGAAGGAGGGCTCGTTGCAGACGCCGTGATCGATCGCGACGTCAAGACACCTGCCGTTGTGGAACAGCCGGTTCATGCGGACTTTCTTCGAATCGTACATCGCTGTTCCCTTGGTCAGCATCGCGCCGGCGAAGCATCGCTTCGTCGACACCGTGATTGGTGTTGAGTTCAGTAAAGAGCGCTGCGCATTCCGCGACGCGCCGGCGCTCGTCCCAGTCGCGGGCCCCCGCCATGAGCTGCGAGAGCTCGATCACCGCGGCATGCGAGAGCTCGCCGGTGAAGGCGATGGTCAGACGGCGCAGGACGAGATCGGCCAATGTCTCCGGACGCTCCCGGTCGATGATCCAGACGATCTCGCGATGGCCATAGGCCGGCAGGGAGCGGAGCGGCTCGTCGCCGCCTCCGGACAACGTGTGTGCGTACCCAGCTGCTCGCGTGCCGTAGCGCGCCAGCAGGCGCTGCGCCGCCTGCGGAGGCAGCCCCGCCGTTTGGGCGGCGCGCTCGATCCAGGCCTGTCGATGCGCGTTTGCCGGATAGTCGCGGCCACCGCCGATCGCGCTGTGCTCGGTGGCCGTCCGGCGCGGACGTTCCAGCCTGGCGAGGACCATGTCGGCCGCTGCGGCGCCGAAGGCGCGGAAGGTCGTCCATTTGCCGCCGACCAGATTGAGCACCGGCCGGGCCGCGCCGGCTGCCGACTCGAGCCACTCGCAGCTATGGTCGCGCGAGATGCTGGCGGTGAGGCTGTGGTCGCTGCGCGGCAGCGGCCGTACGCCGGAGAAGCGATAGATCAGCTCGTCCGGGGCGATCGCGATGTCCGGAAAGACCTCGGCGATCGAGGCTAGGATATAGGCGGCCTCGTCAGGCTCGCAGCGCACCCCATCCGGCGTCTCGACACTGATATCGGTCGAGCCCGCCAGAACCTGGCCGAGATGGCGGAACAGGATGCAGACGCGGCCTTCACGATTGGCGAAATAGATCATCGTCTCGCCAATCGCATCAAAGAGCCGGCGATTGGCGATGACGAGATGCGAGCCCTTGGTGCCGCCTATCAGGCGCGGTGCCCGACTAGCCAGCTCCTGATTGGTCAGGTCGATCCAGGCGCCGGTCGCGTTGACGATGATCTCGGCGTCGAGCGTGAGGCGTTCGCCGCTCAGGCTGTCCTGGAGCACGGCGCCGCCCGGCTCCAGCCCGACGAGACCGAGATGGTTGAGCGCCAGAGCCTCGGGGGAAGCCTGTTCGCTGTCGAGGATGAGCTCGATGCCGAGCCGCTCGGGATGGCTGATCCTGGCATCGTAATAGAGCGCGCTGCCGACGATGTCGGAGCGCAGCGCCGGCCAGCGCCGCCGTGTCTCGCGGCGGCTGAAGAAGCTATGGCGCGGCACGCCGCTGTCGCGCCCGGCATAGAGGTCGTAGAGCGCGAGCCCGAGCTTGATGATCAGCGCGCCGCGCGCGCCCGCCGTTTCCGCCCCGCCGAGGAAGCGGCGCACGGCGCCGATCAAGCCGGAGAAGCGGTCGACCACCGGGATCAGCGTCGGCAGCGGGCTGACGAGGTGCGGCGCATTGGCCAGCAGCAGATTGCGCTCGCGTAGCGATTCCCGGACCAGCGCGAACTCACCGTTCTCCATGTAGCGCAGGCCGCCATGGATCATGCGCGAGGGCGCCGAGCTCGCCCCGCTCATGAAGTCGCCGCGCTCGACCAGCACGACATCGACGCCGTTGAGCGCGAGCTCGCGGAAGGTGCTGATACCGTTGATGCCGCCGCCGACGACGAGCACCTGGGCACGCCCCTTGCGGCGCAAGGCGCCGATCCGCTCTGCACGATCCTGGGCCATGACGATCTCTGGGTGCTTCTCAGGCAGTCTTGCCGAGATGTCGCGCGATCGCCTCGTCGATGCGCCGCAGCTCGGCAGCCGACAGTGCGATCCTGCCGGCGCCGGCATTCTCGACGGCCTGCGTCCGGTCACGAGCGCCGCAGAGGGCGTAAGTGATGCCGGGCTGGGCGATGGTCCAGGCGATCACGAGCTGGGCGACAGTCGCATCATGAGCCGCCGCGATCGGAGCGACCTCGGCGAGGAAGGTGGCGATACGTTTCAGGCTCTCGGGCGAAAAACGCGGATCGCCCTTGCGCAGGTCGTCGCCGGAGAAGACGCGGTCCGGCCCGATCTTGCCGGAGAGCAGGCCGAGCGCCAGCGAGGAATAGCTCAGCGTCGCGACATCATGCGTCCGGCAAATCGGCAGCAGGGTCGTCTCGATCTCGCGATCGAGCATGTTGTAGCGCTCCTGGATGGCGTCGACCGGGCCTACGGCGAGATAGGCCTTCAATTCTTCGGGGCTGACATTGCTCACCCCGATCGCCCGGATCGTGCCCTGCTGCTTCAGCTCCAGCAGCGTGGCCATGGTCTCGGCGACTGGCGTCGTCGGGTCCTGCCAATGGGTGATGTAGAGATCGATATAGTCCGTGCGCAGGCGGCGCAGGCTCTGCTCGACCTCGTGCAGGATGGAGTCGCGCCCGAGATGGCGATGGACGCGCTTGCCGTGCTCGTCGAAGAAGTGATTGCCCTTGTCGGTGTGCCAGACGAGGCCGCATTTCGTCGCGAGCACGACCTCGGAACGCCGGCCAGCAATGGCTTCGCCGACGATCTCCTCGGATTTGCCGAGGCCGTAGGCCGGAGCGGTGTCGATCAGGCTGACGCCGGCGTCGAGCGAGGCGCGGATCGCCTCGACCGCCTTGGCCTCGTCGGTGCCGCCCCACATCCAGCCGCCCATCGCCCAGGTGCCGAGGCCGATGGCGCTCGCGCTCACCGCGCTCTTGCCCATCGGGCGTGATTGCTGGTCAGTTGCCATGGGTCTCATCCTTCAGGACATCGGTGATCGCATTGCCGGTGGCCTCGTCGGTCGCCAGCACGTCGAGGAAGCCGCCGCGCAGGACGCTGGCGGCGGGAGCCGCCTTGCGGGCCCCCGCGCAGACGCCGATCGCCAGCGGGATCGCCTTGAGCTCGTCGAGCGTCAGGCCGATCACGCGCTCGTTGAGCGGGTAGTCGCAAAGCCGGCCGCGGCGGTCGAGCAGATGCGCGACGAGCTCGCCGGCCGCGTCGAGCCGCGCCAGCTCGCTCTCGGCACCGGAGCCGGTGGCGCGCAGGCTGAGATAGGTCGAGCGGTCGGCGAGAACCGAGCCGATGCCGGTGACCGCGATCGCCGCGTCGCGGGCACGGGCCAGGACCTCGCGCACCGACTGCAGCGAGAGCAAGACGTCGCGCTCCTCGCGGGAGGCGGCGAAGACCGGGGCGTGGATCTGGAAGGCCTTGCCCTGAAGCTTGTGGGCGAGCTGCGCCGCCAGATGGTTCACATCGGTGAAGTATTCGCCCTGGATGCCGCCGGTCGCCGGCACGACAGTGACGTCATAGGCCCGGTTCGGCGCTAGCGCCTGGATCACCGCATCGACACCGCGTCCGCCGGAGACGCAGATCGTGTCGCCATCGCGAAGGTTCGAGAGCAGGAATTCGGCCGCGGCCCGGCCGACCGTGGTCAGGTTGACCTCTTCCTGGTCCGAGACCGTGGGCGTGACGATCGCTTCCTTCAGCGCGCCCGCCGCCGCAAGCTGCTCCTCGAGCGCGAACAGCGATTGCAGGGGCGAACGCACCGAGATCTGCACATAGCCGCGCTCGTGCCCTTCCTTGACCAGCCGGTTGACGGTCGGATGGGAGAGGCCGGTGCGCTTGGCGATCTCGGCCTGGCTCAGGCCCTCGACGTAATGCATCACCAGCACACGGTGGATCTTCCGCAGCCGCTCGAAATCGTCGTTGGAATGGGAGGCCATGACGAGCTCGTTCAACCGGCGCGGACGGCGCCGCGGGCGCGCTTGCGGGTGTGGAGGAGGTGGTCGATCGTCACGGCCGCGAGCAGGATCACACCACGGATCACGTCCTGCCAGACCGGCGGCACGTCGAGCAGGGTCAGCGAGCTCGACACCACCGAGAGCAGGGCGATGCCGAGGATCGCACCCAGAATGGTGCCGGAGCCGCCCTTGAGACTGGCGCCGCCGATCACCGCCGCAGCGATGATGTTGAGCTCCATGCCGACGCCGAAGGTCGGTGGCGCGGCGCCAAAACGGGCCATGTAGAGCACGCCGGCGACGCCGGAGAGGGTCGAGCACAACACGATGCAGAAGAACTTCACCCGGTTGGTCCGGATGCCCGAATACTGCGCCGCCTTCTCGTTGCTGCCGGTGTAGAACACCTTGCGGAACACGGTCGCCTTGCGCAGCAGCAGGTCGAAGACCACGACCACGACGAGGAAGGTCAGGATGACGACCGGGACGTCGTAGACCTGGGCGAAGCCGAGAAAACGCAGGTCGAGCGGCACCGTGCCCTGGCCGATGAACTTGAAGCTCGCCGGCAGCGAGAACAGCGACAGGGGCCGGCCGTCGGTAATCGCGAGGCAAAGGCCGCGCACGATCACCATGAAGGCGAGCGAGACGATGAAGGAATGCAATCCGATCAGCGTGACAAAGGAGGCCATCGCAACGCCGATCAGGGCGCTGGCGACGATACCCGCCAGACTCGCCGACCAGGGATCGATTCCGGCGAGGAAGGCCGTGCCGGCGACCACCATGGCGAAGCAGACGACCGAGCCGACCGAGAGGTCGATCGCCCCGACGATCAGCAGCACCGTCATGCCGACCACGACGATGCCCTCGATCGAGAAGGACATCAGCATCGCCCGGATATTGCCCCAGCTCAGGAAATAGGGCGAGGCGAAGCTCATTGCGACGCACAGCGCCAGGATGATCAGCACGAGGCCGAACTCCCGCATTCTGGCGATATTGCGCCAGCCACCGCCGGCGGTTTCCCGCGCCGCGGCCGGGCGCAGCTCTTCGTCCAATCCGCTGGCCACGCTCATCTCGCTTCCTGCCCTTCGATCCTGAGCCCGGAGGCGAGCCGCATGATCGTTTCCTCGTTGAGATCGTCGCCAGAGACCTCGCCCGCGATGCGGCCCTCATGCACGACGAGCACGCGGTCGCACAGGCCGATCAGTTCCGGCAGCTCCGACGAGATCGTGACGATGCCAGTGCCGCCGCTGGCGAGCTCGCGCAGGATGCGGTGAATCTCGGCCTTGGCGCCGATATCGACGCCGCGCGTCGGCTCGTCCAGGATGATCGCCTTCGGACAGACCGAGAGCAGCTTGGCGAGCGCGACCTTCTGCTGGTTGCCACCCGACAAGGTCGAAGCGGCATCGTCGAGCGAGCCGCGCTTCAGGCGCAGCTGGTCGGCGAGGCTCTTCGCCTGCGCCTGTTCCTTGGCGCGGCTAACGAAACCGGCGCTCGCGACACGGTCGATATCGAGCGCCGAGACATTCATCGCAATCGGCAGGTCGACGAAGACGCCGGCGCCCTTGCGGTCCTCGGAGAGGTAGACGATGCCGTTGGCGATGCTCTCGGCATAACAGCGCGGCGTCACCTCGTGGCCCTCGAACACGACCTTGCCCGCGGTGAGGCGGTTGAGGCCGCAGATGCCGAGCGCGATCTCCGTGCGGCCCGCGCCGATCAGCCCGGCGATTCCGAGGACCTCGCCACGGCGCAACTCAAAAGAGATGTCACGAACGCGGCCGCAGTCACTGAGTCCGTCGACCGACATCAGCACCGTCGCCGTGGCGCTGCCAGGATTCTTCGCCGGGTAGATGTCGCCGAGATGCCGGCCGACCATGCGCCGGACGATTTCCTCCTGCGTCGTCGTCGCGACCTCTTCCGTGCAGATATAGCGCCCGTCGCGCAACACGCTGATCCGGTCGCAATGCGCGAAGACCTCGGCCATGCGGTGGCTGATATAGATGATGCTGATGCCGCGCGCCTTGAGCTGAGCGATGATCCCGAACAGCTTGCCGGCTTCGCGCTCGGTCAGCGCCGCGGTCGGCTCGTCCAGGATCAGGATCGAGCAGTCGAGCGCCAGCGCCTTGGCGATCTCGACGATCTGCTGCTCGGAGATCGACAGTTCCCCCACCAGCGCCTGCGGATCGATCTCGGCGAGCGAGGCAAGTATGCGGCCAGCGCGGTCGCGCAGCGCGCGATAATCCATCAGCCAGGCGCGCCGGCTGTTGGTCGACGCCATCGAGATGTTCTCGGCGACCGAGATGTCCGGGCAGAGCGCGATCTCCTGATGCACCAGCCCGATGCCGAGCTCATGCGCCCTTTGCGGCGAGGCGATCTCGACGGGCCGGCCATCGACCAGGATCTCGCCGCCATCGGGCCTGAGGATACCGTCGATGATGTTCATCAGCGTCGACTTGCCGGCTCCGTTCTCGCCCATCAGCGCATGCACCTCGCCCTTGCGGAGCGAGAAGCTGACGCCGTCGAGCGCACGCACCGGGCCGAAATTCTTGCTGACATTGCGGACTTCGAGGGCGAGGGGCTGCATGGCTCGGCTCGGCGCGAGGAAGGAGATCGGCGGAGCGCAGCGGCGCTCCGCCGGCAGAGTGGTCAAGCTTATTCCTTGATGCCCTTGGTGCCACGGCGCTTCAGATAAGCGTCCCAGTAGAAGTCGTCGGCATTGTCCTTGGTGACGACGGCAAAGCCGTTGTCGACGAAGGGCACGCCCATCGGGTTGAAGCCCGAGCGCTTGTAGTCGTTCATCGGGTCGATCAGCTCGGGATGGGCCGCCATGAACAGCAACATGAAACCCATATAGCCCTGCATGCCCTGGTTCGGGTTGATCGCGCCGAAGACCTGGCCGCTCTTGATCATGTCGAGGATCTTGCCGTTCACGTCGGCGTTCATGACCTTGATCTTGCCGCCGAGTTCCTGCGCCGCCTGCGCCGCGCCGAGCGCCGAATTGGCCTCCGGCATGAACAGCGCGCCGAGATTGGGATTGGCCTGCGCCATGCTGAGCACGGCATTGTAGGCCTTGGTCGGATCCTGGTTCGACGGCGCGCGGGCGACCAGCTTGATCCCCGGATGCTTCTCGCCCATCCGCTTGACGAAGGCGGCGACGCGCCGGTCGTGATTGTCCTGGCCAGGGTTTTCGAGAATGCCGTACTCGCCCTTGCCGCCCAGCGCCTTGGCGATCACGTCGGCGGCATAGGCGCCTTCGCGATCATTGTCGGAGGTGACGTAGGAGACGCGCTTGCTGTTGGGCGAGTCGGCTGCGAAGGTCACCACCGGCACGCCCGAGGCGACGGCGCGGTTGATCGGCTCGATGAACGGATCCGAATTCATCGGATGGACGAGGATGCCGGCCGGCTTCTTCGCCAGGATCTGGTCGAAGCTCGCGATCTGCTTGGTGACGTCGTATTCCGGCGTGCCGGTATAGGCGGTCTTGCAGCCGAGCGACTGCGCTGCCTGCTTGAACATCTCGTAGACGGGAAACCAGTACTCCACGCCCGAGACCATCACGTTCATGTAGTAGGTCTCGCCTTCCTTGCAGCGGAATTGCGCCGGGGTCTGCGCTGCTGCGCCATGTCCGAGAGCGAGCGACAGGCCGAGGCTAGTGGCAACCGTCAGCGTCAGAGTCCGAGCTAGTTCCTTGATGCGCATGTTTCCCCTCCAGTGCTCGACGCCGGACCGATCTCCGGCGCCGTTTTGACCAGCTTGAAATTTATTTCACATACTGGTATCTATTTCTTGACTAGATAGAGCCGACCCGGCGCTTCAGTCAAGTGTCTGCGCGCGGAGTCGATGATCGAAATCGAGAGCGCCCGCGCGGTGACCTGCCCGCGGGTGCATCTCCGCTCGGTCACCGCCAGCCCCGTTTCGGGCTCACGAATCCGGGCTCAAACCGCGGCGCTCTCTCGGCGACGGGGTAGAGGAGCGTTACGTCTGTCGACAGACCTCAAGGACGCATCGAACGGTTGAGCGCGTCTTCGGGCTCACGGAGCGTCGTCATCGGCTTCGGCACTTATGACGAGATCATCGACCGAGCCGCCAGCAGGGCCCCCACCGTCCGGCGCAGCGGCGAGCAGCCGACGATCTCAGCGGCCTCCCAGGCGCGGACGGCGCAAATGACGAGCTGCCATGCCATAGCGGACCTGCCGGCCCGACCTCGCCGCGTCCATATTGGCCGCCTCGAAGAAGCGGATCAGGCGTGACGTTCGTGCAGAGACCCAGCAGATCGAGGGCGTCGTGACGTCCATCGCCGACACCCGCGAACAGCCGGGCGGAAGCGCTGTCCGCAACGCGTTCCTGTTCGGCACGCCGCTGCTCGTCCTGGCGTTGGGGCATATGCTGTCCAATCTGCTGCGGACGCTGCCCGGCGTCGCTGCCGATGTCATCGCGGCCGACCTCATGGTCTCACCCGATACGCTGGCCAGCCTCACGGGAGCCTATCATTTCGCCTTCGCCGCCGGGCAGATCCCCGTCGGTGTCGCCCTCGACCGCTACGGCGTCCGCTTGGTTTCGCTGACGCTGTTCGCGATCGTGACCATCGGCGCCGTGCTGGCGGCCTGCGTCGGGGGAGCGGCGGGCTTCCTGACCGCCCAGATCGTCCTCGGCATCGGCTGCTGCGGCATGCTGCTCTGCCCGATGACGCTGGCCGCCAAGACGCTGACCGCCGAGAAATTCGGCTTGTGGTCCGGCCTGATCCAGGGCGTCGGCAATTCGGGGATGCTGCTCTCCGCCAGTCCGATGGCCTGGCTGGTCGAGCACCATGGCTGGCGGACCGGCTTCGGCCTGTCCGCGGGCCTAGCCGTGACCGTCGCCTGCCTCGTCTGGCTGACCGTGCCGAAGGCCGGCCGGGGCACGCACGAGCGCAAGGCCGCGCTGCGCTCCGAGGCGAGCCAGGTCGTGAGGATCGGCCTCTCGCCGGCCGTGCGCGGCGTCGTCATCCTCGCTTTCGCCTCCTTCGCCGCGGGGATCGCGATCCGCGGGCTTTGGGGCGGCGTCTGGCTGATGGAGATCAAGCACGTCTCCCGCCTGGAGGCCGGCAATGCCCTGTTGCCGCTGACGCTCGCGCTCGTCGCGGGCCCGATGCTCTACGGCATCGCGGACCGGCGCTTCGGCTATCGCCGGCTCGTGCTGACGAGCACCCATGTCCTCGCAGCCGCCGTGCTGCTTGCGGTCGCGGCCGGAGGACCGGGCGGCCCTCTGTCGCTGGCGTTGGGGCTGACGCAGCTGCCGCCGGGCTTCGATGCCGCCGCCTTCCTCGTGCTCGGCGCAGCCCTGGCCTCGCAGCCGCTGCTGTTCGCGATGGCGCGCGTCGTCGTCGCCCCGGAAAACGTCGGCAAGGCGCTCGCTGCCGTCAATCTGGCCTTCTTCGCCGGCGCGGCCATCCTGCAATCCTGCACGGGGCCGATCGCCGCAAGTTTCGGGATCGGCGCGGTCATGGTCTTCCTGTCCGCCGTGCTGATCGGGACGGCGACCGCCTTCGCCCTCTTGACGAGGCCGTCGCAAATCGCGCGCTGACGAATGGCAATCACCCTGCGGGACCGCCGCCGACCATCTGGTCACGGCCGGAAGCGGCAGGTAGATCAGGTCGGATGTTTCGTTTCCTTCACAGCGCCGACCTGCATCTCGGCAAGCCGTTCGGCTCGATACCGGACGAGCTGCGCGGGCGCCTGCGCGAGGCCCGCCATGCCGTGCTCGACAGGCTGGCGGCGCAGGCCCGCGCGGCCGGGGCGGAGACGATCCTGCTCGCCGGCGACGTGTTCGACACGGAAACGCCGAGCCCGGCCGTGCTCCGCCAGGCGCTCGCCGCCATGGCGGGGCATGCCGGCCTGCGCTGGATCCTGCTGCCCGGCAATCATGATTCGCTCGCCGCCGAAGCGCTCTGGGCGGGCCTGGCGACCTCGCGGCCCGGCAATGTCGTGCTCGCGACCGAGGCCGCCCCTCTCCAGCTCGCCGAGGACGTCGTCCTCCTGCCCGCGCCCTGCACGACGCGCCGGCCCGGCCGCGACCTGACCGAATGGATGGACGCGGCAGCGACCCCGCCGGGCACGATCCGGATCGGGCTCGCCCATGGCGCCGTCCAGAGCTTTTCGGAAGATGGCGGCGCCGGCGACGTCATCGCCCCCGACCGGGCAGGCCGCGCCGGGCTCGATTATCTCGCGCTCGGCGATTGGCACGGCCAGATGCGGATCGGGCCGCGGAGCTGGTACAGCGGCGCGCCGGAGCCGGACCGGTTCAAGCATGACGCCTCCGGCCGCGCCTTGCTGGTCACGCTTCCCGCGGCGGGGGCCGAGCCCACGATCGAGCCCGTCGAGACCGGGGCGTTCGACTGGCGCACGCTCGCGCTCGACTGCCTGGCTGGCGACGAGCCCAGCACCCATTTGGCGGCGCTGCTGCCGGCGGGCCCTGCGCGCCGGCAATCGCTCATCCGCATTGTCGCGACAGGCCGGACACGGCCACCGGCGCGGGCCCGGCTGGAAGCCGAGCTCAAGGCGATCGCGCCCGAATTCGCCCTGCTGCAGCTCGAAGCGCAGGAGCTGGTCACGGAGTGTGAGAGCGAGGATCTCGACCAGATCGACCGGGCCGGCGCCTTGCGCCAGGCTGCCGAGCTGCTGCTCGCCGAGAGCCGGGACGACGGCCGCTCCTCCGGTGAGCGCGAGGTGGCGCGCGAGGCGCTGATGCGCCTGTTCTCCTATTGCGCGGCGGCCTCCTGATGAAGCTGACCGCCCTGCGCCTGCACAATGTCCGCCGCTTCGCCGGCACCGGCGTGCGCATCGAGAACATCGGCGACGGCATCAACGTGCTCTGCGCTGCCAACGAGCATGGCAAGTCGACCTGCTTCGATGCCCTGCATGCGCTGTTCTTCCAGCCGCATACCGGCACGCCGGGCACGGTCCAGGCTCTGAGGCCCTATAGCGGCGGCAATCCGCTGGTCGAGGCGGATCTGGTCACGGCCGACGGCGCCTTCCGGCTGACCAAGCAATTCTATGGCGGCCGCCGCGCCCAGGTCCGCGAGCGCGACAGCGGCCGCCTGATCGCCCAGGCGGACGAAGCCGAGCGCTTCATCTCGGCGCTGGTGAAGGGCGGCATCAGCGGCCCGGCCGGCCTGCTCTGGGTCCGCCAGGGCGTGACCGGCATCGAGCGGCGCGCCAAGGCCGAGGACGAGACGGAGCGGCGAGCACGGGAAACCGTGCTGACCTCGGTCCAGGGCGAGGTCGAGGCGCTGACCGGCGGGCGGCGCATGACCGAAGCCCTCGCCGTCTGCGAGGAGGAGCTGCTGCAGCTGGTGACGGCGACCGGCAGGCCCCGGACCGGCGGTCCCTACGCCGCCGCCATCGACGAGAGCGGGCAGTTGGCGGAACAGGAGCGCCGCCTCGGCGCCGAGGTCGCCGATCTGCGCGCGGCACTCGACCGGCGCCGTACGATCCGGGGGCGGCTCGCCGAAATCGACACGCCCGAGACGGCGCGGGAACGCCAGGCCGCGCTGGCGGAGGCCGAGGCGGAGCTGTCGGCCGCCAAGGCCCAGGCGGAATCGCTCAAGGCAGCCGAGAGCAAGGCGGCCCTGGCGCTGAACCGGCGCGTCTCGGCCGAACAGGCCCTCGCCGCCTTCCGGCAAGCGCTCGCCCGTTTCGCAAGCCTTCACGAGGCAGAAGCCAGCGCCGTACAGGCGCGCGACGCCGCCCGCGCCCGCCAGCAGGGCGCCGCCGGCATCGTGCGGGAGGCCGCGGCCGCCGTGGAAACCGCCGAACGCGAAGAGCGCGAGCAGCGCGACCTGCTCGCCCGGCTGGAGCGGGCCCTGCGCGCGCAGGAGGCGGCGAACCGGCTCGCCACGGCCCGCGACAGCGAGCGCGAAGCGCAGGCGACCCGCGAGCAGATCGAGCGCATGGAGGCGACCGTCAAGAGCCTTGTCCTGCCCGCCGGCAAGATCGCCGAGCTGGAGCAGGTGGAAGGTCAATTGCTGCAATTGCAGGCCAGGGCCGAGGCGCGGGCGCCGCATTTGCGCATCGACTACGCGGACGGCACGGGAGGTGGAATCTCGATCGCAGGCGTGACGCTTGCGCAAGCCGAGGAGCGGGTGCTCATCGGCACGACGCAGATCGAGATCGCCACGATCGGCCGCCTGACCGTCACGACGCCGCAGGCCGAAGAGGACAACCGCAATATCGCCCGGGCGCAGGCGAAGCGGCAGGCGCTGCTCGATGAGCTCCAGGTCGACAGTCTCGCCGCGGCGCGCCTGCGCGAGGGGCAGGCGCGCGACCTCAAGGCCGATCTCGACCTGGCGCGCCGACGCCTCCTGCTGCTCGCGCCAAGCGGTCTCGGAGCCCTGCGCGAGCAGATCGCGCGCCTGGAGACCGAAGCGGCCAGCGCCAACGAAGCGCCCGCCGACCTGAACGCGGTGCGCCAGCAGCTCGGGATGGTCGAGGCGCGCGTCGGTTCCATGCGCGAGGCGGCTCGTGCGGCGCAGGCCCGGACCGAAACCTCGGCCTCCGCGTTGGTCGAGGCGGAGCGTCATGCCGCCGGGCTGTCCTCCGCGCTCGCCGCGCTGGCCGAGAGCCTCGGACCCGAGGCGGAACGGCGCGGGCGCGAGGAGTGCCTCGCAGCGGAGCATGCCGAGACGGACCTCGCCTGGCGAGCGGCGCAGCAGCAGGTCGATGAGCTCGCTGCCCGCCGGATCGATCTCGCGGCGGCAGAGGCACGCCACCAGCGGCTGCGCTCGGTCATGGACGCGGCGCGCGAGGAGATCACCCGCCTACGCGAGGAGGCTGCCGGCCTCGATGGCCGCATCCAGACCCGCTCCGAGGCCGCGATCGAGGAGGCCTGGCAGGAAACCCGCGACAGGCTCGCGCTGGCGCAGCAGCGCACTGCGGTGCTCGCCCGCGAGGTCGCTGTGCTGACCCGGCTGCGCGATGCGCTCGAAGCCGCGCGCTCGCAGGCGCGCGACCATTATTTCGCGCCGGTGCTGCAGGAGCTGCGCCCGCTGCTCGGTCTGCTCTTCGACGATGCCAGCGTCACTTTCGACGAGGACACGCTGCTGCCGCGCTCGGTCAGGCGCAATGGCCAGGACGAGCAGGTCGGCGTCCTCAGCGGCGGCATGCGCGAGCAGCTCGCGATCCTGACGCGGCTGGCCTTCGCGCGGCTGCTCGCCAAGGGCGGCCAGCCGACGCCCGTCATCCTCGATGACGCGCTGGTCTATTCCGACGACGATCGCATCGAGAAGATGTTCGACGCGCTGCATCGCCAGGCTAGCGCCCAGCAGGTCATCGTCTTCTCCTGCCGCCAGCGCGCCTTCGCCCGGCTGGGCGGCCATGTACTGCGCACGGAGCCGTGGCAGCCCGACGGCTGAGCGCGCTGTTTTCGTGAACACTGGCAGGCGGGAAGACGTCGGCTCGCCTTCGGATCGATCGCCTATTCCTCTGCGGCGTGACGCATCTGTGCCTGCGAAGGGACCGGGGCGACGCCTCGTTGCCGCAGCTGGATCTCGGTTCCGAAGACCCGATCCCAGAAGCCGGAGCTGACGCCGAAATTCCCCTCGGGCGTGACGTGGTGGTGCAGCGCATGGCGGCGCTTGAGGGCGAAGAACGCCGAACCTGGCCGTGCCGGCCGGTGGTGCACGAGGTGATGGACGCTGACATAGCAGAGATAGCCGAGCAGGAAACCGCCGGTCAGGCCGAAGGCGAAAGCCGGACCGCCGATCAGCCAGAGCGGCGGCAGCATCACGGCGAGACAGCCCGGCGCGCTGACGAATGTCGAGGTCCCGATCAAAGCGCGCTGGTCGTGGTGATGCGCCTCATGCATCTCGCGGATTCCAGGAATCCGGTGGAACACGAAGCGATGCAGGCCGTATTCGGCGAGCGTCCAGGCGATGGCGCCTGCCAGGAACAGCAGTCCGCAGCGCCACCAGTCCGCGACCGGCGTGATGTGCAGGGCAAGACCTGAAAGAGCAAGGACGACGGCCGGATAAACGACGAAATCACTATAGTAATTCCAGCGATTGAGCTGCATCGGCGCTCCCTTTGCCGGCGCAATGATGGGCAAACGAATGCCGCAGCTGTGCACCGCCGCCCTCGCGATGGCGATACGGCAAATGCCGTAGAAGCGCGGATTTCGGCGGCTCGCGCACCTCATTGCCGTCGTTCTACGGCATCTGCCGTATTTCGATGCCCGGCCGCCGGCGATAACAGCGCCAGATGGTTCCGAGCCATCTGCGACTGCCACTGCGCTTCGTCCTGCGGATCTTCCTGCATCACCGCTGGCGCGTGGCTGCCACCGTCGCCGGGATCGCCACGGCGTCATTACTCATCCTCGTCCAGGCGAGCTTCTTCTTCGGCTTCCGGGACGCGGTCACCGCCGTGCCGCTGCGGGCCAAGGCGGACCTCTGGGTCGCGGCCTCCGGCTTCCGCTATTTCGACCTGACGCGCCAGCTCTCCGACCGTGACTACTATCAGGTGATCCGGCACCCGGCGGTGGTGCAGGCGACGCCGCTCGTCGCCCGTTTCGCGGAGTGGCGCCGGCCGGATGGCGGCCAGGAGCTGGTCCAGGTGATCGGCTTTCCCCTCGAGGCCGATATCGACCTGCCCTGGAATCTCCCGGACGAGCAGCGCGGCGCGCTCGGCCTGCCGGATACCGCCGTGGTCGATGCGATCTACCGCGACAAACTGGGCCTGACCGATCGCGACCTCTCAGCCGAGATCCTGGGGCGGCGCGTCCGCATCGCCGGGACCACCACGGACATCCGGTCCTTCTCGACCGCGCCGCTGCTCTTCACCGAATATCGGGCCGCGCAGTCCTATGGCTGGATTTTCGGCGACCAGTTCTCCTATCTGCTGGTCAGGCTTGTGCCCGGCTCCGACCTGGAATCCACCAGAACCGGGCTCGTCGCGCTCGGCAATGGCGAGCTCGACGTGATGACGCCGGCCGAACTCGCCGACAAGACCACCGCCTACTGGATGCGAACGACCGGTGCCGGGCTCGGCCTGGCGACCGGGATCGCCGTCGCCCTGCTGATCGGCTCATCCATCGCCGGCCTGTCGCTGCATACGATGATCCAGCACTACGCCGAGGAATATGTCTGCCTGCGCGTGATCGGCGCGTCCTTCCCGTTCGTCGCGGCGATCCTAGTGGCTCAGGCCCTACTCTTCATGGCGTCTGCGTCCGGCATCGCCGTCATCCTCGCCAACGTCCTGTCGCGGCAGATACGGGCGGCCGGGGGCACGACCTTGCTGCCGGGCTGGGTGAGCCTCGCCACCTGCGCCGTGCTCGTCGCGATCGGCGTCGCCATGGCGCTGTTCTCCGCCCACCGGATCATCATCCGGGCGGAAGGGGCAGCGCGATGAGCCTCGCCCTCGCCTGTCGCGGAATCAGCAAGCGCTATGCGGCCTCTGGTACCAGCCCGTTGACGGTCCTCCGGGATGTCGACCTGACGCTCCATTTCGGACGGTTGAGCGTTCTGATGGGGCCATCCGGCAGCGGTAAGACCACGCTGATGCGCATCGCCAGCTGCATCGCGGCTCCCGATGCCGGCGAGGTCACGGTGATGGGGCGGACGGTCGCCGCGCTCTCGCCCAAGGAGCGGGCGCGTCTCAGGGCCCGCCATTTCGGCTTCGCCTTCCAGGAGCCGCGCCTGTTCGACGCCCTGACCGCGATCGAGAACGTCCTCGTCGGGCTCGCGATCAGCGGCCATGTCGGCGCCGACGCCACCCGGCGCGCCGAGCAGGCCCTGGCGATGACGGATATCGTGGACCGCGCGACCTCATATCCACGGGAGCTCAGCGGCGGCCAGAAGCAGCGGGTCGCCCTGGCCCGCGCCCTGGCCGGCGAGAGGGGTATCCTGTTCTGCGACGAACCGACCGCCTCGCTCGATGCGGCGGCCGCCCGCGACATTGCCGCGCTGCTGCGCAGGCTGGTCGAGAGCCATGGCTGCGCGGCCCTGATCGTCAGCCATGACCGCCGCTTCCTCTCGGTCGCCCATGAAGGGTTCTCGCTGCAGGACGGCCGCCTGGCCGCGCTCGATACGGAAGGTGCAGGGGCATGAGAACGGTGGTCCGATCGTCGCTCCTGGTGCTCCTTACGGCTTCGGCTGCGGCCACCGCCACGGTCTCGCTCGGAGTCCGGGAAGAGCCGCCCAAATCGGTTGCGCCCTCCGTCCTGCGCATCGCCGCGCCCGGCTTCGTCGAGCCTCGTCATGGCGAATTGACGATCTCGGCGCGCCAGGCCGGCACCGTCGCGGATGTGCTCGTCCAGGAGGGGCAGAGCGTGAAGGCGGGTGAGCCGCTCGTTCGCTTCGACGACCGGCTCGCCAGGACCGTGCTGGCGACGGCCCGGGCGGAACAGGCGGCGGCGCAAGCGGCATTGACCGGCGCCGAAGTCGGGCGGGCGCAGGAGGAGGTCGCGGTGCGGCGCGCCCGGCTGGCGGAAGCCGAGACGCGGGTCTCGGCAGCGCGGCGGCGCATGCAGCGGATCGATCCGCTGCTGGAGAAGGGCATCGTCTCCCAACGCGACGTCGATGCGGCCGCGGACGAGATCGCCATCGCGGAAGCGCAGGCGGAGGTGGCGAGGCGAGAGCTCGAGATCGCGCTGCGAGGCGACCTGCCGCACGAGATCGCCAGGGTGCGCGCCCTGCGCGACGCCGCCGCCAGCCGGGTCGCCGAAGCCGAGGGCGTTCTCGACGACCATGACCCGCGCGCCCCACGGGACGGGACGATCCTGCGGCTCCATAAGCGCATCGGCGAAACCGTGCTGGCGAGCGAGCCTCTGCTGACCATGGGCGATCTCTCCCGGCGCCGGGTGCGGGCCGAGTTCAGGGACGGCGACATCCTGAAGCTGAAGCCGGGCCAGCCATCGCGCATCCAGGCCGGCTTCGGCGGCTCGGCCTGCGATGGGAGCGTCGAACGCCTCGGCGTTTCCGCCGTCACCCGCAGCGTCTCGGTCGAGCGCTCGACCGAACGGATCGACTACCGGGTGGTCGAGGCCTGGATCACGCTGTCCGCCGACTGCCGGCTCCCGGTGGGAGCCCGCGTCGACGTGCTGGTCTGCCTGGACGGGACGGATCGCGGCTGCAGCAGCCGAACCGATCCCGGCACGCCGCCGGATCATCCGCGTGATCGCGTCGTCGCGGCGGACAGATAGCCTGCAAGCATGCCGGGCAGCGTAACGGGAATGTGAGAGCCCTTGCCGTGGCGGCGATGTTGGAAAGCCCCATGCGGTGATTAGCTCCCTAGACGGGCGACTTGATCACACAGGAGATTGCCATGCTTTCGCGCAAGATCGCCGCCGTTGCGGCCGCGCTTCTGCTTTCAGGAGCGGGCTCCGTGGCCTATGCCACCGAGCTCGGTGCCGAGAGCATCGTGCATGAGCAGACCCAGAACCAGCGCGCCCTCGCCGAGCAGGCGCAGTATCTCGCCTATCACGACCACTTCAAGGGCGTGGAAGGCCAGCCGGGCCGCGGCGCAGGCGTCCTGCCGCATCACAACTGAGCGCTGGGACACGCTTCGGAAAAGGGGCCGCCGCAGCGGCCCCTTTTTCATGGCGCCTATCGAAACGCGCCTGAATCTGGAAAGACTGAGCGCGGCGCATGCAGGAAGCGGGAACTGAGCCGGAACTGGCGCCGTTCGATAGGAATGCCTGAGATGCGGCCATGATCATCCGCCAGCTCGTCTATCTCGACGCGCTCGCTCGCGAAAAGCACTTCCGCAGGGCGGCCGAGGCCTGTCATGTCTCGCAGCCGACGCTCTCAGCCGCGATCGTCCAGCTCGAGGAGGAGCTCGGCGTGCTGATCGTCGAGCGCGGGCGCCGCTTCCAGGGCCTGACCCGGGAGGGCGAGGTCGTGCTCGCCCATGCCAGGCGCATGCTGGCCGAGGCCGAGCAGATGAAAGGCGCCATCGCCGAATTGCGCGAAGGCGTCAGCGGCAAGATCAGGCTCGGCGCCGTGCCGACCGCGCTGCCGATGATCGCCCACATCACCGCGCCGTTCTCGACGCGCTATCCCGGCGCCTCCCTGACCGTGCTGTCGCTGACCTCGACCGAGATCCAGGACGGCATCGATAATTTCGAGCTCGATGTCGGCTTGACCTATCTCGACAACGAGCCGCTCGAACGTGTCGTCTCCAAGCCGATCTACCAGGAAGCCTATGTGCTGCTGACGCGCGAAGACGGTCCCCTCGGTGAACGCGAGACGATCACCTGGGCGGAGGCCGCGGCGTTGAAGCTCTGCCTGCTCACCGCCGACATGCAGAACCGGCGCATCATCGATGGCATCTTCCGCTCGGTCGGGCATGCGCCCAAGCCGGCGATCGAGACCAATTCGATCTTCAACCTGTGCTCCCATGCCGGCATTCAGGGCGTTTCCAGCATCGTCTCCTCGCAATTGCTCGAGTTCTTCGGCGTACCGCTCGGCACCAAGGCGCTGCCGCTGATCGAACCCGACGCCAAGCGCACGATCGGCCTGATCATGGCCGACCGCCACCCCGCCGCACCCCTCGCCCGCAACCTGCTGGCGATGTCCGGCGCAATGGTCGATGCGAGCTTGCCGCGGCGCCCGATCGTTAAATAGCCCGCAACTATCGAACCAGGCGGGCGGCGGCTGGTCTACATGCGGATGGGTGAAGGACGCCACTGCATCACACCGCGCCAGACGGATTCACGGCGAGTTTTGATAGAAGATAACTATCGCATAGTCGGAACAATCGATTTGAAATCATCCTAAACTTCGCCATCCTCCTACCAAACGCGCAGGCCGATTGAACGGTCGGCATGGAGGAGGGACGATGGTCCACTACCCAGCCTGGGACCAGGACGAGGCGCGCTCGATCGTGTCGGGCTTGTCTCATCTCGAAGGAGCCACCTTGCCGATCCTGCATGCGTTGCAGGAGGAGTTCGGCTATGTCGATCCGCAGGCCGTGCCGCTGATCGCCGAGGCGCTCAACCTGTCCCGGGCCGATGTGCACGGCACCATCTCCTTCTATCACGACTTCCGTACGGCTCCGCCGCCGCGCCGCATCGTCAAGCTCTGCCGGGCCGAGGCCTGCCAGGCGCTCGGCTGCGACACGGTTGTCGAGGAGCTGGCGCGCGAGCATGGCATCGTCGTCGACGAGCACGGCGGACCCGACAAGGCGGTCGTCGAGACCGTCTATTGCCTTGGCAATTGCGCACTCGGCCCCTCCGCTCTGGTCGAGGGCGAATTGCTCGGCCGGGTCGACGCCGATCGCATCGCCTCATTGTGCGGAGCGCGGCAATGAGCGCGGCGATCCGCATCTTCGTGCCGATTGACGCCGCCGCCCTCTCGGTCGGTGCCGAGGCGGTGGCGCAGGCCATCGCCAGGGAGGCGCAAGCGCGCGGCACCGCCGTCGAGATCATCCGCAACGGCTCGCGCGGCATGCTCTGGCTCGAGCCGATGGTCGAGGTCGAGACGGCGCAGGGGCGCATCGCCTACGGCCCGGTCGCCGTTCGCGATATCGCTGCGCTGTTCGAAGCCGGCTTCCAGACTGGCGGCGCGCACGAGCTGAGGCTCGGCCAGGTCGACGCGCTCGACTGGCTGAAGCGTCAGCAGCGCCTGACCTTCGAGCGCGTCGGCGTCACCGACCCGCTCTCGCTCGCCGACTATCGCGCCCATGACGGGCTGAAGGGCCTGGAGAAGGCGCTTTCGCTCACCGGAGCCGAGATCGTCGAGGAAGTCCGGGAGTCCGGTTTGCGCGGTCGCGGCGGCGCCGGCTTCCCGACCGGAATCAAATGGAAGACCGTCCACGACGCCAGGGCGGAACAGAAATACATCGTCTGCAATGCCGACGAGGGCGACAGCGGCACCTTCGCCGACCGGATGCTGATGGAGGGCGATCCCTTCCTGCTGATCGAGGGCATGACGATCGCCGCGATCGCAGTCGGCGCGACCAAGGGCTATATCTATCTGCGCTCGGAATATCCGCACGCCCATAAGGCGCTGCAGCGGGCGATCCTGAAGGCGCGCAATGCCGGGATGCTCGGCGCCTCCGTGCTCGGCTCGGGCAAGGCCTTCGAGCTCGAGGTCCGGTTAGGGGCCGGTGCCTATATCTGCGGCGAGGAGACCTCGCTGCTGGAGAGCCTGGAGGGCAACCGGGCCATCGTTCGGGCGAAGCCCCCGATCCCGGCTTTGCAGGGCCTGTTCGGCAAGCCGACCATCGTCAACAACGTGCTTTCCTTCGCCGCCGTGCCCTGGATCCTGACCCATGGCGCCAAGGCTTACGCCGATTACGGCATGGGCCGCTCGCGCGGCACGCTGCCGGTGCAGCTCGGCGGCAACATCAAGCGCGGCGGGCTGATCGAACTCGCCTTCGGCATCTCGCTGCGCGAGATCATCGAGGATATGGGCGGCGGCACGCTCTCGGGCCGGCCGATCCGGGCGGTGCAGGTCGGCGGCCCGCTCGGCGCCTATCTCACCGAAAAGCAGCTCGACACGCCGATGGATTATGAGGCGCTGGCCGGCATCCGCGCCATGCTCGGCCATGGCGGCATCGTCGTCTTCGACGACAGCGTCGACATGGCCAAGCAGGCCCGCTTCGCCTTCGAGTTCTGCGCCAAGGAGAGCTGCGGCAAGTGCACGCCCTGCCGCATCGGCGCGACACGCGGCGTCGAGCTGGTCGACAAGATCATTGCAGGCACCGAGCGGCCGAAGAACCTCGCGGTGCTGCGCGACCTCAACAAGCTGATGACCGACGCCTCGCTCTGCGCCATGGGCGGCCTCACGCCGATGCCGGTGATGAGCGCGCTCAACCATTTCTTCGAGGATTTCGACCGCCCGCCAGCCCCGAAGCTGCCGCTCGCGGCCGAGTGAGGAGACATCGATGAGCCTGATCAAGGAAATCGATTTCGGAACGCCGATCCGGGTCGCCGAAAAAACAGTAACGCTGACCATCGACGGCGAGAGCGTCACGGTTCCGGCCGGGACCTCGGTGATGGCGGCGGCGATGAGCCTGGGCACCAAGATCCCCAAGCTCTGCGCCACCGACTCGCTCGAACCCTTCGGCTCCTGCCGGCTCTGCCTGGTCGAGATCGAGGGCCGACGCGGCACACCCGCTTCCTGCACGACGCCGGCCGAGGACGGCATGATCGTGCGCACCCAGTCGGAGAATCTGGCTTCGCTGCGCAAGGGGGTGATGGAGCTCTACATCTCCGACCACCCGCTCGACTGCCTGACCTGCTCGGCCAATGGCGATTGCGAGCTCCAGGACATGGCCGGCGCGGTCGGCCTGCGCGAGGTCCGCTATGGCTATGACGGCGAGAACCACGTCAAGCCGTTGGCGATGGATGGCTACGCCAACGAGAACTGGCTGCCCAAGGACACCTCGAACCCTTATTTCACCTACGATCCCAGCAAGTGCATCGTCTGCAATCGCTGCGTGCGCGCCTGCGCCGAGGTGCAGGGCACCTTCGCGTTGACGATCACCGGCCGCGGCTTCGACTCGCGCGTCGCCGCGGGACCGACCGATTTTCTCGGCTCCGAATGCGTCTCCTGCGGCGCCTGCGTGCAGGCCTGCCCGACCGCGACGCTGATGGAGAACAAGGTGATCGAGCTCGGCCAGCCCGAGCATTCCAAGGTCACGACCTGCGCCTATTGCGGCGTCGGCTGCTCGTTCAAGGCCGAAATGCAAGGCGACCGCGTCGTGCGCATGGTGCCCTACAAGGACGGCAAGGCGAACGAAGGCCACTCCTGCGTCAAGGGCCGCTTCGCCTGGGGCTATGCGACCCACCAGGACCGCATGACCAAGCCGATGATCCGCGAGAAGATCACCGATCCCTGGCGCGAGGTCTCTTGGGAGGAGGCGATCAACTACGCCGCCGGCGAGTTCAAGCGCATCCAGGCCAAGTATGGCCGGGAGTCGGTCGGCGCCATCACCTCGTCGCGCTGCACCAATGAGGAGGTCTATCTCGTCCAGAAGCTGGTGCGCGCCGGCTTCCGCAACAACAATGTCGACACCTGCGCCCGCGTCTGCCACTCGCCGACCGGCTACGGCCTGAAGACCACGCTCGGCACCTCGGCCGGCACGCAGGACTTCAAGTCGGTCGAGAAGGCCGACGTCATCCTGATCATCGGCGCCAACCCGACCGACGGCCACCCGGTCTTCGCTTCCAGGATGAAGAAGCGCATCCGCCAGGGCGCGAAGGTGATCGTCGCCGACCCCCGGCGGATCGATATGGTCAAGTCGCCACATATCAAGGCCGACTACCATCTCCCGCTCAAGCCCGGCACCAATGTCGCGCTGGTCAACGCCATCGCCCATGTCATCGTCACCGAGGGACTGATCGACGAGGATTACGTCCGCGAGCGCTGCGACCTCGCCGATTTCGAGGTCTGGGCCCGCTTCGTCGCCGAGGAGCGCAATTCGCCGGAGGCGAGCGAGCAGTACACCGGCGTGCCTGCGGCCGATCTGCGCGCCGCGGCCCGGCTCTACGCCACCGGCGGCAACGGCGCGATCTTCTATGGCCTCGGCGTCACCGAGCACAGCCAGGGCTCGACCATGGTCATGGGCATGGCCAACATCGCCATGGCGACGGGCAATATCGGGCGCGAGGGCGTCGGCGTGAACCCGCTGCGCGGCCAGAACAATGTCCAGGGCTCCTGCGACATGGGCTCGTTCCCGCACGAGTTCACCGGTTACCGCCATGTTTCGGACGACGCGACGCGCGACATGTTCGAGAAGCTCTGGGGTGTCGAGCTCGATGCCGAGCAGGGCTTGCGCATCCCCAACATGCTCGACGACGCGGTCGGCGGCAGCTTCAAGGGACTCTATGTGCAGGGCGAAGACATCGCCCAGTCCGATCCGAACACCCAGCACGTCACGGCGGGCCTCGCCGCGATGGAATGCGTCGTCATCCAGGACCTGTTCCTGAACGAGACGGCGAAATACGCCCATGTCTTCCTGCCGGGCTCTTCCTTCCTGGAGAAGGACGGCACCTTCACCAACGCCGAGCGCCGCATCAACCGCGTCCGCCAGGTGATGATGCCGCTCTCCGGCAAGGCCGAGTTCCAGGTCACGGTCGACCTGGCGCGGGCACTCGGCCTGGAGATGAACTACAGTCACCCGAGCGAGATCATGGACGAGATCGCCCTGGTGACCCCGACCTTCGCCGGCGTCAGCTACGCAAAGCTCGACGAGTTGGGCTCCGTGCAGTGGCCCTGCAACGACAAGGCGCCGCTGGGCACGCCGCTGATGCATGTCGACCGCTTCGTGCGCGGCAAGGGCAAGTTCATGATCACGGAATACGTGCCGACGCAGGAGCGTACCGGCCCGCGCTTCCCCCTGATCCTGACCACGGGGCGCATCCTCTCGCAATACAATGTCGGCGCGCAGACCAGGCGCACCGAGAACCAGGCCTGGCATGACGAGGACGTGCTCGAGATCCACCCCTTCGACGCCGAAAGCCGCGGCATCAAGGACGGCGACCTCGTCGCGCTCGCCAGCCGCTCGGGCGACATCTCGCTGCGCGCCGAGATTTCCGAGCGGATGCAGCCGGGCGTGGTCTACACCACCTTCCACCATGCCTCGACCGGCGCAAACGTCATCACCACCGACTTTTCCGACTGGGCGACCAACTGCCCAGAATACAAGGTCACGGCGGTCGAGGTCCGCAGGACGAACTATTATTCGCAGTGGCAGGAACGCAATCGCGAGGAGGACATCTCGCTGCGCCTGATCGCCGGACGCCTGCCCGATGCCGCGGAATAGCTCGCCTGCTCAACCGCCAGCGAGCCATGCGGTCGCCGTTCGGACCGTTCGCTTCGGAGCGATGGCGACGACCGTCGACGCCAGCGCCGAGGTCGCGGTCGAGTCGCCGGTCAACATCGTCTACGGCAACATGCCCTATGCGGTGATGATGACGACGCCGTCCGACCTGGAGGACTTCGTCGCCGGCTTCTCGCTGACCGAGGGCATCATCCGCCGCATCGACGAGATCAGATCGATCGCGGTGGCGCCGCGGGACGAGGGTATCGTCGCGACCGTCGAACTGGCGCCCGGCCGCTTCCGCGAGCATCTGGCACGCCGTCGCAACCTCTCCGGCCGTACCGCCTGCGGCCTGTGCGGCGTCGAGACCCTGACCGACCTGCCGACCGCAGAGGCGGCAGGCGGCACGACCGTTCCGGTCACGGCGGAGGCGATCGCCAGAGGGCTCGCCGAGCTGGAGCACCATCAGCAGCTCAACCGCCTGACCCGCTCGGTCCACGCCGCCGCCTGGTGCGATCGCGAGGGAGCGATCCTGGCGGTGCGCGAGGATGTCGGGCGCCACAACGCCCTCGACAAGCTGATCGGCGCCCGCCTGCGCGCCGGCCAGGATGCGAGCGAAGGCTTCGTCCTGGTCACCAGCCGCGCCTCCTTCGAGATGGTCGAGAAGGCGGCGATCTTCGGCGCCGGTACCCTGGTCGCGATCTCGGCGCCGACCTCGCTGGCGATCGAGCGGGCGAACGCGCTCGGCCTGACCCTGGTCTGCATCGCCCGCGCCGATTCCGCGACGGTCTTCGCCGGCCGTCTCGCCGACACCGTAGAGAGCGTAGCGAGATGATCGAGATTATGAGCGCCAGAACGATGAGCCATGACCCTGCCGGCGAGCATCTCGCCAAGCTCGCCTTCATGGCGAACCAGATCGGCGACTTCTTCAAGGCCTATCCCGAGGCTGAGGCAGTCGCGGCGATCACCGACCACATCAACCAGTTCTGGACCAAGCGCATGCGCGAGGATTTCCGCACCGGCTTTGCGGATGATGCGTCGGCGCTGTCGCCGCTCGTGCGACAGGCGCGGGACAAGGTCAGGCCTGCGCCGGTGGCCTGAGCCTCCCGCTCGCGCCATCAGGCGGCGTCAATGATGCAGGATCTCGCCGAGAAAGGCGCGGGTGCGGGCATGCGCCGGTGCCCGGAAGAAGCTCTCGGGATCGTTCTCCTCGACGATGCGGCAACAGCCATCTGATCGATGCCTATCGACTGGTATCGGAAGGTGTCGGCGATTCGCTCGCATAACTCCACCGGCACGATCCGCCGCGAAGCCAGTGCGGAGCGCTTTGCGATCACGCTGCCGGCCGGCCGTGCGACGGGGCGCGCGCCCCGCAGTTCCTCGCTCGAGCAGTTCAGCCCGCTGCTGGATTGAGCGCTGACCCGGCTCTCAGCGCTGCCAGGGCATCAGCCGGCGCTGCAACCATTGCAGCCCGTAGGTCAGCAGCACGCCGAGCGCCATCACCACGACGAGGCCGGCATACATCTTCTCGGGGTTGAGCACCTCCCAATAGTAGAAGGTGATGTAGCCGACGCCCTGCTTGGCCCGCACGAACTCGACCGAGATGATCACGATCATCGCCGTTCCCAGCGCGATGCGCAGGCCGGCGAAGATCACCGGCATGGCGCCGGGCAGGATGACATGGCGCAGCATCGACCAGCCGCGAGCGCCGTAATTGCGCCCGGCCATCAGGTAGACCTTGTCGATGCCGCGGACGCCGGCCATCGTGTTGATCGCCATCAGGATGAAGACCGCGAGCGCCACCACCACGATCTTCGGCGCCTCGCCGAACGGATCGGCGAACATCAGCATCACGATCGGGAAGATCGCGATCTTCGGCAGCACATAGATCGCCGACAGCGTCGTATCGAGCATCAGCCGCACCGTCTGGTTCATGCCCATGACGACGCCGAGCAGCACGCCGGGCACCGCTCCAAGGATGAAGCCGCCGAGCACGCGCCCGACCGTCGCCAGCAGATGGCTCTCCGACAGCAGCTTCCAGACGCCGGCCATGCCGTCGGCCGCATAGACATCGGGAATCAGCCAGGGCCGCCCCAGCAGGCTCGTGCCGGAGAAGCGGTCATAGCGCACCGTCAGGTCCCAGAGCCCGGCGACGATGCGCGAGGGCTGCGGGAACCAGGTGGTGTTGAGCAGGCCGTAATCGCCGGCGAGCTGCCAGGTCAGCAGCACCAGCGCCGGAAAGCCGAAGGCGAGCGTGCGCTCATAGGCGCCCCTGCCCCGCACCGGCACGAGCCGCCCGGCGCGCTCGCCGATCAGCACCAGCAGGATGAAGCTGAGCCCGATCGCCGGCCAGGCGAAGTCGCGCCACAGGCCGAGGGCGGCGAGAAGGGCATGCGCCGCGAGACCGCCGGCGACGAGCAGGACGAGGGCATGCTTGTCGTTGCCGCCGAACGCGGGGCGCGCCGTGGCTTGCTGACTGGTCTCGATCTCGTTCGTGGAGGAGCTCGTCATGGCCGCGCCTCCATCGCCCGGATCACCTCGGCGCTGAGCTTCTCCCAGATCGCGGCGCGGTATTCGGCGAAGGCCGGCAGGTTGGTCGTCGCGATGCTGCGCGGCCGCGGCAGGTTGATCCTGAAGGTCGCGAGATGCCGACCGGGCTGGGCACTCATCAGGATGACGCGGTCGCCGAGCAGCACGGCTTCGTCGAGGCTGTGGGTGATGTAGAGCACGGTCTTGCGCGTCTCCTCCCAGATCCGCAGCAATTCCTCCTGGATGACGACGCGGGTCTGGGCGTCGAGCGCGCCGAGCGGCTCGTCCATCAGCAGCACCTCGGGATCGTTGGCGAGCGCCCTGACGATGCTGACGCGCTGCTTCATCCCGCCCGAGATCTGGTGCGGGTAATAATCCGCGAACTTCGAGAGGCCGACGCGGTCGAGCCAGAAGCGGGCGGTGTCGAGCCTCTGCTTGCGACCGATGCCACGCATCTGCAGGCCGAAGGCGACATTGTCGGCCAGCGTCTTCCAGGGGAAGATCGCATATTCCTGGAAGACGACGCTGTTCAGCGGCTTGTTCGCATCCGCGCCGGGCCGGATTTCGATCGCGCCCTGCGAGATCGATTCCAGCCCGGCGACCATGCGCAGGAAGGTCGACTTGCCGCAGCCGGACGGGCCGACGATGCAGACGAATTCGCCCTCAGTGACGTCGAGCGAGAAATCCTCGAGCGCGACCATGACCCCGTCGGCTGTGGGATAATGCTTGCTGACATGGCGCGCGCCGATCTTCGGCGCGGCCACGGCCGGCATGGCGCTCGTCATCGCATGGCCCTCCGGGCAGGCTGCCGGCGCCTCTTCACTTGGCGGGAGCGGCCTTGCCGAGGGTCTCGATCGCCTTGGCGACGAAGCGCTCGTCGACGACCTTGGCCATGTCGAGCGGCTTCTCGTATTCGGTGCGGCCGTTCTCGCGATGGACACGCTCGATATCGGCAAGGCCGGAGGTCGGGATCGCCATGTTCGGATCGAAGACGATGGCGCCGCCGCCCTTGATCGCCTCCGCCGTCGACGGCGTGAACTTGAGATAGGCGTCCATATTGGCCTGCGAGAGATAGTCGGCGCCCTGCATCAGCCGGGCCGCCTCGGTCATCGCCAGAACGAAGCGCTCGGCCACCTCCGGCCGCTCCTTGAGGAACTTGCCGGAGGCGACGAAGGCGACCGTCATCAGCCCGGGCGTGATGTCCTGCACCAGGAGCTTGCCGGTGCCGGCCTTGAGGATCTGGTCGGAATAGGGCGATGAGGTCAGCACCGCATCGACCGATTTACCCTCCATCGCCGCCGGCATGTCGGCATTGCCGACATTGAGCAGTTGTGCGTCGCGCAAGGTCAGCTTGGCGCTCTCCAGCGCCTTGCTGACGAAATACTCGCCGCCGCTGCCCGGCCCGCCGGCCGCTGCGATGCGCTTGCCCTTGAGATCGGCGACGCTCTTCACCGCGCCGCTCTCGATCAGGTCCGTGCGGACGATCAGCTTGGTCGGCCCGTCCGTCATCGGATCGAGCGCGCCGGGCGCGATCACCCGGATGTCGAGCCCGCGATTCCAGGCCGACCAGAGCGAGGCGACGATCGCGATGCCGCCGACATCGACCGAGCCCTTGTCGAGGAAGGCGATCGCCTCGGTGCCGGACTTGACGCTGTCGAGCTTGACGTCAAGCCCGTATTTCTTGAACAGCCCGCGCGCCTCGGCGATATAGGCGGTGGCGAACTTGGTGATCGGCACATAGGCGACGCGCACCGCCTGTGGCGGGTCGAGCGGCTTCAATGCCGGCGCCTGCGCCAAAGCGGATGAGACCCCGGCAAGGCCGAGGAACAGGGCGGCACAGGCGCTGCGCCAGCGGGCAAATCCAAACGACATCCTCAAATCCTCCCTCGGCGGCGGCTTGGCGCCGCCTTCCCATCGATCCCCGACAAGCTTCTTCGGCCTGCTCGTAAGGTCTCGTCAACCGCGCGACGGGCCCAGCTGGTGGATCTCATCCGTCCGCCATCGCGGGGACATCGCTGAGATAGGCACCCTGGACTTTCAGCGCGGCCCTGAGATCGGCGATCGGCACCTCGCTCGGCGCCAGCGAACGGTCGGCGGCGATCGCAGCGGCGATCCCGGCGGCCTGGCCGGTCAGCCAGCATTGCGGGATCTCGCGCATGAAGGAATGGCTGGTCGCGTCGCAGGAGAGATGCCGGCCGGGCGCCAGCAAGCCGTCGATCTCGCGCGGCACGATCGCGCCATAGGGCACCGAGACGTTCGGGAATTTCGGCGAGAGCGAGGGCGAGACCCCGATCTCGTCGGGCGCCACCGCGCCGTCCCAGTTCTCGCGCGTCAGCTTGCCGCGCCCGGCGAGGCGCCGGCCATGCCGCACTCCGAGCTGCGGGCCCGACAGCATGATGAAGGCGTCGGAGAAGCCCGGCGCATGGGCGCGGTAGAAGGCGAGATGCTCCAGCATCAGCCGGTGGCTCCTGATCTCGACCTCGGAGAGGTCCTCGACCTTGAGCGCCGAATAGCCGGCGAAGCGCGGCCCCATGAACACGGCGATATCATCGCGCCAGGACACCGAGGGCTTGTCGAAGAAGCCGAGCGCCTCGCGCCCCTGCGCCATGAACTGGGTGAACTGCTCGGGCGTCTGCGCCCTGAAGCGCAGGAAGACCTTCATGTCGACGCCGCCGAACAGCCAGGAGGTGTTCATGCAGCCATGGATGTCGCGGCTGTCGACCTCGGTGTCATAGGCCGAGCCCGCGCCGGCATAGAGATCGCCGTCGCCGGTGGCATCGACCGTCACCCGGGCGAGGATGGCGCGCCGCCCCTCCTTGCTCTCGAAGGCGCAGCCGGCGACGCGGCGCCCTTCCATGATCGGGCTCGCGCCCCAGCCATGGAAGATCGGATGCACGCCCGCCTCCAGCACCATGGCGAGCGATTCCGCCTTGAGCCATTCCGGGTCGAGCGTCGGCGCATGCGTGACCGTGCCGTTGAAGGCGGCGTTGCGCTGGCCCCAATAGGCTACGCGCTCAGGGTCATGCGAGCCCCATTCCGCCGGCTCCGGCCCGGCGATCTTGTCCCGCGACAGGCGCGACAGCAGTTCCTCGGCGAAGCCGCGGATGACGTGCCGGCCCTGCCAGTCGCTCATCCGGTCGATCCAGATGACGAGCCCGCCGGTCGAGAGCCCGCCGAGATGATTGTAGCGCTCGAGCAGCACGACATCGGCACCGAGCCGCGCCGCAGCGACCGCGGCCGCCGTGCCGGCCGGCCCACCACCGACGACCAGCACGTCGCATTCGGTATGGACCGGAAGGCTGCGCGCCGGCTCCGCGACCGTCTTGTCGGACGGCCTGCGGCGCTCGAATTTCTGCGTGTCGAAGGTCTCGGAGCGGAAGAACAGCCGTCCTCCCTCGCCTTCCATCGATCCCATGATGCGTTTCCCTGGCGGCTCATGACCGGACATTGTCGCAAGATGGTACGCGGCGCCCGGCGGCGGCCCCCTGGCAGCAAGGATAGGGTCGCTGCCGCGCCGCGTTCAAATGAATTTGCGACCGAGGCCGCCCTCTTGCTCCGTCGCAACGAGGGAAAAGCACCGGCTTCAACCGAAGAAAGGCCCCCGCCGCTGATGCGAGACCAGCGTCGGACTCGCTCCCAGCGCCAGCGACAAGTCCCGGGCCGCGCCGAGCAGCAGCGGCGCGAAGGCCAGCATCTTCTCCTCGGTCAGGCGGATATGCGGTCCGGCGATCACCAGCGCGCCGATGACGTCGCCGCTCTGGGCGCTGCGGATCGGCGCCGCCGTCGCGCTCATCCAGGGCGAATAGGTCTGGCTCACCATGCTGAAGCCGCGCTTGCGCGCCTGGCGCAGATATTTGAGCAGCGCGGCCGGCGTCTCCGGCGCCTTCGGGCCGAATTCCTCGCGCGAGCCGTAGCCCTGTCGCTCGACCAGCGCCAGCGCCTCCTCCTCCGGCAGGCAGGACAGCCAGGCGTGGCCGCTGGCCGAGCAGGAGAGCCGCCCCGACTGGCCCATATCGGGGTCGTAGCGCAGCCCGAAGGGCGAGCCCTGCGATTTCGCTACCCAGACCAGCTGGCGCCCGTCGATCAGGGCAAGGCGCACCAGCTCCGCCGTCTCGCGCGCCAGCTGGTCGAGCACCGGCTGGGCGAGATCGGTGATGCCGCTGCCGGAGAGGAAGCTGAAAGCGAGCGAGGCGATCTTGGCGGTGAGCTGGTACAGGCCGTGATGGCGCTCCTGCCGGACATAGCCGCGCTCGACCAGGCTGGTCAGCACGCGATGCGTCGCGCTGCGCGGAATGCCGAGCCGCTCGGCGATCTCGTAGAGCGGCAGCCCATGCGCATGCGCCGCCAGCAGCTCGATCACGCCCAGCGTCCGCTCGAGCAGCCCGCTCGGAGCCTGCTCGGCCTCGGCCTCTTCCATGTCAGCGACCGGCTTCTTCGCCATGGCCCTATCCGAAGTCGAATTCCCGGCAGCGTCCCTGGCGTGCGGCTGCGTGGACGCCTAGGGGCGTGCGCACAATGTCCGGGCTCCCGCATTGCCCCTTATCTCGCGGGAGAGGCTAGAGGTCAAGCGACTGGAACAGGATTCCATTTCCTAAAATAAAATTGGAACTCAATTCCATTTATGCTAGAGGGTCACCGCCGGCAGCGCATCGCGGCGCCGGCCAATCGAGCGTCCTGCGTCGTCGAAACCCGGGACCATCGTGAGCCTGAGGGCTGCCGCCGGAGGATATGACCCGTGAGCATCACCATCACCGGCGCGACGCGCCTCAACGTCATCGTCGGCGAGCCGATCGCGCAGGTGAAGTCGCCGGCCGGCATGACCGCCGCCTTCGCCGCGCGCGGCCATGACGGCATCGTCGCGCCGGTACGCGTCGCGCCCGAACATCTCGACGCCTTCCTCGGCGCGCTCGACCATGTGCCGAACTGCGACGGCATCATCGTCACCGTGCCGCACAAATTCGCCTGCCATCGCCATTGCGCCAGCGCCACCGAGCGCGGCGACTTTCTCGGCACGGTCAACATCATGCGTCGGCGCAAGGACGGCGCCTGGCATGGCGACATCGTCGACGGGCTCGGCTTCGTCGGCGCGGTCAAGGCCAATGGCGGCGAGCCCGCCGGCAAGCGCGCGCTTCTGGTCGGCGCGGGCGGCGCCGGCTCGGCGATCGCGCTCGCCCTCGTCGATGCCGGCGTCAGCGAGCTCGCCATCCACGATGCCGACGCCGAGCGCCGCGACCGGCTCATCGCCCGCCTCGACGGCCGGGGCGGCGCGAAGGTCACGGCCGGCTCGGCCGATCCGAGCGGTTTCGAGCTCGTCGCCAATGCCTCGCCGGCCGGCATGAAGCCCGGCGATCCGCTGCCGGTCGAGGCCGAGAAGCTTGCGCCGGAGACCTTCGTCGGCTGCGTCATCACCGTTCCCGTGGTCTCGCCGCTGATCGAGGCCGCCCGCAAGCGCGGCTGCAGGACCTCGACCGGCAGCGACATGTACCAGGCGCTACAGAGCGCCATGGTCGACTTCCTGCTCGCCGGCGAGCGCATCGGCTGAGGTTCCCTGATGTTCACGACGCTGGCGGCCCTGCCGGAACAGACCTCCTACGACGTCATCGTCGCCGGCTCCGGCGCCGCCGGGCTGGCAGCGGCGGTCTTCGCTGCAATCGAGGGCCGCTCAGTGCTGGTCATCGAGCGAACCGAGCAGGTCGGCGGCACCAGCGCCCTCTCCGCCGCCACGACCTGGATCCCGAACTCGCTGCATGCCGAAAAGGTCGCGACCGGGGATTCCCTGGAAAAGGCGGCCCGCTTCCTCGACGGCGTCGTCGGCAATCATTCCTCGGCGCGGCTGCGCGAGGCCTTCCTGCGCGCGGGACCGCAGGCAATCGCTACGCTGGAGCAGCGCACCGGGGTGCACTTCCGTCCCTACGCCACCCATCCCGACTACGAGTCGGATGTCGAGGGCTCGACACTGCGCGGCCGCGCGCTCGAACCGATCCCCTTCGACGGTCGCCGGCTCGGCGCCGACCTCCACCGCATCCGCCCGCCGATCCCGGAATTCACCCTGTTCGGCGGCATGATGATCGACCGCACCGATATCGGCCATCTGCTCAAGCTCAGGACGTCCTGGGTGTCCTTCAAGCATGCGGCGGCCATCCTCGGCCGCTATGGCCTCGATCGCCTCAGCGGCAGGCGCGGCACCCGCCTTGTCATGGGCAACGCGCTGATCGGCAGCCTGCTGCTGACGCTGAAGCAGCATGGCGGCACCGTCCTGCTCAATGCCTCGATCACCGAGTTGCAGAACGGTCCCGACGGCGTCACCGGCGTCGTCGTCGAGCAGGGCGGCGTGACGCGGGCGATCGCGGCCGGCCTCGGCGTCGTGCTCGCCGCCGGCGGCTTCAACCGCCACCCGCATCGGCGCGGCGAGCTGCTCAACACGCCGATGCCCGTGCTCAGCCCCGCCGCGCCCGGCCATACCGGCGCGATGCAGGACCTTGCGCTCAAGCTCGGCGCGCGCTTCGGCGAGGGCAGCCGCGACAACGCCTATTGGGCGCCGGTCTCGACGAGGGAAAGGCCGGACGGCACCACCGCGGTCTTCCCGCATTTCGTGCTCGACCGCAGCAAGCCCGGCACCGTCTGCGTCGACCAGACCGGCCGGCGCTTCGTCAACGAGTCGACTTCCTACCACCTGTTCAGCCGCGCCATGTTCGAGGCGAACCGCACGCGCCCGACCATCCCCTGCTGGATCATCACCGATGCCGAGGGTCTCAGGCGCTACGGGCTCGGCATGGTCAGGATGGGCACGCGCGACCTCAGGCCCTTCCTCGCCGACGGCTATCTCGTCGGAGGCGCGAGCATCGCCGAACTCGCCGGCAAGCTCTCGATCGACCCGTCGACGCTCGCCGAGACCATCTCCCGCATGAACGGCTACGCCCGCAGCGGCGTCGATCCCGAGTTTGGCCGCGGCACCACCGACTACCACCGCGTCAACGGCGACGCCGCGCGCGGCCTGCCCAATCCGACGCTCGGCACGATCGCCACGGCGCCGTTCTATGCGGTCAAGCTGACGCCCGGCGATATCGGCGCCGCGACCGGCCTCGTCATCGACGAGAACGCGCAGGTGCTCGGCGAGGGCGACCGGCCGATCGGCGGGCTCTATGCCTGCGGGAACGAGGCGCAGTCGATCATGGGCGGCACCTATCCCGGCCCCGGCATCACCATCGGCCCGGCCATCACCTTCGCCTGGTGCGCGATCCGGCATGCGCTCGGCGAGCGTGCAGCAGGATGAGCGGCGACCTGCCCAGCTCCTGCGACCTGCTGGTGATCGGCTCCGGCGCCGGCGGGCTGGCGAGCGCCGTCACCGCCGCCGTGCTCGGCCTCGATGTCGTCGTGATCGAGAAGGAACGCCATTTCGGCGGCACCACCGCCTGGTCCGGCGGCTGGATGTGGCTGCCGCGCAATCCGCTCGCCCGCGCCGCCGGCATCGACGAGGATGAGGCGACGATCCGCACCTATCTGCGCCACGAGCTCGGCGAGGGCTATGACGAGGCCTTCGTCACCATGCTGCTCGAGCAGGGGCCGCGCATGGTCGAGTTCTTCCGGCGCGAGAGCGCGGTCGACTTCATCGACGGCAACCTGATGCCGGATTTCCACGGCAACACGCCCGGCGCCGGCACCGGCGGCCGCTCGCTCTGCGCCAAGCCCTTCGACGGGCGCGAGCTCGGCGCGCGCCTGCAGGATCTGCGTCCGCCACTCGCAGAGATCGCGCCCTTCGGGATGAACATCGCGTCGGGCGCCGACCTCCAGCATTTCCTGCATGCGACGCGCCGGCTCCCATCTTTCCTGCACGTGCTGCGCCGGCTGGCGCGCCACTTTGTCGACCGTGCCAGCCATGGCCGCGGCCTGCATCTGGTCAACGGCAACGCCCTCGTCGCGCGCCTGCTCAAATCCGCCGACGATCTCGGCATCGCCCTGTTCAAGGACACCGCCGCGGTGGAGCTGTTGCGTGATGGCGAGCGCATCGGCGGCGCGGTCGTCGAGCGCGAAGGCCAGCGCCGGACGATCCAGGCGAGGCGCGGTGTCGTCCTCGCCACTGGCGGCTTCCCGCATGATCTCGCGCGGAAGTCGGCACTGTTCCCGCATGCGCCGACCGGCCGGGAGCACTGGTCGGCGGCTCCTTGCAGCAATACCGGCGACGGCCTCAGGCTTGGCGAGGCGGCGGGCGGGCATGTCCGGACAGACCTGACGCATGCCGGCGCCTGGGCCCCGGTCTCGCTGGTGCCGAAGCCAGGTGGCGAGCCCGGCCGCTTTCCGCATCTGGTCGAGCGGGCCAAGCCTGGCGCGCTGATGGTGCGCCGCGACGGCAGGCGCTTCTGCAACGAAGCCGATTCCTATCATGACGTGATGCAGGCGCTCTTGGCCGCAACGCCGGCCGGCGAGCCGGCCGAGGCCTGGCTGCTCTGCGATCACGGGTTCCTGCGCCGCTACGGGCTCGGCCGCGTCCGGCCTCGCCCCTTCCCGATCCGGCCCTGGCTCGGCAACGGCTATCTCAGGCGCGGCGCGACCATCGCCGAACTCGCCGCAGCCTGCGGCATCGATGCCGCCGGGCTGGCTCGAACGCTCGAAGCCTACAATGCCGCCGCTGCCGAAGGCAGCGACCCCGAATTCGGCCGCGGCGACACGCCCTATAACCGCATCCAGGGCGCGGCCGACAACCAGCCGAACCCTTGCGTCGCGCCGCTCAGACCGGGGCCGTTCTATGCGGTCAGGATCGTACCCGGCAGCCTCGGCACCTTCGCCGGCCTCAAGACCGATGCGCAGGCCCGCGTGCTCGATGACCGCGATGTGCCGATCGCGGGCCTCTATGCGGTCGGCAACGACATGTCGAGCATGATGGCGGGCCGCTATCCGGCCGGCGGCATCACCCTCGGCCCAGCCATGACCTTCGGCTACGTCGTCGCCCATCAGGCCGGCGGCATCCCGCTCGCCAACAACCGTTCCTGATCGCTCCCGGAGAGCCGCCATGCGCTATGAAATCGCCACCCTCAGCGTCCGCTTGGGCAAGGCCGGAGCGGTCGTCTCCGCGCTCGACGCCGCGCTGAAGGCGCCGGAGGCGAGGGGCCGCCTGCTCGGCTGCTGGACGAGCGAGATCGGCACGCTCAACCAGATCATCCTGCTGCGCGGCTTCGCCGACGAGGCCGAGCTTTTGTCAGAGCGCCAGCGCCTGCTCTCGAACGGCAATCCGTTCGGTGCCGGCGAGGACATCGCCAAACTGGCCTTCGACAGCTATGCGCCCTTCCCCTTCCTGCCGCCGGTCGAGCCCGGCAAGCTCGGCGCGGTCTACGAAATCCGCACCTATATGCTCAAGCATGGCGGCGTACCGGCGACGATCGCGGCCTGGCAGGCCGCCGTGCCGCCGCGCGTCGAGCTCTCCCCGCTGGTCATCGCCATGTACGCGCTCGACGGCCCGCCACGCTTCACCCATATCTGGCCCTTCGCCAGCCTCGACCAGCGCGCCGCCGTCCGGGCCGAGGCCGTCGCCAAGGGCATCTGGCCGCCCAAGGGCGGGCCGGAATGGCTGACAGGCGAGATGTATTCGACGATCGCGCTGCCGACCGCTATCTCGCCGCTCGCCTGACACGGAGACCCATCATGCCGCTGATGTCGCTGGCTTATCTCACCACCGTGCCGCTGAGCCCGCCCGATGCGGTCCGGCTAGCCGCCGAGCTCAGCTATGACGCCGTCGGCCTGCGCGCGCTGCCGGCCGCCCCCGGCGGCGACACCAGCCCGCTGATCGAGGATGCCGCGCTGCTGCGAGAGACCCGGCGCGCCATCTCCGAGGGCGTGCCGGTCTTCGATGTCGAGATCATCCGGCTCGGCGCCGATTTCTCGGTCGAGGCCATCAAGCCCTTCCTCGAAATCTGCAGCGCGCTGCAGGCCCGCGCCGTGCTCGTCGCCGGCGACGACCCCGATGAGGTCCGGCTCACCGCCTCCTTCGCTGCCTTCTGCGCGGCGGCGGCGCCCTATGGCCTCACCGGCGATCTCGAATTCATGCCATGGACGAAGGTTCCGGACGCAAGCACGGCGCTGCGCATCGTCACCGCCGCCGATCAGCCCAATGGCCGCGTGCTGGTCGATGCGCTCCATGCCGGCCGTTCCAGCACCACGCTCGCCGACATCGCCACGATCCCGGCCGCGCGCCTGAGCTATGCCCAGCTCTGCGACGCACCGGCCGAAATCCCGACCACACCCGAAGGCCTGATCCATACCGCCCGGCAGGCCCGCCTGCTCCCCGGCGAGGGCGGCATCGACCTCGTCGGCATCTTCAGCCAGCTTCCGGCCGAGTTGCCGGTCAGCGTCGAGGTCCCGCATCTCGAACGCGCCGCTGAGCTCGGCGTCCGCGAATGGGCTCGCCAGGCACTGGCAGCGGCACGAGCGACCGTGGCCGCCCGCGATGCGGCGGTGGCCAAGGGTGCTTCGCTGCGACTGGAATAATAGCGGAGGGGGTGAGCAGGCGATGCGGAACCCCGCCGTCATTCCGGGACTTCGCGCAGCGAAGGGCCCGGAACCCAGAACCGATGCCGGTCGGGGTGATTGCGCGTCGAGTAGAGCTTCTCTGGAAAAGGTATCGCTTCTGGATTCCGGGCTCAGGCCTGCGGCCTGCCCCGGAAAGACGGGGTGGCTCCTTCAAGAAGCTGTACAGCCCTAGCCGCGCCGGCCTCCAGCCATCTCCGCCAGCGCCACCGCATCCGCGCCAGCCGGGAAATGCAGCCGGCCCGAGAGATCGTTCGCCGCCTGCCAGACGGCCTCCGCGACGTCGCTCTCCTTCGTCGTCAAGGCAGGCGCTGCGAAGGCAGCGAAGATCGGCTCGGCGAAGGCGGCATAGCTCGCCGGGATCATGTCCTCGATGCGCACGCCGCTGTTCTGCGTGAAGCGCGTGGTGGGGGCATAGCCCGGCTCGACCAGCTTGGCCCGGATGCCGAAATGGCCGAGCTCATGCGCGAGCGAGCCGGTGAAGCCCTCGATCGCCTGCTTGCTCGCCGTGTAGGCCGCCGCCAGCGGCATCGACACCAGCGTGACGCTGGAGGTGACGTTGACGATCGCGCCGGAGCCCCGCGCCCGGAATTGCGGGATCGCCGCCTGGCACATCGCCATCGTCCCGAAGGTATTGGTCTCGAAGACCTTGCGGATATGCTCCATCGGCGTCGCCTCGAAGGCGCCGACCACGCCGATCCCGGCATTGTTGACGAGGACGTCGATCGGCCCGGCTTCCGACAGCGCCGCCGCGATGCTGTCTGCATCGGTCACATCGAGCCGCAGGATGCGCAGCGCCGGCGAGCGCGGCAGGATGTCCTCGCGCGGCGTGCGCATGGTCGCGACGACGTTCCAGCCTTGCGAAAGGAAATGGCGAGCTGTCTCCAGGCCGTAGCCCGAGGAGCAACCGGTGATCAGCACCGTCTTCATGATGATGTCCTTGCTGGTTTCGATGCTGCCGTGATACGAGCAGCGCTCAGGACGATCTACGATCGATAGTCCATATTTGATTTGAGATGGTCCAGATGGTGATCGACCCGCTCGCCGAGATCATCAGCCTGCTGCGGCCGCGGGCGGTGTTCACCAAGGGCATCAGCGGCGCCGGACGCTGGGCCGTGCGCTATGCCGATTTCGGCCATCCCAGCTTCTGCGCCGTGATCGAGGGCAGCTGCCGCCTCGCCGTCGACGGAGAGGAGGTCCTGACCCTGGCCGCCGGCGATTTCGTGCTGCTGCCGACGACGCCCGGCTTCATCCTGTCGGGCTTCGAGCCGGCGACGCCGGTGCTGATCACGCCCGATCTCGCCCCTTCGCCGGAGACGGAGCTGCGCCATGGCAATCCCGACGGCCCTGTGAGCGTGCGCCTGCTCGGCGGCTACTTCACCTTCGATGTCGACGAGGCCGTCCTGCTCGTCTCGCTGCTGCCGAAGCAGATCCGGATCCGCGACGTCCCGCGGCTCTCGACCCTGGTCCGGCTGCTTACCGAGGAGTCCGGCGCGCAGCGGCCCGGCCGGGAGCTGGTGCTTGGCCGCCTCGTCGAGATCCTGCTGGTCGAGGCGCTCAGGCTGACACCAGCGGCCGATGCGCCGGCAGGACTGTTGCGCGGCCTCGGCGATGCCAGGCTGGCGGACGCGATCCGCAGCATCCATGCCGAGCCGGCCCGCGCCTGGACGATGGCCCGGCTCGCCAGGGAGGCCGGGCTCTCGCGCTCAGCCTTCTTCGAGCGCTTCGCCCGCAATGTCGGCGTGCCGCCGATGGAATACCTGCTGGGCTGGCGGATGGCGCTGGCCAAGGACCTGCTACGCCGCCGCGACATCGATCTCGCAGAGATCGCCGAGCGGGTCGGCTATGGCTCGGCCAGCACCTTCAGCACGGCCTTCAGCCGTCATGTCGGCCAGCCGCCCGGCCGCTATGCCCGCAGCCTGACGGAGCGAGCGGCCGCGATGGAGCGGCCTATTTCACCACGAAGCCGTGCGCGAACGGGTCGCGGTCATCGATGAAGATCGTGTTGTAGCCGGTCATCCGGGCCCAGCCGGCGATCGAGGGAATGATCGCCGGGCGGTTCGCCATCATCGTCGCCGCCTCGACCCGGCCCTTGAACAGCGAGCCGATGATCGATTCATGCACGAACTCGTCGCCGACCCCAAGCTTGCCCTTGGCGGCAAGCTGCGCCATCCGCGCCGAGGTGCCGGTGCCGCAGGGCGAGCGGTCGATCGCCTTCTCGCCATAGAACACGGCGTTGCGGGCATGGGCGCCGTCCTGCGTCGCCTTGCCTGTCCACTGGATGTGGGAGAGACCTTGGATCTCCGGATGCTCGGGATGGACGAACTCGTATTTCGCGTTCAGCGCCGCCCGCAGCTTCGGCGACCAGCCGACGAGCTCGCCGGCGGTGTGGTCGGCCATGTCACGGAAGTTCTTCTGCGGCTCGACGATCGCATAGAAATTGCCGCCATAGGCGACGTCGACGACGATCTCGCCGAGCCCCTCGACCTCGGCCGTCAGCCCCTCCGCATAGAGGAAGCCCGGCACATTGGTCAGGCGGACCTCCTCGACGAAGCGGCCCTCCTGGCGATAGCTGATGTCGACCTTGCCGGCCGGCGCATCGATCGAGAGCCTGCCCGGCTCGCGCGGCGTGATCAGCCCGTTCTCGATGCCCATGGTGATCGTGCCGATCGTGCCATGGCCGCACATCGGCAGGCAGCCCGAGGTCTCGATGAACAGCACGGCGACATCGCAATCGGCCCGCGTCGGCGGATAGAGGATCGAGCCCGACATCATGTCGTGCCCGCGCGGCTCGAACATCAGCCCGGTGCGGATCCAGTCGAACTCGCGCAGGAAATGTGCCCGCTTCTCCAGCATGGTCGCGCCGTCGAGGCGCGGGCCGCCGCCCGAGACGAGGCGGACCGGGTTGCCGCAGGTATGGCCGTCGATGCAGGAGAAGGTGTGGCTGGCCATCGATCAAAACCTTCCTGAGGCGCGCAAAGCCCGCTTGAAGTCATGTCGGCTTTTTGAATACAGCAAGTATGCAGAATTGCAACGACAGAGCGAGGCAACGCCATGACCGACTCGACGATCCTCAGCATGGAGGCGCTGACGCGCCGGATCGAGGCGGTCTTTCGCAAGGGCGGATTGTCGCCGCTTCATGCCGCGGCGCTGGCCCGCGTGATCGCTGCCGGCGAGCGCGACGGCTGCAAGTCGCACGGCGTCTACCGGGTCGAAGGCTGCCTGCGCACCATCAAGGCCGGCAAGGTCTCGCCCGATGCCGAGCCGGTGCTGCACGATGACGGCTCGGCCGTGCTGCGGGTGGCGGCCGGCGGCGCCTTCTCCTGCGCCGGCTTCGAACTCGGCGCACCGGCTTTGGCGGAGCGAGCGAAAAAGCTCGGCCTCGCCGCTCTGGTGATCAACGACTGCACGCATTTCTCGGCGCTCTGGCCGGAGGTCGAGGCGCTCGCCGGAATGGGCGTCGCCGCGCTGGCGATGTGCCCGAGCTATGCCACCGTGGCGCCATCCGGCGGAACCGCCGCCCTGCTCGGCACCAATCCGCTCGCCTTCGGCTGGCCGCGCAAGAACGGCCACCCTTACGTCTTCGACTTCGCCACCAGCGTCGCGGCGCGCGGCGAGATCGAACTGCATCGCCGCGCCGGCAAGCCCCTGCCCGAGGGCTGGGCCATCGATCCAGATGGCCAGCCCACCACCGATCCGGCCGCGGCGCTCGCCGGGGCGATGCTGCCCTTCGGCGGTCACAAGGGCTCGGCGATCTCGACCATGATCGAATTGCTGGCCGGCGTGATGATCGGTGACCTGACCAGCCAGGGCGCGCTCGATTTCCTGGGCACGACGACGCTGGCGCCGCGGCATGGCGAGCTGATCATGGCGTTCTCGCCCGAGCGCTTCGCCGCCGGCCGGCCCGGCGATCCCTTCGCCCGGGCAGAGATCCTGTTCGAGGCGATCGCCGGCCAGGGCGCGCGCCTGCCCTCGCAGCGCCGCTTCAAGGCTCGCGAGGGCGCGCTGGCGCGGGGCATCGCGCTGACCGCCGCCGAGATCGATCAGCTCAACCGGCTGGAGGCGCTCGGCCTTGACGCGGTCGCCTGACCAACGAGAAGGTCAGAGGCTTGGCGGGCCGGGCAGCTCACGACCCCTTGCGGAACTCAACCGGTGGCCTTCACGGTGTCACCTTCGGTGAGACAATGGAGGCCATGGGTGTCGCGCAATAGGGCCGTTAATATCGTCTCATCCGTTTTATCTGCCGGGGTCGCGTTGTTTTTTGGAAGCCTGGCTCATCAAGCTCACACCGATGCGCGCGCCTTTGCTCGTTCTCCGCACGCTAACGCGACAATCATGTCGGTCGAGACCTCTAAGGGCGGAGCATTCGGCCGCATCCGATTTTCAGCGGAACGCGGCAATGAATGGGGCGACTGCGAAGCCAGCGTTCGCCTTGGCAGCACTTCAAACGGCTTTCGGCCCGGCCAGAATGTGCCGATTGTCCTTCGAGACCACTCCTGCTCCCCGCCTCTCGTCGGCACGGCGCTGCAAACTCCGTACTTCTACGTTGCGGTCTCCTTAGCAGGCGTGATTGGGAGTTTGATCTATGGAGCACGCGCAGCACGACCGTAGCAGCCGATGTCAGCTCCCGACCCAACTGAGACATTCGTCACGTCGGGCAGCTCGACACCGATGGCCCAATAAACAGCCCTCCGTCTCCGGGAAGGCCTGTCCTGAGCAAATGCTTCAAGCGGCGCGCCTCAGTGTACCGGCCTGCTTCGACCACTGCGCGTACCAGGCGTCGAACAGCTTGAGCTGCGCCTCGACATAGCCGCGCTGGCTCTCGCCGAGCACATCGGTCGGGTTGAAGTGCAGGGAATATTCGGCGTCGCCCTTCAGCACCATCATGTGCTTGAAATAGAGGACGAGCTCCGGCCCCTCGTCGAAGGAGGAGAGCACGGCGAGCGCCGCCTCCAGCTCGAGAGCCAGCCGTCGTGCCTCGATATCGCCCTTCGCCGCCGCCTGGCTCAGGCTGACGAGGTGCAGCACCTCCCTGGGCAGCACGCAGCCGATGCCGGTGATCGCGCCGGTCGCACCGCAATTGACGAAGCCGTGGAAGACGCAGGTGTCGACGCCAATCATCAGCGAGACGTCATCGTCGCGGCTGGTGATGTTTTCCGCGGCATAGCGCATGTCGGCGGCGCCGCCGAACTCCTTGAAGCCGACCAGGTTCGGATGCTCGGCCCGCAGCGCGAAGAACAGGTCGGCGCGGGTGGCGAAGCCGTAATACGGGCTGTTGTAGATCACCGCCGGCAGGTCGGGCGCCGCAGTGAGGATCGCCTTGAAATGGTGGCGCTGCGCCTCGACCACCGAACCGCGCGACAGCACGCGCGGGATCACCATCAGGCCCTTGGCGCCGACCTTCTGGGCATGGGCGGCATGGGCGACGGCCGAGGCGGTGTTGACCGCGCCAGTGCCGACGATCACCGGCACGCCGGCCTTCACCAGGGCCTCGACGCCTTCCATGCGCTGCGCATCGGTCAGCAGCGGCCAGTCACCCATCGAGCCGCAATAGACCACGGCCGACATGCCGGTGGCGATCAGCTCCTTGCCCTTGCGCACCAGCGCCTCGAAATCGGGGCTGCGGTCGTCCTTGCAGGGGGTCATCAGCGCCGGCATGCAGCCGGAAAAGATCTGGGCCTTCATCACGCGCTCCTCAGGCTGGCGTTTCCACGGGCGGCGTGCCTCCGTCGCCTCGATCGATCGAGATAATACTCTTTGTATTTTATTTGTCGACAAGAAAACTGAAGGCGCAGTGATTCGTCATTCCGGGGCAGGCCGAAGGCCTGAGCCCGGAACCCAGAATCGACGCCACCGCAGTAGGGAACGGGTCGTTCCCGCGGTTTCACCGTCACTGCATCGGTTCTGGATTCCGGGCCCTTCGCTACGCGACGTCCCGGAATGACGGTCGATTGAAGCTGGAAGCGCGCCTACAGCGCCAACGTCTGGCGCCGGTCGCGCGCGATCAACTGCTGGATCTGCTGGACGATCTGGTCGGCATGGGCCTTGGCCAGCCGGTCGGCCTCCTCGACATCGCGAGCGGCGATCGCCGCGATCATCTCCTCATGCTCGGCGACATAGCGCTGCGGCAGCCGGTCCTCGAAGGAGGAGTAGTAGAGCCGCAGGATGCGCCGCCCCTCGTCGAGCAGGCGACAGAACAGCCCGGTGTAATAGGGATTGCGCCCGGCTTCGGCGATCGCGGCATGGAAATCGCGGTTGGTGGCGATCATGGCGAGCGCGTCCTGTGACTCGACGGCCCCCGCGAAAGCAGCCTGTCGGGCGCGGATGACGTCGAGATCGGCAGGCCCGTGGAACTCGGCGGCCAGCCTCGTGGTGACGCGATACATCAGCGTGATCGCGTCGAAGAAGGTGTGCAGGTTGAGGAAGTCGATGTTCGAGACCACCGTCGAGCGGTTGGGCAGCGTCGTCACCAGCCCCTCGCTCGCCAGGCGCACCAGCGCCTCACGGATCGGCGTGCGCGACATCGACAGCCGCTCGGCCAGCTGAATCTCGTCGATCGAGCTGCCCGGCGGCAGCACGAGGTCGATGATGTCGTCGCGCAGAATGTCGTAGACGAGCTTGACGCCCTCGCCCCGCTTGCGCTCGGCCGGAGCCGCCGTGGTCTTGTCGGTCATGTTTCGCCCCTTGTCGACATGACGAATACAGCGCCGGCGAGATCGCGGCAAACGGTGCGCATCGACCCTCCCACCGATCATGCACGATCGGTCATTGACGATCGATGACATCTGCTCGATGATGCCGGCCAAGGGAGGAGGCTGGAGATGATCCGCAAGCCCGTGCTGGCGCGCGTCGCGCTGGTCGATCAGGTGACGGCGCTGCTGATGGAGCGCATCCTCGACCGCGACTACGCACCCGGCGAGAAGCTCACCATCGATGCGCTGTCGCGCGAGTTCGCGGTCAGCGCCTCGCCGATCCGCGAAGCGCTGACGCGGCTGGCGGGGCTCGGCCTCGTCGCGGCGACATCCTTCGCCGGGTTTTCCGTCGCGCCCGAGCCGTCGCGCGACTGGTTCGAGCAGCTTCGCGACTTCCGCATCCTCAACGAAGGCTGGGCCGCCAGGCAGCTCGCCCGCAGCCGCGATCCCGATGCCATTGCCCGCCTCCGCGAGAGCATCGCCGCCATGGAGGCGGATCCGCCTCATGGCCAGACACCGGACTATGTCGGCGCCAGCCAGGCCGACGAGGCCTTCCACGAGGCGATCCTCGCGGCCAGCGGCAACGAGATCCTGGCGCAGGCGGTGCGCAGCCTGCACCCGCATCTGCACCATGCCCGCCTGTTCAGCCGCATCCCGCACGATATCGGCCCGATGCTGGACGAGCACCGCGCCATCCTCGCCGCGATCGAACGTGGCGACGAGGACGGGGCGCAGGCCGCCGTCGCGGCTCATCTGACGACCTCATGGCGTCGCTACGGCAGCTGGCATGCCGACCAGCCAGACGCGCGCTGAACCTCCCCGACAAGGAAACCCGGAATGGCCAAGATCGTATCTGTCGAAGTGCTGCAGGCTGACCTCAAGCCCAAGGTCAAGCGCACCGACGCCGTGCAGAGCTTCGAGCTGCAGGAGACGCCGCTGGTGCGCATCACCGATGCCGACGGCGTCACCGGCACCGGCTACAGCTACACCATCGGCACCGGCGGCTCCTCGGTCTGCAAGCTGATCGACGACCACCTCGCCCCCGTCCTGATCGGCCGCGATGCCGAGGAGATCGAAGGGCTCTGGCGCACGCTGTTCTATCGCGTCCACGCCACCACGGTCGGCGCCATCACCTCGATCGCGCTCGCGGCGATCGACACCGCGCTCTGGGACCTGCGCGCCCGCAAGGCCGGCCTGCCGCTGCACCGCCTCGCCGGCGGCGCCAAGACCAGCATCGACCTCTATTACACCGAGGGCGGCTGGCTCCACATGGACGAAGCCGAGCTCGTCGACGAAGCCGTCAAGGCCAAGGAGCGCGGCTTCGGCGGCACCAAGGTCAAGGTCGGGCGCCCGCATGTCGCCGAGGACGTGAAGCGCCTCTCGGCCGTGCGCGACAAGGTCGGCTTCGGCTGGGAGATCATGACCGACGCCAATCAGGGCCTCTCGCTCGACGAGGCGATCCGGCGTGCCCGCCACTATGAGAAGCTCGACGTCGCCTGGTTCGAGGAGCCGATCCATGCCGACGATGTCGGCGGCCATCGCCGCCTGTCGCAATCGACCACGGTGCCGATCGCGGTCGGCGAATCCATGTATTCGCTCTCGCAGTTCAAGGACTATCTCGAGGCCGGCGCCTGCTCGATCGTCCAGGTCGATGTCGGCCGCATCGGCGGCATCACGCCCTGGCTCAAGGTCGCGCACATGGCCGAGGCCTTCAACGTGCCGGTCTGCCCGCACTTCCTGATGGAGATCCATCTTAGCCTGTGCTGCGCCGTGCCCAACAGCCGCTGGCTCGAATACATCCCGCAGCTCGACCTCGTGACCTCCTCGCCGATCCGCATCGAGAACGGCAAGGCGATCCCCTCGGATCAGCCCGGCCTCGGCATCGACTGGGACTGGCAGGCGCTGGAGCGCACGATCGTCCACCGCAAGAGCCACGGCGCGGCACCATCCCTCAAGGCGGGCGCCTGAGATGGGTGCGCTGACAGGGCAGGTCGTCGTCATCACCGCTGCCGGCCAGGGCATCGGCCGTGCCACCGCCGAGGCCTTCGACCGCGCCGGAGCCACCGTCTGGGCGACCGACATCAACGAGACCGCTCTGGCCGCGATCGAGGCCGGGCCGAACCTGCAGCGCCGCAGGCTCGACGTGCTCGATGCTGCTGCCGTAACTGCTGTCTTTGCGGAGATCGGCCGGGTCGACGTGCTCTTCAACTGCGCCGGCATCGTCCAGAGCGGCACCGTACTGGAGGCGAGCGAGGCCGATCTCGATTTCGCCTACGACCTCAACGTCAAGGCGATGGTGCGCACGATCAAGGCGGCGCTGCCCGGCATGCTCGAGCGCAAGGCCGGCTGCATCGTCAACATGGCCTCCGTCGCCTCCAGCGTGAAGGGCGTGCCGAACCGTTTCGCCTATGGCGTGACCAAGGCGGCAGTCCTCGGCCTGACAAAGTCGGTCGCCGCCGACTATGTCGCCCACGGCATCCGCTGCAACGCGATCTGCCCCGGCACGGTCGAAAGCCCGTCGCTGCAGCAGCGGCTGAGCGCGCAGGGCGACTATGAGGCGACCCGCGCCGCCTTCGTCGCCCGCCAGCCGATCGGGCGGATCGGCACGCCGCAGGAGATCGCCGATCTCGTCGTCTACCTGGCCGGCGCGACCTACACCACCGGCCAGGCCCACATCATCGACGGCGGCTGGACGATCTGAAGGCCCGAATGCCTGACGGGCAGAGGGCGACAGGAGGACATCGCATGAGCCAGCCTTCCGCGCACGGCGCGGCCCGCTACCGCGCCGACGAACTCGCAGCTTTGGCGCGAGCCCTGCTGGAACGCGCCGGGTTGCCGCAGGACAAAGCGGGTGATGTCGCCGAGGTCCTGGTCGCGGGCGACCTGCTCGGCAAGTCGACGCACGGCCTCGCTTTATTGCCGCTGTATCTGCGCGAGATCGAGAGCGGCGGCATGACCGCCGCCGGTGAACCGGAGATCCTCAACGATATCGGCGCCTGCCAGACCTGGGACGGCCGCAAGCTGCCCGGTCCCTGGCTGGCCCGCCGCGCCACCGCCGAGGCGATCGCCCGGGCCAGGCACTTCGGCCTCGGCGCCGTCGCGATCCAGCGCAGCCACCACACCGCCTGCCTCGGCGCCTATCTCCAGCCGGCGATCGACGCCGGCTGCCTGATGCTGCTGACATTGACCGATCCCGGCCATAGCAGCGTCGCCCCCTTCGGCGGCGTCACGCCGGTGCTGACCTCGAACCCGATCGCCTTCGGTGCGCCTGCACCGGATGCGCCGATCCTGATCGACATGTCCACGGCGCTGATGACCAATGGCGGCGTCGCCGCCTACCGCCAGCGCGGCGAAAGCCTGCCGCACCCTTTCCTGATGGATGCGGAGGGCCGGCCCTCGACCGATCCGAACGTCATCGCCGCCGACCCGCCCGGCTCGATCCTGCCGCTCGGTGGGCTGGAGGCTGGCCATAAGGGTTTCTCGATCGGTCTCATCGTCGAGCTCCTCACCGGCTGCCTTGCGGGGCGCGGCCGGGCCGAGGGCGGCGACGGCTGGAGCGCGGCGGTCTTCATCCTGGTGATGGATCCCGCCGCCTTCGGCGGAACCGAGAACTTCAACCGCCAGGTCAAGATTTTGGCCGAGCGCTGCCATGCGGCGCAGCCCCGCCCCGGCTTCGACCACGTCGACCTGCCCGGCGCCCATGCGCTCGCCCGGCGCGAGCGCCAAATGCGCGACGGCGTCCAGCTCTCCGCCGGCATCGTCGCCGGCCTCACCGCGAGCGCGGCGCGCTTCGACCAGCCCATGCCGGCCGCCATCGCCTGATCGCGAGGCCGCCGACCGTCATCCCCAAGAACAACGAAGCTTCGAGGAAACTCCAATGTCCCAGGCGATCGCGGCCGGAACGACACCGGTCGAACAGACGAACATCCGGCGCGCCGTCACGGCGGCGACGATCGGCACCGTCATCGAATGGTTCGACTACGTGCTCTATGGCGCGGCCGCGGGCCTGATCATCAACAAGCTGTTCTTCCCGCAATTCTCGGAATCGGCCGGCGTGCTCGCCGCCTTCGCGACCTTCGCCGTCGGCTTCTTCAGCCGGCCGCTCGGCGGCATCGTGATCTCGCATATCGGCGACCGCTTCGGCCGCAAGCCGGCCCTGATCTTCACCATCGCGCTGATGGGCGCCTCGACCGTGGCGATGGGCCTGCTGCCGACCTATGCCCAGATCGGCATCTGGGCTCCGGTACTGCTCGTCGTCCTGCGCCTGCTGCAGGGCTTCGGAGCCGGCGCCGAATATGCCGGCGCGGTCACGCTCGTCGCCGAATATGTGCCGCCGCAGCGCAAGGCCTACTACACCGCCTATCTCCAGGCGGCGACGGTGGTCGGCATCATGCTGGCGACGCTGAGCTTCCTGCTGGTGTCGCTCTTGTCGGAGGAGACCCTGTTCGGCTGGGCCTGGCGCGTGCCCTTCCTGGCCTCCGGCCTGCTCTTCTTCGTCGCGCTTTACATCCGCAAGCATCTCGACGAGACGCCGGAATATGTCGCGGCGATGGAGAAGGCGGCCGAGAAGCGCCATGAGGCGCAGGTTCCGCTGCGCGAGCTGATCAGCAAGAGCCCGCGCGAACTGCTCTTCGGCTTCCTGTCGGTCACCGGCCACAACGCCAACGCCTATATCCTCAGCGCCTTCAGCCTGAGCTACATGACCAACACGCTCGGCATGACCCGCACGGATGCGCTGACCGCAGTGATGATCGCCACCCTGACCGGCATCATCACGACGCCGTTCATCGGCGCCCTCGCCGACCGGGTCGGGCATGCAAAAGTCTATCTGTTCGGCGCGGTTTTCGTGTTCTGCTACGCCTTCCCGATGTTCGCCCTGCTGGACACCAGGAACCTCCTTCTCTGCACGATCGCCCTCAGCATCGGCTACGGCATCGGCTTCGGCGGCCTGGCGAGCGCACAGGGCGCCTTCCTCGCCAACCTGTTCCCGACCCGCTACCGCTTCTCGGGCATCGCCATGACGCGCGAGCTCAACAGCGTCGCGATCGCGGGGCCGACTCCCTTCATCGCGGCGGCGCTGGTCACGGCCGGCGGCGGCAAGCCGACCTATGTCGTTGCCTATCTGATGCTGTGCTGCGCCGTGACGGCGATCGCCGTCCTCGCCGTCCGCTCCCGCTCCTATGAGCGCGGCAGCGAGTGACGGCCGAGACCCGGCTGAGCCTACGGCCAAGGCCGCAGGCTCAGCGCCAACCTTGCTGAACTACTGCCCGATCTGCCGGATCGCGATCTTGTTGAAGCGCGGCTTGGCCTCGCCCTGCTGCTCGATCGCGACCTCGCCGTTATGGACATGGAAACGGATCACCGTCGAGCCGGCGCCGCGCCAGTCGGCGGTCTCGCCATCGTCCTCGTAGAGCTCGCCCGAGGCCCCCTCGACCACGCCGCAGACCAGCAGCTCGCGCTCATTGCCGATGCCCTTGGCATCGCCGAGCGGGATCAGCGCCCCAGCGCGCAGGAACAGTGGCAAACGGCCGAGCGGCGCGGGGACCGTGACAGTGACGCCGCCGGGATAGTGCTCGCCGCTATGCCAGTCGTACCAGCCGCCCTCATGCTGCGGCAGATAGACGGCGCGCTCGCGCGCCCCCTTCTCCAGCACCGGCGCGACCAGCACGTCCGGGCCGAGCATGAAGACGTCGTCGACCGCGACCGCCGTCGCATCCTGCGGGAAATCGTAGAGCAGCGGGCGCACCGCCGGGATGCCGTCGCGGCTCGCCCGCCACATCTGGGTGTAGAGATAGGGCATCAGCTGATAGCGCAGCGAGATCGCCTCGCGCACCTGCGGGATCATCTCCGGGTACATCCAGGGCAGATTGACGACGCCGTCATCGTTCCAGGAGTTCATCACCATGCGCGGCCAGAGGGCGCAGAACTCGTTGAAGCGGACGAACAGCTCCGGCCCCGGCGTCGGGCCATGGAAGCCGCCGACATCGTGGCCGATCGAGAACATGCCCGACAGGCTCATATTGAGCCCCTGGGTCAGGTTGTAGCGCAGCGTCTTCCAAGCGGTCTCGTTGTCGCCCGACCAGGTCTGCGCGTAGCGCGAGATGCCGGCGCAGCCGCCGCGCGTGATCGCATATTGCCGCTTGCCCGGCTCGCGCGCAGCCTGCGTCTCATAGGAGAGCTTGGTCATCAGCAGCGGCTGCGCCGGGCGCGCCAGCGCCTGCCGGAACGGACGCCCATCGCCGTCGCAGACGGCGTCCTCGTCCCAGATCTCGTATTCGTTGTTGTCGTTCCAGACCGTGGTGAAGCCATGGTCGAGCAGCGCCGTCTCGATGCCGGCGCGCCACCAGGCCCGGCCCTTCGGGTTGGTGAAGTCGACATGGAAGCCGAGCCCGTCCCAGAACTGCGCCACCGCCGGCTCGCCGGTCCTGGAATCCTTGACCAGGAAGCCTTGGTCGAGCGCTTCCTTGAGGCGCGGATGGTCGTCGAGCAGGCAGGGTTTCAGATTGGCGACGGTGTGCATGCCGGCCTTGTTCAGCCGCTTCATCGTCGCCAGCGGCTCCGGGAACTTGTCGCGATTCCAGTTGAAGGCGTAACGGCGCTGGCCGATCTGGGTATAGCCCGAGCCGAAATGGAAGCTGTCGCAGGGGATGGCGTGCTTGCGGCACTTGGCGATGAAGTCGCTGATGCGGGCATCGGCATCGGGCGCGTCGGCGATCGCCATCGAGGTCACGCCGAAGCCGAAGGACCAGCGCGGCGCAAACGCCTGTCCGCCGGTCAGCCAGGAGAAGCGCCTGACCACATCCGGCACGGTCGGGCCGGCTAAGACGTAGTAGTCGAGATCGCCGTCATCGCCTTTCCAGGAGCGGAACAGGCCGTGATAATTGTCGAGCGTGCAGCCGAGATCGACGCTGCCGGTCGAGAGGTTGTCGTAGAACATGCCATGGGCGCCCGCCTTCCCGTCGACGATGAAGAAGGGCAGCATCTTGTAGAGCGGGTCGGACAATTCGGCGTCGAAGCCGCAGGGATCGACCGCATCGATGGCAAAGCGTCGCCCGGTCCGGTCGAGCGGACCGGCCTTGTCGCCGAGCCCGTAATGCCGCTCGGCATAGTCGCGCGCCATGAAATGCGCCACCGCGCCGGTGCGCGGCGAGATCAGATAGGCCTGCGTCGTGCGGTCCTGCAGGAAAGGCTCCGCCTCACCCTCGCGGCGCCAGGCGATACCGAAGGGCGAGAGCGTGACTTCGGCGACGAGGCCGCCAGCCGAGAGCGTGACCTTGCCGTCGGTCTCGCTGACCTTCGCCTGCGGGCAGGTGAAACCGGAGAGGTCATCGCGCGGGCGGCCCTCATAGGGCGGCTCGAGCCCGCCCGGCGCGATCGCCCAGCCGCGGTCGAGCCGGTAGCCGTCCTGCGGCTTCAGCGTGACCCGGCCGATATCGCCTTCGAGGATGCGGACAGCGATCGTCGCGCCGAGGCCGACATCGAACAAGGCGGCTTCACCGTCGCGGCCGAGATAACGACCTTGCGTCAGGGCTTTCATGGGATCTCTCTAGTCAATCTTCAGGACCGGACGGCCCGGCCGTTCTCGTCGAACAGGTGCAGATGCGGCTGCGGGAAGGCGAGCGCGACGCTGGCGCCGCGCTGGTGCTCGCTCTGGCCGTCGAGCCGGAGCGTGATCTGCGGCAGGCCGGGCGAGGCGCCATAGAGATAGCTCTCGCCGCCGAGGCGCTCGACCAGCTCGATGGCGAGCGGTACGCCGACCCCCGGCGCAGCCAGCGAGAGATGCTCCGGCCGGATGCCGAGCGTGACGGATGCGCCGGTAGCGAGGCTCCCGGTCTGGCAGGCGACCTCATGCCCGGCTTCGCCGATCGCGACCGTGCCGCTCCGCACGACCTTGCCCGGCAGCAGGTTCATGCGCGGCGAGCCGATGAAGCCGGCGACGAAGAGGTTGTCGGGCCGGTTGTAGAGCTCCAGCGGCGTGCCGACCTGCTCGATCCGGCCGCCATGCAGCACGACGATGCGATGCGCCAGCGTCATCGCCTCGACCTGGTCGTGGGTGACGTAGATCATCGTGCCGCCGATCTCGGCATGGAGCGCGGCGAGTTCCTTGCGGGTGGCGACGCGCAGTTCGGCGTCGAGGTTCGAGAGCGGCTCGTCGAACAGGAAGATTTTTGGATCGCGCACGATGGCGCGGCCGATGGCGACGCGCTGGCGCTGACCGCCGGAGAGCGCCTTGGGCTTGCGCTCGAGATAGTCGGTCAGGCGCAGCATGCCGGCGGCGCGCTTCACCCGCTTGTCGATCTCGTCGCGCTTGAAGCCCATGTTCTCCAGCGCGAAGGCCATGTTCGCGTAGACGCTCATATGCGGGTAGAGCGCATAGGACTGGAACACCATGGCGAGGCCGCGCTCCGAGGCCGGCAGCCCGGTAACATCGGCGCCGTCGATCGCGATCCTGCCGTCGGTGATGCTTTCCAGCCCGGCGATCGAGCGCAGCAGCGTCGACTTCCCGCAGCCGGACGGGCCGACGAAAACGACGAATTCGCCATCGGCAACCTCGAGGTCGATGCCATGCAGCACCGTGGTGGCGCCATAGCTCTTGCGGACGCCGGAGAGGCTCAGTCCCGCCATTATTTCATTCCCGTATTGGCGATGCCGGTGGTGATGAAGCGCTGCAGGAAGACGAAGACGAGCGCGACCGGAAGCAAGGTCACCACCGTCATCGCGAGCAGGTAGTGCCACTGCGTCTGCAATTCGCCCTGGAAGGCGTTGAGGCCGATCTGCAGCGTGTAGGCCTCGGTCTTGGTGAGAACCGCGAGCGGCCAGAGGAACTCGTTCCAGCGCCACATGATCGAGAAGATCGCGAGCACGGCCAGCGCCGGCATGGCGAGCGGCATGACGATGCGCCAATAGATCTGCCACTCCGAGGCCTTGTCCATGCGCGCCGCCTCGATCAGGTCGCGCGGCAGGGTCAGCATGTACTGGCGCAGCAGGAAGACGCCGGTCGGCGTCGCCGCGCCCGGCAGGATCACCGCCCAGAGCGAATTGACCAGGCCGAGCTTGGTGATGACGAGATAGACCGGCACGAGGATGATCGTGATCGGGATCATCAGCGTGCCGATCACCATCAGCATCACCGCCGTCTTGCCACGGAACTCGTAGATCGACAGCGCATAGGCCGCCATCGAGTTGATCACCAGCGTGATCAGCGTCGCGACCGCGGTGACGAAGACCGAGTTCCAGAGGAAGCGCATGAAGGCGAAGCGCTCCAGCGGCTCGGTATAGTTCTCGGCCGCGAGCTTGAACTCGCGCACCGGGGTGCGCTTGTCGATCGGCACGCGGATGCTCTGGCCGGGATTGGCCGGGTCGACCATCTGCGCCTGGATGCCGATGCGGCGGACCTGCGCCAGCACCCGCTTGCTGCCGTCCTCCATCGTCACCTCGAAGAGGGGCAGCGGCTGGGCCTGGCCCTCGACCCTGACTTCCTTCTGCGACATCGGCAGCAAGGTCGGCGGGAATTCGAGCAGGCCGGCCTGCGTCTTGAAGGATGACAGGCCGAGCCAGAGCACGGGGCCGAACATCAGGACGACGCCGAGCGCCAGATAGGCGTAAGCCGCGATGTCGGTCCAGTGCCAGCGGCCGGGATTGCGGCGGGCCGTCGCCATGCGGGCGAGCCTGTTCATGCCGCCCCCTTGCGGCGGCTCGCCGCGAGCTGGGCCAGCGTCAGCGCGAACAGCACGATGCCGAGCACGACGGAGGCGGCTGCCGCCAGGCCGAAATTCTGGACCTGATTGGCGAAGGCGGTCTCGTAGATGTAGTGCACGATCATCAAGGTCGCGGTGCCCGGCCCGCCGCCGGTCAGCACGAAGACCTCGTCGAAGGTCTGCACGCCGCGGATCAGCGCCAGCACGATCACCACGATCATGTTCGGCCAGAGCAATGGCAGGGTGATGCGCCAGAACGTGCGCCAGCGCGGCGTCGCATCCATCTCGGCGGCTTCATAGAGATCGGCCGGAATAGCCTGCAGGCCGGCGAGCAGGATCAGCGTGTAGAAGCCCATATGGGCCCAGATCGAGACGAAGACGATCCAGAACATCGCCCAGCTCGGATCGACCAGGAACAGGATGCGCTCGCCGCCGAGCGAGGTGATCGCGGCATTGAGCAGGCCGTCGCGCTGCAGGATCCATTTCCAGGTCAGCGCCACCACCACCGGCGAGAGCAGCACCGGGAAGAAATAGACCGCGCGGAAAAAGCCGCGCGCCTTGATCTTCATATTCAACACCACCGCCGTCAGCAGCGAGAACAGCACCATCGCCGTGACCTGAAAGACGGTGAAGCGGGCGGTATTGGCAACGCCGCGCCAGAAATGGTCCTCGCGGCAGGAGGACGGGTCGAGGAACGAGCCGCAGTCAAAGAGATAGGCGTATTGCTGCGCCCCGACATAAGGCCGCTCGGAGGGAAACAGCCCCGCCCCCCCCGTCACCGAGAAGATGAAGTTGATGATGAGCGGCAGGAAGACGAAGAGCGAGAAGAAGGCGAGATTGGGCAGAAGGAAGACATAGGCCATCCGGCGCTCGCCGATCAGCCGCTGCAGAGCCTGCATCGGCCAATCGATCAGGCGCATCAGCATCGCGAGCGGCGCGGCGAAGAGGCTCGCTGCGCCGGCGCGGTCCGGGCTTGCCGTGGTGACCGGAGCGTCGGAGGCCATGGCGGCTTACTTCTTCCGCTCGGCGATCTGCTGGGCGATGTCGGATTCGATCCGCTTATAGGCCTCGTCGAGGCTGCCCTCGCCCGAGATCGCCTGGCCGAGCCGGCTGATCACCGCATTGAAGATTACGCGGTTGCTCGTATAGCCCTGCAGTTGGTAGGCGACCGGCGAGAGCTGCGCGACCTGGTCCGAGAAGACCTTGAGCGCAGCCTTGGCCGGGGCGCTGGCGCCCTTGTAGTCGAGGCCCTTGGCGGCGATGCCGAGATGGCCGGGCACGAACAGCGAGCGAGCATAGAACTCGCTCAGCACCGGCTCGCTGGCGAGATATTCCATCACCTTGGCAACGGCTTCCGGGCTCTTGGTGGTCTTGATCGCGACGAGGCCGGCTCCGCCTGGCATGCCCGAGCAGGCGGCGGCGCCGCAGGGCGCGGGAACCGCGACCCAGTCGAAGGCATCGCCGACGGTTTTGTCGAACTGGGCGATCTGCCAGGAACCCGACTGGTACATCACGACCTGGGCGTTCTTGAACTCGTCATTGGCGCCGCGATAGGCGGTGCCGGAGACCGAGCCCCAGAGCTCCTTCTTCATCACGCCGTTGTTGTGCCAGTCATAGACGAGCTTGGCGCCGCGCTTGAAACCGTCGTCGATGACGGCCGGCTCGCCCTTGGCGTCGAACACCTTGGCGCCCTCGGAGACCGCGACCGAGAAGAAACGATGGCCCGAGCGGTCCATTGCCAGCGGAAACGGCGCCTGGACCTTGGCGGCGACGTCCCGGGCCGCCTTGCCCCATTCCTCCCAGGTCGCCTTGGCGCCGGGCAACGCGATGCCGGCCTGCTCGAACAGCGTCTTGTTGACGAAGGGGCCGGACACCGTGAGCTGCGTCATGAAGCCGGTGATGGCCTTGCTGTCGCCCTCCGGGCGCATCCAGGGCAGGAACGGCCCGAAATTCTTCTCCCAATAGGCCGCGTCCTTGAGATGCGGGCGCAGGTCGAGCGCATAGCGGGCGATGCCGCCGAGATCGACGACGCGGGCGATGTCCGGGCCCTGGCCGGAGGCGAGCTGGACGGGGAGGTTCTCGGTGATGGCCTTGTAGGGCACCTGGTCGAGCACGACCTTGATGTCCTTGTTCTCGGCCTCGAAGCGCTTGAGCAGGTCGGTGATGACCTCGCCCTCGTTGCCGTCGGAGTACCAGGCGATGCGGACCGTGGTCTGGGCCTGCGCCGAGGTGCTCGCGACAAAGCCGCCCGTGACGAGGCCGGCCGTCAAGGCGAGCGCCGAAATCCAATGCTTGCTATGCATGAGCGTTCCATCCCCGCTTGAGACGACGCCTCCGAGAGCGTCTTGACAATCATTAAGGCAAACGTTTGCCTAGCTTGTCAATCCCGAAGTGAGCCGGCATCTGTTGGGCGCCGGTTCGCAGGGCGCAGAATCGGGGACAGGGTGCGATGAAGACCAGGGCCGCAAGGGCACATCAGGGTTCGGTATCGCTCACCACCGTCGCGGAGGATACCGGCGTCTCGATCTCCACGGTCTCGCGCATCGTCAATGGCGAGAGCGGGCGGGCCTCGCCCGAGACTGTGGCGCGCGTCGAGGAAGCGATCGCGCGGCTGGGCTATCGGCCGAACCCGGTCGGCCGGGCGCTGCGCCAGCGCGCCAGCCGGGTCGTGGCGATGCTCTCGCCCAATCTGGACAACCCCGCCATGGCGGCGATCGCGGTCTCGACCGAGGCGGCGCTGCGCGCCGCCGGCTACGTCATGATCCTGTGCGACACGCATGACCGGGCCGAATTGCAGGACGACTACCTCCAGGCGATGCGCGAGCAGTTCGTAGCCGGCTATGTCATGGTCAGTGCCGTGCGCAGCCGCGGGCTGGAGGAGACGCTCCGGCGCGGCGATCCGATGGTCTTCGTCGCCCGCCACAACCCGCTTGGCGGCGGCGCCTATGTCGGCATCGATAATCGCGCCGCCGGGGCTGATGCCGCCGATTTCATGCTGGCGCGCGGCATCGAGCGCCCGGCCGTGCTGATGGCGGCACAGAACGCCTCGAGCACGCAGGAACGCGCCTCCGGCTTCATCGACCGCCTCGTCGCGCACGGCATCCCGGACAACGCGATCCGCCGCGCCAGCGGCCCCGGTCTCTCGCATATCGAGATCGGCTATGCCGCCGCCAGGGCGCTGGTGCAGCAGGGCGGCTGGCCTGAAGGCGCGCTCTGCGTCAGCGATCTGATCGCCTATGGCGCCTATCGGCTCGCGGTCGAGAGCAATGTGCCGATCCCGCAGCGCTGCACGCTGGTCGGGGTCGACGGCAATGCGCTCAACCACTGGATCGCGCCCTGGCTGACCTCGATCCGCATCCCCTATGAGAGCTTCGGCGGGCATGTCGTCGCCCAGTTGCAATCGCTCTGGAGTGGCGAGCCGACGAGCGAGGTTCGCATCCCGCATGAGCGGCCCATGGTCGGGCTCGAACAGAAGGCGACGGCATGAGCCTGCTCGACCACGAGACCCAGCCGCTGGAGCAATGGCGCGAGGGCGTGATGACACTGATGCGCGTCTCGGCGCTGGTGCGCTCCAGCCAGCTCTGCATCTTCGAGCAGTTCTGCGATCCCGGCCTCGGCGCGCCGATCCACCTCCACGCCGTCGAGGAGGTGCTGGAAGTGATGGAAGGCGAAGCCGAGATCACGCTGCGCGGCGAAAGCCTGACCTTACGCGCCAACCAGTCGATCGTGATCCCGGCCGGTGCGAGGCACGGCTTCCGCAATATCGGCCGCGGCATCCTCAAGGTCCGTGCCACCCTCGCTTCGCCGATCTTCGAGGCGAGCTATGACGACCGCGCCGAGCAGTCGCGGCGCTGGATCCCGTGAGGCGATAAAGGAAAACCAAGATGCCGCTGACGATCGGGATGATCGCGCATGACCGCAAGAAGCCGGAGCTGGCGCAATGGGCGAGCGATCATGCCGGGCTGATCATGCGTCACCGCATCGTCGCCACCGCCACCACCGGCTCGGTGCTGAAGCAGTCGATGCCCGATCTGGAGATCCGGCTGGTCAAGAGCGGCCCGCTCGGCGGCGACCAGCAGATCGGCGCGATGATCGCGCAGGGCGAGCTCGACGCGCTGTTCTTCTTCCCCGATCCGCTGCAGGCGCAGCCGCACGATGTCGACGTCAAGGCGCTGCTGCGGCTGGTCCTGGTCTACGACATCCCGGCCGCGTTCAGCCCGCGCACGGCGACCGCATTGGCGCAGTCGGGGCTGCTGAAGGGCTGACAGGAGCCCTCTACCCGAAAGCCGTGCTACAAATCCCTCGTCCTGCCGGAACGAGGGATGGCCGATGAGCGGAGCGCATCATGTCGTGGTGATTGGTGGCGGCTTCGCCGGATTGGAGACCGTGCATCGCCTGGCCGGCGCCGATGTCCGCATCACTGTCGTCGACCGCCGCAATCACCACCTGTTCCAGCCGCTGCTCTACCAGGTCGCCACCGCCTCGCTCGCCACCTCCGAGATCGCCTGGCCGATCCGGCACCTGTTCCGCCGCCGCGGCGACGTCACCACGCTATTGGCCGAGGTCACCGGCATCGACACGAGCCTGCGCGAGGTCGCGCTCTCGACCGGCGAGATCCTGCACTACGACGCGCTGGTCATCGCCACCGGCGCGACCCATGCCTATTTCGGCCATGACGACTGGGAGCCCTATGCGCCCGGCCTGAAGACGCTGGAAGACGCGACGACGATCCGCCGCCGCATCCTCACCGCCTTCGAACGCGCCGAGGCGGCGGCCGATCCCGAGCGTCGCGCCGCCCTGCTGACCTTCGTCGTCATCGGGGCCGGCCCGACCGGCGTCGAGCTCGCCGGCACCATTGCGGAGCTGGCGCACGCCACCCTGCCGAAGGAGTTCCGCCGGATCGATACGCGCGTGACGCGTGTCGTGCTGGTCGAAGCGGGGCCGCGCATCCTGCCAAACTTCGACGCTGACCTCGCAGCCTATGCCCATCACGAATTGCAGCGCATCGGCGTCGAGGTCCGCACCGGCGCCCCCGTCACCGCCTGCACGCCGGACGGCGTCGTGATCGGCGAGGAGACCCTGCGGGCGGCAACGGTGATCTGGGCCGCGGGCGTGCGCGCCTCGCGGGCCGGCGCCTGGCTCGCGGCCCCCATGGATCGCGCCGGCCGCGTCGAGGTCGAGCCCGATCTCAGCGTGCCCGGCCACCCCGAGATCTTCGTGATCGGCGACACGGCGAGTGTGAAAGACCAGGACGGCAAGCCGGTGCCCGGCATCGCCCCCGCTGCCAAGCAGCAGGGCCGCCATGTCGCGGCGACGATCAAGCGCCGGCTGGCGGGCGACAAGGCGCTACGCCCCTTCGCCTACAGCCATGCCGGCAGCCTCGCCACCGTCGGCAAGCGCGTCGCCATCATCGATTTCGGCCGGGTGAAGCTGAAGGGCTGGCTCGCCTGGTGGCTCTGGGGCCTGGCGCACATCTATTTCCTGATCGGCGTGCGCAACCGGCTCAGCGTCGCCCTGAGCTGGCTCTGGATCCACGCCCGCGACCAGCGCAGCGCCAGGCTGATCACCCAGCGCGACGTGAAGCAGCCGGGTGGCGGCGCCTGAAGCGCGTCATGCTGGGGCTTGACCCGAGCATCTCAGGCAGGAGGGGCGCTTGTCCGTGCCTTCTCGTCACGAGATTCTCGGTCTGCGCTTCGCTTCGCCCGAGAATGACGGCTGCGGCTACCGCCCCGTCAGATAGCGCGCCAGCCCCGCCGTCGAGGCGTCGTGCGCCTCGGCCGGCGCCTTGCCCTCGATCACCGGCAGCAGCGCCGTCGCCAGCTCCTTGCCGAGCTCCACGCCCCATTGGTCGAACGCGTTGATGTCGAACACCGCCGCCTCGACGAAGACGCGGTGCTCGTAGAGCGCGATCAGCCGCCCGAGCGTGAACGGGTCGAGCTTGCGATAGGCGATGGTCACGCTCGGCCGGTTGCCCGGGAAGACCTTGTGCGGCGCGAGGTGCTCGACCGCATCAGGCGACAGCCCCTGCTTTACGAGCTGCGCCTTCGCCTCCTCCAGCGTGCGGCCTTTCATCATCGCCTCGCTCTGGGCGAGGCAGTTGGCGAGCAGCAGGCGGTGCTGATGGGCGAGCTCCGGCTCGTGCCCCTCGGCCGCGACCAGGAATTCGCAGGGGATGATGTCCGTGCCCTGGTGCAGCAGCTGGAAGAAGGCGTGCTGGCCGTTTGTGCCGGGCTCGCCCCAGACCAGCGGCCCGGTCGGCCGCGTCACCGCCCCGCCAGCCTTGTGCACGCGCTTGCCGTTCGACTCCATGTCGAGCTGCTGCAGATAGGCCGGCAGCCGCGCCAGGCGCTGGTCATAAGGCAGGACCGCGCGGGCCGGATAGCCGCAGCTTTCGCGATGCCAGAGCCCGATCAGAGCGAACAGCACGGGCAGGTTCTGAACCAGCGGCGCGGTGCGGAAATGCTCGTCCATCGCATGCGCGCCGGCGAGGAAGGCGCGGAAGTTCTCAGGGCCGATCGCGATCATCACCGGCAGGCCGATCGCCGACCAGACCGAATAGCGCCCGCCAACCCAGTCCCAGAAGCCGAAGATCCGCTCCGGCTGGATGCCGAAGGCCGCGACCTTGTCGAGCGCGGTAGAGACCGCGGCGAAATGCCTGGCCACGGCATCTTCGCCGAGCGCCCCGGCGATCCAGCGCCGCGCCGTCGCGGCATTGGTCATGGTCTCGATCGTGGTGAAGGTCTTCGAGGCCACGATGACCAGCGTCCGCGCCGGATCGAGCTTGGCCAGCGTATCGGCGATATGGGCGCCGTCGACATTGGAGACGTAATGCAGGCGCGGCCCGTCATGATAGGGCGCCAGCGCCAGCGTCGCCATCACCGGTCCGAGATCGGAACCGCCGATGCCGATATTGACGACATCGGTGAAGCGTCCGCCATCGGACGCCGCTGTCCTGCCGCTGCGGATGCCTTCGGCAAAGGCAGACATCCGCTCCAGCACCGCCTTGATCTCAGGCATGACGTCGACGCCATCGACTATCACCGGTCGGCCGGACTGGTTGCGCAGCGCCGTATGCAGCACGGCGCGCCCTTCGGTGCTGTTGATCGGCTCGCCCGCGAACATCGCGTCACGCTTGGCCTCGACATCCGCCGCCTCGGCGAGCGCCAGCAGCAACTCCATCGTCTCGGCGTTTACGGCCGTCTTGGAATAGTCGAGCAGGAGGTCGTCGAGCCGGGCCGAAAAGCTGGAAAAGCGCTTGTCGTCGGCGGCGAAGAGCTCGCGCAGATGTTGCGAGACGGTTCGGGTGCGATGCGCGGCAAGATCCGCCCAGGCCTTCTCCAGCACGATCATCCTCCGTGGCGATTGCGATCGGCCGCCGCAGCGGCAAACCGAGGTAGCATACCGATGGCGGCAAGGTCACGGCGGCAGCCGGGCAGGACGGATATGCAGAGGGAGGATCGTCAGCCCGAACGGGCGAGTTCCATCGCCCTCGCTACCGCTTTCGGCAGATCGGCTGCGCCCCAGACCGGATCATGCCACAGCGCTGAGGCTGCGCGAGGGATGACGCAGCGCCGTGTCGAACGGATTGAGCATCGCGCCCAGGCTCGCGGCCTCCGCCTTCAAGATGGCGACGACGCCCGGCAGCCGCTCCGGCCGCAAGCGATCCGCCAGCGTGCCGACGCTGAGCGCGGCAACGGCGCGCCCCTGCGCATCGAAGACCGGCACGCCAAGGCCCGCCATACCCGGGATCAGCCCGGTGTTGAGATTGACCCAGCCTTGTGCGCGCGCCTTCTCCAATTCGACCCGCAGCGCCGCCTCGTCGAGGAAGCCGCGATCGAGCAAACGCGGCACGTTGAAGCGGATCACCGCCTCGCGTTCGGGCTCGGGCAAATGGGCGAGGATGGCGAGGCTCCCCTGCCCCAGCCCGAGCGGCACCTTGCCGCCGATGTCGCCGGTGAAGGAGCGGATCGGGAACGGCCCCTCAATCCGGTCGAGGCAGACGGCCTCGTAGCCGTTGCGCACCAGCAGGAAGATCGTGTCGGTCAGCGTCGCCGAGAGACGGAGCAGCACCGGCTTGGCGAGATCGCGCAGGCCATCGGCATGGCCGGCGCGCGCCGCCAGCACGAAGAAGTCGAGCGCCAACCGGTAGCGCTTGCCGACCTGCTCGACGAAGCCCTCGGCGGCGAGGTCCTGCAAGGCGCGATGCGCCGTCGGCTGACTGCAGCCGGCCTGCTCGGCGAGATCCTTCAGGCGAATGCCGCTGGCCTCGGCCGCCCCGACGAGGCGCAAAAGGCCGAGCGCGCGGCGCAGACTGGACTGAGGCTCAGCAGAATCGATCATCCGCTCACGCTAATCACGTCAAGTGATGGTAGCAACAAATTTCATATAACGGAATTATTGATATTAAAATTCTCTTATACGGAATTATTCGTTGACGAAATTCCACCGCTGCGGCTTCTGGAACGCATGAGGGCAAAAGACCCCGATGAGCGGGCGGGGCGAGCCAAGCGGGAGAGGTCATGGGCTTCCTGACGCTGGAGAAGCTGAGCAAGGTCTATGGCGATTTCGCCGCCGCGCGCGACATCGACCTCAGCGTCGCCAAGGGCGAGTTCGTCTCGCTGCTCGGCCCCTCCGGCTGCGGCAAGACCACGACGCTGCAGATGATCGCCGGACTGGTCGAGCCGACCACCGGCAAGATCACGCTCGACGGCCGCGACATCACCCGCGAGACGCCCAACAAGCGCGGCCTCGGCATCGTTTTCCAGAGCTATGCGCTCTTTCCGCACATGACGGTGGCTGAGAACGTCGCCTTCGGCCTGGAGATGCGCAAGGTCGCCAAGGCCGAGCGTGACGAGCGCGTCGCAGCCATGCTCGGCCTCGTCCATCTCGGCGGCTTCGCCGAGCGCTATCCGCGCCAGCTCTCCGGCGGCCAGCGCCAGCGCGTCGCCATCGCCCGGGCCCTCGTGATCCAGCCGCCGGTGCTGCTGCTGGACGAACCACTCTCCAATCTCGACGCCAAACTCCGCGAGGAGATGCAGTTCGAATTGCGCCGCATCCAGCAGCGCGTCGGCACCACCACGATCATGGTGACGCACGACCAGGCCGAAGCGCTCTCGATCAGCGATCGCGTCGTGGTGATGGAGCAGGGCCGGATGACGCAGGTCGACGCCCCCTACAAGCTCTACGAGAACCCGGCGACGCCCTTCATCTCCTCCTTCGTCGGCAAGATGAACCGGCTGGAAGGCATCTGGCGGAGGGGCGCGGCGGAGATCGCCGGCATCGCTTTGCCGGCCGAGGCAAGCGGCCTTCAAGAAGGCCAGGCGATCGCGCTCTCGATTCGGCCGGAGAAGATCGCTCTGAAGCCGGCAGGACAAGGCCGGCTCGACGGCACCATCGCGAATCGCTTCTTCCTCGGCGGCTCCTGGCTCTTCACGGTCGAGACGCCGGCGGGCGCCATCCTGGTCTCGGCGCCGAACGATGGCGAGGAACCGGCCCGCGAAGGCGCCAAGGTCGCGCTCGACTGGGCCCTGGCGAGCCAGCGCATCGCGCCGCTCAAGCAGGGAGCGGCGGCATGAGCGTCGGGCGCTCCGCGGCGACACCGTTCTGGCTCGCTGGGCCGGGCGCGCTGATCTTCATCGGGCTGATCATCCTGCCGCTCGTGTTGACGGTGATCCTCTCCTTCCACGTCTATGACCACACGACCGGCATCAAGAACGAGTTCACCCTCGCCCATTACGCGCAGGTGCTCTCGGACGACTACTATCTCGGCATCTTCTGGCGCACGCTACGGCTCGCCGCGCTGACCACGCTGATCTGCGCCGTCATCGGCGCGCCCGAGGCCTATATCCTGTCGCGGATGCGCGACCCCTGGCGCTCGGTCTTCCTCCTGGTGATCATCGGGCCGCTGCTGGTCTCGGTCGTCGTCCGCGCCTTCGGCTGGAGCATGCTGCTCGGCTCGACCGGCCTGGTGAACCAGGCGCTGCAGCTGCTCGGCTTCGACAGCGTGCGCCTGCTCTACACCGAGACCGCGATCGTGATCGCGCTCGTCCACGTCATGCTGCCCTTCATGGTGATCCCGGTCTGGACCGCGCTGCAGAAGCTCGATCCGATGGTCGAGGCCGCCGCCTGGAGCCTCGGCGCCTCGCGCTTCACCGCCTTGCGCCGGGTCGTGCTGCCGCAGGTCTCGCTCGGCATGCTCTCGGGCAGCCTGATCGTCTTCGGCCTCTCGGCCTCGGCCTTCGCCATTCCCGGCCTGCTCGGCGGGCGCCGGCTCAAGATGGCGGCGACGCTGGTCTACGACGAATACATGCACGAGCTGAACTGGCCGCTCGGCGCAGCGATCGCGATCATCGTCCTCGCCGCCAACCTCGTGATCATGCTGGCCTATAACCGCGCCGTCGAGACGCGCGCCCGCAAGGCCCTGGGGTGATCCGATGCAGAAGAACGGCCCCGTCGCGCTCCTCTTCCACACGCTCGTCGTCGCCTTCGTGCTGGCGCCGCTCCTGGTGATCTGCCTCGTCGCCTTCACACCGGAGAACACGCTCTCGATCCCGACCACCAGCTTCTCGCTGCGCTGGTTCCGCGCGATCTTCGAGCATCCCGATTTCGTCGCCTCCTTCGTCAACAGCCTCTGGCTGGCGACGCTGGCTGCGACGCTCTCGGTCGCACTCTCGGTGCCCGCCGCGCTCGCCATCGACCGCTATGACTTCCCCGGCCGCAATGCGCTGAACGCCCTCTTCCTCTCGCCGCTGATCATCCCGCATCTCGTGCTCGGCGTCGCCTTCCTGCGCCTCTTCGCGCTGATCGGCGGCACCGGCAGCTTCGGCTGGCTGGTCGCGAGCCATGTCGTGATCATCACACCCTATGTGCTGCGCCTCGTGATGGCCTCCTTCACCGGGCTCGACCGCTCGGCCGAGCAGGCGGCGATGACGCTGGGCGCCTCGCACTGGACGGTGTTCCAGCGCGTCACTGCGCCGATGATCCTGCCTGGAATCACCGGCGGCTGGCTGCTCGCCTTCATCAACAGCTTCGACGAGCTGACCATGTCGATCTTCGTGACCTCGCCGCAGACCGTGACCCTGCCGGTGCGGATGTACATGTACGCGACCGAATCCATCGACCCGATGATGGCCGCCGTCTCGGCGCTGATGATCGCGCTCACTGCCGGCGCCATGCTGGTGCTGGACCGCGCCTTCGGCCTCGACAAGATCCTGGTCGGGCAGAAGTGACCATGGCGCTGCTCCGTCGCCTCGTCCGGGCCGACCATCCGGCCATCCCGTTCACCCTCGACGGCGAGCCTTGCGAGGGCCGCGCCGGCGACACCGTGCTGACCGCGATCCTGACCCAGGCCGAGCGCCTGCGCCTGTCCGAGTTCTCGGCCTCGCCGCGCGCCGGCTTCTGCCAGATGGGCGCCTGCCAGGATTGCTGGATCGTGCTCGAAAGCGGCGAGCGCCTGCGCGCCTGCTCGACCGCGCTCAGCCCCGGCATGCGTATCCTCACCCGTCGCGCGAGGGCGGCATGAGCGAACGCCCGCAGCCGCTGATCGTCGGCGCCGGCCCTGCCGGCATCCGCGCCGCTGAGGCGCTGGTCGCGGCGGGCCTGCGGCCGCTCGTGGTCGACGAGGCGCCCGCCTGCGGCGGCCAGATCTATCGCCAGCGCCTCGTCCCAGACAGACGCTCGACCCGCGACCTCTACGGCCCGGAAGCACCAAAGGCGGAGGCGCTGCATCGCGACTTCGCCGCGCTCGACGGCAAGCTCGACTACTGGCCGCAGGCGCTGCTCTGGAATCTGCGCGACGGCCGGGCCGACATCATGGTCGAGGGCACGAGCCGACAGGTCGCCTATGACGGCCTCGTCCTCGCGACCGGCGCGACCGATCGCACCCTGCCGATCCCGGGCTGGACGCTGCCCGGCGTCTTCACCCTGGGCGGCGCCCAGATCGCGCTGAAGAGCCAGGGCTGCGCCATCGGCAGCGAAATCGTCTTCCTCGGTTCCGGCCCGCTGCTCTATCTCGTCGCCTGGCAGTACATGAAGGCCGGCGCCAAGGTCGCGGCCGTGCTCGACACCGCGCCCTTCACCGCAAAGTTCAACCTGCTGCGCGGCCTGCCGCTCTTCCCGGGAATCGTGCTGCGTGGCATGCGAATGACCGCCGAATTGAAGCTCGGCGGCGTCGGCCTGCATTACGGCGTCGCCGATGTCCGCATCGAGGGCAAGAACGCGATCGAGGCGATCGCCTGGCGCCAGGACGGGATGGAGCATCGCCTCGCCTGCGACGGCGTCGGCTACGGCCTTGCACTGCGCTCCGAAACGCAAGCAGCCGATCTCGCCGGCTGCCGCTTCGCCTTCAACCAACGCGACCGCGCCGCTTTGCCCGAGCGCGATGCAGCCGGCCGCACCAGCGTGCCCGGCGTCTATATCGCCGGCGACGGCGCCGGCATCGCCGGAGCGGACGCGGCCGAACGCGCCGGCGAACGCGCTGCTCTCGCTTTGCTGCAGGACCGCGGCCTGCCGCATGACGCCACCCGCGCCGCCGCGCTCGAAGCCGAGCTCGCCCGCATCGGCCGCTTCCGCGAGGTGCTCGAGGCCGCCTTCCCCTTCCCGGCGCATTGGATGCGTGACATCGCCGACAGCACCACGCTCTGCCGCTGCGAGGAGATCACCGCCGGTGAGGTCCGCTCCGCCATCGGCCAGTTCGGCGTGCACGAGCTCAACCGGCTGAAGGCGGTGAGCCGCGTCGGCATGGGCCGCTGCCAGGGTCGCATCTGTGGCGCCGCGGCCGCCGAGTTGCTGGCGCACGAGACCCATCGCGGTATCGAGGCCGTCGGTCGCCTGCGCGGCCAGGCGCCGGTCAAGCCCGTGCCGCTGACGCTGGCACTCGCTGCGCAGCAGGAGGCAGCGGAATGAGCCGGCGCCTTTCCGTCGACGTCGCGATCATCGGCGGCGGCCTCGTCGGCTCCTCGGCTGCGCTCGCGCTGCGCGGCATGGGTTTCTCGGTCGCCTTGCTCGACAAGGGCTTTTGCGGCGCGCAGGCCTCTGGCGTGAACTATGGCGGCGTGCGCCGCCAGGGCCGCCCGGTCGAGCAATTGCCGCTGTCGCAGCGCGCCCATGCGGTCTGGCCGCGGCTCAAGGCGTTGATCGGGGTCGATGGCGAATTCCTGCGTTCCGGCCATCTCAAGCTCGCCCGCAACGAGGCCGACATGGCCTCGCTCGAAGCCTATGCGCAAGCCGTCGCCGAGCAGGGGCTCGACCTCGAACTGATCGGCCATAACGGCCTGCGCGAGCGCTTCGGCTGGATCGGCGACGGCGTCGTCGGGGCCTCCTTCTGCGCCGGCGACGGCCACGCCAATCCTCGCCTGGTCGCGACCGGCTTTGCCGCCGCGGCGCGCCGGGCCGGCGTCGAGGTGCTGGAGAACACGGCGGTCGACGGCGTGACCCGCGACGGTGACGGCTTTGCGCTGGAGGCAGCCGGCAATCTGTCGCTGCGCGCCCGCTTCGTCATCAACAGCGCCGGCGCCTGGGCCGGCCCGTTCGCCGAGAGCTTTGGCGAGCCCGTGCCGCTCTCGCGCATCTACCCCTCCATGGTCGTCACCGAGCCGATGGAACAGGTGATGACCGTCAATATCGGCATGGAGGGCGGTGGCATCTATGCCCGCCAGGTCGAACGCGGCAATGTCGTGGTCGGCGGCGAGCGCGCTCTGCCGCTGGCCGATGCCGATTTCTCGCGGCCGCGCGGCGACGGCGCGATCGCGATCATGAACAACGCCGCCGCGCTGTTCCCGGCCCTGCGCCATGCCCAGGCGATCCGCTTCTGGAGCGGCACGGAAGGGGCCATGCCGGACAGGAACCCGGTGATCGGCCCGAGCGGGACGACGCCCGGCCTGATCCACGCGTTCGGCTTCACCGGCGCAGGCTTCCAGATCGCGCCGGGCGTCGGCGAAGTGCTCGCCGAGCTCGTCCGCGACGGTGAAACGCAGACACCGATCGAAGCCTTCTCGATCGGCCGCTTCAGAGAGACTTCCGCCCGTACCGACGCTGGCTCGGGTGCGGGGCAAAACCAAGAGCCGCAGCACTAGAGGGGAGTTGAGCTTATGACCTATCGCAGCATCCTGGCCGCCGGCGTCGCCGCCATGGCGCTCGCCGCCGCCGGCCACGCCTTCGCCCAGTCGAAGACGCTCTATGTCGGCATGAACGGAGGCAATTTCGAGAAGACCTTCACCCAGGCTGTCTTCCCGGATTTCGAGAAGGCGAACGACGTCAAGGTCGTGGTCGTGCCCGGCACCTCCTCGGACATCCTCGCCAAGGCGACCGCGGCCAAGGACAAGCCGCAGATGCACGTCATGTTCCTCGATGACGGCGTCATGGTCCGCGCCATCGGCGCCGGCCTCTGCGAGAAGACGAAGCCCGGCCCCGAGCTTGCCGATCTCGCCCCCGGCACCCGCATGAAGGACGACATGGCCGTCGGCATCGATCTCGGCATGACCGGGCTCGGCTACAACAAGAAGCTGTTCGACGAGAAGGGCTGGCCGGCGCCGACCTCGTGGATGGACCTCGCCGATCCCAAGTACAAGGGCAAGGTCGTGTTCCAGTCGGCCTCGGCCTCCTCCTTCGGCCTGCATGCCTTCCTGATGTTCAATCGCATCCAGGGCGGCACCGAGGCCAATGTCGAGCCGGGCTTCACCAAGTTCCGCGACACCATCGGCAAGAATGTGCTCGAATTCATCCCCAGCTCGGCCAAGATCGCCGAGATGGCGCAGACCGGCGAGGCCGCGATCTTCCCGCTGACGCCGACCGGCATCGCAACGCTGAAGGACAAGGGCATCGCCGTCGAATACGCCCAGCCCAAGGAAGGCTCGGTCGTACTGATGGTCGCCCAATGTGTCATCGCCAGGAATTCCGAGCCGGAGCTGGCGCAGAAGCTCGCCGCCTATCTGCTCTCGCCCGAAGCCCAGTCCAAGGCGCTCGCCGCCGGCAACATCGTGCCCTCGAACACAAAGGCCAAGGCCTCGACGCCCGAGGCCGAGAAGAAGCTCGAGGCTTTCCACGCCAATATGAAGACCGCCGTCACCCTCGACTGGGACCAGATCAACGCCAAGCGGCCGGAGTGGAACAGCCGCTGGAACAAGATGATCGAACGCTGAGCGACGACATTTGCGACTAGCCCGCCGCAAGGGAAAGGCCCTGGCGGCGGGTTTCAGGACAGCATGACATTTTGAAACTGCACGCATTCCTTGCATTTTAAGGTTTGCGCTCCATGATTGCATCGATTTCGGTGCGGCCCTGCCTGCCCTGAAGCGAAGCGACATGGTGGTGGGATGACGCAATCGGCCGCACTGGCCTCGCCGATCCTCGGCGAAAACATGGGAATCGCGGCTGCACCCGGCCTCGAAGAGCTGACGACGCGCCTCGCCATGGCGCGCGGCGTCGAGGAAATCCTCCGGGTTGTCCGCACCTACGCTCGCAAGCTCGTCGGCGCCGACGGCATCAGCTTCGTCCTGCGCGAAGGCGACAAGTGCTTCTATGCCGATGAGGACGCGATCGGCCCGCTCTGGAAGGGGCAGCGTTTCCCGCTAGACCGCTGCATCTCCGGCTGGGCGATGCTGCATGGCGAGGCTGTCGTCATTGAGAACGTCTACGCCGATGAGCGCATCCCGCACGCCGCCTATCGGCCGACCTTCGTGCAGAGCCTCGTCATGGTACCCGTGCATGCCGACGATCCCGTCGCCGCGATCGGCGCCTATTGGGCGCGCCCGCACAAGCCGTCCGACGAAAGCGTCGAGATGCTCAAGCGCATCGCCAACAGCGCCGCGGTGGCGATGACCAATGTCGCGCTGTTCTCGTCGCTGAATGCCGCGCGCGAGGAGGCGGTGCGCGCCAAGGATGCGCTGATCCTCGCCATGGCCGCGCTCGCCGACACCCGCGACAACGAGACTGGCGACCATATCCGCCGCACCCAGCACTATGTCCGCGCGCTGGCCGAGGCGGCGCGTCGGCACGGTCTCTACCAGCCCGAGCTCGACGCCGGGCTGATCGAGCTCATGTACAAGTCGGCGCCGCTGCACGATATCGGCAAGGTCGGCATTTCCGACGCCATCCTGCGCAAGCCCGGCAGGCTCGACGCCGAGGAATTCGCGATCATGCGCACCCACGCCAGGCTGGGGCGCGACGCCATCGCCAACGCCGAACGCTATTTCGGCGGCACGACGAGCTTCCTGACCATCGCCAAGGAGATGGCCTATTCCCACCATGAGCGCTGGGACGGCAAGGGCTATCCGGAGGGCCTCGCCGGCGAGGCCATCCCGCTTTGTGGGCGGATCATGGCGATCGCCGATGTCTACGATGCCCTGGTGTCGGACCGCGTCTACAAGGCCGCGATCCCGCATGCCGAGGCGGTGAAGGTGATCGAAGCCGAGCGCGGCCGCCATTTCGACCCAGCGCTGGTCGACGTCTTCCTCGAGATCGGCTCGGTTTTCCAGGAGATCAACAACCAGTTCAACAGCTCAGCCTGAACTCTCCAGCATCGTGCTTGATCCGCAGACGCGGCAAGCACCTGTGGGTATGCATGATGGCGTTCGGCATTTGACAGGCGACAACGCCCGGCTACATTCTTGCAATCGATTACATCGCCGGTCGGGCGGCGATTGCGAGCTCCGGCAAGGAGCCGCGTTGTCGGGAGGCCGCGATGAAGACCATGAAGGGCCCTGGCCTTTTCCTCGCCCAGTTCGCCGGCGATGCGGCGCCGTTCAACTCGCTCGACGCCATCGGCCCCTGGGCCGCTTCGCTCGGCTACAAGGGCGTCCAGATCCCGAGCTGGGACGCCCGCCTGTTCGATCTCGCCAAGGCCGCCGAATCCGACGCCTATTGCGACGAGGTCAAGGGCACCCTCGCCCAATACGGTCTGGCGATCACCGAGCTATCGACCCATCTCCAGGGCCAGCTCGTCGCCGTCCATCCCGCCTTCGACGAGGCCTTCGACGGCTTCACCGTGCCAGCGGTGCGCGGCAATCCGAAGGCGCGGCAGGAATGGGCAGTCGAGCAGATGAAGCTCGGCGCGAAGGCCTCGCGCCGCCTCGGCCTTTCCGCCAATGTCAGCTTCACCGGCGCGCTCGCCTGGCCCTTCGTCTATCCCTGGCCGCAGCGCCCGGCCGGGCTGGTCGAGACCGCCTTCGCGGAACTCGGCAAGCGCTGGCGCCCGATCCTCGACGCCTATGACGAGGCCGGTGTCGACCTCTGCTACGAGATCCATCCCGGCGAGGACGTCCATGACGGGGCGACCTTCGAGCGCTTCGTCGATGCGGTCGGCGGCCACCGCAGAGCCTGCATCAACTATGACCCCAGCCATTTCCTGCTGCAGCAGCTCGATTATCTCGCCTTCATCGACCTCTACCATGAGCGCATCAAGGCCTTCCATGTGAAGGATGCCGAGTTCAACCCGAACGGGCGTGTCGGTGTCTATGGCGGCTACGAGCCCTGGATCGACCGCGCCGGCCGCTTCCGCTCGCTCGGCGACGGCCAGGTCGATTTCGGCGGCATCTTCTCCAAGCTCGCGCAATACGACTACGACTCCTGGGCCGTGCTCGAATGGGAATGCGCGCTGAAACATCCTGAGGACGGCGCGCGCGAAGGTGCGGAGTTCATCGCCGCCCATATCATCCGGGTGACCGAGCGGGCCTTCGACGATTTTGCCGCCGGCGGCACCGACGAGGCGGCGAACCGGCGCATGCTCGGTCTCGGCTGAAGGGGATAACCATGGCGATCGAAGGCTCGACGACGCAAAAGCTCAACCGTCGCCTTCGCCTCGGCATGGTCGGCGGCGGGCGCGGCGCCTTCATCGGCGCGGTGCATCGCATCGCTGCAAGGCTCGACGATCGCTGGCAGCTCGTCGCCGGCGCTCTCTCCTCCGATCCGGAGCGCGGGCGCCTCTCCGGCGAGGACCTGCTGCTCGACCCCACCCGCCTCTATGCCGATGCCACCGAGATGGCGAAGCGCGAGAAACGCCGAAAGGATGGCATCGATGCGGTCGCGATCGTCACGCCGAACCATGCCCATGCGCCGGCGGCAAAAGCCTTCCTCAAGGCCGGCATCCATGTGATCTGCGACAAGCCGCTGACGACGAGCCTGCGCGAGGCGGAAACGCTCGCAAAATTGGCCAAGGACACCGGCCTGATCTTCGCGGTCACGCACAACTACACCGGCTACCCGCTGGTCCGGCAGGCGCGCGCCATGGTCGCCGAGGGCGTGATCGGCAAGCTGCGCGTCGTCCAGGTCGAGTATGCGCAGGACTGGCTCGCCACCAGGCTCGAGGAGAGCGGGCAGAAGCAGGCGGAATGGCGCACCGATCCGGCGAGGTCAGGCCCGGCCGGGTCGATCGGCGATATCGGCAGCCATGCCTTCAACCTCGCCGAGTTCATCGCGAACGACGAGGTCGAGGCGCTCGCGGCCGAAGCCCATGTCTTCGTCGAGGGCCGCCGGCTCGACGACAACGCCCATATGCTGCTGCGTTTCAGGGGCGGGGCGCGCGGCATGCTCTGGTGCAGCCAGGTCGCGGCCGGCCAGGAGAACGGCCTGCGCATCCGCCTCTATGGCGAAAAGGGCGGGCTCGAATGGCAGCAGGAGAATCCGAACCTGCTGATCAATTCGCCGCTCGGCGAGCCGCCGCGGCTGATCCGGCGCAATGGTGCGGGTACCTATCCCGTTGCCAACGCCGCCTCGCGCATCCCCGCCGGCCATCCCGAGGGCTATCTCGAAGGCTTCGCCCAGCTCTACGCCGATATCGCCGAGCAGATCGCGGCCCGGATCGAGGGGCGCGAGCCCGCCCCGTTCTCGACGCTGGTGCCGACCGTCGCCGATGGCGTCCGCGGCGTCCGCTTCATCGAGGCGGCCGTGCGCTCCTCGGCCAGGGGTGCGCGCTGGCTGGAACTCTGACGATCTCGATCCCGCTTGTCCTCTCCACCAGCTGCACGGCATAAGCAGCGCCGACGACAGGGAGGACGACGCCATGGAATTCCGCCCCGATATCGGCCAGCTCTCGCCGACCGTGCGCGAGCATCTGGCGCCGGCCAACCTGCTGCGCGCCGGCATCAACCTCTCGAACTTCCTGCTGGTCTCCAGCCGCGGCCCCCAAGGCGAGCCGCAGGGCGTCTCGCCCGACATGGCTCGTGCGCTCGCCGACCTGCTCGGCACCAGCCTGCGTTATGTCCCTTACGAGAATCCTGGCCTGCTCGCCGACGCCGCGCCTTGCGACGAATGGGATGTCGGGCTGATCGGTGCCGAGCCGCAGCGGGCCGAGACGATCAGCTTCACGCCGGCTTATGCCGAGATCGAGGCGACCTATCTGGTCAGAGAGACCTCGCCGCTGCGCGAGATCACCGATGTCGATGCCGAGGGCGTGCGCATCGCCGTCAGCGGCCGCGCCGCCTATGGGCTCTGGCTCGACCGCAATATCCGAAAGGCTGAGCTCGTCCGCTCCGGCACGCTCAACGATTCCGCAAATGACTTCGTCGCCAAGGAGTTGGACGCGCTGGCCGGCCTGCGTCCCCGCCTGCTCAAGGATGTTCAGGCGATCCCCGGCACGCGCATCCTCGACGGCTATTTCATGACCGTGCAGCAGGCGATCGGCGTGCCCAAGGCCAAGGCCGAAGCGGCAGATTACCTGGCGAAATTCGTCGCTGCGGCGAAGGAGACGGGCTTCGTCGCAGCGCTGATCGCCAAGCACGGCGTGCAGGGGCTGAGCGTCGCGCGTTGATCAGCCGTCATTCTCGGGCGAAGCGAAGCGCGGACCCGAGAATCTCATGACGAGAAGGCACTGGTTTCCGAGATGCTCGGGTCAAGCCCGAGCATGACGGGGGTGGTCATGTCCCATCCGTTCCGGCACCGCAGACCAGCGCGCAGACCTTGCTGCCGGGCGCAGGCACGAAGCGCTTCGCCTGCAGCGCAGCGACCGCCGCAGCGCCCGAGAGATCGGCGGCGATGCCGAACTCGAACCAGAGCGATTGCGCCGCCCCCTCCATCTCGTCGTCGCTGACCAGCACGATCTCGTCGACATTGCGCGCGACCGCATCAAAGATCGCCTGGTCGGTGCGCCGGCACGACATGGTCGCAACCCGCGTTTCCAGTCTGTCGAGCGTGACCAGCCTGCCGGCTTCGAGACAGGCATGCAGCGTCGGCGAGCCATAGGGCTCGATGCCGATGATCCGGGTCTGCGGCCTGAGCGCCTTCACCGCCGTCGACAGCCCGGTGATCAGCCCGCCGCCGCCGATCGCGACGAGGATGACGTCGACATCGGGGATCTCGTCGAGAATGTCGAGGCCGAGCGTACCCTGGCCGGCGACCACCACGGGATCGCTGAACGGATGGGCGTAGGTCGCACCGGTCTCCCTGGCATAGGCGAGCGCCGCGGCATTGGCGTCGTCCCAGATCGCCCCGACGATCTCGACCTCGGCACCCCAGCGCTTGAGCTTGGCGACCTTGTCGGCGACGACATTGGACGGCAGGAAGATTTTGGCCCTGGCGCCGAGCACATGGGCCGAGCGGGCGATGGCGAGCCCGTGATTGCCGCCGGACGCGGTGACCACACCGCGCGCCAATTCCTCCGCAGAGAGCGTCAGCAGCCGGTTCATCGCGCCGCGCGCCTTGAACGAGCCCGCCGCTTGCAGCAATTCGAGCTTCAGCGTCACCGTGCCGCCGAAATCCTCGCGCGAGCTGAGCTGGCCATAGGGTAGGATCGGCGTCTTGCGGACATGCGGCGCGATCCGCCAGCGTGCCGCGCGGATGTCGTCGAGACCGATCACGACAGCACCCCGCGATAGGGCGCCGCCACGATCAGGCAGCAATTGCCCGGTCTGACGCGGCCCGGCTGGCGTCGCCCGTAGAGAATGCCGTCGGCGGCGTAGTGCAGCGTCTCCGGCGGGCGCGTCGGATCCCAGGTGCAATGGATCTTGCCCGCCGGCTGTCCGGCGCTGACCTTTTCGCCATTGGCATGGAAGGGCTCGAAGATGCCATCCGCCGTGGCGTAGACGTAAGCGGCGGTACCCGGGAGTTCGAGCACCTGCCCGTCGCCGCGGCGTGGCTCCGGCTTGTCACGCCTGACGATGCCGAGATGATCGAGCACATTGGCGACGCCGCGCCGACAGATTCTCAGGGCATCCAGCGAGACCGTGCCGGCGCCCGCCATCTCGGTACCGACCGTCACCAGCCCCTGCCGGCAGGCGGTCGCGGTGGCGGTGCGCGGTTCGCCGAGATTGGAGATCACCACCGTCATCGGCGCATCGAAGGCCTGCACGGCAGCGACATTGCGCTTGTGCAGCTGCGGATCGTCGCTCGGCTCGACGATCGCGCTCGGGATGATGTCGAGCGAGGAGCCGCCGGAATGCAGGTCGAGGAAGGCGTCGCCGAGCGGCAGGATATGGTCGCTGACGAAGGCCGATATCTGCTGGGTGATGGTGCCGCGCGGATCGCCCGGGAAGGTGCGGTTGAAATTGAGCCCGTCGACGCTCGAGGTCCGTTTTCCCGCGATGACGGCATGGACATTGTTCGCCGGCATCAGGATGAGGCGGCCCTGCACGCGGCCGGGGTCGAGATCGCGGATCAGGTCGCAGATCGCGATCGGCCCTTCATACTCGTCGCCATGATTGCCGCCTTCGAGGATGGCGGTCGGCCCCGAGCCGTTCTTGATGATCGCGACGGGTATCCGCGTCGCGCCCCAGGCATCGTCATGGGGCGAATGCGGGATCATCAGGAAGCCGACCTGCTTGCCGTCCTTCTCCGGATCGACGGTGAGGAAGGCGCTGGACGGGCGCGGGGTGGGCTTCTGGCGGGGGCTGGTCATGGCGGGGCTCGGATGCGACGGGTCGAGAAGGGCCGTCATGCTCGGGCTTGACCCGAGCATCTCAGGCAAGATGAGGCTCCGACTGGAGCCATCTGGTCACGAGATTCTCGGGTCTGCGCTGCGCTTCGCCCGAGAATGACGGCAGTTGTCGTCGCTCACAGCGTCGGCAGCGGGTCCATCGGCATGTCCAGGTATTTCTTGTGCAGCCGGTCGAGCTCGCCGTTCATCGAGGCGTAGAAGATGAAGCTGTCGAGCCAGCGCACGAGGTTATGCTGGTCCATCTGCACGCCCATATGCGCCGGGCTGCGCCGGATGACGAACTTGCGCTCGAACTCCTTATTCGGGTTCTGCTTGGCCAGCGCCTGGGCGACAATCGAGTTGGTCGCGAGCAGATCGGCCTGGCCGGTGATGTAGGCAGCGGCCGCGGTCGCGTCGTCCTCGGTGCGCATCACATTCGCCTTCGGCGCCGATTCCGTGATGGCGAGTTCCTGCGTCGTGCCCTTGGCGGCGGCGACGCGGTTCGAGCCGAGCGTCTCCGGGCTGGTCACATTGGCCGATTTCGCGCCGTAGACGGCGAGGAAGGTGTTGGCATAGGGCGCGGTGAACTGGATCTGCCGGGCGCGCTCCGGCGACAGGCCCATCACCGAGATGACGATGTCGACCTTGTCGGTGAGCAGGAAGGGAATGCGGTTGGCGCCGGTGATCTGCTGCATCTCCAGCTTCACGCCGAGGCCCTTGGCGACCATCTCGGCCAGCTCGATGTCGAAGCCGACCGGCTTGCGGTTGGCGTCCTGCGAGCCGAACGGCGGCGCATCGAGCGGCACGCCGATGCGGACCACGCCCTTGGACAGGATGTCCTGGAGCTTGTCGGCCTTGGCCTCGACCGCACCGAACGCGGCGATCGCCATCGCCGCGAGCCCTGCAAACAGCTTACGCATCTTTCTCTCCCCTCGTTGACCGCTACTGACGTGATCGTCATTGCCTCAGTGCAGGACTGCGCTGAGGAAGGTGGTGAGTTCGGGCGTCTTCGGCTGGGCGAGCACCGCCGCGGCCTGGCCTTCTTCATGGATGCGGCCCTCGTGCATGAAGACGACACGCGAGCCGAACCTGCGGGCAAAGCCCATTTCGTGGGTGACGAGCATCATGGTCATGCCCTCCTGCGCCACGGATTCGAGTACTTTCAGCACCTCGCCGGTGAGTTCCGGGTCGAGCGCCGAGGTGACCTCGTCGAACAGCATCAGCTTCGGCCGCATCGCGAGCGAACGCGCGATCGCGACGCGCTGCTGCTGGCCGCCGGAGAGCTGGGATGGGTAGGCGTCGAGCTTGTCCTCCAGGCCGACGCGGGCCAGCACTTCGCGCGCGACCTCGCGCGCCTCCTCCGGCCGCTGCTTCTTCACGACGCGCGGGGCGAGCGTGATGTTGTCGCTGACCGAGAGATGCGGGAACAGGTTGAACTGCTGGAAGACGATGCCGACTTCCTGCCGGAGCTTGCGCAGGTCGGTGGCGGGGTCGTTGACCTTGACGCCGTCGATGCGGATCGTGCCGGCCTGCACCGGCTCCAGACCGTTGACGCAGCGCAGCAGCGTGCTTTTCCCCGAGCCTGAGCGGCCGATCACGGCGACGACCTCGCCCTTCTCGATATCGAGCGAGACGCCCTTCAGCACCTGGTTGGCGCCGTAGCTCTTGCTGACGTCATGGATTTCAACGAGCGACATCGAGCTTCCGCTCGAGCGAGCGGCTCCATTGCGTGAGAGGGAAGCACATCGCGAAATAGATGCAGGCGACGGTGATGTAGACGGCGAAGGGCTTGTAGGTGCCGGCCGCGGTGAGCTGGCCCTCGCGGGTGAGCTCGACGAAGCCGATCACCGCCGCGAGCGAGGTGTTCTTGATCAGCTGCACCAGGAAGCCGACCGTCGGCGGGATCGCGATCCGGATCGATTGCGGGATGATGACGTAGCGCAGCTGTTCGCCGAGCGAGAGCCCGAGCGAGGCCCCCGCCTCCCATTGCGTTTTCGCGATCGAGACCAGCGCGCCCCGCCAGATCTCGCCGAGGAAGGCCGAGCCGTAGACCGAGAAGGCGACCGCCGCCGCGATCCAGGGATTGACCGAGATGCCGGCGAGCGGCAGACCGAAGAAGATCAGGAACAGCCAGACCAGCAGCGGCGTGCCCTGCACCAGCTGGATATAGGTCGCCGAGAACCAGCGCAGCGGCGCGATCGGCAGGATGCGCAGGATCGCGAGCGCCAAGCCCAGCACCGCCGAACCGGCAAAGGCGACGGCGGTCAACGCGATCGTCCAGCGCGCCGCGGCGATCAGGTACATCACATCGATGAGGCCGAATTCGCGGATCATCGCACGAACACCAGGCGGTAGATCAGGGCGAACAGGCCGCGGAAGCCGATGGCGAGCGCGAGATAGAGCACGCCGATCACCGTATAGACCTCGAAATCCCGGAAGGTGCGCGACTGCACGATCGAGGCGGCATGGAACAGGTCCTGCACCGAAATCTGCGAGGCGACGCTGGTCGCCAGCATCAGCAGCACGAACTGGCTGGCGAGCGCCGGGAACATCGCCTTCAGCGCCGGGAAGACGACGATATAGCGGAAGACCTGCAGGCCGGAGAGCCCGAGCGAATGGCCGGCCTCGATCTGCGCCTTCGGCACGGCTTCAAGCCCGGCGCGAACGATCTCGGTGGTGTAGGCGCCGAGATTGATCACCAGCGCGATCATGGCGGCGGTGAGCCCGTCGAGCCTGACGCCAAAGCTCGGCAGCCCGAAGAAGATCAGGAAGAGCTGCACCAGGAGCGGCGTGTTGCGGATGATCTCGACATAGGCGCCGACGATGCGGCGCAGCCAGGCCGGGCCGTAGGTGCGCCCGGCGGCGCAGAGGATGCCGATGAGGAGTCCGCCGACCATGGCCACCGCGGAGAGCAGCAGCGTGATCCAGACGCCGTCGAGAATGGACTGCCAGGCCGCAAAGACGTCGCGAAACTGGAGCCCGTACTTCATCGCCGTCAGCCCTGGAGCTGCGGGCCATGGGCCCGCCGTCCGGATGCGCTGGACGGATGTTGCGGCGATGCGCTCATGTCTCTCCCTCTTTACCCGGAGGCTAGTTTGGCTTCTTATTTGATGTCAAGCTTCATATATGAAACAGGCGCAGCATGAGCGTTCTTCCCGAAGCCGACCCTGACGAGAAGGCGGCCTACGCGGCCCCTGCCCTGGAGAAGGGTCTCGACATCCTCGAACTCCTCGCCGAGACCGGCGAGCCGCTTTCGACCCGCGTGATCGCCGAGCGATTGCAGCGTTCGAAGAGCGAGATCTTCCGGATGGTCTTCGTGCTGCAGCAGCGCGGCTATCTCGAACGCGAGCCGGGAACCGACCGGCTCGGCCTGTCGCGCCGCCTGTTCGACCTCGGGATCAGGACGCCCGGCGGCAAGCAACTGACCTCGGTCGTGCTGCCCCTGATGGAGCGCTTCAGCGAGGAGAGCGGCCAGGCGGCCCATCTCGTGGTGCTGAGCCGGGCCCAGACCGTGGTGCTCGCCACCACCGCCGGCCATCTCGACGCCAGCGTCATCGTCCGCCCCGGCTATGGCCGCCCGGCGCTCGACGCCAATTCCGGTCTGCTGATCCTCGCCTTCCAGTCGGAGGCGCGCCGGCGCGGGCTGATGCGCGAGGCGCCGCCCGAGACGAGGCGACGTCTCGACGATCCCGAGACCCAGGCCGCGCTCGCCGAGGTGCGCGCGCTCGGCCACCGCATCGCGCCGAGCCGCGATATCCTCGCCGTCACCGACATTGCCTGCCCGGTGATCGGCCCGGCCGGCCATGCCGAGGCGGCAATCCTGGTGCCCTGCCTGCAGCGCCACGGCGTCGAGACCGACGAGAGTGCGATCCTGCTCGCGCTCAAGGCCTGCGCCGCCGAGGCGGGCCTGCGCCTGCCCTATGGCTAGCGTTCAGCCGGAAAACCTGCCGGCTAACCCGGAAAACCGCGCAATTGCCGCGCCACCACCCGAACACGGCCATACACTCTCCAAGATTGTCGGCGATTTTGCCTCTGATCGCAGCAACCGCCACGGAGGAGGACGATATGGCCGAGACCGCGACGAACCCTGAGACCATCGTGATGACCGACCCGGAGTGGATCGCGCTGGAGAGCATCAGCGAAGAGACGCGCCGCTTCATCTTCGGCGAGGCGATGCTGCGCCTGCTTCAGGGTCGTGGCCTGGCCGAGCCCGGCGACGAGCTCTGGAAGGTCACCCCCCAGGGCCAGCAGGCGCTCGAAGCCCGCAGCCACTGACCCTCAAATCCAGTTTCACGTCAAGCACGTCGTCCTGGGTGCCTCGACGGTCACCTGGGACGATCTCGTTAAAGGTCGTGTCAGCAGACGGTTGCAAGCGCCGGCCGCGCAGCCCATCTCAGCGCTACGCCAGTTCGCTCACGCTTCCGGAACCTGACGCATGAAACGCCCCGTCACCATCACGATCTCGCATTCGCTCGGCCGCGAGGCCGCCCGCCAGCGATTGCAGGGCGGCGTCGGCAAGGTCCGCGAAAAGCTCGGTGGCTTCGGCATGCAGATCGTCGAGGAGAGCTGGCAGGGCGACACGCTGCAGTTCGGCGTCGCAGCGCTCGGCCAGACCGTCGCCGGCAAGATCGAGGTCGAGGATGCGCTGGTGCGCGTCGAGGTGATGCTGCCCCTGATGCTCGCCATCTTCGCCGAGAAGCTGAAGCTTGGCGTCGAGAAGCAGGCCCAGATCCTGCTGGAGCACAAGCCGACCAAGGCCTAGGCGCCGTCACGGCTCACGGTGTCGCAGCTCTTTTGCGACTTTTGTTCACCGACGAAGGTTGAATTCCCTCGCCGCGATCCGCAAAGTCGCGGCACCCCCTTTTCCCGCCTGCCCACCGGAGACCCATGCATCACGGCCCGTTGATCGCCATCATCGTCATGGGCCTCAGCCTCGCCTTCGTGTTCGGGGCGCTGGCACAGAAGTTCAGGGTTTCCCCGCTCGTCGGCTATCTGCTCGCCGGCGTCGCGGTCGGGCCGTTCACCCCCGGTTTCGTCGCCGACCAGAATCTCGCCAACGACCTCGCCGAAATCGGCGTCATCCTGCTGATGTTCGGCGTCGGCCTGCATTTCTCGCTGAAGGACCTGCTCTCGGTCAAAGCCATCGCCGTGCCGGGCGCGCTGGTGCAGATCGGCACCGCGACCCTGCTCGGCCTGGGGCTCGCTTTGCTGCTCGGCTGGAGCGTGCCTGCCGGCCTCGTCTTCGGCCTGGCGCTCTCGGTCGCCAGTACCGTCGTGCTGCTGCGCGCCTTGCAGGAGCGTCGCATCGTCCAGACCGAGAAGGGCAAGATCGCCGTCGGCTGGCTGATCGTCGAGGACCTCGCCATGGTCCTGGCGCTGGTGATGATCCCGGCGGTCGCTGACGTGCTGAACGGCGGCACCGGAGCCGCTGCGGGCAGCGGGCCGCTGGCGACGCGCTTCGATCTCGGTCTCTGGGGCGTGCTCGGCCTGACGCTCGCCAAGGTTGCCGCCTTCGTCGCCTTCATGCTGATCGTCGGGCGCCGGCTGATCCCCTGGATCCTGCATTGGGTCGCCCATACTGGCTCACGTGAGCTGTTCCGCCTTGCCGTGCTCGCGATCGCGCTCGGCGTTGCCTATCTCGCCGCCAGCCTGTTCGGCGTCTCCTTCGCGCTCGGCGCCTTCTTCGCCGGCATGATCCTCAGCGAATCGCCGCTCAGCCACCGGGCCGCCGAGGAATCGCTGCCGCTGCGCGACGCCTTCGCCGTGCTGTTCTTCGTCTCCGTGGGCATGCTGTTCGATCCGGGCATCTTTCTGCGCGCGCCGCTGCCGCTGATCGCGACCATCGCCATCATCCTGTTCGGCAAGACCCTGGCGGCCTGGCTGATCGTGCGCGCCTTCGGCAAGCCCGATCAGGTCGCGCTGACCATTTCGGCGAGCCTGGCGCAGATCGGCGAGTTCTCCTTCATCCTCGCCGGGCTCGGAGTCTCGCTGAAACTGCTGCCGGAGCAGGGCCGCGACCTGATCCTCGCCGGCGCGATCTTCTCGATCGTGCTCAACCCCTTGATGTTCAAGCTGGTCGACCGCTTCGCGCCGCCCGATCCGGCGCCAGCCAAGCCCAAGCCGGCAGAGGCCGCGCCCCAGCCGGAGGCCCCAACCGCAGCGCCGGAGCCCGAGCCCGAGCCCGCGCCCGAACGCGACATCATCCCGACCGAGCTCTCCGATCACATCGTCGTCGTCGGCTATGGCCGCGTCGGCTCGCTGCTCGGCGCCGGTCTTACGGCCATGGGCGATAAGCTGCTGGTGATCGAGGACCAGGATGACGGCGTCGCCGCCGCCCGCCGCGATGGCGCCGAGGTGCTGGTCGGCAATGCCGCCGACCCCGAAGTGCTCGGCGCTGCCGGCCTCGCGCGGGCAAAGCGCCTCTTCGTCGCCATCCCCGGCAGCTTCGAGGCCGGCCAGGTCTGCGAGCAGGCGCGCAGGCAGAATCCGAACCTGCCGATCGTCGCCCGCGCCCATTCCCTCGCCGAGGTCGAACACCTCAAGGAATGCGGGGCGAGCCGGACCATCATGGGCGAGGCCGAGATCGCCCGCGCCATGCTGGCGCTGTGCGGCAGGAAGGGCGAGGAGCCGGCTCCGAGTACGCCGGACGCGGCCTGAACTAACTGTCTCCATCCATCAGCGGGTGGAGGTCGCGCACCATGCTCTTCAGCCGCTCGTCGAGGACATGGGTGTAGATCTGGGTCGTCGCGATGTCGGCATGGCCCAGCAGCTCCTGCACGACGCGCAGGTCCGCGCCGTTCTGCAGGAGGTGGCTGGCGAAGGCATGGCGCAGCACATGCGGCGAGACCTTGGCCGGCGATAGACCGGCGGCCACGGCGAGCGATTTGAGATCCCGCCCGAAGGCCTGGCGGGTCAGATGCCCGCTCTCGCCGTCTGAGGGAAAGAGCCAGCGCCCATCCGCCGCGCCCTGCTCGCGCAGCAGGGCAAGATGCGCCACAGCCGCCACCCGCGCCGCTTCGTTCAGCGGCACCAGCCGGTCCTTGTCGCCCTTGCCGCGCACGACCAGGAAGCGCTCGCGCGTCGTTGCAGCCGAGAGCGGCAGCGCGATCAGTTCGGAGACGCGCAGGCCGGTGGCGTAGAGCATCTCGATCAGGCAACGCATCCTGACGCCGCGCGCCCGCGCCGCCGGCGACTGGCCTTCCTGCTCCGCCATCTGCTGGGCCGTGCCGATCAGCCGATCGACCTCGGCGACGCTGAGCACCTTCGGCAGCGGCCGGCCGAGCCGCGGCCCCTCGATCGCCGCGGTAGGGTCGCCTCCCGCCAGCCCTTCCGTATAGAGGAAGCGATGGAATTGCCGGACCGCAGAGAGCCGACGCGCCGCCGAGGAAGCCTTCAGCCCGCGTTCCGACAACTCGACCAGATAAGCCCGGATATCGTCCGCCGTGGCCGCAGCCGGCCCGCCTCGGCTCGCAGCGAAGCCGAGATAGTCGTCGAGATCGCGCTCATAGGCCTCGAGCGTGTTCTTGGCTGCGCCGCGCTCGGCCGCCAGCATGTCGAGGAACCCGTTCAGCCAGGAGCGCGCCTGCTTGCTCATTTCTGCAGCTTCGAGGGCGGTACGATCTCGACCATCTCGCGCGGCTCCGGCTTCACGAAGGTGACCAGCGCCAGCATGCCGCCATAGACCAGCCCGGCGATGACAGCCAGGAACGTCAGGAACTTGAACAGCGTCGGCACGGCCGGCGATTCCCCATGCACCCCAACCCGTTATTTCTGATTGGGGGTGTCGGACGCAAGGGCGGAACCGGCGATCTTTGCAAGCTGCAGCGCGCGCAGGCTGTTGCCGACGAACCAGCGAACGGCCTGCCGGAGGTCGTCGAGCCGCAGCGGCGCCTCGCGCGCAGCGCCTGTGTCGATGAGGTCCCGGCGCAACACGCCCGGCAGCAGCCCATGCTCCAACGGTGGCGTCAGCAAGACGCCGTCGCGCTCGACGAAGATGGTGCTGCGGCTGGTCTCGGTGACGTAGCCCTGCCGGTTGAGCAGCACCGCATCGTCGCAGCCATCAGCGGACGCTTCCGCCGACGCCCGGTCATAGACCGCCCTGCGCGTCGTCTTGTGGCGCAGGAACGGATCGCCGGCGTCGACGGGCTGGCTGGCGACGGCAATGCGGAGCACGCCATCGGCTGCACGCGGCATCGGCGCCGTGGTGATCTGAAGCGTGCCGCGGTGCAGTTCGCAACGCACGCGGCGGTCTTTCCCGGCGGGGAACGACGCTTCAATCTCGGCGAGCTGCGCGAGCGCCTGCTCCCGGTCGAACCGGAAGTCGAGCGCTACCGCCGAAGCGCCCAGACGGTCCAGATGCAGCGCCAGCCGGACATAGCCGCCCGACCAGCGCAAGGTCTCGATCAGCCCATAATCTTCGGCGAGATCGGTCAGCACCCGCGCCTTCAGCCGGCACTCGGCATATTCCTCGGCCGGCCTGGAATCGACGACGATGCCGCCGCCGACGCCATAGACGCCCGCGCCGCCCGGCAGCAGCGTCGCTGTCCGGATCGCCACGTTGAAGCTGAGATCGCCATTGGGCGCGATCGTGCCGATGGAGCCGGTATAGATCTCGCGCGGCGCGGCTTCGAGCTCGCGGATGATCTCCATCGCCCTGAGCTTCGGCGCGCCTGTGACCGAACCGCACGGGAACAGCGCCTGCATCTGCTCCAGAAGCGACAGGCCGGGCCGCAATCGGCTCGTCACCGTCGAGGTCAGCGTATGGAAGCCCGGATAGGTCTCGACTCTGAACAGCGCGGGAACCTCGACCGAGCCCTGCTCGCTGACGCGGCTGAGATCGTTGCGCAAGAGGTCGACGATCATCAGGTTCTCGGCCCGCTGCTTCGGATCGGCCCGCAGCGATGCCTTCGCCACCTCGTCGGCCTGCGCATCGACGCCGCGCGCAGCTGTCCCTTTCATGGGGCGGGTCGTGGCATACCCGCCTGCGGTCGCGATGAACAGCTCCGGCGAGACCGAGAGGATGCTCGCCTCTCCAGTCGCGATCAGGCCGCCATGCGCGACCGGCTGGCTCGCCCGGAGCGCGCCATAGAGAGCGAGCGGATCGCCGGGGTAGCGGAAGCGGATCGGGAAGGTCAGGTTGACCTGATAGGCGTCGCCGGCACGGAGATAGTCGAGCACGCGCTGCACCGCTGCCGCATGGCCGGCTTGGTCCAGCCCGAAGGTCAGATCCTCCAGCGGCGGTGGACAGAGTGCCGCGAAATCCCGGTCGAGCGCGGCCGGTTCGACACTGCGCGGCGCCTCGAACAGGCCGAACCAGAGCAGCGGCAGACTGCGTTGCGACGGCAGCTGCCCGGCAAGGCGCGGCTCGAAGGCATAGCCCAGCTCGTATGACAGAAAACCGGCCGCATGCAGGCCGCGCGCCAATCCCGCTTCGATTCGCGCCAAGGCGCCCCCCATCCCCGACGGCTCGTCGGCCTCGATGATCTCCAGGGGATCGGCGAAGAGCAGCGCCTGACCTGCCCCGCCGCGATCCTCCAGCAGCACGAAGGGCGCCCGCAAGGCGGCGATCCCGCAATCCTCTCCGGCCACCGGCATCATGCGCCTCACTGTCCTCGTCGCGGCGCTACGAGCCCGACCGGGCGGCCCCGGTCAAGCCGCAGCGCAAGGCACATGGCGGTACCGCGATCCTCATGCTAGAGCGGGCTCAAGGAATTCATTTGATGACGATGGCGGAAACGATCGAACCGGTGGATCGCATCGCTCTACGCGCCGCGCTCGGTGCGCGGGCGGTGGTACTGGTGGGCATGATGGGCTCGGGCAAGAGCGCGACCGGCAAGCGCCTCGGCGCCCGGCTCGGGCTGCCCTTCGTCGATGCCGACACCGAGATCGAGACCGCCGCCGGCATGACGATCCCGGAGATCTTCGCCCAGCGCGGCGAGAGCGAGTTCCGCGATGGCGAGCGCCGCGTCATCGCCCGCATCCTGACGACGCGCGCCCCGCTGGTGCTGGCGACCGGCGGCGGCGCCTTCATGAACGCCGAAACCCGCGCCCGCATCGCCGAGCTCGGGGTTTCGATCTGGCTGAAGGCCGAATTCGACGTGCTGATGCGCCGTGTCCGCAAGCGCAGCAACCGTCCGCTGCTGCAGACAGCCGATCCCGAGGCGACGATGCGCCGGATGCTGGCCGAGCGCGAGCCTGTCTATGCGCTCGCCGACATCACGCTGATCTCGCGCGACGATCCGCATGAGGTCGTGGTCGAGGACGCGCTGGCGGCGCTCGATCGCCGACTGCGCCAGGAAGGCAAGGAATGAACGCCATGGCCCCGGCTGCCCCCGCAGCGGAACGGATCGTCGTGCCGGTCGCGCTGGCCGAGCGCTCCTATGACATCCTGATCGGCCGCCACCAGCTCTGCGAGGCGGCGGAGGTGATCGCCAGCCGCTTTGCCGGCGCCCGCGCCGCCATCGTCACCGACGAGAACCTCGCTGCTTTGCACGCGCCGGCGCTCGAGGCCTGCCTGCAGCAGGCTGGCGTCAACACGACGCGGCTGACCGTGCCGCCGGGTGAGGCGTCGAAGTCCTATGCCCGCTTCATCGAGCTCTGCGACGGCCTGCTCGCCGCCAAGATCGAGCGCAACGACCTCGTCATCGCCCTCGGCGGCGGCGTCGTCGGCGATCTCTCGGGCTTCGCCGCCTCGGTGCTGCGCCGCGGCGTGCGGCTGGTGCAGATCCCGACCAGCCTGCTCGCCCAGGTCGATTCCTCTGTCGGCGGCAAGACCGGCATCAATTCCAGCCATGGCAAGAACCTGATCGGCGCCTTCCACCAGCCGGCGCTGGTGGTCTGCGATACCGCCCTGCTCGACACATTGAGCGAGCGCGAGTTCAAGGCCGGTTATGCCGAGGTGGTGAAATACGGGCTGATCGACGATCCCGCCTTCTTCGACTGGTGCGAGGTCAACTGGCGCCGCGTCATGGAAGGCGGGCCGGAGCGCGACCATGCCGTCGCGACCGCCTGCCGGGCCAAGGCCGCGGTGGTGGCGCGCGACGAGCGCGAGGATGGCGACCGGGCCCTGCTCAATCTCGGCCACACCTTCGCCCATGCGCTGGAGCGGCTGACCCGCTACGATTCCAGCCGGCTCGTCCATGGCGAGGCGGTCGCGATCGGGCTTTGCCTCGCCTTCCGCTTCTCGCAGCGGCTCGGCCTATGCCCCGGCCAGGACGCCGGCCGCGTCGCCGCCCATCTTGCCGCCGTCGGCCTGCCGACCCGGCTGCAGGACGTGCCGGGCGGCAGCGGCACGGCCGCCGAGATCGTCGAGGCCATGACCCAGGACAAGAAGGTCAAGCGCGGCGCGCTGACCTTCATCCTGGCGCATGGCATCGGCAGGAGCTTCATCGCGCCCGGCGTCGCCGCCGAGGCGGCGCATGGCTTCATCGAAAGCGAACTCGCGGGAACCTGAGCGCTTCCGCCATGGTCGCCATCCCGCATCTCGACCCCTGGCTCGCCATCGCCGTCGTCGCGCTCGGCGTGTTCCTGACCGGATTCCTCGCCGCGGCCGATGCGGCGCTGCATGCGATCTCGCGCGCCAAGCTCGTCCAGCAGGAGAAGGCCGGCAGCCGCCGCGCCGCGATCGCGCTGCGCGTGCTCGGCGACCGCGAGCGATTGAGCGGCGTCTTCCTGCTGGCGCGGACGCTGGTGAAGACCGCCACGGCGAGCTTCGCCGCCTATGCCGCGCTCGCCTCCTTCGGCGTCAGCGGCGCGGCCTGCCTCGCGATCGCGGTCGCGCTGATCGTCGTCGTGCTCGGCGAACTCGCGCCGCGCATGGCTGCGGTCGCGGAGCCTGAGCGGATGGCGCTCAAGCTGGTGCGGCCGGTGGCGCGCCTGCTCGCCGTGCTCGGCCCGCCGGTCCGGCTGATGCAGTGGTTCGCGCGCCGCTCACTCGGCCTGTTCGGGCTGCGGATCGACTCGCAGCGTCCGGTGCTGGCGATCGACGAGATCCTGCGCGACCAGGTTGAGCTGATGCGCCAGGAGGGCACGGTCGAGAAGGCCGATGGCGACATGGTCAGCGGCCTGCTCGACCTGAAGCAGCTTGAAGTCGCCGATGTGATGATCCACCGCACCAAGATGCGCACGATCAATCTCGACCTCGGCCCTGAGGCGATCGTGCGAGAGGTGCTGGCCTCGCCCTATACCCGCATGCCGCTCTGGCGCGACAAGCCCGAGAACATCGTCGGCGTCCTGCACGCCAAGGACCTGCTGCGCGCGCTCGATGCCGCCGGCGGCGATGCCTGCAAGCTCGATGTCGCGACCATCGCGCTCGAATCCTGGTTCGTGCCGGTGAACACGCCGCTGCCCGAGCAGCTCAAGGCCTTCCTCGCCCGCAAGACGCATTTCGCCCTCGTCGTCGACGAATATGGCGAGGTGATGGGGCTCGTCACGCTGGAGGACATCCTCGAGGAGATCGTCGGCGACATCCGCGACGAACACGATGTCGCCGTGCCCGGCCTGCGCCAGCAGCCGGATGGGGCAGTTATCGTCGACGGCGGCGTGCCGATCCGCGACCTCAACCGGGCGATGGACTGGCAATTGCCCGACGACGAGGCGACCACCATCGCCGGGCTCGTCATCCACGAGGCCCGTGCCATCCCCGATGCCGGCCAGGCCTTCACCTTCCACGGCTTCCGCTTCGAGGTGATGCGCAAGAGCCGCAACCGGCTGACCGCACTCCGGGTGGCGCCCGCCGGCAACGGCACGCTGGCCGAGCCGGACGCGGCCACTGCCTCGGTCAGGGGCTGAACACCAGCACCAGGAAGACGAAGAACACCGAGAGATGCACCGCGCCTTCGAGCATGGTGGTGCGCGTGCCGGTGAAGGTCAGCGTCGACAGCAGCAGCGTCATCGACAGGATCACCATATTGGTGCCGGAGAGGCCGAGCACGACCTCCTGCCCAGTAATGAGGCCGATGACCAGGACGGCCGGGACCGTCAGACCGAGCGTCGAGGCGGCAGCGCCGAGGCAGAGATTGATCGCGCGCTGCAGCTGGTTGGCGGTGATTGCCTTGAGTGCCGCAATGCATTCAGGCGTGAATACCACCATGGCGATCAGGATGCCGCCGAGCGCCACCGGTGCGCCGAGCTTGGCGATGCCGAAATCGAGCACCACGGCGAGGCTCTTCGCCAGGATGACGATCGGCAGGATGTTGGCGAGCAGCAGCACGACATGGCGCGCGGTCGAGCCTTCCGAAGGCGGATGAGATGGCTCCTCGTCCGGCTCGGCATCGGGAGGGGGCGCCGACGCCAGTTCGGGATCGGGCTGCGTTCTGGCCCGGGCATAGGCCGCGCCATAGGGCATGGTCGATTCGCCCGCCGGCTCCTTGAAGAAGACGCTGTGCCGGCCTGTCTGCAGGATCAGGAAGGCGCCGTAGAGCAGCAGCGTGAACAGCGAAAACGCGATCGACTGGAAGGTCGTCAGCGTGCCGTCGGCCGTCGAGGTGGTGAAGTTCGGCAGGACCAGCGGGATCAGCGTCAGCGGGATGATCACCGCGAGATAGGCCGAGGCGCCCTTGAGGTTGTAGCTCTGCGAGAAATGCCTGAGGCCGCCGATCAGGAGGCCGATGCCGACGACGCCGTTGAGCACGATCATCAGCACCGCGAACATGGTGTCGCGCCCGAGCGTCGGTGCGCCCTTGGCTCCCAGCATGACCGCCGAGATCAGCGCCACCTCGATGATGACGATGGCGAGCGTCAGGATCAGCGTGCCATAGGGCTCGCCGAGCCGGTGCGCCAGTTCCTCGGCCTCGTGCACCACGCCGAAGGCCGACCAGACGATGACGCCGAGCAGCCAGGCGAAGATCAGCAGCGACGGGATGGGAGCGCCCAGTTGCGCGAGCAGCGTGCCGCCGAAGAGCTGGAAGGCTGCGACCGAGGCCCAGGCACAGGCGAGGCGGGCGATCATCATGTCTGGCAATGAATCCGTGTTGAAAAGGCCATCGGCGGGTACATGCCGAAAATGATCTCACAACGGCAGGGCTGTGACACGCGATTGTTGCCTCGCACGCGTCTTCCATTCGCAAAGGCGCCACAAAGACGGTCGAGACCAGCGCAATGAGCGCAATCGATCTTCGCCTTGCCTGTCTCGTCCTCTTGGCCGGCGCTGCCTTGCTCGCAGGCACGCTGGTGGCGCGCGCCCAGCCGGAGCCGACATTCCGTGCGAGCTGCAGCGAATTGCGCACCGCATTGAAGTCCCTGGCCGGCAAGGAAGGCGAGCTCGTCACGATCGAGGTCGAGGGTCCTCTGGCCATGGTCAAGACGGGCGCCGGCGTGACCTATCTCGGCGTGTGCCAGGCACCCGACCCGCAGGTGCTCTGCGTCACCTATGACAGCAATGGTCGAAACACCGGCGAGCGCATCGTCGTCAGCGGCGGCTGGGAGCAGGTCGGCCCCGACCACGTCAAGCTCGACCCATGCCTGCATTTCCTGCCGGGCGAGCCGGTGCCCTGAGGATCAGCCCAGCTTCGCCAGGAAGTCGGTCGCCCGGTAGCCGTCCGGCACGCCGTCGATGATGAGCGCGGCACTGCACGAATTGCGCGTCCGCAGCGGCAGGATCGCCTGATAGCCCGGCGAGGCATACCAGTTGCGGGCCGCGTCGATGTCCGGGAATGCGATGACGACGAGATCGCCTTCCCAGGGTTCCTCCATGACCTCGGGCGTCACGCCATGAATCAGGAAGCGCCCGCCGAACGGCACGAGCGTCTCGTCGATCAGCTTGATGTAGTCGACGATCTCGGCGTTTACGTCGACGTCGCGCAGATGGGCGATGGCATAGGCGGTCATGGTGCTCTCCTCGATCGAAAACGGCCGGTGCGGCCGGTGTCGCGAGGGACCATGCCCGTCAGGGCGCAGCGGGTCGATTACGCCAGGGGTAATCGAAACAGCGCCGTTTCAGCGTTTCGCGAAGGCATCGAGGATGGCCGCGCCCTCCGCGCCGGCCTTGCCGCGCCAGTCCTCGACTGCGGCCTTGCCGGCGGTCGCGAGCCTTTGGGTCAGGTCGGCCGGCAGCTTCGCATGGATGGTGACGCCGTTGGCGCGCATCCGGGCATAATTCTCCTCAAGCCGCGTCCTGATCGCGCTCCATTGCCGCCACTCGGTTTCGGCTGCGGCGTCGTCGACGATCGCCCTGAGATCGGTCGGCAGCGCCTCGTAGGCGGCAAGATTGACCGTCGCCAGCGAGATCGGCAGCGCATAGTTCACCTCGCTGAAATGCGGCAGGAACTGCCAGAGATTGCGCCCCGCCCCGCCGTCTCCCGAGGACAGCACCGCCGTCACCGAACCGTCCTTCACCTTCGGCATGGCGTCGGCGAAGGACAGGTTGACCGCCCTGGCGCCGGCATTGCCCATCACCGTGGTCGAGGTCGCGTCATAGGTGCGGATCGACAGGCCGGCGAGGTCCTTGGCGGAGGTCACCGGCTCCTTCGACCAGATGCCAGAAGCCGGCCAGGGCGTGGTGTAGAGGATGCGCTGGCCATAGCCGGCGAAGACCCTGGCATAGGCCGGCCGGGCGAGATCGGTCAGGCGCCTGGCATCCTCGATCGAGGTCGCCAGGAACGGCAGCGAGGACAGGCCGAAGAGCGGATGCACCGAGCCCAGCGCCCCGGCGAAGGCATCGCCCGCCGCGACCTTCCCCTCCTGCACGGCTGCGACCATGCCGGCCGACTTGATCCCCTTGGCCGCGTCGAAGCTCGGGGTGATCGTCAACCGCCCGCCCGAACGCTCATTCACCAGCTTTGCAAAGGTCGCGACGCCCTCGCCCGGAATGGCGCTGGCGGGATATTCGGTCGGCATGTCCCAGACCGTCTGGGCAAAAGCGGCGGGCGAGAAGCTAAGGGCGAGCGCGATGATCGGCACGAGGCAGCGCATGGACGGTTCTCCGTGGTGACCGGGCGACTAGGCTTGCTCCCGAACAGGCGCGGTCGGAGCGAGCATTACGGCCTGAGCCATCACGCGCCTGGCAGCTTTTGTGCCAATGGGCTGGCCTCGCCCTCCGAAAGCGCCGGCGCAGGCTTGTCGGTGACCAGATACTGCGCCCGCGCCAGCGCCGCGAAGCGCCCGCCCTTGGCGACGAGTTCCTCGAAGGAGCCCATCTCGATCACCCTGCCCTGCTCGAACACCAGGATGCGGTCGGCATTGCGGATGGTGGCGAGACGGTGCGCGATGACGAAGGTGGTGCGGCCCTTCATCACCTCGTCGAGCGCCTTCTGCAGCTTCACCTCGGTCGCCGCATCGAGCGCCGAGGTCGCTTCGTCGAGGATCAGGATCGGTGGGTTCTTGAGCAAGGCGCGGGCGATCGAGAGGCGCTGGCGCTCGCCGCCCGAGAGCGTGCGGCCGCGCTCTCCGACGATGGTGTCGAGCCCGTCGCTCTGGCGCGCCATGACTTCGGTCGCCTGCGCCCGGTCGAGCGCTTCCATCATCTCGGCATCGGTCGCGTCCGGCTTGCCGACGGTGAGGTTCTCGCGGATCGAGCGCGCGAACAGCATCGGCTCCTGGAAGACGACGCCGATATTGCGCCGGAGCGAGAGCAGCGAGATCTCGCGGATGTCGCGGCCATCGGCGAGGATGCGGCCCGATTGCGGATCGAAGGCGCGGTGCAGCAGGCCGAGCGTCGTCGACTTGCCCGAGCCGGTCGAGCCGACGATCGCGATGGTCTCGCCGGCCTTGACCTCGAAGGAGACGTCGGCGACGGCGGCGCGCTTGCCGTCATAGGAGAAGGAGACGTCGTCGAAGGTGATCCGGCCTTCGAGCCGGCCGGCATCGGGCGAACCGGGCTGGTCGCGCACCGCCGGCAACGTGTCGATCACCTCGAAGAACTCGCGCATCTTCGGCGCCTGCATGAAGATGAAGTTCACGAAGGCGACGATCTGCTCCAGTCGGCCGACCAGCATGGTGGCGAAGCCCATGAAGGTGACGATCTCGCCGACCGTGGTCAGCCCCTGCATCAAGAGCCAGGTGCCGACGACGAAGATCGAGAGCACGGTCAGCGTCGCCGAGGCGCGGGTCGCGACGGTGGCGACCGCCCACCAGGTCAACACCGGGATCTGCGCTTCGAGCAGGCTGGTGATGGTATTGCGCAGTCCGCGCACCTCGGCCTCGATCCGGGTGAAGCTCTGGATCACCGGAACGTTGCCGAGCGCGTCCGAGGCGCGTTCGGCGAGGCTGGAATGATAGGCCTCGACATTGCTCTGCAATTTGTCGGTCTTGCGCAGCACGAAGGCGGTGAGCGTGCCGAACAGCACGACGAGGAAGATCAGGACCAGGCCGAGCTGCCAGTTCTTCCAGAGCGTGAACGGCAGGAGGATGAAGAGCGCGACGAAGCTGGCGCAATGCTCGCGGAAGAAGGAGAGCCACAGCGCCCACATGCCGCTGGTGCCTTCCAGCATCACCTTGAGCACGCGGCCGGAATGGGTCTGCGTGTGATAGGCGAGCGGCAGGGTCAGCGCATGCTCGAAATAGTTCGCCATCACCGCGAGGCGGCGGCGATGCGCCAGCCGGTCTGCGAACAGCGCGACGAAGACGCCGGCGCCGATATTGAACAGGCCGAAGCCGACCCAGGCGGCGAGCAAGGTGCTGATGTCTCCCCAACCCGGGCGCGTGCCGGCCGTCTGCAGGCTGGTCAACCTGTCGATCAGCGCGCCGAACAGCATCGGCTCGGCGAAGGCGGCGCCCGCCAGCGCGATATTGGCGATCGCCAGAATGAGCCCGAGGCGCCGTTCCGGGCCGAGCTCGCCGAGGACGCGGGCATAGATCGCAAGCAAAGACATCGCGAGGCAGCTTTAGACGACGGCGCGGCGTGAGCAAGTCCTCAAACCTTAACGCTTCCTTCAATTGGCACTCTTTATGATTTCCGCGATAGCGGAAACGCGGTCGAGCATCTGCCTGCGCCCAGGCCGGAGCGAGGTGAATCCCATGGATTTAGCAACCGGCCTGGGACTTTTTGCCGGGGTTGGCGTCATCGTCGGCTTGATCATGCTCGATGGCGGCAACTTCAAAGCCTATTACGACATCCACGCCGTCATCGTGATCTTCGGCGGCGCCACGGCCGCGACGATGATCCGCTTTCCATTCTCCGTGATCATGCACGGCCTGCCGATGGGCCTGCGTTTTGCTTTCACCATGCGCTCGATCCATCCGCGCGAGTTGATCGAGGAGATCACCCGCGTCGCCGAGATCAACCGCAAGAGCGGCCCGGTTGCTCTGGAAAACGTCGAGGTCTCCGACTCCTTCCTGGCGCAAGGCTTGCGCTATCTCGCCGACGGTTATGACAAGGACTTCATCCGCGACACGATGGAGCGCGACCGCGACAATTTCCTGCAGCGGCTCGACGAAGGCTCGAAGGTCTATCGCGCGGTCGGCGATTGCGCACCGGCCTGGGGCATGATCGGCACGATTCTCGGCATGGTGACGATGTTCGCCAACATGTCGGATCCCTCGAAGCTCGGCCCGGCCATGGCGACGGCGCTGCTGGCGACGCTCTACGGGGCCGTCATCGCCAACATGATCGCCCTGCCGATCGCCGACAAGCTGCACATCAAGCTGGAGGAGGAAGAGATCTCGCGCACGCTGATCATCGACGGCGTGCTGCAGATGCGCGACGCCAAGAGCCCGACGCTGGTACGCGAAATGCTGCTCGCCTACCTGCCGGATCACCACAGGTCCGAGATGGCCGAAGCGACCTGAGCGGAGCCCGCCATGGCCAAGAAGAAGCGCGGCGGGCATGGCGGTCACGGCTGGTTCGTGACCTTCGCCGACCTGATGGCCCTACTCATGGCCTTCTTCGTCATGGTCGCCGCCTATTCCAGCCAGGACAAGCAGAAGCTCCAGATCGTCGCCGGCTCGATGCGAGAGGCCTTCGGCACGCAGCGCGACTTCAAGCTCGCCGGCATCGTCGAGGTCGACGGCATCCCGACCAAGACGCAAATCAAGAACGCCTATGTCCGCCCGATCGAGGACGCCTCCGACAACACCGCGCCGAACCACAATCAGCAGAAGGAAGACGGGCTGGTCGCCGCCACGCATGACCGCGGCTTTGCGCTCGCGGCCGCCTCGCTGCGCCAGGCGCTGCGCGAGATGCCGGAGATCGGCGAGCTCTCGCGCAACATCCTGGTCGAGATCTCGGAGCAGGGCATCGACATCCAGCTGGTCGACCAGGACGGCCGCGCCATGTTCGACGACGGCTCGGTCCAGCCGAACGAGCGCATGCGCAAGCTTCTTGCCGCGATCGCGCCGACGCTGCGGCGCATGTCCAACAAGATCGCCATCACCGGCCACACGGCGGCGCAGCGCCCGGGCACGATCGCACCCGGCAATCCCTGGGCGCTCTCCGTCGGCCGGGCCTCGGCGGTGCGCGAGATCCTCGGCAATGCCGGGGTGCCCGACGAGCGCTTCAGCTCGGTCACCGGCAAGGCGGATACCGAACCGCTGGTCAAGGACAACCCCTATCTCGCCTTCAACCGCCGCGTCGGCATCGTGCTGAAGGCCGACGCGCCGCCACTGCCGGTCGGCGCCAAACCCTGAGGCGCGTCATGCCGCACCTGGCAATCGTCCCGCGGGTAGTGACGGCCGCCCTGCTCGCATTCAACTCGTATCCGGTCGCTGCCGAGCCGCTCCCCGCAGGCTTCGTGCGCCTGCGCGAGCTCGCGCCGGCGATCGCGCAGGACATCCGCTATGCGACGCCGTTCAACTTCACCGGCGCGCCCGTGCCCGGCTATGGCCGGGGCGAATGCGTGCTCACGCGCGCCGCGGCGGACGCGGTGATCCGCGTGGAGAAGCGGTTGGCCCGGCAAGGCTATGGCTTGAAGCTGTTCGACTGCTACCGCCCCGCCCGAGCCGTCGCCGCCTTCAATGACTGGGTGAAGCGGCCGGGTGCCGCCGATCTCGGCCGCATCTTCCATCCCGGCATCGCCAGGGGCGATCTCGTCGCTATGGGCTACATCGCCGGCAATTCGAGCCATTCGCGCGGTTCCACCGTCGATGTCGGCCTCGTCCGCCCCGGCGAAGCAGCTCTGCCGACGCCCGCGGATGCCGGCCCCTGCGACGGTCCTCTCGGCATCCGCCCGCCCGAAAGCAGCCTCGATCTCGGTACGAGCTTCGACTGCTTCTCCGAGAAAAGCGCGCTCCGCCATCCCGGCGTCACCGCCGAGGCCCGCCGCAATCGCGACATCCTCGCCGCCGCGATGGCGGCCGAGGGCTTCCGCGGCTACGGCAAGGAATGGTGGCACTTCACGCTGGTGAAGGAGCCGTTTCCGAAGACGTCCTTCGATTTCGCGATCGAGTGACCGCGCCGGCCTCGCCTATGTTCACGGCGCGACCACCAGCGCCCAGTAGACCTGGTATTTCGACCCCGGTGCATAGGCGGAGGCGATGCCCATCCGCGTCGCGTTCGGCGCCTTCATCACCCGGTCATGCTGCGGCGAGTCGCGCCAGCCCGAGAAGGCCTCGGCGAGGCGGCGATAGCCGGCCGAGAGATTGGCCTCGGCGCCGGGCTGCCCGGCCCGGGCGAGCCTCGCCTTCACGGCTTCGGCCTGGGCCGGCTTGTCGGCGGCAGCCATGGCGGCGGCCTCCTGCTCGGCCGCCTGCATCAGCTCCGGATCGAGCTTCAGCGCGCTTAAGCCCGCATTCAGCCGATAGGCCGAGATGGTCGCGCGCGCCGCCTCGGCATCGACCCTGGCCGAGGGCGAGCCGAGGTCGCGATAGAAGGCCGGCTGGGTCCGGACCGGCTCGGTGCAGCCGGCGAGGTTCAGCAGCGACAAGGCGGCCGCGAGCGCGGCGGGACAGCTCATCGATCGCAGCCGCTGGCGCGCGGTGGGAGCGGAGTTAAGGCGCATCGCATCAGTCCTTGGTCTCGTCCTTGCCGCCATTCGCGGCCGGTTCAGGTTTCGCGGGCGCCGGGGGCGTTTCCGCCGGCTCCGCCTCGGCTTCGGGTTCCGGGCCCGAGCGCTTGACGGTGACGCGCCCGCCCGCCGGCTTGGCGCGGCGGCCGACTTCCTTCGACACCGCCGCGGCGATCTCGCCGAGCGAGTGCTCGACGCCCTCCAGCCCCTTGACCGTCAGCTCTGTCGCGACGGGGGTCTCCAGCTCGCTGAGGCGCCGGTAGATCGCGTAATTGAGGTCGCTGGTGACGCGCCCGACGATGTCGACGTCGCCGACCACGCAGATCAGGTCGAAATCCATCGTGGTCGTGCCGAGCTTCTTGAACAGCACGTTCGGCGGCGGCTTCTTCAACACGTCGCCATGTGCCTCCGCCGCCTCGAGCAGCATCGCCCTGACCTCGGTCGGGTTGAGCCGGCGCGGCACGCTGATCGAGATCAGCACCCGACCCGTCCGGTCGGAGCGGACGCGGTTGCGCACGACGCCCGAGACTAGGTTCGAGTTCGGCACGATCACCGAGGAGCGGTCGAAGGTCTCGATCTCGGTCGAGCGGACATTGATGCGCTTGACGATGCCCTCGGCGTCGCCGACCAGCACCTGGTCGCCGACCCGGATCGGCCGCTCCCAGAGCAGGATCAGGCCGGAGACGAAGTTCGACACCACCGACTGCAGGCCGAAACCGATACCGACCGAGAGCGCCGATGCGACGAGGGTCAGCCGCTCCAGGCTGAGGCCGAGCGAGGAGAAGCCGATCGCCGCCGCCGCCGCGTAGCCGACATAGCCGGCTGCGGTGGTGATCGAGTTGCGCAGGCCGGTGTCGAGCGAGGTCGTCGGCAGGAACTTGCCGTCGAGCCAGCGCTGCAGCGAGCGTGTCGCGGCGAGGCCGAGCGCGAAAAGCAGGATCGCAACGACGATCGAGGACAGCGAGACCGTGACCCCGCCGACCTGGAAGCCGAAGAAGGCGGCCCGCAGCGACGTCGTCAGATCCGTCGATTCCAGGCCCCAGGGCGCCAGCGCCAGCATGATCGTGACGACGATCAGCACGATCTTGAGGACGCCGGCGAGCACCACCGCGATCTTCTGCAGGGTCGCCGCGCGCAGGCCGATCCCCGCCCGCAGCGTCAGCGCGAACCGCCCGTCGCCGGTGAGCTGGCTGACGATGCCTAGGTCGATCAGCTGCATCAGCAGCACGAAGACGGCTGCGAGGATGCCGAGCCAGATCACCTGCTCGGTCAGGAAGGTCGCAAGCACGACATAGCCGAGCAGCAGCGAGAGGATGATGGCGATGCCGACGATCCAGCCGAGGATGCGCACCGGACCGAGGCTGGCGCCGTCGACCGGCACATAGGGGCCAAGGCACGCTTCCTGCTCGATCTCCTGATTGTCGCGCAGGCGATAGAGCCCGGCGATCAGGATCACCGCGAAGACGGTGGCGACGACGCCGCGCACGATGATCGAGAGCGTGAGGCCAGCGGCGATCGCCTGCAGCCAGGCTTCCAGCACCTTGCCGATCGCCATGACGATCGCGAGCGAGCCGGCGAGCCAGGCCACCGTCTTTGCGGTCGATTCCATCACGCTGGCGAGGCGGCGCTGCGGCTCGCCGGGGGCGAACAGCGCATCGACCAGCGCCTGGACGAAGGCGAACAGGGCGAGCCCGAAGACCGCGGCCAGGATCACCGGCTGGATCCGCGGCGGCAGCAGGCCGGCGGTATTCAGACCGGCATAGATCAGCCAGCTCGCCAGTGCCGGCGGCGCCGTCCGGGCGACGATGCGGATCAGTGCCCCATAGAGGATGTGGCGATCGGTCGAATCGACCTTCGCCGCCAGCCGCGCCGTCAGCCGCGGCATATAGCGGGCCCGCGCCAAATACAGCGCGATCGCACCGAGGAAGGAGAGCGCGACCAGGACGCCGCGCGGGCTGAACAGCGCCGTGGTGAAGACCGAGAGCCAGTCGCCGAAGATGAGCTGCGAGGCGCGCAGATCGGAGGGGAAGGCCGTCAGCGTCGTCGACCAGACCTCGGGATTGAGGATCGACGGCCCGGCGGCGAACAGGGCCTTGGCGAAGCGGTCGCGCCTGAGGTCGCCGATCGAGCTCTGGAGCTGCTCGGCCTGGAGCAGCGTCGCGCGCCCGATCTTCAGGGTCTCGTCCGCTTCGGCGAAGGTCTTGGTGCGGGTCTCGCGCTCACGCGCCACGTCGGGCGTCTCGGGCGGCGCATTGGCGTCGGGCTTGGCCCCGAGTTGCTCGAGCCTGAGCTTGGCCTGCTCGGTGCGCGGCGCCTGCTCGTCGGTGAGGAGGCGCAGCTGGTCGAGCAGGGGCTGCAACCGCAGCCGCTGGCGCTGCAATTCGTTGTCCGAGACATTCGGATTGGCGAGCGAACCCTCGATCTGGGTGAGCTCGCCGCGGATAGAGTCCAGGCGCGCGCGCGGGCTGGTCGTCGTGTCGGCGGTCTGCGCCAGCGCCACCAGCGGCACGACCAGCAGCATCAGCGCGAACAGCACTGCGCCACCGCAGCGGCGAAAGGCTCGCTCGAGGCCGGAAATCATCGACATTGCAGTCCTGCCGGGCTGATTCGCTTGATCGCGCAGCCTCGCCATTGCGCCGCGCCGAAAGCAAGCGTCTCCGGAAAAACGGCGATGCGGCCGGAAGCGGGGCTTTGCGGCGCCACCGGGCAAGGATCGTATGAAGGCATCACATTCCTGTGAGAGGGCGCCGTGATGGGCGCGGTTGAAGCTGCGTGTCTGCGACAGAAAACCGGACAGCATCATGGCAGCGCTGACGAAAGCCGCCCGGATCACCGCGAGCGCGCACTCAAACGGTTCAACGCGACCGTGATCACAGTTGAGCGCACAACCTCTGGCGGCAGCCACGCTTCTGGGTTTGAATTCTTCCAGGGAACATCCGGCCTCCGACAGGCCGGCTGGATTGAACGGTGAGGCGCGCTGGCTCTCTCGCCGACCTTGGGATCGAAACCGGGAGGTTTGCGGTGGCTAAGCTGAGCATCAATGGCAAGACGATCGACGTGACAGTCGAGGACGATACGCCCCTGCTCTGGGTGATCCGTGAGCAGATCGGCCTGACCGGCACGAAATATGGTTGCGGCGTCGCCCAATGCGGGGCCTGCACGGTCCATATCGACGGCGTCGCCACCCGCTCCTGCGCCATGCCGGTGAGCGCCCTTACCGCCGAGCAGAAGATCGTCACCATCGAGGGCCTCTCGCCCGACGGCAACCATCCGATCCAGAAGGCCTGGATCGAGCACGATGTGCCGCAATGCGGCTTCTGCCAGAGCGGCATGATCATGGCCGCAGCCGCGCTGCTGCAGTCCAATCCCAAGCCGAGCGATGCCGACATCGCCAGCGAAATCACCAATATCTGCCGCTGCGGCACCTATAACCGCGTCAAGGCCGCCATCAAGGACGTCGCCGCCGGCGGCCAGATGAATCGCGGCTGATCCGATCTCACCCTTTCCCGCGCACGGCTCGAGCGCCACAGCCTCGCCGCAGCGCCATCCGCATCAGGAGGACGCCATGAGTCTAGCCTCTGTGACCGACACCAAGCTCTCCCGCCGCAGCATGCTGAAAGGCTCGGCCGCTGCCGCCGGCGCCTTCAGCTTCGGATTCGCCATCCCGCTCTCCAGTGAGGCACAGGCCCAGGGCGCGGTGCCGGAGATCAACGCCTGGGTCGTGGTCCATCCCGATGACAAGGTGGTGATCCGCATCGCCCGTTCGGAAATGGGCCAGGGCACACTCACCGGCCTCGCCCAGCTCGTCGCCGAGGAGCTCGATTGCGACTGGGCCAAGGTCTCGACCGAATATCCGACGCCCGGCCAGAACCTCGCCCGCAACCGCGTCTGGGGCAATTTCTCGACCGGCGGCAGCCGCGGCGTGCGCGAGTCGCATGAGTATGTTCGTAAAGGGGGCGCCGCCGCGCGGATGATGCTGATCCAGGCCGCCGCCGACGGCTGGAAGGTCCCGGCCGCCGAATGCAGCGCCATCAAGGGCGTGATCAGCCATAAGGGCTCCGGCCGCTCGATCCGCTATGGCGAGGTCGCCGCCGCGGCGGCGAAGCTCCAGGCCCCTGCCCCGGCCGACGTCCCGCTCAAGGACCCCAAGGACTGGACCATCGCCGGCAAGCCGCTGAAGCGGCTCGACACGGCCGACAAGACTACCGGCAAGAAGATCTACGGCATGGACTTCAAGCTGCCGGGCATGCTGAACGCCGCGATCAAGGATTGCCCGGTCTTCGGCGGCAAGGTGAAGAGCTTCGACGCCGCCAAGGTCAAGGACATGCCGGGCGTCAAGCACGTCCTGCCGGTTGGCGACAGTGCCGTTGCCGTCGTCGCCGATACCTGGTGGCGGGCCAAGACCGCGCTCGACGCGCTGCCGATCACCTGGGACGAGGGCGAGCACGCCAAGGTCTCCAGCGAGAGCATCGCCGCCTGGCTGAAGGAAGGGCTGGATGCGCCGCAGGCCGCCGTCGGCAACCAGAACGGCGACGTCAAGGCTGCCATCGCCAACGCCGCCCGCGTCGTCGAGCAGTTCTATTCCTATCCGTTCCAGAACCATGCCTGCATGGAGGTGATGAACGCGACCGCGCTCTATACCTCCGAGCGCTGCGAGGTCTGGACGCCCACCCAGAACGGCGAGGCGGCGCTGGCCGCCACAGCCGAGGCTTCCGGCCTGCCATTGGCAAAGTGCGAGGCCTACAAGATCGACCTCGGCGGCGGCTTCGGCCGGCGCGGCGCGGTCCATGACTGGGTTCGCCAGGTCGTCGCCATCGCCAAGCAGATCCCCGGCACCCCGGTGAAGCTGATCTGGTCGCGCGAGGAGGACATGCTGCACGGGCGCTTCCACCCGGTGACGCAGTGCAAGCTCACCGGCGCGCTCGACAAGGACGGCAACCTGACCGGCCTGCATCTGCGCATCTCCGGCCAGTCGATCGTCGCCGGCATCTTCCCGCAGAACATCCAGAACGGCCGGGACCCCGCCGTCTTCCAGGGCCTCAACCCGCCGGGACCGGAAGCCTCGATCGGCTATACCGTGCCGAACCTGCTGATCGACCACGCCATGCGCAATCCGCATGTGCCTCCGGGGTTCTGGCGCGGCGTCAACCTCAACCAGAACACGATCTATCTCGAATGCTTCATCGACGAGCTCGCCCATGCCGCCGGTAAGGACCCGCTCGAATTCCGCCGGGCGCTGATGAAGAACCACCCCAAGCACCTCGCCGTGCTCAACGCCGTCGCCGAGAAGGCCGGCTGGAGTACCAAGCCGCCGGAAGGCGTCTATCGCGGCATCTGCCAGACCATGGGCTTCGGCTCCTATGTCGCGGCCGTCGCCGAGGTCTCGGTCGATGCCGAAGGCAAGCTCAAGATCCACAAGATCACCGCCGCGACCGATCCCGGCCACGCCGTCAACCCGGCGCAGATCGAGCGCCAGGTCGAGGGCTCCTTCGTCTACGGGCTCTCCGCCGCGCTCTTCGGCGAGTGCACGGTCAAGGACGGGCGCATGGTCGAGGAGAATTTCGACACCTATCCGGTGGTGCGCATGGAGGACATGCCGGCGGTCGAGACGATCATCGTGCCCTCCGGCGGCTTCTGGGGCGGCGTTGGCGAGCCGACCATCGCGGTGGCGGCGCCGGCGGTGCTGAACGCGATCTTCGCCGCAACCGGCAAGCGCGTGCGCAACCTGCCGCTGAAGAACACGGATCTGCGCAAGGCGTGAGGCTTGCCGCGATCCGGACCGCGCCGGTGGTGCTGGCGCTCGCGAGCGCGCCGGCAGCGGCGCTCGAAGCCTACACCGTCGTCGGCGACGCGATCCCCGCGCCGCTCGGCGGCAAGGTCGGCGATATCGAACGCGGGCGGGCACTGGTGCTCGACCGTACCCAAGGCAATTGCCTGATCTGCCACCATGTGCCGGAGCCGAACGAGCCCTTCCAGGGCACGATCGGCCCGGATCTCGCCGGTGTCGGCGCCCGGCTCGAGGCGGGGCAGCTGCGCCTGCGCCTCGTCGATGCCAGCCTGCTCAACCCGCAGACGGTGATGCCGCCCTATTTTCGTAACCAAGGATTGCGAGACGTTGCGCCGGCCTTTCGCGATCGGCCGGCGCTGACCGCCCAGGAGATCGAGGATGTCGTCACCTATCTCGCCAGCCTGCGCACGCCCTGAAGCAGGGCTTTCGCGCCGCGAGGTCATGGCGGCCGGCGCAGCCGGCTTCGCGCTTGCCGCCTTGCCGGCATCAACTCAGGCAGCCGCGCCTCCCGCCCTCGCCGAGCTGATCGCGCGCGTGACCGAAGGCGCGGTGCCGGAGCGCAGCAAGATCAGCTTCGACATCCCCCAATTGGTCGAGAACGGCAATTCGGTCGATGTCGCGATCCTGGTCGAGTCTCCCATGACCGAGGCCGACCATGTCCGCTGGATCCATGTCATCGCCGAGAAGAACCCGTTTCCTGACGTCGCCCGCTTCCACCTGACCCCGCGCAGCGGCCGGGCCGACATCCGCGCCACCTTGCGCTTGGCCACCTCGCAGAAGGTCGCCGTCGTCGCTTCGCTGAGCAGTGGCGGCTATGTCATGGCCGATGCCGATATCGTGGTCACCCTCAGCGCCTGCATCGACGGAGGCTAAGAGCCCATGGCATCGTTCAACGCCCGCATCACCATGCCGGCAGAGGCCAAGGCCGGCGAGATCGTCGAGATCCGCGTCCTCGTCCGCCATCCGATGGATCGCGGCGGCCAGGTCGATGCCGCAGGCCGCGTCGTGCCGCGCAAGATCCTGAACCGGCTGACCGTGACCTATGTCGGCGAGCCGGTCTTTCGCTACGACATGCACACCGGCGTCTCCGCCAACCCCTTCGTCAGCTTCACCACCCGCGCCGTCGAGACCGGCGACCTCTTGTTCGAATGGCGCGAGGATGGCGGGGCGACCTTCACCCGCACCGCCCGTCTCGTCGTGACATGAGCGCCGCCGGCCGCGCCCTTGCGATAGTGCTGCTTGCGCTGGCCGGCACAGCATTGGCCGACGAGATCAAACCCGGCAGCGCCTTCCTGTCGCCGCAGATGCAGCGGCAGCAAGAGGACGAGGCCCGCAATCCCGGCTGGCTCTGGGTCGAGCAGGGCGAGGAGCTGTTCGACCGCCGCGACGGTACGACACCGGCCTGCCTCTCCTGCCACGCCGATCCCAGGCAAAGCCTGCGCGGCGCAGCCGCCCGCTATCCGCAGGTCGATGCCGCCAGCGGCAAGCTGATCAATCTTGAGGGCCGCATCGAGCAATGCCGGGTCGACCGGCAGAAGCAGCCCGCCTTCGGCTATGAGAGTCAGGAGTTGCTCGGTCTCACCGCCTATGTCGCCTCGCTCTCGAAGGGCGTGCCGCTATCGGTCTCGGCCGAAGGCGCGGCCAAGCCCTTCTACGAAGCCGGCAAGGCCTTCTATCAGCGCCGGCAGGGCCAGCTCAATCTCGCCTGCACGCAATGCCATGACCGCCTGGTCGGCCAGAAGCTGCGCGGCGACACGATCAGCTACGGCATCGGCACCGGCTATCCGGCCTACCGGCTCGAATGGAACGGACTGGGGTCGCTGCATCGGCGCCTGAGGGCCTGCTCGCTCGGCGTCAGGGCGAGGCAGTTCGACTACGGCTCCGACGACTACCTCGCGCTCGAGCTCTATCTCGCCGTGCGCGCCAAGGGGCTGGCGCTGGAGGCGCCGGGCCTGAGACGCTGACGTCTCTCCAGTTCGAGTCGTCCCGGACAAGCCGCGTCAGCGGCGCGGATCCGGGACCCATGCCTGAGCCTTTCCGAATGAGGTTCCGGAATGGGTCCCGGGTCTTCGCTTCGCTGCGCCCGGGACGACTCGTGGATATCGGGGACATCCTATTGGCGACGGCTACGCGAGCCGTCACGATCCCGGCACAGTCCTGTCGGAGAGGTCTGGAATGCTTCGCCTGCCTGCCTTCGTCGCCTTCATGCTGGTCGCCACCGCCGCCATCGCCCAGCCCGATGCCGAGCCGCCGGCCTCGGCAGCCGGGGCCACCGCGTCGCCGCCGCCCTTCGTGCTGAAGGGCACCGAGGTCAGGACGATCCGCGCCAAGGTGCTGCAGCGCGACTACGAGATCTTCGTCAGCCTGCCGGAATCCTACCAGAGCCAGCCGCGCCGGCGTTTCCCGGTGCTGTTCGTCACCGATGCCGAATACGCGTTCCCGCTGGTGCGCTCCATCGCCCGCCGGGTCGGCAACCGGGCCAAGGGGCTGGAGGAGTTCATCCTGGTAGGCCTGTCCTATTCGGTCGGCGATACGCCGGAATACAGCCGCCGCCGCGACTACACGCCGACGCCGAACGGCGAGAAGACGCGCGATCCGTCCGGCAGACCGCCGGTTTTCGGCGAAGCCGAGGGCTATCGCCGCTTCCTCTCCGAAGAGCTGATGCCCTTTGTCGCGGCGACCTACCGCACCGACACCAATCGCAGCATCTATGCCGGCCATTCCTATGGCGGGCTGTTCGGCCTTTACGTCCTGCTGAGCGAGCCCAAGCTGTTCTCGCACTACATCATCGGCAGCCCCTCGCTCTGGTTCGACCAGAAGGTCCTGTTCCAGCGCGAGCGCGCCTACGCTGACGCCAACAAGGAGCTGAAGGCGAACGTGCTGATGGCGATCGCCTCCTATGAGACCATCGACAAGGCTTCGGGCGATCCGCGCTATAACGGCAAGACCGACATGATCGCCGATCTCAAGGAGTTCGAGCAGGCGCTGCGCTCGCGCAATTATCCGGGCCTGAAGCTCTCCACAGAGATCATCCCCGGCGAGGACCATCTCACCGTCTTCCCGGCGATCGTCACACGCGGGCTGCTCTGGGCCTTGCCGGCGAAGCGGGACTAAGGCTTCAATCCTTCTTGTCCTTGCCGTTCTTCGGCTTGTCTTTGTCTTTCTCCCGACCCTTCGGTTTGGCGCGGTTCTGGAAGCTGGCGTTGCCGAGCCCGGTGCCGATGGTCAGCACCGCCCAGTGCTCGACATCCTGCATGAACGGCAGTTCGCTGAGGCCCTGGACCACGGCGTCGTTGTGCATGGTCACGACGGTGTCGTGCTCGCCGATCTCCGGCGCCATCTCGCGGATGCTCTCGACAAGGTTGAATCGGCTGCTCGACCAGTTGCCGGGCAGGTTCTGCGCGCCGCGATCGATCGCGCCGTCAGGCTCGATCAGGCCGGGACAACCGACGCCGATGAAGGGCGCGACGCGCAGGCCTTCCTTGGCGGCGTGCCCGATCTGCTCGCGCAGCATCTTGCCGAGCCGCTTCACCGCCTGCTCACGGCTCGGCTCCTCGTCGGCATGGCGCCAGAGCTCGGTTTCCCAAACCCTGGCCTTGCTGAGATCGGAGGCCTTGTCCTGGCGCAACTCGACGATGCCCGCGCGGATGTTGGAGCCGCCGATGTCGACCGCGACCAGGCTGTCATAGGCTTCGAAGATCCATTTCGGCGCGAGATGGGCGCTGCCGACCAGCCCGGCTTCGTCCGGGTGATGGCGCACCGGCACCAGCTCGATCGTATAGCCTTCCGTCTGCAGGATGATGCCGGCCCGCGCGATCGCGAGCTCGCCGATCCGGCTCTGCCGGAAGCCGCCGCCGACGACGATGCGCTCGACCGGGCTCCAGGCCTTCTGCCGCAGGAAGCGTCGGATGACGAAGGCGAGCGATTGGGCGAAGCGCTCGACAGCCGAGAGCACCAGCGCCGCCTCGCGTGCCTCACCCTCGGTGAGCAGCTTGTCGAGCTCCGATTTGCTCGGCGTCTTGCCGGCCTTCACCAGCGGGTCCTCGCCGTTTTCGGCCAGATGGCTGCGCAATTCGGCGAGATGGTCCATGAAGGCGCTGCGGCTCGCCTTGTCGCCGAGGAAGCCGTCGGCATCGCGGATTTCGAGATTGTAGCTGGTGACGATGACCGAGGGCAGCTCCTGCGCTCCATGCGGCCCGTTCGCATTCGTCCTGCTCGCTGCCGCCACGGCCATCGGATCCCCCACCTTGAAAACACCGGGGAGAGAACGAGCGATGCCCCCCGGCGGTTCCTGCGCCGTGCCGCCGCATGCCCCGTCTGCGCTGCGGGCGGGGCCATTCAACCTGCCGGCGATTGACCGCGCCGCGCTGTTTCGCCTCCATATCCGGCGGCGCGCTTCGCAGCCCTGGGGGATGATAGATGCTCGAAGTGATCGGCCGCTCGCTCGCGATCGGCATCGGTGCGACCGCCCTGCTCGATCTCTGGGCACTGTTCCTCAACCGGGCCTTCGGCATCCCGCTGGCGAACTGGGCCATGGTCGGGCGCTGGTTCGCCCATCTGCCGCGTGGCCGCTTCATGCACCACACCATCGCCGACACGCCGCCGGTGCAAGGCGAGCTCGCGATCGGCTGGATCATGCACTACCTGATCGGCGCCCTGTTCGCCGCGATCGTCATCATGATCTGGGGGCTCGACTGGGCCCGCCACCCGACGTTGATCCCGGCCCTGATCGTCGGAGTGGTCACTGTTGGCTGTGGCTGGTTCATCCTGCAGCCCGGCATGGGTTTTGGCCTCGCCGCCAGCAAGCGGCCGAACGCCAACCAGGTCCGCCTGATCGGCCTGATCAATCACGTCGTCTTCGGCTTGGGCCTCTGGCTCGCCGCGCTGCTGATGCGCTGAGCAGCCTCCCTTCCAGCTTCACACTCAAGGACGAAACGCATGGCCGCGACCCTGTTCCAGAATGCCCGCATCGTCGACGGCACCGCGCCCGAGCGCGCAGCGCCGGTCTCCGTCCTGGTCGAGGGCGGGCTGATCCGCGAGGTCGGCAAGACCATCCGCTCCGACAAGGCCCGGGTGATAGACCTCAAGGGCCGAACGCTGATGCCGGGCCTGATCGACGCGCATGTCCATGTCATCGCCGGCCTCGCCGATCTCGGCCGCAACGCCGCCTTGCCGGATTCGCTGGTCACCGTGCGCTCGCTGGTGATTATGCGCGAGATGCTGCTGCGCGGCTTCACCACGGTGCGCGATGTCGGCGGCGCCGATTTCGGCCTGAAGCAGGCAACAGAGGAGCACGATTTTCCGACACCGCGCCTCGTCATCTCCGGCAAGGCGCTGAGCCAGACAGGCGGCCATGCCGATTTCCGCGGCCGCTATGACGACCGGCTCGCGCCGGGCACGCGCCACCGCCTCGGCGCGCTCGGCCGCATCTGTGACGGCGAGGCGGAAGTCCGCCGCGCCGCGCGCGAGGAACTCAAGGGCGGCGCCGACTTCATCAAGATCATGGCCAATGGCGGCTGCGCCTCGCCGACCGATCCGATCCACTTCCTCGGCTTCTCGGTCGGCGAGCTCGAAGCGGTGGTCGAGGAAGCCCGCATGGCCGGAACCTATGTCTCCGCCCATGTCTACACCGACGAGGCGATCCGCCGCTGCGTCGAGGCCGGCGTCCATTCGCTGGAGCATTGCAATCTGATCAAGGCCGAAACCGCCAAGCTCGCCGCCAAGAACGGCGCCGTCGCCGTGCCGACGCTCGTCACCTATGACAAGCTCGCCAGCGAAGGCGGCAAGCTCGGCTTCCCGCCCGATTCCGTCGCCAAGGTCGAGTTCGTCCGCGCCGCCGGCATGGAATCCCTGGCGATCATGAAGCAGGCCGGGCTCGCCATGGCCTATGGCAGCGACCTGCTCGGCGAGATGCATCGCCACCAGTCGGAGGAGTTCGTCATCCGCGGCCGGGCGCTGCCGGCGCATGAGGTGATCGGCGCCGCCACTCATGTCGCAGCCAGGCTGCTGAAGCTCGAAGGCAAGATCGGCACGATCGCGCCCGGCGCCTATGCCGACCTTGTCGTCGTCGACGGCGATCCGCTACAGGACCTCGCTTTGCTGACGCGCCAGGGCAAGCACATGCCCGTCATCATGAAGGCCGGCGCCTTCATCAAGCGCGCCCGGCTGGATTGACAAGGTGCGGAGGCGCTCCAACGCTATCCCATTGCCACGGTGTTCCTGCGGCAACAGAACATTAAAAAACGGTAATGCTCATTAAATCAGCTCGAAAGACCAGATCGGCAACGTTATGACGATATTTGCTCTTTGGACGAACAGTTTGTCATGGGCTCTGATCGGGGGCGGCTGGGGATGGGATTGGGAGCGCTCCTCACATGGATGCGTCGCGCCGAAACGTCGGGCGGCGCACAAGCCACGACTCGCGGCTCAATCCAGTCCCGGCACGTCGTAGTCGGCCTGATCTGCTGGACGATCCTGCTCGTTGCCGGCGGCGCGGTCATCCTCGAGCGCTACTGGATCCATCCGCTGCGCGCGCAACTGAAAGGCATCCAGATCGCCGCCTATGGCAATGCCCAGCGCATCAATGGGCTGGAGAATGTGCAGGCCACCTCGCCGCTGCTGTTCCGCAGCGGAGGGGATGCAATCGCACTCACCCAGATCGAGCAATGCGTCGCCAAGCAGGTCGCGGGGGTGAAGGTGCGCTACGGCTCGATTCACGACGCCTACCTGGCCTGCTCGGCGCCCTTGGCTTCGTTCTTCGATCGCAACCGCCTGTCGTTCTCCGATGCCGAAAGGTTCGCAGTCTTTGTGACCTTGCTGAGCTCGCGGCTCGGCACCTACGGCCCGAGCTTTTCGAGCGACCCCGAGCAGATCGCCAAGGATGACGTGCTCAACTGCACACAGACGATGATCTTCGTCGCTCGCACCATCAAGCGCTTCTACCCGGAGGCAGCTGTGCGTGAGATCGGCATCAGCAATCAGGCCATGGGCGAGCACGGCTTCGTCGAGATGTCGAGCGGTGGTCGCGCCATGCTGCTCGACGGTCTCGTGGGACTCGTCGCCGACATCTCCCTGGACGAGGCAACGGCCGGCAAGCGCCCACGACCGTTCCTGATGCTCGAGTTTTTCCCGGAGACCAATGCCAATCTGCGCGCGTTCTCGGAGAATTTCATGCGAACCTTGCGCCTGGGCGGGTTGAGCCGGGCTGACATCAACTACGATCAACAGGTCGCTGAAGCGTCCCTGCGCGGCTGAAGCTCGGTCGACGGCGGCAACGCCACCGGATAGACCCGTATCAGGGTCTCTCCTTCCTTTGGCGATACGCACTCTGAACGACGAGCGATGAAGCCCTGGACGCAACTGGACGCCGCGCCGATCCCCGGCGGCGCCACGCTGAAACTCATGCGCCGCGGCGAGGACGAGTTCTCGATTACGCTCGGCCATAACGAGCTGATGAACTCGCGCCTCAGGGGTTCGGAAGAGTCTCTGGCGACGCTCGCCATCGAGCGAATCGGGCAGCGCCCGGGCCTGCGCCTGCTGATCGGCGGGCTCGGCATGGGCTTCACGCTGCGGGCCGCACTCGCCGCTCTTCCAGCCGATGCCGAGATCGTCGTCGCCGAATTGATCCCGGCGGTGATCGCCTGGGCGCGGGGTCCGCTGTCTCCCATCTTCGCCGGCTGCCTCGACGATCCTCGTGTCAGCGTGCTGGAAGCGGATGTCGTGGCTGTCATCCGCGAAGGGCAGAGCCGCTACGACGCCATCCTGCTCGATGTCGACAACGGGCCGGACGGGCTGATGGTCGAGGCCAATGACCGGCTCTACGATCATGCCGGCCTTGCTTATACCAACGCCGCGCTGCGGCCGGGCGGCGTGCTCGCGGTCTGGTCTGCGGGACCCGATCGCAACTTCACCCAGCGCCTGCGCCAGGCGGGCTTCGCGGTGGAGGAGAAGACGGTGCGCGCCCGGGCTGGAGCCGGCGGCGCCAAGCATATGATCTGGCTGGCCGACGGGGCAGGGTCCGCTTCAGCCATACGGCCCGCACAGCAGTCGTCGAAGCGGCGGCGCTAGCGCTCGCCCAGTAATCGCGCCAAGCCCGCCGAGAGCCCGACATTGGGCACGGCCGCGGGCAGGGCGAGATCGCCTTGGCTCGGCTTGGGGGGCGGATTGCGCGCCGCGTCGAGCACGGCGGCGAAACCAGCCTGCACCGAGCAGATCACCGGCACGCCGACATGGGGCTCGACCCGCGCTGCAAGGCCGGCGAGCCCGGCGCCGCCCAAAATCACCGCCTGCGCCCCGTCGCGCTCGACCGTCCGTCGGCAAGCCTGCGCCAGCAGCGCGATCGAGCCATCGGGATCGGCCGCAATGTCGCCACCGGTCGGCGCCACCGTCTCGACCGCGGCGAGCCTGCCGTCCAGCCCAAGCGCGGCAGTGAATTCGGTCAGGATCGGTCCCCAGCGCTCGCCCCCGGTCACGATCGAGAAGCGCCCACCCTGCGCAGCCGCCTGCCGGCAGGCCGCTTCGGCCATGCCGATCACCGGGATTTCGGCCACCTCCTTCAGCGCCATCAATCCGGGATCGCCGAAGCAGGCGAGATAGACCGCATCGCACCCGGCGCCGTGCTCGGCGAAGGCATCGAGCGCGGCATGGCCGGCAATGACGCCGGCGCTGCGGCTGGAAATATAGCGCGCACCGAAGCGGCCGGTGGCCGGCACGAGCTCGACATCGGCGGGCGTCATTGGCGCCAGCACGCGCAGGACCAGTTCGGTCATCTGCGCGCTGGTGTTCGGATTGAGAACGAGGATACGCACGGTGATCTCAACGGGCGAGAGTTGGCCATCGGCAACGTCGTTCATCGCCGCGGGGCCGTACCGTTGAGCTTTGCCGCGCCGGCCTCGCCTCGGCAAGGGCAGACGGCCCGCAGCGTCCGCATGATCGCCCCGCAACGGGAGCCGGCTTCGCGTCTTTCGTGCGCGGCATCAGCCGGAACCATCGCCCCCTGCCCGGGTTGCACGTTCGACGGACCTCACAGTGGAGGATGGGCAATGCCAGCCAAATCAAAGGCGCAGCAGAAGGCGGCCGGCGCCGCACTCGCCGCCAAGCGCGGCGATATCCCCAAGAGCAAACTCCAGGGAGCCTCGAAATCGATGGCCGAGTCGATGACTGAGAAGGAGCTCGACGAATTGGCCTCGACCAAGCGCAAGGGCAAGCCTGAGCACGTCACGAAGCACTGAGCCGCGGGCTGCGGCCTCGAGCCGGCCTTAGGTCACGGCACTCCCTTCGACCGCGCATGGCGGTAGACGAGATCGTCCGGGTCCGTCCGGTCTGCATTGGCATCCAGACGCGCCCCAAGCCGCTCCGCCACTGCGATCGAGCGCTGGTTGCGCGGATCGACATAGCTGACCAGCGTCTCGAGGCCGAGCTGTCCAAAGGCCCAGTCGCGGAAGGCAGCGGCGGCTTCGCTCGCATAGCCCTTGCCCTCATGCCCGGCATAGATCAGCCAGCCCAGCTCCTTCTCCGGGAAGAGCGGGCCATGATTGATGCCGACCTGCCCGAGACAAATCCCGTCCGGCAGATCGATCATCAGGGCGCCATGGCCGAACAACGCCCATTGAGCGACGTCATGGCAGAACAGGCCCCAGGCACCGCGCCGATCATAGGGGCCGCCCATAGGCTGCGCCCGCTCGGAGGCGAGAAACGCGGCATAGTCCGGAAAATCGGCAGCGACAGGTGCACGCAGGAGCAGGCGTTCGGTCCGAATCGTCGGCGGTACGATCATCGGCAAGGTCGACCTCGGCGGCGCAGGAAACGGCTCCCCCGATCGGATCAGCCGGGCGCTTCGGCGATGAGAAAGGGAAACTGGCGTCCCGGAAGGGATTCGAACCCCTGACCTACGGTTTAGGAAACCGTTGCTCTATCCTGCTGAGCTACCGGGACGCACGTTCTTGCGTTTAGCATAAAGCCGATGCGGGTGAAGCCTTCCTTTGCAGCGATTATGCCGTTCCTCATCGGCATGGCAGCCTGGGTGCCGCTGGCGCAGGCGGCGGATGACGCTTGCGCGACGCCGGAAGGAACCGAGCTGGTTCGCCTCGCCGGTCTCGATCGATATGGCGACCCGCAGCTCGCCGACGGCCGGACCATCCGGCTCCCCGGGCTGGCGCCCCGGCAGAGCGACGCCGAGCGCGAGCGCTTCGCCGCGCAGCTGGCGCGCTGGCATGGGCGCGAGTTCCGGCTGGCACCGCTCGGCGGTCCGGATCGCTGGGGCCGCCTGCCGGCCCGCCTCCTCGCGGCCGATGACGCCGCCTTCGCCGGCCAGCCCGACATGAGCGCTGCCCTCCTTGCCGCGGGCGCCGCGTTGCGACTGCCCGAGCCGGGCCTTGCCGCCTGCAACGAGCGCTGGCGCAAGGCCGAACCGCGGCCGGCGGTGGCGGGCAAGGCCGGCAGTCCCGCGCCAGCCGCAACCCAGGGGGATTTTGCCGCAGTGGCGCCCCCGGTCATCGACGGTCATGATGCCGCAGCGATGAAAGCGCAGGCGGGCCGGATCGTCGTGGTCGAAGGGCGTATCGCTGGCGTCGGAGAGCGGGCGCAGCGGACCTATCTCAATTTCGAACGGCGGCGCGGCGCCGGCGGCAGCATCGTCATGTCGCGCGCGCTGTGGCGTGACTTGCAGCGCAGCGGCTGGACCGCGTCGGCGCTGACGGGTAAACGCGTGCGCGTAAGTGGTGTGGTCGAGGGGCGCGAGGGCCTCCTGATCGAAGCGCAGACACGTAGTGCACTGGAATTGATCGACTAGGGGCCGATGCGGAGAGTTCAGCGACATCGTCAGCCGATCCGGGGACGCCTCGTCGCCGCAGTGCTGCCGGCCCTGTTGCTGGCGGCCTGCTTCGGCGACCAGAACTCGGTCCTCGCCCCGCTCAACCAGCCCGGCGGCGAACCGGCGCCGCGCGTCGCCAGCCTGCAGCGCGGCACCGATCGCGAGCACCAGCGCCTTCTGGCCGCCTTTGGCGGCGAGTATCGTGCCCCGCAGGTCAAGGCCGAGCTGGAGGCGATCATCGCCCGCCTCGCCAAGGCCGGCGAAGGCCAGATCGGCACCTATGAGGTGACGATCCTGAATTCGCCGATCGTCAACGCCTTCGCCTTGCCGACCGGGCGGCTCTACGTCACCCGCGGTCTGCTTGCGCTGGCGAACGATTCCTCCGAGATCGCCTCGGTGATGGCGCACGAGATCGCCCATGTCACTGCGCGCCACGCCGTCGAGCGCGCCGAGATGGAAGCGGAATCGGCGCTGGTCAGCCAGGTCGTGGCGCAGGTGCTGAACGATCCGACGACCGGGGCCGCCGTGCAGCAGAGCTCCAAGCTCTCGCTCGCCCGCTTCTCGCGCCAGCAGGAGCTGACCGCCGACCAGATCAGCGTGCGCAACATCGCCCGCGCCGGCTACGACCCCTATGGCGCCGGCCGTTTCCTGGTCTCGCTCGGCCGCAACACCAGCTTTCGCGCCGGCCAGCAGGGCGGTGGCGACAAGAAGCTCGACATCCTCTCCAGCCATCCCTCGACGCCCGAGCGCGTCGCCGCCGTCACCAATGGCGCCCGCCAGATTGGTGCGCCGGGCCTCGGCGAGCGCGACGCCGCACGCTGGCTCGGCGTCATCGACGGCATCGCCTTCGGCGACGATCCGGCCGACGGCGTCGTGCGCGGCCGCCGCTATCTCAACAGTGCCCTGCGCATCGCCTTCACCGCGCCGGATGGCTTCGAGCTCGAGGCTGCCCGCGAGATGGTGGTCGGCGTCAGCAATGACGGCTCGCAGGCGCTGCGCTTCGACTCGGTCGCGCTGAAGGCCGGCCAGACGCTGGAATCCTATGTCGCCTCAGGCTGGATCGACGGCGTCGCCACGGCCGAGGTCCAGTCGCTTACGGTCGGTGGTCTGCCGGCGGCAGTGACGTCCGGCAAGGGCGCCGACTGGACCTTCCGTCTCGCCGCGATCCAGGCCGGGCCGCGCGTCTATCGCTTCATCCTCGCCGCCAAGGGCCAGAACGATCCTGAGCGCGCCATGCGCGCTTTGCTCGACAGCTTCCGTAATCTCAGCGCCAGCGACGCGCAGTCTGTCAGCCCCTTGCGGATCCGGCTGGTCACCGCCGGCGCCGGCGATACCCCCGCCAGCCTCGCCGGGCGCATGGCCTCGACCGACCGGCCGCTGGAACAGTTCCTGATCCTGAACGGGCTGGACCGCAATGCGAGGCTGACGCCCGGCCAACGTTACAAGATCGTGAGCGAATAGCACGCAGCGCGCCGCTGCTTTGCGCCCTCGCTGTGCTAGCCTCCCGGCCTTCGTCAGGACGGGAGGCAGCCATGGCACTCGATCGCCGCATCGTCGAACTCTACGACGAATACACCCACAAGCCGCTCGACCGGCGCAGCTTCATGAACCGGCTGATCGCCATCGCCGGCTCGGCCGCGGCCGCAGAAGCCGCGCTCGCCTTGCTGGAGCCGAACTACGCCCAGGCCCAGCAGGTCGCGGCCGACGACGCCCGCATCGAGAGCAGGCGCATCGACGAAACCGTCGGCGGCGTCAGGCTCAAGGGCTACCTCGTCACGCCCAAGGCCCAGGCGAAGCGTGGCGGTGTCCTCGTCATCCACGAGAACCGCGGCCTCAATCCGCATATCGAGGATGTCACCCGCCGGGCCGCGCTCGCCGGGTTCAGCGCGCTCGGCGTCGATTTCCTCACCCCGCTCGGCGGCACGCCGGCCGATGCCGATGCGGCGCGTGCGCTGTTCGCGCAGCTCAAGCCCGAGGACGTCGTCGCGCAGGGGCGCGCGGCTTTGGCCTTCCTCAAGGCCCGGTCCGACACGACCGGCAAGGTCGGCGCGGTCGGCTTCTGCTGGGGCGGCGGCGCGGTCAACGACCTCGCCGTCAGCGCGCCGGAGCTCAATGCCGGCGTCGTCTTCTACGGTCGCTCGCCAGACCTCGCCAAGGTGCCGCAGATCAAGGCCCGGCTCCTGATCCAGCAGGCGGCCCGCGATACGCGCCTGGTCGAGGGACTGCCGGCCTACGAGATGGCCTTGAAGGCGGCGGCCATAAACTACCAGGCGATCGTCTACCCGGACGTCGACCACGCCTTCCACAACGACACCAGCGCCGAGCGCTACAACGCGGCGGCGGCCAAGCTCGCCTGGGAGCGGACGGTCGCCTTCCTCGCGGCCGAGACCGGCGCGGCCTGACACGAAAAAGCCCAGCGGAGCGATCCGCCGGGCTTCTTCCATCCGGTAACGGAAGGCCTGCCTCAGGCAGCCTCTTCCTGCAGGTCCTCGTCGCCTTCCTCGGCCTCTGCCGCCTCGGCGGCTTCACCTTTGCCGGCGCGGCGCGGCGACTTGGCGAGCTGGCCCTCGATCTTCTTCAGCGCCTCGGTCTCGGTGATCTCCTCGACCGCCGAGATCTCGCGGGTCATCCGGTCGATCGCCGCCTCGTAGAGCTGGCGCTCGGAATAGGACTGCTCGGGCTGGGCCTCGGAGCGATAGAGATCGCGCACGACCTCGGCGATGGCGACGAGATCGCCCGAATTGATCTTGGCTTCGTATTCCTGGGCGCGGCGCGACCACATGGTGCGCTTGACGCGGGCACGGCCGGTCAGGGTCGAGAGCGCCTTGCCGACGATGTCGGTATCGGCGAGCTTGCGCAGGCCGACGCTCGCCGCCTTGGCGGTCGGAACGCGCAGGGTCATCTTGTCCTTGGCGAAGCTGACGACGAACAGCTCGAGCTTGAAGCCCGCGACTTCCTGCTCCTCGATCGCCGTGATCTGACCGACGCCATGGGACGGGTAGACGACGAACTCACCCGTCTTGAAGCCCTGGCGCACAACAGTCTTCTTCGCAGTGGACATGCCGTTTCGACTCCTGCATCTCTCCGCCGGAGCGGAGACGCGACTTTCAACCGCTGGCCGGGATGACCGGCGGCACTCTGCCTGACACGACGGGTAAGCCTTCTGGCTCTTGTCCGGCGCAACACGCTCCCACAGCCGATCGTTTCTTGCGAACCGCCAGACACGAAGACAACCACACCCCGGGCATTCTGACCGGTGGTGCGCTGCTGCCGTATCAGGGGGTGCCCCGTTTGTGTGACCTCGCAGGGGCAGGCGGAACGAACTCGACTGTGGCTTGTGGATACCACAAAAATCGCGCCGAATCAAAGGTAAACGGAATGCAAACGACGCCGGGCCGCGTTGCGGCCGGCTATGGTTAATCTCGATCCGGGTCTGACGAAGCGTAAGCCTCAGTCACCCTCGCCCGGATTCGGCGACAGAAGTTCGAGCTTGTTCGGCACGCCGTCGAACTCCTTGGCGTCGGCCGGGGAGTCCTTCTTCTGCGTGATGTTCGGCCAGCTCGCGGCGAATTTTGCATTGAGCTGCAGCCAGCTGTCGAGGCCCGGTTCGGTATCGGGCTTGATCGCCTCGGCCGGGCACTCCGGCTCGCAAACGCCGCAGTCGATGCACTCGTCGGGATGAATGACGAGGAAGTTCTCGCCTTCATAGAAACAGTCGACCGGACAGACTTCGACGCAGTCCATGTACTTGCACTTGATGCAGTTCTCGGTGACCACATAGGTCATGGCGCTGTCCTTCCAATCGGCCGGCGCTTCTTTAGAGCCGGTCGAGAGAATGTTTCAAGGCCCTGTCACGACCGGAAACGAGATCAAACTTCCATCGAAACAAGCGTTTCGAGAAGATTTTTCGCAGGCACGCTGACGCGTCCCGTGCAGCTTCCGCGTTATCCCTTCGGCCCCTCCGGCGCAAGCGACTGATCGCCGCGTTCGCCGCCGCTCAGGACCTCATACAGGGTCTGCGCCTGCTCATAGGAGCCCCGGCGCTCGGCGAAGGCGGTGACGCGGACGACCAGCGTCGCATGCGGCAAGGCCAGCGTCAGCACGTCGCCGGGTTTCACACCGAGCGCCGGATTCTCGACGCGCTTGCTTGCAACCCGGACATGCCCCTCCTCCACCAATCGCACAGCGGCGGGGCGGGTCCGCGCGAAGCGCGCGAACCAGAGCCATTTGTCGAGGCGTTGCCGATCGTCCCGCAAGCAGCCTCCCTGCGCTGCCTATCAGCCCTTGCGTCCGTCATTGCCCTCGAGCTGGGCCTTAAGGGCGAGCAGCTTGGCGAAGGGCGAATCCGGATCGGGCTGGCGCTCGGCCGGGCGCGGCCTCGCCGGCTGCTGGAAGCGCTGCTCCTTGCCGCCGCGCTCGTCGCGACGCGGACCGCCGCCTGGGCGGCCGCCATCGCGCTTGAATTCGGGCCGCGGACCGCGCTCGGGACGCCCGTCGCGGCCTTGCGCATTGCGACCAGCGCCCTCCTGCGCCGCCGGTCTGCTGCCCTCGCCACCGGCCGGGCGCGGGCCGTTCCAGCCGCCCTCGCGCCAGCGATTGCGGTTCGGGCGCTGTCCGCCGGGCTTGCCCTCGCCGCCTTCGGCCGCTGGAGCGGCCTCGGCAGCACCGGGGCGGCGCTCGGGCCGACGTCCGCGCTGGCCCTGCTCAGGACGCCGTCCACCCTGATGGCGGTGCGGGCGCCAGATCTCGATCAGCTCAGGCTCGGCCGGCGCAGTCGCTTCGGCGGCCGCAGCAAGCTCCGCTGTCGCGGTCTCGGCTTCAGCCTCAGGCGCGGCTTCAGCAGCAGGCTCGTCGCTCGGCAGCGCCAGCGTCGACATCGCATCGGCCGGCACCGGCTCGACCGGGCTGGCAGGCTCTTCCTCGGCAGGAGCCGCAGTAGCGATCTCCGCATCGGTCAGGATCGGAGCATCCGGGGTCTCGCCCGCCGGGACAGTGCTGTCCGCGCTGTCAACGGCAGCCTCGAGGTCAGCGGAAGGCGCGTCGTTGAGCGCGTCGACCGCCTCGGCGATAGCCTCCACCGGAACCGCCGGCGTCGTCGCGGCAGGCGCGGGCGCAACCGCCAGCGGCACCGTGATCGCCGGGCCCGGACGCTTCTGCGAGACATAGCCGAGCGAGCGCAGGATCGAGGCGAAATCCTCGCCGGCGCAGCCGACGAGCGAGGTCATCGCGCCGGTGGCGACGAAACCGTCCTGATCGGCAGCGCCCACCGGCGGCTGGCCGAGCGTGACGCCGGGGCGATAGGCGATCGCGGGACGGATCAGGTCGGCGAGGCGCTCCAGGATGTCGACGCGCACGGCCCGCTCGCCGCAGACGCGGTAGCCGGCGGCACGATAGAGCCCCTTCGGGATCTCCTTGTTGGCAGGAAACGAGGTTCGCCCGGACGATGCAAGGTGCGAGATGTCATCGAGCCCGGCAGCCTCGGGATTGCCATGCTTCAGCGCCCAGAGCTGGGCGGCGAGAGCGCGCGGCGCCGGCTTCAGCAGCGCCGGGACATAGAGATGGAAGGCGCCGAAGCGGATGCCGAGCTGGCGCAGGCCCGCCCGCCCCTCCTGGTCGAGCGTCTTCATCTCCTCGGCGACCTTGCTGCGCTCGAGCACGCCGAGCGCCTCGGCCGCCTGATAGGCGATGCCGCGAGCGATGCCGCTGACGCTCTCGGCGTTCTCCAGGATCTGGAGCGGGCCGAGCAGCTTGGTGACGTGGTGCTTCAGCCAGGCGGCAAGCCTCGTCTCGATCTGCTCGCGGGCCTGGGCCGGCAGGTGATCGTCGACCATCAGGCGCAGGCGCGGCTCCAGCACCTTCTCGCCGGCGGTCAGGCGCGCGACCGGCTCGCCGATCCAGCGGACCAGCCCGTCATGCGACAGCACGAAGGCCTCGTCGCCGGCGAGCACGACGCGCGAGGCGCGCGCTTCCAGCTCGCCGGCCAGCGCCTTCAGCGCTGCAGCGTTCAAAGCTTTCGCTTCCGGACCACCCGCCTTCGGGTCCGCCGTGAAACGGAAGCCTTGCAGCAATCCGACATGCTGACCCTCAACCAGCACATCGCCGGTCGCGGTGACTTCGGCCTCCAACATCGCATTCTCCCGCAGGCGACGCATCAAAACGCTCGTACGCCGATCGACGAATCGGCTGGCGAGCCGTTCGTGCAAAGCGTCCGACAGCCTGTCCTCTACAAGACGAGCCACCCCCTGCCAATGCTCAGGATCGGGCAGCCAGTCCGGACGGTTGGCAACATAGGTCCAGGTTCGCACCTGTGCGATGCGGGCTGAGAGCGTGTCGATCTCGCCATCGACCCGGTCTAGCGCCGCCAATTGGGCAGCGTACCAGTCCGGATCGAGCCGGCCGTGGCGCATCAGGCGCAGATAGAGCGTCGTCGCCAGCTCGGCATGCTGCATCGGCGCGATCTTGCGGTAATCCGGCAGGCCGCAGACCTCCCACAACCGCGACACCGCCGGCTTGCCCTGCGCCAGCCGCGAGACGTCATGGTTGCGCGCCAGGATCTCCAGCGTCGTCATGTCTTCGGCGATCAGCGCGCGGGTCAGCCCCGATTCCTGCGGCTGGATGTTGAGGCTATCGAGCAGACCGGGAATCGAACGCAGGTCGAGATCGGAGTTGCGCCACTGCACCTGCCTGACCGATTCGAAGCGGTGATCCTCGATCGCCTCGACCAGTTCCTGCTCGAAGGGCGGCGCGCGCCCCGTCGTGCCGAAGGTGCCGTCGCGCAGATGTCGCCCGGCGCGGCCGGCAATCTGGCCGAATTCGGCCGGGTTGAGCTTGCGGTAGTGATGGCCATCGAACTTGCTGTCGCCGGCGAAGGCGATGTGGTCGACATCGAGGTTGAGCCCCATGCCAATCGCGTCGGTGGCGACGAGATAGTCGACATCGCCCGACTGGTAGATCTCGACCTGGGCATTGCGCGTGCGCGGCGAGAGCGCTCCCAGCACCACCGCCGCCCCGCCTTTCTGCCGGCGGATCAGCTCGGCGATGGCGTAGACCTCCTCGGCCGAGAAGGCGACGATCGCCGAGCGCCGCGGCAAGCGGGTGATCTTGCGGTCGCCCGCGAAGGAAAGGTTGGACAAGCGCGGGCGCGAAACGACGTTGACGCCGGGGATGAGCTGCTCGACCAGCGGCCTCATCGTGCCGGCGCCGATCAGCATCGTCTCCTCGCGGCCGCGATGGTTGAGGAGCCGGTCGGTGAAGACATGGCCGCGGTCCAGGTCGGCGGCGAGCTGGATCTCGTCGATCGCGACGAAATCGACTGGAAGATCGCGCGGCATCGCCTCGACCGTGCAGACCCAGAAGCTCGGCCGCTCCGGCTTGATCTTCTCCTCGCCGGTGACGAGCGCGACGGCGTGGGGGCCGACCTTGTCGACCACGCGCTGATAGACCTCGCGCGCCAGCAGGCGCAGCGGCAGCCCGATCATGCCGGTGGGATGCGCGATCATCCGCTCGATGGCGAGATGGGTCTTGCCGGTATTGGTCGGTCCGAGCACCGCCGTGACGCCGCGAGCGCGGAGCGAGGGCGGAAGGGAACGGGGTTGGATCAAGACGCTGGAGCTTTCCTGCAGCCTGCGCGGCGAAATGCCGGGCCAGCCCTACCGGGATGAGCCGCCCGAAGGCAACCCGATCCGTGAACAGAACGAGTCCGGAACGAAGCGGGGGCGAATCGCTGACTCCCACAGAATCAGGTTTCGTTCACGGCGAGATATTGCGGCAAGCGATTCAAAAACCACAAGATTTTGAATCGCCTTCATTGTCCATCCTTCGCCGACTTGCGCGCGCGAGGGCCGCTTTCGCTCATGTAGGTCGTTATGGCGACAGAACGAGGGGGGCGCGCCGAATGCGTGTCGATAGCTGTCCGATTGTGGATTGCTTGACAATAATACGTACGTACATATTGATATCTACATGAGCAAGCCATCTCTTCGTCCGAACCTCATCGCCGCCGGCCACGACCTGTTCTGGCAGAACGGCTACGCCGCCACCGGCGTTCGCGAGATCGTCGCCGCGGCCGGCGCCAGCCCCGGCTCCTTCACCAACCACTTCGCCTCGAAGGAGGACTTCGCCGGCGAGGTGTTGGAGCGCTATTTCGCCTATGTCTGCGGGCTGGTGGACGAGGCCCTCGCCGATGACGGGCTGCCGCCGGTCGCCCGCCTGCGGCGCTATCTCGACCTGATCACCAGCAAGCTCGAAGAGGCCGACTGGGCCCGCGGCTGCATGGTCGGCAATTTCAGCCTGGAGACCGCGCCGACCAGCGAGCCGCTGCGCCAGAAGCTCGCCGATATCTTCATGCGCTGGCGGCAGCCCTTCGCCGCCTGCATCGCGCAGGGCCAGGCGCGCGGCGAGATCGCCGATGCCTTCAGCGCCGAGGATCTCGCAGACGTCCTGCTCGCCTCCTGGCAGGGCGCGATGCTGCGCATGAAGGTCGAGCGCGACCCGGCCCCGCTCGAGCGCTTCAAGACCATCGTTTTTCCCCTCCTGTTCGGAAAGACTTCGTCATGACCAACGCTTCACAAGCACCGATCACCGTCACCCGCCACGAGATTCCGGTCCTCGATTCGACCATGTCTTATGTCGAGGCGGGCACGCAGGGGCCGACCGTGCTGCTGCTGCACGGCAACCCGACTTCCTCCCATATCTGGCGGAACATAATCCCGCAGATCGCGCCGGTGGCGCGCTGCATCGCGCCCGACCTGATCGGCTACGGTCAGTCCGGCAAGCCCGACATCGCCTATCGCTTCGCCGACCAGGTCCGCTATCTCGACGCCTTCATCGCGGCGCTCGGGCTCGATCGCCTCGTCATCCTCGCCCAGGACTGGGGCACGGCTCTCGCCTTCCACCACGCCTCCTGCCGGCCGCAGAGCATGCTCGGCCTCGCCTTCATGGAGTTCATCCGGCCCTTCGCCGACTGGGAAAGCTTCCATCAGCGCCCGCAGGCGCGCGAACTGTTCAAAGCCTTCCGCACGCCCGGCCAGGGCGAAAAGCTGATTCTCGAGGACAACATCTTCATCGAGCGCATCCTGCCGGGTTCGGTGCTGCGCCAGCTGGCGCCGGAGGAGATGGAGGCCTATCGCCGGCCCTTCCCGACGCCGGCCTCGCGCCGGCCGATCCTGAGCCTGCCGCGCGAATTGCCGATCGCCGGCGAGCCCGCCGATGTCCATGCCATCAGCACCGCCGACCACGCCGCACTGCGCGCCTCGACCTATCCGAAGCTGCTGTTCTCCGGCGATCCCGGCGCGCTGATCTCGCCGCAGCAGGCACGGGAATTCGCCGCCGGCCTGACCAATTGCCGTCTCGTCGAGCTCGGCGGAGGCGCGCATTACCTGCAGGAGGACCATCCGATCGCGATCGGCGATGCCGTCCGCGACTGGCTCATCGCGATCGGTATCGCGCAAGCGCCGGATATCCGCGGCCGGCAGGCGGCGGCCTGCTGATCACTCAGCGAAGACCTCGGCCAGCAGCTGCGCGGCTTCGTCCGGCGCCTCGACATGGACGAAATGGCCAGCGCTCTCGCAGAAGGTCACTTCGACATCGTCGAAATAATGCGACAGGAAGGTCGACCAGTCCGATTTCAGGATCGGGTCGTGCCGGCCCCAATGCACCCGCGTGCGCTGATGGATCGGCACCGACGGCGCCGGGTGGCCGTCGATCGCCGCGATCCGCGCCGCGTTCTGGCTGCGATACCAGTCGAATCCGCCGCGCAGATTGCCGGGCTTCATGAAATTCTCGACGTAGGCGTCGAAGACCGGCGCGAAGGCCTCCTTGCGATGGCACCAATGCGTCAGGAAATGCCCGAGATAGAGCGCGCAGGCCTCGCGGCTGGAGCCGATCAACTGCTCCGCCAGCGGCAATTGCTGGAATGACTGGTACCAGATCTCGTTGATATGGCCGTCGCGGACCCAGGCCGAGCCGACGCTCGGTGTCGGGCAATTGAAGAACAAGAGCTTCTCGACCCGCTGCGGATGGCGCCGCGCCAGCCCCTGCGCGACATAGGCGCCGACATCATGGCCGACGACGCCGACCGGGCCGGTGCCGAGCGCCTCGAGCAGCGCCGCCATGTCGTCGGCATGGGCGTTGGCACCGACATCGCTGCGCGGCGCCGATGATTTGCCGCTGTCGCCGAAGCCGCGCAGATCGGGTGCGATCAAACGGAACTCGCCATGCAGCCGATTCATGATCGGCAGCCAGCTCATCCAGAATTCCGGCCAGCCATGCAGCAGCAGCACCGCCGGGCCATCGCCGACCTCGGCGACGTGCAGGACGGTGTCACGGACGATCACCTGACGGTGCCTGAGGCCGGGCGGCAAGGCGAAATCGCTGGACATGACAGCTCCGGAGGCGAATCGCCCGTGAGGCTAGCGCCTAGCACCCGAGTCCCGCAATTCGTCGAATGGCAAAGCCTTCATGCGTTGCGGGTTGGGAGGCGATCGAGGCGCATGCGGGGATAGACCGCGATCTTATCCCCGGTGCTGTCGGCGGCCTCAGAATGGTGCGCTTCCAACCGGGGAGCACGCCATGCCGAACCTGCCGTATCGTCCATCCAGCAACAGCGCGCGCTGGCGCGAGATCGTCCTTCTGCGCCGCCGGCTCGTCTCGCTGAAGGCGCAGACGCGGCTGCTCCGCCACGAACTCGCCCGCAAATACAATCCCGACCAGCCGCGCGTGCCGGCCGGCAATGCCGATGGCGGGCAGTGGACCAGCGGCGGGGGCGGCGGTGACGCGGCACTGACCGGAACCGACTGGATCGGCGACCTCGGCAATGCCCTGTCGAGCGCGCTGAACTTCGGCGATGTCGTCGCCGACACCAGCGGCGAGGAGAGCTGGGCCTTCTTCCAGGAGGCGACCCGCCCCGACGGCTCGCTCGCCGAGCGCGCCATCGTCAACCGCGACGGCTCGACGATCCACTCCGAGTTCGCTGCCCCCGACAAGCCGAGCGATTGGGACGAGCGCCACACCGTCGCGGTGCCCGAAGGCGGCAAGACCATCTTCGAGACCACTGACCGCACCCAGACGATCCGCGCTGGCGGCCCGGACGGCGAAGTCGTCTCGCGCTCGACCTGGACCGAACGAGGGCCGGAGCGCGAGGCGACGGTGCAGGAGGCGCGAAACCCATCGCGACCCAGCGGGCCGGCCCTTGCCGAAACCACGATCAACTCTGCTCTAACCCTGTTCAACTGGCTCTCGGCCCGCAACAAGCTCGACGGCTTGCAAGCTGTCGCCGGCTTCAATGCGGGGGATTATTCGCCCAGTGCCGATGCGATCAATCTGAGCTTCGTCGGCCAGCTCCGCGAGGATGAGGTCGATCGCGCCTGCCCACGCTTTCAGGAGGTTCGCAGCCGCACCGATGCGGCAGTCGATACCGTCGGGCCGCGCAACAACTATCGTTCAGCAGCAGAATTCGGCACTGCAGTTCATTCGAATCTGAAACATCAGGTCGAAAACCTGGGCGAACCAAATTTTCGCGCGGAGCGCTCATTTCTTAAAAGTTACTACGAAGGGCGCGGTGAGCAGGTTCCCTACGGCTCGCCAAACTCCCTTCGCATCGATGTCTATGAGCAGCGCGACAACGGAATCGTATGCGTTTATGATATCAAGACCGGCAAATCTGGCTTGTCTCCTGACCGTGCGGCAGAGATTGCAAGAACCGTTTACAAGCGCTTCCTTGGTGTTCGCCGCATTATCGTAACAGAGGTCAGGCCAAGGCGATGACGACGATCCGTCAGATCAACAAGCTCGTCGCGCCTCTGATCGCTCCACCCAGCGCTTTGGTTCAGAAAGCTGAGGCGCTCATCTTGTGCCCCGTAAATCACATAATCAATCAGTTGGCCATTTGGCGAACCTCCGAAGCGCGCCACTTCGAGGTAATATGGCACTGCTGCCCAGCTTTCGCTGATAGCTTCACGACCTGGTGGCACGTTACATTTCTGCAAGCGCCTAGCCAACTCTGGTTTTGGTCGACACCCGGAATCCACGAAATCTTCATCGCTCGCGTCAATGAAGATATTCTGCCACGCATGCGGGCTGCGCAGACAATAGACGGCTTCCTCCAGCATGTTTCGGAGCCGGAATTTTCAGCAAGGCGCCTGATCAATCACGTCGACACCGACATTCGTGTCGACATCGCCCGTGGCGATCTCGACACCGCCCGGATGAAATGCCGCGCACTGCATGAACGCTGCGCTCGTGACCCCGAATCCTACTGGGGACGGATCTGGCGCAGGACCACCGACCGCGCCGGCCCCCTGCTCGAAGCGGGCGACAAGCAGGCACTGATCGCGCTCCTGCACGAATGGGAGTGCGACCTGATCAGCAGGCTCGGTCTCGATGCGATCTACGAGCCAACACCCTTCCCGCTCGAACTCGCCGCGGGCGCCTGATTTCAATTCCGCGTTGCGGTCGCCGTCACGCCCGGATCGACCTTGAAGCTCGAGGCCTCGATCACCGCGGTGCCGATCATCGTCTTCACGGATATGCGCACCGGCAGCATCATGTTCGTCCCGGCGACGGGGGCGAGCCAGGTCGAGATCTCCTTGTTCTCGGCCATGAACTTGGTCGAGGGGCGCAAGGAGCGGTGGCCGGCGATCGGGACATAGCGCGCCTGGCAGACTGAGACCGGGCCGCTATAGCCGTCGATCTTGATCTCGCGCGTGCCGGAATAGCTCAGCTTGATGTCGTAGCGCGCCGCGCCGTCGAAGATCGCCAGCGTGCGGTTGCAGGCAGCGGTGCCGCCATTGCGGCCAGAGGCCTCGACCGGCATCAGGAAGGCGCTGAGCGGGTCCATGATGTTGCGCTGGTGCTCGTCCTTGAGGGGAACGCGATCGGGCTTGGGGTCGATCGGCGGCTCGATCGCCAGCGCCTGCACGGCATTGCCGCCGAGCGCCATGCGCACCGTCCGGCTCTCGCTGGAATTGGCCGAAGACACGGCGAAGGTCGCCGGCGAGAGCCGGCTGCCGTTGAGGTTGCCGGTCGCGGTGCCCGAACCACGGCCGCCGGTGAAGCTGCCCACCAGCCCGGTCAGCTTGGCGTTGGCGTCGAGCTTGTAGCTGCCGCCCTCGATGCCGCCGACAAGATTGGCCTTGCCGAGCGAGAGGCCGAGCAGGCTGACGTCATAGGTCGCGTCGAGCGAGGCCGCCTGCGCAGCCTGCACCGGCAAGGCGAGCATCAGCGCGGCAATGAAGGCGCTGCTGGCAGGCGACAAAGCGAGCTTCATCTTGAGGCTCCGGAGCGCGACGGACGTCGTCGCATGCACTGAGATTCGGTCCGAATCGTGACTGGTTATCGCCAGCTTGGTGGGATAATGGTTACCGAGATGTTTCCGCAGGCGTTTTCTCACCAGGCGCCTTGACGCCCTGCGACCCACCCGGTATAGACCCGCCACTTCAATTTGACTTCCGGTGCTCGCCTGCCGGCACGTCGCGTGTCGGCATTTTGCGTTGAGCATTCGGAGATTTTGGGAACACGATCATGGCCCGCCGTTGCGAACTGACCGGGAAAGCCACCCAGACCGGCCACCTCGTCAGCCACTCGAACCGCAAGACCAAGACGGTCTTCCGGCCGAACCTCGTCAACGTCACGCTGCAGTCGGATGCGCTCGGCCGCTCGGTCCGTCTGCGCGTCTCGGCGAATGCGCTGCGCACCGTCGACCATCGCGGCGGGCTCGACGCCTTCCTGGTCAAGGCTCCGGCCGGCGACCTGTCGACCGGCGCGCTGGCGCTGAAGCGCGACATCGAGAAGAAGCTCGCCGCCAACTGAGCGCGGGTTCCCTCGGGACTGAACGAAGCGGCCGCAAGGCCGCTTTTTTCGTTGTCCGTCCGTCATGGTCGGGCTTGTCTCGACGATCCACGTCTTAGCTTCGCTGAGCGAGTGTGGTGTTCAAGACGTGGATGCTCGCCACAAGGGCGAGCATGACGCGCACGACTACTGCGCCAGCTCGAACTCCAGCAGCACCGTGCGCTGCAGGAAGGTCGAGAAATTATCGTCCGAGATCAGGGTGACGATCGTCCGCCCGCTATCCTGATGGACGGCCATCCCTTCCATATTATCAATCTCCTGGCCGAGATCGGCCTCGATCAGGATCGGCCCGTCCAGCTTCGCCCCCGGGCGGATCGTGCCCCCGGCGATGCGGCGGATGCGCATGCCGACGCCACGCAGCGGCTTGTACCAGCGCTCCAGCAGCAGCATGTCGCCGCCCGGCAGGAAGGCGAGGTCGGTGATGTCGTAGCCCTCGCGGCGAAGCACCTGCAGCGTGCCGGGCTGGCGCCCGCCGATGATGAAGCCCGTGGTCGGCTCGTCCTCGCGGCCCGAGCGCTCGGAGATCGCGATCAGCGCCCCGGCGAGCGGGTGACCGGCCGGCAGCACGCCGATCGCCTCGAAGCCGCGATTGCTCGGCAGGCGCTTGGCAGCCGGCGGCACCGGCACGAGCTGCGCCCGCGCCTCGACGCCATGACGCGCCCAGTCGAACCGCAGGATGTCATGGGTGCGCTCGACGCCGATGAAGGCGGTGCCGCCGGCGATGGCGAGCGATTCGGTGTCGAAATAGCGCGAGCGATGCAGCGGCTTGCCGGACGCCCCGAGGATCGGCGCAAGCTCCGCCTCCTCCAGCCCGACGAGCTTGCCCTGGCTGCTGCGTGCGACCCTGGCCGTCAGCCAGAAGCCGTTGTCGGTGATCGCGACGAGCCGCTCCCCGTCAGGCGAGCGCCACAACCCCGAGAAACCACCGAAGCGGGGGTGGCTGCCGGAGAGCTGGAGCCCGCCGCGGAAGATCAGCTGGCCGAAACGGGTCTTCGTCGGGTTGCCGGGTTCGAAGCTCGCGATCGGCCGGGCGGAGATGCTGACCGGGACGCGTCCGGGTTCGAGGCTCTGCGCCCGCACAGGCGCCGCCAAAGCCGCCACGCTGAGGCCGGTGAGGACACTGCGGCGGCTCAGGCTCATTGCAGGCGGCGCGTGCCCCGCGAGCTTCCCCCGCCGGCGTCCTCCTCGAACAGCTCCGCCAGCTTCTCGGTCATCACGCCGCCGAGTTCCTCGGCGTCGACGATGGTCACGGCGCGCCGGTAGTAGCGGGTGACGTCGTGGCCGATACCGATCGCGATCAGCTCGACCGGCGAGCGTGTCTCGATCTCGGCGATGACATGGCGCAGATGCCGCTCCAGATAGCTGCCGGCATTGACCGACAGCGTGGAATCGTCGACCGGCGCGCCATCCGAGATCACCATCAGGATCTTGCGCTGCTCGGAGCGGCCGAGCAGGCGCTTATGCGCCCAGTCGAGCGCCTCGCCGTCGATGTTCTCCTTGAGCAGCCCCTCGCGCATCATCAGCCCGAGATTCTTCCGCGCCCGCCGCCAAGGTGCGTCGGCGGCCTTGTAGATGATGTGCCGGAGGTCGTTGAGGCGGCCGGGATTGGCCGGCTTGCCCGATTGCAGCCAGCTCTCGCGCGACAGCCCGCCCTTCCAGGCGCGGGTGGTGAACCCCAGCAATTCGACCTTGACGCCGCAGCGCTCCAGCGTCCGCGCCAGGATATCGGCACAGGTCGCCGCGACCGTGATCGGCCGGCCGCGCATCGAGCCTGAATTGTCGATCAGCAGCGTCACCACGGTGTCGCGGAAATTCGTGTCCGATTCCTGCCGGAAGGAGAGCGGCTGGAACGGGTCGATGATGATGCGCGGCAGGCGCGAGGGATCGAGCGCGCCCTCCTCCAGGTCGAACTGCCAGGAGCGGTTCTGCTGCGCCATCAGGCGCCGCTGCAAGCGATTTGCAAGGCGAGCCACAACACCTTGAAGATGCGCCAGCTGCTTGTCGAGATAGGCGCGCAGGCGCGTCAGCTCCTCGGCGTCGCAGAGCTCCTCGGCGGTGACGATCTCGTCGAACTTCTGGGTATAGGCCTTGTAGTCGGTCTGCGGCCGGTCGTTGGCGCGGCTGTCGCGCGGGCGCGGCGCCTCGCCGGCTTCTTCAGCCTCGGAATTCTCGTCTTCCTCGTCCCAGTCGCCGGCCGGCGCATCGGCGGCCTCGGAGGCGCCCTCCTGCAATTCCTCGGCGGCGTCCTCGCTGGTCTCGGTCTCCGAGCGCTCGCCCTGGCTCTGCTGCTCGGCCTCGCCCTCTTCCTGCTGCTGGTCGTCGGAAGACTGGTCCTGGTCGTCCTCGTCCTCCTCGGCGTCGTCGCCCTGGCTCGACTGCTCGGCCATGTCGAGCGAGACAAGCAGGTCGCGCACGGTGCGGGCGAAGGCGCGCTGGTCCTCGATCGACTTCGCCAGCCGGTCGAGGTCGTCGCCCGCCTTCTCCTCGATCTGCTCGCGCCAGAGATCGACCAGCTTCTCCGCCGCCTTGGGCGGCTTCAGGCCGGTCAGGCGCTCGCGCACCATCAAAGCGAGCGCATCTTCCAGCGGCGCATCGGCGCGGTCGGTGATCTCCTCATAGCGCCCGCCACGATGATAGCGATCCTCCAGCATCGCCGAGATGTTGCCGGAAACGCCGCTCATCCGGCGCGAGCCGACGCTCTCGACGCGTGCCTGCTCGACCGCGTCGAAGACGGCACGGGCCGCATCGCCTTCGGGCGCGGCGCGGCGATGGACTGCAGCATCGTGGCAGGCGAGGCGCAGCGCCATCGAATCGGCATGGCCGCGCAGGATCGCGACGTCATTGGCGGTGAGCTTGCGGGGCGGCTCCGGCAGGCGGGCGCGCTCGCCGACCAGCGAGGGTTTGTCGGCGGCGAAGACGATCTCCATCTCAGGCTTGCGCGCGATCGCCTTCATCGCGCCCGAGACCGCCCGCTTCAGCGGCTCGGCCGGCGCTTCCTTCGGGGTTCCGGGCTTGCGATTGGAGATGCTCATAGCGCCTTCATGAAGTGGTGGAAGGTCTGTCCGGCGACCGGATAGTCCTCCATGCGGCCGCATTCGCGATAGCCCATGCGGGGATAGAACCCTGGCGCCTGGATGCTCATCGTACCCAGATAGACGCCGCGGGCGCCATAGTCGCGCGCCGCCTGCTCGGCCATCGCCAGCAGCGCCTCGCCATGGCCGGCGCCGCGATGGGCCTCGTCGATCCAGAACAGATCGACATAGAGCCATTGCCATTTCAGCTCGCCGATCAGGCCGCCGACCATGGCGCCGTTCTCGTCGCGCAGGCTGAGTGCCAGGGGCTCGGCCTTGCGCGGCCCGACCCTGGCTTCGTTATGGGCGGAGAGCCCACGCACCACGGCCTCACGCGTCGCGGCGACATCCGCCTCGCGCTGGATCGTGGCCTGCTTGCGGTCGGCTGCGGCGCTCACGGCGTGCTCCTCAGCGCGCCCGCCCGTCATACATCGTCGAATTGAGCTCGGTCGGCTCGACGCCGGCGAGGCAGCGGACGTTGATCGCGACGGTCGGCGTGCCGTCCGGCGCATTGGCGCGGGCGAAGGACTCGATGCCGCAGGTCTCGCAGAAGAGATGCTGGATCTTCTGTGAGTTGAAGCGGTACTCGCTCAGCGCGTCCTCGCCCTTGGTCAGGCTGAAGCTGGTCGCCGGGCTGAAGGCCAGCACCGAGCCCCGGCGCTGGCAATAGGAGCAGTTGCAGGTGATCGTCTTGGCGAGGTCGGCCTCGACCTCGTAGGCGACCCGCCCGCAGTGACAGGAACCTTCATACCGAGCCATGATCGGCCTCCTGCTGGTTGAACCTGGTCCGATCGCAGGAGTGGTCCCACTCTTGCTAGCGATACCTCAGCTCAGAACGACGTTGACCGCGCTTTCCGGCAATTCCTTGCCGAAGGAGCGCTGGAAGAACTCCGCCACCAGCGTGCGCTCCATCTCGTCGCACTTGTTGAGGAAGGTGACGCGGAAGGCGAAACCGACATCGCCGCCGAAGATCGCCGCGTTCTCGGCCCAGGTGATGACCGTGCGCGGGCTCATCACGGTCGAGAGGTCGCCGTTCATGAAGGCGTTGCGGGTGAGATCTGCGACGCGGACCATCTTGTTGACGATGTCCTTGCCTTCCGGCGTGGCCTGGTAGTGCTTCGACTTGGCGAGCACGATCGCGACCTCGTTGTCGTGAGGCAGGTAGTTCAGCGTGGTGACGATCGACCAGCGGTCCATCTGGCCCTGGTTGATCTGCTGCGTGCCGTGATAGAGGCCGGAGGTGTCGCCGAGGCCGACCGTATTGGCGGTGGCGAACAGCCGGAACGCGGCGTGCGGGCGGATGACGCGCTTCTGGTCGAGCAGCGTCAGCTTGCCGGACTGCTCGAGCACGCGCTGGATCACGAACATCACGTCCGGGCGGCCGGCATCGTACTCGTCGAAGACCAGCGCGATGTTGTTCTGCAGCGCCCAGGGCAGGATGCCGTCCTGGAACTCGGTGATCTGCTTGCCTTCCTTCAGCACGATCGCGTCCTTGCCGACGAGGTCGAGGCGCGAGACGTGGCTGTCGAGGTTGACGCGGACGCAGGGCCAGTTCAGCCGGGCCGCGACCTGCTCGATATGGGTCGACTTGCCGGTGCCGTGATAGCCCGAGATCATCACGCGGCGGTTATGGGCGAAGCCGGCGAGGATCGCGATCGTGGTGTCGCGGTCGAAACGGTAGTCCGGATCGAAATCCGGCACATGGGCCTCGGGCTGCGAATAGGCCGGCACCTCCATATCGGACTCGATGCCGAAGACCTGACGCACCGACAGCTTCATGTCGGGCATGCCGGGGGCGGAGGCAGTCGTCGTTGTCATCATTCTTCTCCGGGCGCAGGACAGGGGCCGGTAAAGACCCGGTGTCCTCGTGAGCCGACCGAAAGGGAGGCGTGTAGAACCTCCTTAGATCGAAAGCGGCGGAGCGGCAATTCGCAAGAGGCATGCCGTCCCTTCGCCGGCATGCATACACGCAGGGCTCAGCTGCGGCCCGCGAGCAGGTGAGTGATCGCAGCGACTGTGCCCTCGGCCCCGTCGAGATCGACCTTTGCCGTTGGCGGAGCGCCTTGCGCCAGCGCCGCTTCGATCGCGGCGGCGAGCGCCTGCGGCCCTTCGGCAACCGTCGCGATGCGCGCCAGCCCGGCCCGCGCCAGCGCCGCGGCGCGCAAGGCCTGCTCGGTCTCGTTGCCGGCATCGAAGGGGACGAGCAATGCCGGCCGCCCGGCCTGCAGCAGGTCGAGCACCGTGTTGTAGCCAGCCTGGCTGATCGACAGCGCACAGCCTGCGAGCAGAGCCGGGAAATCCGGCCGCGCCCATTCGACCCTGGCGTTGTCAGGAGCCGATTGTCGCAGGTCCACGAAATCAGCCTTCGCGACGCCGCGGCCGATCAGCAGATGGAAGGATCGTTGCGGCAAGAGCCGCGCAGCGGCGAGCGCGGTATCGAACAACGGCAGGGCGGCCGCCGAACCGCCGCCGGAGACGAGGATCATCCCCGACGACTCTGCTGGGGTCCCCGGCAACGCAGGCAGCTCCGCCAGATAACCCGTATAGACCAGCTTGCCGGCGATCTCCGGCGTCACCGGCCAGGACGCTTCGAGCGGCAGGACTTGTGGGTCGCCATGCACCAGCACCGCGTCGAACAGTGTCGCGATCCGCTCGGCGGCCTCGGCAAGTCGATCCGGCCGCTGCGGCGCGACCAGAACGTCGCGGATCGAGGACAGGACGAGCGCGCGCGGATTGGCCGCCTTCGCCGCCGCGATCAGCGCCAGGAACTCGCCCGCAAGCTGGCGCCGCCCGAACGGAAAATGCTCGGTGACGACGATATCGGGCGAAAGCTCGCGCGCCAGGGCGGCCAGCCGCTCGCGCCGCGCTGCAAGCCGTTCCGGCGTCGCGGTCTCACCGTTCTCGTCGAGCAGGTTGCGGAAATCCGTGCCTTCGGTACGCACCGGCGGCAATTGCACGAAACGATAATCCTCTGCCGCCTTGCCGTCCGGCATGCCGCCGCTGGCGAGTGTCACCTCATGGCCCGCTCCGGCCAGAGCCCGCGCCAATTGCCGCGCCCGCACGAGATGGCCGATCCCAAGCAGATGCGTGACCGCGATCAGGATGCGCGCGCTCATGGCGCCGCGGCGCCCTTGCCGGCGACCGCCTCGCGCAGCGCCCGATATACCCGCTCCAGCCCGGCTTGCGCCGAGAACTCGGTCCTCAGCCTGTTGAAGGCCGCATCGCCGAGTTTCGCGCGCCATTGCGGATCGCGGGACAACCCGTCCAGCGCCTTGGCCAGTGCCGTGACGTCGCCCGGCCGCAGCAGCAGCCCTTCACGCCCGTGCTGCACGAATTCCGGGATGCCGGCGAAGTCGGTCGCGACGATCGGCAGGGCCTGGCTCGCCGCCTCCATCACCACATTGGGCAGGCCGTCCCGGTCGCCATTCTCCGCCTGCTTCGAGGGCAGGACGAAGAGATCGGCCTCGCGCAACGCTGCGATCACCGCACCTTGTGCCAGCGCTCCGCGCCATTCGATCCGCGCGGCAAGGCCGAGCTTCTCGGCTTGCGCTTTCAAGGCGGCGAGCATCTCGCCGCCGCCGATATGGACGAGGCGCCAGTTCAGCTCGGCCGGCAGGATCGCCAGCGCCGCCAAGAGGTCGTCGAAACCCTTCTTCGCCACGGCCCGCCCGATGGTGATGAACCGTACCGGCTTGGCCGGATCGGAGCCGTCGCGCAGCGCCCGCGCCTCGGGCGGAGCCGGAAAGCGCGCCAGATCGAGCCCGTGATAGAGCAGCGCGACCTTGTCCGGCCGGTCGGCCAGGCGGGTAAGCTCGGCATGGCCGTCACGGGTGCAGGTCACGCCCCAGCACGCGTCCGTGATCTTCTCGCGCTTTTCCCAGTCCGGAGTGGTCCAGATGTCCTTGGCATGGGCTGAGAACGACCACGAGAGGCCCCGACTCAGAGCCGCATAGCGGATCACCGAGGCTGGCGTGTGCAGGTAATGGACATGGAGATGGCGGGTACCCGCCGGCAGCTCGCGGGCCATCACGCAGGCCTGGCCGAAACGGCGCAGGCGGTTGCGCGTCCGGTCACGGGAAAGATCGCGCAAAAAGACGCCAAGCAGCCTGACGATGCTCGGCCGCAAGACGGCCCGCGCAATGCCGCGCACCACCCTCGGCCAGTCATCGTGCAGATATTCCGGCAGGTAGTGCAGCGGCGCCGTGATCTCCTGGTGCATCATGTGCCGCGCGCCATCGGTCGGATGGCGCAGCGACCAGATCGCGAAGGACAGGCCGAGCCGCTGCAGGCCGAGCAATTCCTGGGCGATGAAGGTTTCCGACAGGCGTGGATAGCCCTTCATCGCGATCGCGACCGCCGGCCCCTCGGACTCAACGCGGCTCATCGACGCCCGATCAGCATGAAGCGGGTATAGTTCTTCGTCGGCAGCGCGCCGGCGAACCACAGCTCCGACAGCCCGGCCTGCGCCTTGAACGCATCGAGCGAGGGCACGCAGCTGCGATGGTCGGGCTCGCGGACATAGTCGTTCGATTGCAGCAATAGCGGCAGTCCGGCGGGCAGGCCGGCGACCCAGCCGGGCACATCATCGAGATGTTCGCAGCTGGTGTTGATCACCAGCCCCGGCCGTCCGCCCTCGGCCCGTTCGAAATCGAGGCCCATCATGTCGGCCGTCACCGCCCGGAAACGCCCGGACGCGACATGGCGGTGATTGAGAATCTCGGCGATCGGCGCGCAATCGGGGTCGATGTCGAGGCTGACCAGCTGCGCGATGGCGAGCCGCTCGTCCGCCAGCAGCATCGCCCCGAGCACGCCATGCCAGGCCCCGAGTACCCAGACCGGCCCATCCGGCTTCGGCAGGACCTCGGCAAGCATCTCGACCAGCCAGCGCTTCGAGGCGATCTGCTTGGGATTGAAGGCGATCGAGATGTCGGCCCGGACGCCCTTGCCGATCAGCCGGGCAAGGTCGGCGACGAGAGCGTCGCCGGTCAGCGCCGCGACGCCACGCAGGATGTCGTGCAGCGCCTCGCGGGAAATCTCGTCGGTCATCGAATCTCTTGGCAGTGGCGGCGCAATTTGGGTGGTGGCGTTCGAGCCGGCGGACCATAGGCAGGCGCACCGGCAATTGCCAACCGTGCATGCGGGCTGCGAATTCGCCCTAGCTGCGGTCCGGACCGGGATCGGCCAGATTGGGGGTAGCGTCCTTGGCCGCCGAAACCCAGCCGCCCGCTCCGTCCTTGGCCTGCGCGGCCTGTCCGGCATCCGCTTTGGCCTCGCCGGCCGGCGTGCTGCCGAAGCCGTAGACCTGCATCGGCTTGTCGCGTCCCTTGACCGCGATCTTGTGCGGGACGGTATCGCGATAGCTGCGGCCGGTCGCGCTCACCGTCTCGGCGGAGACGACGATGTCGGACAGGAGCCGCCGCGTCGCCGCCTCGAGCTGGCTTGCGATCATCACGGTCTCGCCGACGGTGATCTCGCGCCGTCCCATGCTCTCGTTCTCGACCGCGCCGACGATCGCCTGGCCGCCATGGATGCCGATGCCGATGCGCAAGGGCAGCGGCAGGGCGTTGGTGTATTCGCGGTTGAGCGCCTCGACGGCGCGCACCATGTCGCCGGCCGCCGCGATCGCCGCCGCGCCCGCCCGGGCCGGCGTCGTCTCCAGCCCGAACACGGCCATCAGCCCGTCGCCATAGATCGCCTCGATGCGGCCGCCATGCGCCGCGATCGCCTGGGACATCTCGTCATAGAAGCGGTTGAGCAGGGTCATCAGGTCATGCGGCAACTGCCGTTCGGAGAGGGCCGTGAAGGCGCGCAGGTCGGCGACCATCACCGTCAGCCCTTTCTTGCCGATCCGGTCATCTGGATCGATGGTCCCCGACGGCCCGGCGCCGCGCTGCTTGGCGGCAAGCAGGATCTGGACCTGAAGATCGCGCTTGGGCCTGATCTGGCAGGCGAGCCGGACATGGTCGCCGGCCGAAATCCGGCGCAGCAGCCGCGCCTCGGCCGGACCGGGCGGCGGCAGGTCGTCAGCGCCATCGAGCACCAGAACGCGGCAGGTGGCGCAGCGCGCCCGCCCGCCGCAAAGCGCCGCATGGGGAATGCCGAAGCGGCGGAATATCTCGAGCAGGGTCGGCCCGGGAATGACGCGGCGCACGCCATGGCCGACGAAGCGCACGGCGATAGCGCCGAGCGCTCGCGCCCTGAGCTCGCGAAACACAACGAAGCCGGCGAAGCCACCGATCAGACCGAAGAAGGCGCGCTTGGCCCAGGTCACATGCAGATTGAAGGCATCGACCTGGTTGGCCGTATAGAGCTCGGGCGGGAGCGCCATCATCTGGGCTTCGCGGCCCGCCACCGAGAAGCCTATGATGGCCAGCAACGGTATCAGGATCGCGACCAGCAGGAACGGATCACGCCAGCTCGCATAGGCGTCGCGCGCCCGGAAGGTGAAGTGCAAGCCGATCACGCCATGCGTCCAGACGAGCAGGAGCAGGAAGCTCTGCGATAAGGCGAGGCCCGGCCAAAGCCGGCGCAGCACCGCGTGATAGCTCTCGTCCTGGCCGAACAGGGACCCCTGAACCCTCGTGCCGACAATATGGTCGATCAGGAGGATCGGGATCGCGACACCGAGCACGATCTGGATCACTTCGCGCGCCGGCATGCGGAAGGTGCGCCGCTGCGCCACGCGCAGCAGGGCGAAAACCGGATGGACGAGGAGCGAGCCGTAGAGCGCGACCGTGCCGATCCAGCTGTGCCAGAACCAGTAGCGCCAATCCTGCGCCGCCTCCATCGCCGCAACGCCGAAGATGCCGAGCGCATGATTGAGGAAATGCGTGGTCGCGAAGACCATCAGGATGCAGCCGGAGGCGAAGCGCACATCGCGGCTCCAGGACGACATCTGGTCGAATCCGGAGGCGGCGGGCCTGCGCCCCGCAGGCGTGCTCGGAACCGCTGTCATCGGCGCACCCGGCGCTTCAATGTGTCTTCTCGCCATGCAGGACGGAGTCCGCCAGGCGATAGAGCCGGCCGGCAAGATCGCGCGACAGCGCGACCGAAAACTCCGGGATGTTGTCGAGCAACTCGAAGAACAATGCCCGCGGCAGGCGCAACGCCACCACGTCGGTCTTGGCGGTGGAGCGGGCCGCGTAGGTCTGGTTGCAGAGCAAAGGCACGTCGCCGATCAGGCTGCCGCTCGCGAGCCGGAAGGTCTTCGATCGTCCTTCCGGCGCCTCGTGCGACAGCTCGACCTCGCCCTCCAGCACGCAATAGACCTCTTCCGGCTTGTCGCCTTCTTCCGTGATGACCGTGCCGGCCGGGAAATGCAGCCGCTCGCCCATCAAGGCGAGCAGCTTCAGCCGCGGCCCCGGCAAGCCGCGGAACAGGGGGATCGACTTCAGGCAGCCGATATCGCTCTCGAGCGTCATGTCCTTGCCTCGATCGGAACAGCGCCATTGGGGGGCGGCAGCTCGTCCAGCATCTCGTCCGCTTCGTCGCTGGCTCCGCCCTTGCTGTTCACCCTGGCCACGGCTCCGTTGAAGATGATCTTCTCAGAGATATCGGCAGCCAGCCCCTGATCGGTCAAGAGCAGGAAGGTCGTTCTGTCCTGGCAATAATTGGCGATACGCCGGACCAGCCCGCCAGGATCGGCACAAGTGACGGCAAAGGCGTCGAGATCGAGCACCAGAATGTCCGGCCGCTTGATCAGCGCCTGGGCGAGCGGCACCATCAGGCGCAACCGCAGCGGCAGATAGCGGCCGCGCAATCCGACATCGGTATTGAGCCCCAAGCGATAGGCGGCCGAGTCGAGCCCGGCGCGCGACAGCGCCGCCCTGGCGATCTCCGCGACCTTGCGCCCGGCATCGGGGACGCCGAAGCCGATGCGCCCGAACAGCAGGTTGTCGCGCACGCTCGCCCCATGGATCACGTCGGCGGGATCGTAGAACTCGATCTCGTCGGCCTTCTCGCCGGGCAGATAGGTCTTGAAGCTGTGCCGGGCGCGCAGCACCCGTCGGCGCAGGGCGATGTCGAGCAGGTTGAGCCGATGCTTGGGCTCGATATAGCCGAGCGCGAGCGCGACCAGCTCACGCTGCACGGTCGGATCGAGCGGACTGCGCCGGTCGTGCCGCCGCAGCGCCTCGGCGAGCTCGCCGAGCTTCTCAAGGTCGATCTCGCCGCCGAAGGCATAGCGCTCGAACAGTGTGTGCCCCTGCGGCAGACCGGCGAAGATCTCGACCAGCGTCGAGGCGATGCGCCCGCCGATCTCGGCGAGCGGCTCCTCCAGCGCCTCGGCCTGAAGCACCGAGCGGGCATAGGGGTCCTCGAGCAGGAAATCGGCCGGCTGGCGGCCATTGCGCATCGCACCGAAGACGAGGTTCTCGGCGATCGTCGCATTGGCGTTGTAGCGATCGAGGTCGAAGGTCTCGATCAGCCCGCCGAGCTTGGTCTTGGTCAGCTCGGCCGCCACCACCTTTCGTGCTTCGATGATGCGCTCGGCCGCCCCTTCCGCCAGCGGCGCGATCACCTTGGCGTCGAGACCGAGCTCGTAGATCTCGTCGGCGCAGCCGAGCGTGTCGAGCACGGCGAGCACGCGCTCCTCGAGCGCCTCCTCGCCGTCGAGTCCCACGCCCTCATAGTCGTTCCAGTCGGCGGCGAAGGGCAGCGGCGTGTTGCCCGCTCGCAGCGCCTCGATGAAGCGGCGATGCTCCTGCTGGTCCACGGCACGGTCCGGCTTCACCACCGGGCGCCGGCGCTTCAGCGGCAGCAGGATGTTTTCGCGCAAGCTGCCGTTGATGATCTCGATCTCGGGCCCGGCATAGCCGATGATATGGCTGGCGCGCTCGACGCTGATCGCCGAGAGCGGCTCGCCGTCGATCAGGACGCGCCCGCCATAGCTCATCGTCTGCCGGCCGAGGATGCGGCCGAGCGTGTCGCGCCCGCCGCCGGCAGGCCCGATCAGCGCGACCTGGCCCGGTCGCTGGAAGGTCGTTGCCAGCGGCATCAGCAAAGGCTGGCCGCGGTTGTCGACCATCTCGACCTTGTCGAGCCGGATCTCGCCGCGCGGCGGCAACGGCGCGATCTCGCCCTTCTCCTCCAGCGTCACCACCTCGCTCGGGCTGAACTGCTGGATCACCTGCTCGTATTTGATGGTGACGTCATTGCGCTGCTGCTCCCAGTCGATCAGCTCCTTGATCGGCGGCGGCAGGTCGCGATAGGCGGCGATCACCGCGACGAGCTGGCCGATGTCGAGCCGGCCCTGCAAAGCGAAGAAGCCGCCGATCGCGTAGAAGAAGAAGGGCGTGATCTGCGCCATCAGGTTGTTCAGGAACTTGACGGCGAATTTTCGCTTGTAGAGCGCATAGCGGATGTCGAACAGCGCACCGAGCCGCCCGGCGATGTCGGACTGGATATAGGAGGTCGCGCCATTGCCCTGGATGGTCGGCCCGGCATCGACGATCTCGCCGATCCGCCCGGCGAGCTGGCGCGAGGCGATCTGGCGCTCGCGGCCGAGCCTGAGCTGCTCCTTGCGCAGGATCGGGATGATCACCGCCTGCATCAGCACGATGACCAGCGCGATCGAGCCGAGCCAGACGCTCTGCATCATGATGAAGATTAGCGCGGTCAGCGCCTGGCTGAGCAGGAAGGCCGGCTGGATGAAGGCGTCGCCGACGAAGCTGCCGATCGGCTCGACCTCGTCCTTGATCATGCTCGCGACCTCGGCCGGCTTGACCGAGCGGATATCCTCGGGCCGGAAGCGCATCAGCTGGCTGAACAGATCGTAGCGCATGCGCCGGAGCATGCGTTCGCCGAGCACGCCCTTCTGTACGTTGACGAGATATTTGAAGCCGCCGTTGATCAGGACGAGCACGAGGAAATAGAAACTCAGCGTCAGCAGGAGCCCGAGCTGGCCGACCTTGAAGCCCTCGAAGACCTGAATGCTGCCGCCACCGAGGACCTCCGGCCAGTGCAGCGTCCAGTCGAACACCGTCGCGCTCGTCCTGCCGTTCCTGAAGGCGCCGCCCTGGATGGCGTCGTTGACGATGCGCCTGGGCACGTCGAAGGACAGCCAGTTGAACGGGATCGAGACCAGGATCACGAGCAGAACGATGATCTGCTCCCGGCGGCTCTTCTGCCAGACGTAACGGAAGAGGCTTCTCTCCAAGGGGCTTTCCCATCCCGCATCCGGACGGGCGAACACCCTGCCGGCTTGCCCCCCATATGGTAGCAGTTCACCACGCGGCGCAACATGCCGCTGGACTCGACGCACGCGGCAGTTTCAAGTTCCCTCGGGACAGGCGCTGCGGCCGAGCCATTGCGCTGTTGCAAGATCGTCATCGAGACGGGACAAGGACGGCGGGAACGGGAGCACGGAACACTGCGTTGCTGCGGCAGGGGGAACCCGGCTGCGGGTCGACCGGGATGACGGCGCAGCGCGTGCAACCGGCAACACGAACATCAGGGGACGACGGCGGCAGCCGCAGATGAACATTCTCGAGATCAACGACCTCCGGATCGGCTTCACCATCCATGGCTTCGCTCGCGATGTCGTGAAGGGCGTCGACTTCCGGATCCCGGCCGGCAAGACGGTGGCGCTCGTCGGCGAGTCCGGCTCGGGCAAGTCGGTGATCTCGCAGGCGATCATGGGCCTGCTGCCGCGCGCCGGCGCCATCACCGGCGGCAGCATCCTGTTCCGCGACCCGCAAACGCCCGACGCCGTCATCGACATCGCGACCTTGCCGGCCGAAGGCAAGGAGATCCGCGACCTGCGCGGCGGCAGGATTGGCATGATCTTCCAGGAGCCGATGTCCTCGCTCTCGCCGGTCCACACCATCGGCAACCAGATTGAGGAGGCGCTGCAGCTGCATCGGCCGATGCCGAAGCCGCAGGCGCGCGAGCTGATAGAGGCGATGCTGAAACGGGTCGGCTTCAAGGACCCGGCCCGCGCCTATGATTTCTATTCCTTCGAGCTTTCCGGCGGCCTGCGCCAGCGCGCCATGCTCGCCATGGCGCTGATCTGCCAGCCGGCCCTTCTGATCGCCGACGAGCCGACTACGGCGCTCGACGTCACCATCCAGGCCCAGGTGCTCGACCTGATGCGCGATCTCCAGGCCGAGATGGGCATGGCGATCCTCCTGATAACCCATGATCTCGGCGTCGTCGCCAACATGGCCGACGAGGTCGTGGTGATCTACCATGGCGAGATCATGGAGAGCGGCACGGCCGAGGACATCTTCCGCCGCCCGCAGCATCCCTATCTCAAGGCCCTGCTCAAGGCCTCCCCGCATTTCGACATGCAGGAGGGCGAGCGCCTGGTCGCCCTGCGCGAGGCGCGCCCGCGCGTGCCGGCCGCACCGAAGGCTCCGGCGCCGCCACAAAACCGCGACCAGCAGGCGCCGCTGCTGGCGGTGCGCAATGTCCACAAGAGCTACACCACCCATTCGAGCCGCTTCTTCGGCAAGGGCACGAGCTCGACCGTCCATGCCGTCAACGATGTCAGCTTCGATATCGAGCGCGGCGAATGCCTCGGCCTGGTCGGCGAGAGCGGCTGCGGCAAGACCACGCTCAGCAAGGTGATCATGCGGGCGGTGACGCCGGATTCCGGCGAGATCCGCTTCGACGACGGCAAGGACTGCGTCGACATCCTCTCGCTGCAGGGCGAGGATTTGCGCCGCTTCCGTCCCAGGCTGCAGATGATCTTCCAGGATCCGGTCTCGTCGCTGTCGCCACGCATGACCGTGATGAACATCCTGCGCGAGCCGCTCGTGATCCATGAGCGCGGCGACGGTGCCGGGCAGATGGCGCGGGTCAAGGCGCTGATGGACGATGTCGGGCTCGACCAGCGCTTCCTCTCGCGCTACCCGCACTCCTTCTCCGGCGGCCAGCGCCAGCGCATCGGCATCGCACGCGCGCTCGCGCTCGACCCGGAGTTGATCATCTGCGACGAGCCCGTCTCGGCGCTCGACGTCTCCGTCCAGGCGCAGATCCTCAACCTGCTCAAGGACCTGCAGGCCGAGCGCGGCCTGACCTTCCTGTTCATCTCGCACAATCTCGCAGTGGTGAACTACATGGCCGACCGCATCGCGGTGATGGCGAACGGGCGCATCGTCGAGCTCGCGCCGCGCCACACCCTCTTCAACGCCCCGGTCCACCCCTACACCAAGGCGCTGCTGAAATCGGTGCCCTTCGCCGATCTCGACCGCAAGCTCGACTTCAAGCTGGCCGCCCCCGGCGGCGCTTCCGACACCCGCCACTGGCCGGCCTCCTTCAAGCCCGACGCCGACGGCGAGGCCCTCGCCCATCTCGATCTCGGGGCCGGCCATCTCGTCCTCGCCAAGCCCGGCGCCGACGTCAGGGAGCTCGCCTGATGCGGATCGCGCGCCGGAGCTTTCTCCTCGGGACGGGTGCCGCCCTGATCGCGCCGCGGCTCGGCCTCGCCGGCGTCGAGACGCTGATCGACAGCCCGGCGCTCGCCGAGAAGGTCGCCGCCGGCAAATTGCCTGCGCTCGCCGAGCGCCTGCCGAAATCGCCGCGTTTGATCAACGTGGCAGCGATGAGCCGCGCGCCCGGCCGGCATGGCGGCACGATCCGCATGCTGATGGGCGACCAGCGCGACATCCGGATGATGACGATCTACGGCTACACCCGCCTCGTCGTCTACGACGACAAACTCGAGCTGGCGCCCGACGTGCTGGAGAGCTTCGAGGTCGAGCATGGCCGCATCTTCACCTTGCGTCTGCGCGCCGGCCATCGCTGGTCGGACGGACATCCCTTCACCGCCGAGGATTTTCGCTACTGGTGGGAGGATGTCGCCAACAACAAGCGGCTCTCGCCCGGCGGCCCGCCTCAGGCGATGCTGATCTCCGGCCAGACCTGCCGCTTCGAGATCCTCGACGACCTGACCCTGCGCTACAGCTGGGCCGAGCCCAACCCCGTCTTCCTGCCGGCGCTCGCCGGCGCTCAGCCGCTCTACATCGCCATGCCGGCGCATTACCTGAAGCAATTCCACCAGCGCTATGCCGGCAAGGACGAGCTGGAGCAGAAGATCAAGAGCACCCGCGTCAAGGACTGGGGCTCGCTGCATGAGCGCTTCTCGCGCCAATACCGCCCGGAGAATCCCGACCTGCCGACGCTCGATCCCTGGCGCAACACCACGGCGATCCCGGCCGAGCAGTTCAGCTTCGTCCGCAACCCCTATTTCCACCGGATCGACGAGAACGGCCGGCAATTGCCCTATGTCGACGAGGTCACCATGACCATCGGCAGCGCGGCCCTGATCCCGGCCAAGACCGCCGCCGGCGAGGCCGACCTGCAGGCCCGCTATCTGCGCTTCGACAACTACACCTTCCTCAAGGACGCCTCGAAGCGGATGAACTTCGAGGTCAGACTATGGAAACGCGGCGAAGGCGCCTGGTTCGCGCTGATGCCCAACCTCAACGCGATCGACCCGGTCTGGCGCGATCTCAACCGCGATGTGCGCTATCGCCGCGCACTTTCGCTGGCGATCAACCGGCGCGACATCAACCGCGTCATCTTCTTCGGCCTCGCCAAGGAGAGCGGCAACACTGCGCTGCCGGAAAGCCCGCTCTATGACGAGACCCTGGCGCAGCTCTACATGACGCCGGACCTCGCCGAGGCCAACCGCCTGCTCGACGAGATCGGCCTTGCCAAGCGCGACAGCGAGGGCATCCGCCATTTCCCGGACGGGCGACGCCTGGAATTCACCGTCGAGACCGCCGGCGCCTCGACCGAGGAGACCGACATCCTCGACCTGATCAAGCAGGATTTCGTCGCGATCGGCATCAAGATCCACCCGCGCTCCAGCCAGCTCGACGTCTTCCGCCGCCGCATCCTCGCGGGGCAGACGATCATGTCCGGCTGGACCGGCATGGACAACGCGCTCGTCGCCGCCGAGATGGAGCCGGACGCGCTCGCCCCGACCTCGCCGGCCCAGTTCAACTGGCCGCGCTGGGGCCAGTATCTCGAGAGCGGCGGCCGCGAGGGCGAGGCGCCAGACATTCCCGAGGCGAAGGAGCTGGTCGCGCTCTACAAGGCGTGGCGGCATTCGACGACGCATCAGCAGCGCCGGGAAATCTGGCAGACGATGCTGAGGATCAACGCCGAGCAATTGTTCACGATCGGGGTGGTGAACGCCACATTGCAGCCGATCGTGGTCGCCAGGAGCCTGCGCAACGTGCCGGAAAACGGCCTCTACAGCTTCGAGCCGGGCGCCTTCTTCGGCCGCTACATGCCCGACACCTTCTGGTTCGAGGGGAAGTAGCCGTGCTGCTGAAATACATCTTCAAGCGCATCCTGGTGATGATCCCGACGCTGTTCGTCACCAGCGTCCTGATCTTCACCGTGATCAACCTGCCCGAGGGCGACTATTTCGAGACGATGGTCGCCGAGATGCAGGCCCAGGGCGAGAAGGCGGACATGAGCCGCGTCGAGTTCCTGAAGAAGGAGTACGGCTTCGACAAGCCGCCGATCGAGCGCTATTTCTGGTGGGTCACCGGCCTCCTGCGCGGCGATATGGGCTATTCCTTCGAATACCAGCTGCCGGTGCGCGACATCGTCGGCGACCGCTTGCTGCTGACCATGGTGGTGTCGTTCTTCACCATCATCTTCACCTGGATCGTCGCCTTCCCGATCGGCATCTATTCGGCGACGCACCAGTACAGCTGGGGCGATTACGGCCTCACCTTCATCGGCCTGCTCGGCCTTGCCGTGCCGCATTTCCTGCTGGCGCTGATCTTCCTCTACTTCGCCAATATCTGGTTCGGCACCTCGATCGGCGGCCTCGTCGACCCGCAATACCTCAACCAGCCGATGAGCTGGGCCAAGTTCAAATCGGTGCTGGAGCACCTCTGGATACCGGTGATCATCATCGGCGCCGGCGGCACCGCCGGCATGATCCGTAAGCTGCGCGCCAACCTGCTCGACGAACTGCAGAAGCAGTACTACGTCACCGCCCGCGCCAAGGGCCTGCCGCCGGGCAAGGCCCTGCGCAAATACCCGCTGCGCATGGCGCTCAACTTCTTCATCTCGGATATCGGCGACATCCTGCCATCGATCGTCTCCGGCGCCGAGATCGTCGCGATCGTGCTCTCGCTGCAGACCACCGGCCCGCTGCTGATCCGGGCGCTGCAGAGCCAGGACATGTATCTTGCCGGCTCCTTCCTGATGTTCCTGTCCTTCCTGACCGTGATCGGCGTGCTGATCTCCGACATCGCGCTCGCCATCCTCGATCCGCGCATCCGCCTGCAGGGGACGGCGACCAAGTGACGACGCCTCCCGCCTCCACCTCCGAGCCGCTGCCGCATCGCTGGTCGACCGCGCCGTTCGAGCCCTATGCGATCGAGAAGATGTCGCCCGAGCAGGAGCGCGTCTATCTGGCCCCGCAGTGGAAGCTGATGTGGTGGAAATTCCGCAAGCACAGGCTCGCGGTGATCTCCGGCATCGTCATCCTACTGATGTACCTGTCGGTCGCGATCTGCGAGTTCCTGGCGCCCTATCACTACACGACGCGCAACACCGACTTCATCCGCGCCCCGCGCCAGGAGCTGCATCTCTTCCACGAGGGCAGCTTCGTCGGCCCGTTCGTCTACCCGTATGTCCAGCGCCTCAACATGGAGAACCTGAAGCGCGAATACGACGTCGACGAGAGCAGGCCGCAGAAGCTCCGCTTCTTCTGCCGCGCCGATTCCTATGAATTCTGGGGCCTGATCCCGGGGAATCTCCATCTGGTCTGCCCGCCGGAAGGCGGCACGCTCTACCTGCTCGGCACCGACCGGCTCGGGCGCGACATGTTCTCGCGCATCCTCTATGGCGGGCGCATCTCGCTGACCATCGGCCTGCTCGGGGTCAGCGTCTCCTTCGTGCTCGGCATCATCATCGGCGGCATCGCCGGCTACTATGGCGGCAAGGTCGACCTGATCGTCCAGCGCATCATCGAGATCGTGCAATCGCTGCCGCATATCCCGCTCTGGCTGGCGCTCGGCGCGATCATGCCGCCCTCCTGGAGCCCGCTGCTGGTCTATTTCGGCATCACCGTGATCCTCGGGCTGATGGACTGGACCGGGCTCGCCCGCGCCGTCCGCTCCAAGCTCCTGGCGCTGCGCGAGGAGGATTATGTCGTCGCGGCCCAATTGATGGGGGCCAAGCCCGCCCGCATCATCGGCCTGCATCTCGTGCCCGGCTTCATGAGTCATCTCATCGCCGCCGCGACGATCACCATCCCCAAGACCATCCTGGGCGAGACCGCGCTCTCCTTCCTCGGCCTCGGCCTGCGGCCTCCCATCACCAGCTGGGGCGTGATGCTGAACGAGGCGCAGAACATCAACGTCGTCGCGCTCTATCCCTGGCTGCTCTACCCTTGCATCCCGGTGATCGTCATCATCCTCGCCTTCAACTTCCTCGGCGACGGATTGCGCGACGCAGCCGATCCTTATCGCTGACGCCTGCGCGCGGCGCTACAGAACCAATCGTGAAGATCGCTTTCCACACGCCGCTCAACCGCTATGGCGACGGCGCTCCCTCCGGCGACCGGCTGATGGCGCGTCAGCTGGTGACGCTGCTGGAGGAGTTCGGCCATGCCGTGGAGATCCTCCCGGCCGAGCGCAGCTTCATGCGCGAACCCGACCCGGCACTGCTCGCCGCGCGCAAGCAGGCTGCGCAGGACGTGGTCGCCGCGCTGAGCGAGCGCTGGCAGGCGCCGGCAGCCCGGCCCGACCTGATCTTCACCTATCACTGCCATTACCGGGCTCCCGACCTGATCGGCCCGGCCCTGGCCAAGCGCTTCGACCTGCCCTTCGTCGTCGCCGAGGCCAGCGATGCCCAGAAGCGCTTCGACGGCCCCTGGGCGGAAGCCGCCGCCCTCGCCCGCACTGCGATCCTGCGCGCTGATCTGCATCTGTGCATGACCGAGCGCGACCGCGAGGGCCTCGCCCGCCTCATCCCGGAGCCGGAACGCATGATCGACCTGCCGCCCTTCCTGCTCGGTGTCGAGGAGGTTCCGCAGCATTCCGCCGCTCCCCGCGGCGGGAACGAGCCAGTCCGCCTGATCGCGGTCGCAATGATGCGCCCGGGCAACAAGGCCGCCTGCTACGTTTTCCTCGCCCGCACCCTTGCCCGAATCGCTGATCTGCCCTGGACGCTGACCCTCATCGGCGACGGACCCGAGCGTGCCGCCATCGAGGCCGCCTTCGCAAGCCTCCCGCCCGGCCGCGTCCGCTTCCTCGGGCGCCGCGAGCGCACCGACATCCTTTCCCAGCTCGCGGCGCACGACCTCTTCGTCTGGCCCGGCCTGAACGAAGCCTATGGCGTGGTCTATCTCGAGGCACAGGCTGCAGGCCTACCCGTCGCGGCGCTCGACAGCGGCGGTGTCCCGGCGGTGGTGGCGCGTGACCGCACGGCCCTGCTCGCGCCCCATGGCGACGAAGCCGCCTTGTCGGCCAAGATCGGTCAATTGATCGGCGATTCCGCGCTACGCGCCCGCATGGGTGAGGCAGCGCGAGACTTCGCACGCCAGGAGCGCAACGGCGAAAGTGCCCGCGCGGTCCTCGCCACGGCGCTGAGCGCCGCCGTCGCCCGGCATGGCCGCAAGGCGCAGGAGGTCGCACCATGACCGAGGAAACCGCCTGGGCCGCCTTGCTCGCCGAACTCGACAGCTGGGCCGAGGCCGGCAAGCGCCTCGAACTTTGGCTGCGCGACGACGACGCAACCGTGCCCAGCGAGCAGCTCGACCGGCTCGCCGCCCTCGCCGAGCGCTTCGCGATCCCGGTGCTGCTGGCCTCGATCCCGATGCTCGCGCGGGAGGCGCTGGCGAAACGTCTCGAAACCGCGCCGCAGCTGCGCCCCTGCCAGCACGGCGCGCAGCATCGCAATCACGCCCCAGCAGGCGGGAAGAAGAGCGAGTTCGGCCTGCACCGGCCGCTGCCGGACATCCTTGCTGAGATCGCCGCCGGCCGGCAGCGCTTGCAGCAGCTGTTTGGCCGGTCCTTCCTCCCGGTCTTCGTCCCGCCATGGAACCGCGTCGACCCTGCGGTCGCCGCGGAGCTGCCCGCGCTCGGCTTCGTCGGCCTATCCTGCTTCCGCAATTTCGCGCTTGGGCCGGCCGGCGGCCCCAGCCTCGTCAACACCGATCTCGACCTGATCGACTGGAACAATGGCCGCGTCGGCCGCCAGCCCGACGACCTTCTGACGGAGATGGCGCGATTGCTCGCAGCCCGCCGCACGGATCCGGCTCCGACCCGGCGTTTCGGTCTGCTGCTGCACCATCACGACCACGAGACCACCACGTGGAGCTTCCTCACGAATCTGCTGTCGCGGCTCTCTGGTCACGCAGCCGTCGCATTGTGCGGTCCCGATGCACTCTTCGGCGCGGCAACCTACTTGGATTGACGCGCTGCCGGCGCTATGGTTTCGGCCAGTTCGGGTGCGTTCTGTGCGTCCCCCGGAGGCCATCTGACCTTCAAGCAGAGGACGCGACGCGCGCATGGGCCTCAGTCTCATCGATGATAGCGGGGTGCGCCGCCCGCCATGCAGCCCGCATGCGCCGCGCGTCCTGATCTACAGCCACGACACCTTCGGTCTCGGCCATATCCGCCGCTGCCGGGCGATCGCGAATTCGCTCGTCGCGAGCTATCCTCATATATCAGTGATCATCGTCTCGGGCTCGTCGATGATCTCCAGCTTCCAGTTCGGCGACGGCGTCGATTATGTCCGCATTCCCGGCATCGAGAAGCAGAGCGACGGCCGCTACCTGCCGCATCATCTCAATCTCGAACTCGCCGATACGATCCGCCTGCGCACCGACCTGATCAAGCAGACGGTGCTGTCCTTCGACCCGGACATCGTCATCGTCGACAAGGAGCCGATCGGCCTGCGCGGCGAGCTCATCCCCGCGCTCGAGATTCTGCGCCGCCGCGGCGCCCGCATCGTGCTCGGCGTGCGCGACGTGCTCGACGAGCCGGCAAAGCTGCATGAGGAATGGCGCCAGAGCGGCGCGCTCGACGCGCTCGCCACGATCTACGACGACATCTGGGTCTACGGGCTGGAGAGCATCTACCGGCCGCTCGACGGCCTGCCCAACCAGCCGCTCTTCACCGGCAAGATCCGCTATACCGGCTATCTCAAGCGCGCCGTGCCTTCGCCGATGCCGCCGAACCGGCATCCGCGCATCACCAAGGGCCCCTTCATCCTGGTGACGCCCGGCGGCGGCGGCGACGGCGCCGGCGTGATCGACTGGGTGATCTCGGCCTATGAGGCCGATCCGACCATCGAATTGCCGGCGCTGATCGTCTTCGGCCCGTTCCTGTCGCGCGAGAAGCGCAAGGAGTTCACCGACCGCATCGCCAGGCTGCCAAAGCTCGAAAGCATCGGCTTCGAGCCGCGCCTCGAGCTCCTGATGAACCGCGCCCACTGCGTCGTCGCCATGGGTGGCTACAATACCTTCTGTGAGATCCTCTCCTTCGATAAGCCGGCGCTGATCGTGCCGCGCGTCCGGCCGCGCCTGGAGCAGGCGATCCGGGCCGAGCGCGCCGACAGCCTGGGCCTGATCGACGTGCTGTTCGACCCGACCCAGACCGGTGCGAACACGCGCGATCCGCTGCAGATGGCCAAGGCGCTGCACGCTTTGCCCAAGCGCCAGCCGCCCTCGCAGGCCTTCCTGCCGGACCTGCTCGACGGCCTCCCGGCGATCAACCGGGCGCTTGCCGACGATCTCTCGCTGCCGGTCCGCGGCCGGGCGCTGGCGCAGAACGTCGCCGCCGGCTGATCGCATGAGGAGATTTTAGCGAACCATTGCGCGCATGGCGCGATAGACAGGACCGGCGAAGCTCGTAATATATCACGAGCCCGTTGGGAGACGCCGCCATGACGCAGGTCCTGTTCCGCAATTTTGCGATGCTGGAGCCCGATCACGGTGAGCTGCGCAAGGGCTACGAGCTGCTCGTCGAAGGCGAGCTGATCCGCGAGGTCTCCGACAAGCCGATCAAGGCCGACAAGGCCGCCGTGATCGATTGCGGAGGGCGAACGCTGATGCCCGGTCTGATCGACAGCCATGTCCATGTCATGCTGTCGGAAGTCTCGATTCCGCTGCTGGAAAAAGTGCCGCTGACGCTGGCGACCGCCCGTGCCGCCCGGCTGATGAAGGGCATGATCGACCGCGGCTTCACCTCGGTGCGCGATACCGGCGGTGCCGACTGGGGCATCAAGGAAGCCGTCGAAAAGGGCGACGTCCCTGGCCCGCGCCTGTTCATCGCCGGAGCCGCGATCGGCCCGACCGGTGGCCATAGCGACCCGCGCCGGCGTACCGATTTCGGCGCCCGCTGCCATTGCTGCAACGCCATGGCCTATACGATGAACATCTCGGACGGCGTCTCCTCCGTCATCAAGTCGACGCGCGAGCAGATGCGGCTCGGCGCCGACCACATCAAGATCATGATGTCGGGCGGCGTCGCCTCGCCCTACGACCCGCTCGACTCCATGCAGTTCACCGTCGAGGAGGTCACCGCCGCCGTCACCGAGGCCAAGGCCTTCGGCCGCTATGTCTGCGCCCATGCCTATACGCCGGAAGCGATCACCCGCGCCGCGCAATGCGGCGTGCGCGCCATCGAGCACGGCAACCTGATCGACGAGGCCTCGGCCAAACTGATGGCTGAGAACAACATGTTCCTGACCGCCAACCTCGTCGCCTACTATGCGATGCGCGAGCGCGCCGCCGAGTTCGGCATGAATGCCGAGATGCTCGCCAAGAACGACCTCGTCATCGACGGTGGCCTGAAATCCCTCGAGATCTGCAAGCGCGCCGGCGTCCCGGTCGCCTATGGCTCGGACCTGCTCGGCCAGCTCCAGGTCGACCAGTCGCGCGAATTCCTGCTGCGCCGCGAGGTGCTCTCGCCCCTTGAGATCATCCGCTCGGCGACCACGATCGGCGCGCAATTGCTGCGCATGGAAGGCAAGCTCGGCACGCTGCATGCAGGGGCCTACGCGGATATCATCCTCGTCGACGGCGATCCGCTGAAGAACCTGGAGCTGTTCCAGGACCAGGGCGCGAAGCTGCCGGTGATCATGAAGGGTGGCGCGTTCCACAAGAATACGCTGCATTGAGAACGGACGCATTGAGAGCAGGGACATGGCGATGACGAGGGCCGCAATTTGAGCGCCGCACGCTTGAGCCTGGGACGTATCGTGCTGAACGGCGCCGCAACGCTCTCGCTCGGCTTCATTCTGCTGCCGCTGTTCTTCGTCTTCTGGCTCGCCTTCTTCCGCCAGGAAATCCCGTCCTTCCCGCCGGAAGGCTATTCGCTCAAATGGTTCCAGGCGGCCGCGAACAACAAGCCCTTCGTCGACGGCTTCATCCTCAGCCTGCAGGTCGGCGTATCGGCGACCTTGATCGGCCTCGTGCTCGGCGTCCCCGCCAGCCTCGCTTTGATGCGCCACCGCATCGCGCTCGGCCCCGCGATCAACACATTGCTGCTGCTGCCGCTGGTGATGCCCGGCATCGTGCTCGGCACCTCGCTCTATGTCTTCCAGATCGAGACCGAGATCGCCACCGGCCTGCCGGTGATGGGTTCGCTAGGCGGCCTCGTCGCCGCCCATAGCCTCGTCGTCATCCCCTGGGTGGTGAAGCTCGTCACTGCCAGCCTCGCCGGCTTCGACCGCACCATCGAGGAGGCCGCGCAGAATCTCGGTGCCGGCCCCTGGACCACCTTCCGGCGCGTCACCCTGCCGAGCATCAGGCCCGGCCTCGTCGCCGGCTCGCTGTTCGGCTTCGTCACCTCGTTCGGCAATCTCGAGATGAGCCTGTTCCTGGTCGGCCCCGGCCGCACCACGCTGCCGATCGCGATCCTGCAATACCTCGAATGGAAGATCGACCCGACGGTGGCAGCCGCCTCGGTCATCCAGATCGTCCTGATCGGAGCGGCGATGATCGTCACCGACCGTTACGTCAAGCTGAGCCGGGTGGTCTGATGGCCAGATTGTCGATCGAGCATCTGCGCAAGGTCTATGGCGAGTTCACCGCCGTCGACGATTGCAGCATCGACATCGCCGAGGGCGAGTTCCTCGTCCTGCTCGGCCCCTCCGGCTGCGGCAAGACCACGACCCTGCGGATGGTCGCCGGCTTCATCCAGCCGACGGCCGGCAAGATCACCATCGGCGAGCGCGACGTCACCAACCTGCCGCCGTGGAAGCGCAATTGCGGCCTGGTCTTCCAGTCCTATGCGCTCTTCCCGCACATGACCGTCGCCGAGAACGTCGCCTTCGGCCTGGAGATGCGCAAGGTCGCGCCGGCCGACCGTGGCCCGCGTGTCACCGAGGCGTTGCGGCTCGTTCGCCTGACCGGCCTCGACGAGCGCTATCCGCGCCAGCTCTCCGGCGGCCAGCAGCAGCGCGTCGCGCTCGCCCGCGCGCTCGCGGTGGAGCCCGATGTCCTGCTGCTCGACGAACCCCTCTCCAATCTCGACGCCAAGCTCCGGCAGGAGGTCCGCGTCGAGATCCGCGACCTGCAGCGCAAGCTCGGCCTGACCACGATCATGGTCACGCACGACCAGGAAGAGGCGCTCACCATGGCCGACCGGCTGGTGGTGATGGAAAAGGGCCAGGTCCGCCAGATCGGTACGCAGCGCGAGCTCTACGAGAGGCCGGCCGACCGCTTCGTCGCCGGCTTCATCGGCCGCAGCGCCTTCCTTGACGGCGCCATGGCTGACGCCGGACATTTCCGCAGCAGCGGCGGCCTCGACATACGCTGCAAGGGCGGCGCCATGGGGCCGGCGACGCTGGCGCTGCGGCCCGAACGCCTCGCCATCGGCGCCGAGGCGGACAGTTGCACCAACCGTTTCCCGGCCCGGGTCGAGCACGTCTCCTATCTCGGCGCGCTGCTCGACATCGACGTCCGGCTGACCGAGCAGGACCGCATCCTGCTGCAATTGCCTAACCGCCAGGGCGCGGCCGAGCCGAAGCCGGGCGACATGATCACGATAGGCTGGGCCGAAGACGCCGGGCTCGTCTATCCGCGCGAGCCTTAGGCCCGCTCGACAGGCGTCCAACGGGGAACGAACATGAAGACAATCGACAGACGCGATGTCCTGAAGGGCCTGGCCGTCGGCGCTGGCGCTGCGGTCGCCATGCCTGTGCTTGGCGGGCGCGCGCAGGCGCAATCGGCCGGCAAGGTCGTGGTCGGCACCTGGGGCGGCGACTATGCCCGCCTGCTGACCAAGAACATCGAGGACCCGCTGCTCAAGCCCAAGGGCATCGAGGTGCTGCAGGACCAGGCCGGCGACGCCCCGCGGCGCGCCAAGATGGTCGCCGAGCGCCGCCTGCCGCGCGGCACGGTCGACATCCAGGGCTTCTCGGCCGCTAACATGTTCGAGATGAACGAGGCTGGCGCGACGGAGACCCTTGACTACGCGAAGATCCCGAACGCCAAGAACCTCCTGCCGACGATGAAGTATCCGTACGGCATCGGGCACATCTATTCCGGCAACGTCGTCATCTATAACCCGAAGCTGATCAGCCCGGCCCCGACCGGCTTCAAGGACTGGCTCGATCCGAAATGGGGCAACAAGATCGGCTTCATCGACATCCAGTACCAGGCGATCATGATCGCGGCCTCGATGGCCGCCACCGGTGGCGCCAGCATGAACGACATGGACAAGGCCAAGGAAGTCCTGCTCGCGGTCAAGAAGGCCGGCGCACGCGTCTACCCGACCAACGAGGCCTTCGCCCAGGCAATGAAGAACGAGGAAGTCGGCATCAGCGCGATCTGGAAGGCGCGCGTGGTGCAATGGCAGAACGCCGGTATCCCCTGCGAGGCCGTGTCGCCGGTCGAGGGCATCCCGGCCTATGTCTCGGGCTTCGTCATCGCCAAGAACGCGCCGAACAAGGACAATGCCTACGCCTATATGAACGCCATGCTGGCCAAGGAACCGCAGGAGGCCTTCGCCGTCGACATGGGCTATAACGGCACGGTCTCCGGCCTCTCCGTCGCGCCCGACCTGCAGAAGCGCATCGGCTTCACCCCCGAGGAGGAGAAGCGCATCAAGGATCTCGACTACGCCTTCCTGGCCAAGAACGACGCGGGCATGAAAGAGTGGTGGGACAAGGTGTTCAAGGGGTGAGCGCAGCGCCCGAACCAGTCGCCGGTGCCCGCACCAGCCTTGCCGGGATGCTCGTCGTCCCGGCAACGCTCTTCGTCGCGATCGGGCTGATCGGCCCGATCGCGATCCTGTTCCGCTATTCGCTCAACCAGTTCATTCCCGGCCAGTTCATGGTCGACGGGCTGACGATCGAGAACTACGTCAAGTTCTTCACCGACGCCTTCTATCTCAACGTGCTCTGGCGCACGGTTCGCGTCGCAGTGATCTGCACGATCGTCTGCCTGATCATGGGCTTCCCGCTCGCCTACGTGCTGGCGCGCACGCAGAGCCGCTTCAAGAACCTGCTGATCATGCTGGTGGTGCTGCCGCTCTTCGTCGGCAACGCCGTGCGCGCGGCCGGCTGGATGACCGCCTTCGGCAGCAAGGGCGCGCTCAACGCCTCGCTGATGGGACTAGGGGTCATCGACCAGCCGCTCGAGATCATGTTCACCGAGACCGCCGTGATCATCGGCATCATCGCGGTCAACCTGCCCTTCATGGTGCTGACGCTGCAGAGCGTGATCGAGGGCATAAACCGCAATGTCGAGGAAGCCGCCTTCAGCCTGGGCGCGGGGCCGGCGGCGATGTTTCGCCGCGTGCTCTGGCCGCTCGCCATGCCCGGCATCCTCGCCGGCACGATCCTCACCTTCATCCTGGCGATGAACGCCTATGCCACGCCCGTCCTGCTCGGCGGCCCGAAATTCCAGACCATGGGCCCGCTCGTCTATGGCCAGTTCGCCCAGCAGAACAACTGGCCCTTCGGCGGGGCCATCTCCTTCATCCTGATGACGGCGACGCTGCTGCTCACCATCGCCGCCAACCTGATCGTACAGCGGCGCTATCGCTGACCCCTGAACGTTCTCCACGGCTGTGGCGCTTCGCCGCCGCGGCCGCGCTGGTCAAGCGTTCCTGCGAGGATTAAAGCACGGCGATGAACGTCTCCTCCGCCCTCGTCCCGATCGCCGTCGGCGCCGTTGCCGTGGTGCTGCTGCTCGGCCTGGTCAACATGCTGCGCGGCGGCAGCGCCAACACCTCGCAAAGGCTGATGCGGTTGCGGGTGGTGCTGCAATTCGTCGCGATCCTGGTGATCCTCGGCGTGCTCTGGTGGCGGTCCGGCTGATAACTCAGCGGTGCGAACAGGCTGCATCGTCACATTGCGGCCACCTCTCTCTGCGCTTTACCAATCTTTAAAATCTCGCCGAAAGCCCAAGTCGCCCATCATGGTTCGCGTCGCGTCGCTGTTCGCTATCCTCACGCTCCTGTCCGCGCCCGCGCTGGCACAGACCGACCGTGGCGGCACCCGCGCTCTCGGCTATGCTCCCGCCACGGAAGCGCCCACCCCAGCCTGGGAGGCGCGGGTCGGCCTCGGCGCCGCCAATCCTGGCGGCCGCGAGAGCGGTCTTCTGAACTTCGGCGGCGAGCTCCTGACGCCGCGCATCGCCACGCTGAACGACCGCTTCGCCGACGCCTTCGTGCCGCGCTTCCATCTCGGCTCCAGCCTCAACGTCAACGGCACGCAATACGCCTATGCCGGCGCGACCTGGACCTTCGACGTCTCGCAATCGGTCTTCCTGGAGGCGAGCCTCGGCGCCGCCGTCAACAATGGCAAGACCGGCTTCGCCGTTCCCGAGAACCGCCTGAATCTCGGCTGCAATGCCGGCGCGCGCGGCGCCGCCGCCCTCGGCTTCCGTCTCAGCGACCGCTGGAGCCTGATCGCCACGCTGGAGCATTTCAGCACCACCGGCTGCTCCGACAATCCGCTCGCCAATGCCGGCAATCCGCGCGGCCCCTCGAATTTCGGCGCCCGCCTCGGCTATACCTTCTAGAAGCAGTTCCAGCGGAAGGGTGCAGCGGTTCTGCGTCCGCAACTGCGTAACAATGAACGACCGGCCGCTCAGAGCCGGCTTCTGACGGGGAGGCGGCATCATGAAGCTGCATGGATATTTTCGCAGTTCGGCCGCCTGGCGCGTGCGGATCGCGCTCAATCTCAAAGGCGTCGACGTCGAGCACGTCTCACACCATCTGCGCCATGGCGAGCAGCGCGACCCCGCTTATCTTGCGCTCAACCCGCAGGGGCTGGTTCCGACGCTGGAGCTCGACGACGGCACGGTTCTGACCCAGTCGCTCGCCATCATCGAATGGCTCGACGAAACCTATTCGGAACCGGCGCTGCTGCCGAATGACGCGCTGGAGCGGGCCAAGGTCCGCGCCTTCGCTCAGGCGATCGCTTGCGACACCCACCCGGTGCAGAATCTCAAGGTGCTGAACCGGCTGCGCGCGCTCGGTCATGATGGGGATGTCGCACTGGCCTGGGCCGCCAACGTCAATGTCGATGGTCTCTCCGCTTGCGAGCAACTCGCGACGAACAGTCCAGGCCCGTTCTGCTTCGGCGCGAAGCCCAGCCTCGCCGACATCTGCCTGATGCCGCAGCTCGGTAATGCCCGGCGCTTCAAGGTCGATGTCGTCCAATTCCCGCGCCTGCTGCGGGCGGAGGCGGCGGCGATGGAGCTTGCCGCCTTCCGCGATGCGACGCCCGACCGTCAGGCCGACGCAGAATAAAGCGTCACCAGCGCCGATAGGGCCACGGCCCCCAATACGGACCATAGAAGCCGGACGCCTCCAACCTGGCCCGGCGCGAGGCCGAGCGGTCGAGATCGACCTCCATCAGGCAATTGGCGAAGCCTTCCGCTCCCGGCTTGAACCCGTAGGAGCGGCAGCGCGCTTCATCGGCGTTGCGCTGCTCGGCCGCGGTCATGCAGCCGCCGAGCGCGGCTGCCAGCCCCAATGCGATGAGCCATGTCGCACGCATCGTCAGATCCTCCAGGCCGTGCGGGATTCGCGGGGATCATGCCATGAAAGCAGCGCTTTGACGCTAGTTTTCTGCTGTTTGGGAGGCTTTTTTGCTTTTCTAGAGCGAGGAGGCGAGCCGCCCTGCCTCCGCCAGCACGGCTTCGCGCTCGGGGAAAGCTGCAGACGATTCCGCATAATAGGCCGTGACAACCAGCGGTGCTCGGCCGGGCGGCCAGATCACCCCGATGTCATTGGTCACATTGTTGTTGCCGGTTCCGGTCTTCTCGCCGATGCGCCAACCCTTCGGCACGCCGGCACGCAGGCGCTTGTCGCCGGTCTTGTTGGCGACCAGCCAGGTCGTCAATTGCTGGCGCAAGGCCGGTGACAATGCGCCTCCGAGCACAATCTGGCGCAGCACGCCGGCCATGGCGACGGGCGTCGTCGTATCGCGCGGATCGCCGGTCCTGGCCTCGTTGAGATCCGGCTCGCGCCGGTCGAGCCGCGAAGCCTCGTCGCCGAGCGAGCGCATATAGGCCGTCAGTCCCTTCGGGCCACCGATCGAATCCAGCAAGAGATTGCCGGCGGTGTTGTCGCTCAGTGTCACCGCCGCATCGCAGAGCTCGGCCATGGTCAAGCCCTTCTCGACATGCTTCTCGGTCACCGGCGAATAGGTGATGAGATCGGCCTTGCTGTAGCGCACGCTGCGTTCGAGTTCCTCTTCGCCACGGTCGACCCGCGCCAGCACGCAGGCCGCAGCCACCAGCTTGAACGTGCTGCACATGGCGAAGCGCTCCTCGCCGCGATGAGCGACGATGCGGCCATTGCCGCTGTCGAGGATGGCGACGCCGAGCCGCCCGCCATGCTTGCGGTCGAGCGCGAACAGCGCCTCGCGTACCTTGTCTTCCTCCCAGCGTTCTTGCGCTGAAGCGGCCAGGCCGCCCAGCATGGGTGCGGCCATCAGGGAGCCAATCAGCAGCTCTCGGCGTCGGATCATCAGTTGTCTCCATGCACGAGCCATCGCGCACGAGCGGCATGCCGGCGCGGGAGGCTAAAAATCGGTTCTGGTGAGGACGCTGCGTTCCACGCAGCGGGGCAGTGCCCGCCACCGTTCTCGCCGCGGACTTGCCCAATCACAAACGATGATATCTCTACAGAGTCATTAGATTTTCTAAGGCTTAAGCATGCTCCGCCCGCATCTGCCGCTGAACGCCCTGCGCGCCTTCGAAGCCTCGGCCCGCCATCTCAGCTTCACCAAGGCTGCGATCGAGCTCTGCGTCACCCAGGCCGCGATCAGCCACCAGGTGAAGGGGCTGGAGGAGCGGCTCGGGGTCGAGCTCTTCCGCCGCCTGCCGCGCGGCCTGGCCCTGACCGATGAAGGCCGCAGCCTGCTGCCGACCCTGCGCGACAGCTTCGACCGCATCGCCGGCCTGCTAGAGCGCTTCGAGACCGGGCGTCCTGTCGAGGTGCTGAATGTCGGCGCGGTCGGCACCTTCGCTCTCGGCTGGCTGCTGCCGCGCCTTGCCGGCTTCCGCCAGGCTCATCCGCAGATCGACTTGCGCCTCACCACCAACAACAACCGGGTCGATCTCGCAGCCGAAGGGCTGGACTATGCCCTGCGCTTCGGCGGCGGCGCCTGGCACGGAACAGCGGCGCTGCGCCTGTTCGAGGCGCCGATGACGCCGATCTGCGCTCCGGCGCAGGGCGCAACGCTGCACCACCCAGCCGATCTCGCCGAACATGTGCTGCTGCGCTCCTACCGCGCCGATGAATGGACGCTGTGGAGCGAGGCGGCCGGGATCGAGCCGCTGCAGGCACGCGGACCGGTCTTCGACAGCTCGATCGCCCTGGCTGAGGTCGCGGCGGCTGGCGAAGGCGTCGCGCTGGTGCCCGCACTGCTGTTCTCGCGCTATTTCGACGATGGCAGGCTGGTCCGCCCCTTCCCGGTCGAGGTCTCGCTCGGCAGCTACTGGCTGACCTGGCTGCAATCGCGCTCGCTCACGCCGGCCATGTTGGCCTTTCGCGACTGGCTCACGCACGAAAGCCGCAAGGGGACCGCATCGCGGACGAACTGAATCGCGAAAGCAAAACGGCCACCCCGGAGGGCGGCCGTAAGTCCTTGCAAAACAAGGAAGAATATGGTGGGCGCGACAGGGATCGAACCTGTGACCCCTACGATGTCAACGTAGTGCTCTCCCGCTGAGCTACGCGCCCGTTTTGCCCGAAGGCATCCGGAACGACACCGGCCCGAGGGCGATGTCGCTGCGAGGTGGAGGGGCTATAGCGGACACCTGCGCGCCTTGCAAGGCGCTTCGTCGGCTTCTTTGCAAGAAGCCGACATCAGACCCTCACGCCGCCAGCAGCTTCTCGACCTCGTTGACCAGTTCGCGCAGATGGAAGGGCTTGGACAGCACCTTGGCATCCTTCGGCGTCTGCGAATCCGGGTTGAGCGCCACAGCCGCGAAACCGGTGATGAACATCACCTTGATGTCGGGATCGAGCTCGGTCGCGCGGCGCGCCAGCTCGATTCCGTCCATCTCCGGCATGACGATGTCGGTCAGGAGCAGTTCGAACGGCTCTTCGCGCAGCCGGTTATAGGCCGATAGCCCATTGTCGAACGACGCGACGTCATAGCCTGCATTCTGCAGCGCCTTCACGAGGAAGCGGCGCATATCGTTGTCGTCTTCGGCCAGGAGTATCTTGGTCATGGCGCCTTGCTTCATCCGTGATGTTGCACCGAGCCCACGCTGCCCTGCCCCGCTGGCCGGAAGCCGATTCGCTCGCTCGTCGTCCCTCGTACCGGGTGGCCGTCCCTGCCATTCCGGGTGTCGCCGGTCCAGCCCGACGCGCGCGAACTCGTCGCTCGCACACAGCCGGATGGATCAGCCAGTTCTATTTGGCGACATTACGGTAAACAACCAGTGAAGCCGCGCTAGCCAGATGACGAAAGGTCAGGCCCTTCAACCGAGAGCGGCTTTGTGCTTGAGTTCCCCGACATGACGCTGACAGCCGGTTTCTCCTTTCCCCGCCCGGACGATGTGATCGCCGAGATCGAACGGCCGTTCACGCTCCATCAGCCCGCGCTCCAGGTCGTGCCCGTCATCGTCGACGTGCCCCATGCCGGCCGGCGCTATCCGCGTGCCTTCGTCGAGGGCTCGCGCCTGCCCCTGCGGGCGCTGCGCCGCTCGGAGGACGCCTATGTCGACCTGCTCTTCTCCCATGCGGTCGTGCTCGGTGCGCCCCTGCTCGTCGCCGAATTCCCGCGCGCTTTTCTCGACGCCAATCGCGAGCCCTACGAGCTCGATCCGCGCATGTTCGAGGGCCGGCTGCCCGGTTTCGCCAACACCCGCTCACTGCGCGTCGCCGGCGGGCTCGGCACGATCCCGCGCATCGTCGGCGAATCCTATGAGATCTATTCCGGCCGCATTCCGGTCGAGAGCGCACTCAGCCGGATCGAGGCGCTCTACCGGCCTTATCATGCCGGCTTGCGCCATCTGGTGAACCGCACACAGGCCAGCTTCGGCAGCTGCATCCTGGTCGACGCCCACTCCATGCCCTCGACCGGGCTCGACCGCGACGGCGTCGCCAAGGCCGACATCATCCTCGGCGACCGCTTCGGCACCAGCGCCGCGAGCTTCGTGGTCGATGCGGCCGAGGAAGCCTTCGCGCGCGCCGGGCTGACCGTGACCCGCAACCGCCCTTATGCCGGCGGCTTCATCACCGAGCATTACGGCGCGCCGGGCTCCGGGGTGCATGCGCTGCAGATCGAGATCAGCCGCGGCCTCTACATGAACGAGGCGACGCTCGAGCCGAGCAGCGGCTTCCATGCCCTTCAGCAGGTGATCAGCGCCGCCATGGCCGAATGTTTCGCGCGCTGGAGTGGCTGGAGCGACGACTGGCGCCAGGCGGCGGAGTAAGAATGCCGACAAGGCCGAGCGGCCCGGAGCGCTGTCGATTTCCCTGAGATACAAAAGAAAAAGGGCCGCGCACTTTCGTGGCGGCCCGAAGTCTAGGGAGGAAACGCCCAAGGAGGGCAACGAAGGTTCGAGGTCATCTCCCCTTCGCAGTGCACAATAGCTCATTGCGCCGCAAAAACGCAAGCCCAAATGCAAATCTGGCCATGCGTTAAACGCATGACAAATCGCATGATCGTCACAAGCTCGCCGATTTCGCTGGAACGGCTGCGGCTGAACTGTCCTGACCTGACCGATCTCCACGCCCGCAGCGCTTGTCTTCCTGGGCGCCGCACAGCATGAAGGCGGCAGGCGGGTAGCCAAGGAAAGCCTGATGAGCGCGATTGATTTCACGGAATTCGTTGCCCGGCTGGCGACCCTCTCGGGCCAGGCGATTCTGCCCTTCTTCCGCGCCCGGCACACCACCGAGGACAAATCGGGCGGCGGCGTCTTCGATCCCGTCACCGAGGGCGATCGCGCCGGCGAAGACGTGATGCGCAACCTGATCAAGCGCACCTTCCCGGCCCATGGCATCCTCGGCGAGGAATTCGGCTCCGAGAATGCCGACGCCGACTATGTTTGGGTGCTCGACCCGATCGACGGCACCCGCGCCTTCATCTCCGGCATCCCGGTCTGGGGCACGCTCATTGGCCTGACCCGCAAGGGCATTCCGGTCTATGGCATGATGAACCAGCCCTTCACCGGCGAGCGTTTCTCCGGCGACGGCCGGATGGCGCGTTATGAAGGGCCAAACGGCCCGCGCACCCTGCACACCCGCCAGGTGACCGATCTTTCCGAGGCGACCCTGATGACGACGAGCCCGAACCTCTTCGTCGACGGGCAGAAGGACGCGTACCAGCGCGTCGAGAGCACGGTGCGCCTCGCCCGCTATGGCTGCGACTGCTATGCCTACTGCATGCTCGCCTCTGGCCATGTCGATCTCGTCATCGAGAGCGGGCTGAAGCCCTACGACATCGTCGCGCTGATCCCGATCATCGAGGGCGCCGGCGGCATCGTGACCTCATGGGACGGCGGCAGCGCCGCCCAGGGCGGCACCATCCTCGCCGCCGGCAACAAGACCCTCCACCAGGCCGCTCTCGCTTTGCTCAACGGTTGAGCTCCGCGCGATCAGCGCCTCGCCAGGGACGAACGCGTCGAAGGCGGCCCAGAACTGCGCCCGGATCGCGTCACTCTCCATCAGGATCTCGTGGCGTGCCGTCGGCAGCACCAGGGCGGACCCCGTCTTGAGCCGCGCCGCGAAGCGCTCGATCGCCGGCGTCGACACCACGGGATCGCGCCCGGCAGCGACGACCAGGGTCGGCACCCTGACCTCGACCGGCGCGCGCGGCTGCGCCAGCCGGTCCATCAACTGGAAGGCGGCATGGATCCAGCCGACGCTGGGGTCGCCGATCGCGAGTTCGCGCGCCGCCGCCGAGAGGGCGGCGTTGCGGGCATAGCGGACCGGATCCGAGCTCAGCCGGTTGCCCTCGAACGGCTTGGTGCCGATCGCGGTATCGCCGCCGCCGGGCACGAAAGCCTTGCCGAAACCGAGCCAATACAGCACCCGCGCCAGCCAGCGGGCGCGGCGCGGATTCTCGATCATGCTGATGCCGAGCATCGGCGCGATCGCGACCAGCCGCGCCACCGGCAGCGCCTCGCGCCGGGCGGCATCGAGGCAGAGCGCCGCGCCCATCGAATGGGCCAGGACGAAATAGGGTGGCGGGAAACGCTCCTGCATCTGAGCCACGACCAAAGCAAGGTCGCGCTCGTAATGCACGAGCCGGCCGACATGCCCCTTGCGCTGCCGGCCGGTGAAGCGCTGCGAGCCGCCCTGCCCGCGCCAGTCGAAGGTCAGGACATGGAAGCCTCGCCGGCGCAGTTCGGCGATTGTCTCGCTGTAGCGCTCGATGAACTCGGCCCGGCCCTGCACGACCAGGACCGTGCCCTTCTCCCGCCGCACGCTCGGGCGCCAGCTCGCCAGACGCAGGCGCGCTTTGTCGCTGGTCTCAGCGAACCAGACCTTGCCATGGCCGGGCACCGGATAGTCCGGCTGGTGGAAGAACTCGGCCTGCGTCATCAGCGCTCCAGCGGACTCGATCGTCACGTTATGCCCAGCCCGACCCACTCTTGAAAAGCCGGAAATGCCACCCAGATCATTGGGGCGCAGGCCGTCAAGCGGCTGCGCGAACCCAAACCTGGCCCGCGCTCATGACGAGGCGGGCTGACACGAATGTCGCTTCCCTTGGAGGACAATCATGCGTTCCTACGATCTTTCCCCGCTCTATCGCTCGACCGTCGGCTTCGACCGCCTGTTCTCGCTGCTCGACCAGGCCACCAATGTCGAGAACGCGCCGAGTTATCCGCCCTACAACATCGAGCGCACCGCCGAGAACGCCTATCGCATCTCGATCGCTGTCGCCGGTTTCGGTGAGGCCGACCTCTCTATCGAGAGCAAGGAGAACGCGCTGACCGTTCGCGGCGATAAAAAGGTCGCCGATGACGAGCAAAAGCGCGAGGTCCTGCACCAGGGCATCGCCGCCCGCGCCTTCGAGCGCCGCTTCCAGCTCGCCGACTATGTCCAGGTCACCGGCGCCAGCCTCGAGAACGGGCTGCTCCATATCGACCTCGTCCGCGAGATCCCCGAGGCCAAGAAGCCGCGACTGATTCCGATCGGCTCGCAGAACGCCAAGGTGATCGAGGCCAGGAAGGCCGCGTAACCAGTCTCTCGCCTCCCTGAAACACGAGAGCCTCCTCGGGAAACCGAGGAGGCTTTTCCTTACCGACTTGCCGACCTCAGTTCGGCGGGTTGACCGGCGCGATCGAGGTCTCCGGCTTAGGCTGCGCCGTTTTCATCTCCTCGATCTGCACGGGCGGTAGGGTCGTGTCGGGGGTCGGAATGCCGCTCGGATGCGCCCGGGCCAGCGGCGGCAGGCGATCAGGCTCCTCGGCTCCGCGGACATCCTGCGGATTGACCAGCTTCGGCTTGCCGATGTCCTTCGGCGCGACGCTCGGTACCGCGGCGGGCTTTGCCGGGATCGCATCGGGTTTTGGCGCCGCAGGGGAAGGCGGCGCGGCGGTCGCGGGCGCGCTCGCCTCGGCCGGCGGCTGCGCCGGCTTCAGGGCCGCCGGCCGCTCGGGCGGGCGCGGAGTCAACTTCTTCGGCGCCGGGCGCTCCTCCTCGCGCGGATCGAGCCTGACGACCCGCGGCGGCGGCTGCAGCACGATCCGGTCGAGCAGCTCGCCACTGAAACGGTCTATGACCAGCCGTTGCCTCGATCCGTTCGTCGCCAGGCCGTCGACGACAAGCACCGAGCCCCTGTGTACCGTGCGCTGCACCTCGCGCAGGCCCAGCTCCTGGGCCGAGATCCGCCCGACAGCGCGCGGCGGGATCGGCGCTACGCGGCGCGGCGCGTAATCATAGCGCGGGCCGTAGTCATCGTCGTAGTCATAGCCATAGCTGTAACCGTAGCGGGCATAGCGGCCACCATAGTCGTCGAGCTGCGCCAGGGCCGGGCTGCTCGCGCCGGCCATCGCGGCCAGGACGGCGAAGCCGGCCAGCCGGCGACGCAGGGCGCGCGGCGCACTGGCGGGTGAAACGAAGACTGCCATGGTCTGTCCTCTGTCAGACGAAAATCGCAGCCTTCAGTTCTCGGTAAGGATTGCGGCACGCTTGCGGCGCGAATCCGCTGCGAAACAGGCGTTTTCCGGCACTCAGAGGGTAGCGAGCACGGCCGCGAGCCGGTCGACCTCCTCAGCCTGCGTCGCGAAGGAGCAGACGAAGCGCCCGACCACCTCGCCTTGCTGCAGCCGCCCGTGTTCCGGCAGCGCCGCATCGGACCAGGCAATGTACTGGATGCCCTGCGCCGCCAACGCAGCCTGCGCCTGCTGCGGTAGCACCAGGAAGACCTCGTTCGCCTCGCAGGCCCATGCCAGCCGGAGCTTGCCTGCCGCTTCCACCGCGCTGGCCAAGCGCGCGGCCATCGCATTGGCGTGGCGGGCGAGATCGAGCCAGTGCCCATCGGCCAGCAGCCCCTCGAACTGCGCGCCGATCAGACGCCCCTTGGACAAGGTGTGCCCGGCCCGCTTGCGCCGCCACGGCATCTGCCCGGCATCGGCCGAATCGAAGACGATCACCGCCTCGGCGGCGAAGGCGCCGTTCTTGGTGCCGCCGAAGGACAGCACGTCGACGCCTGCCTTCCAGGTGATCTCGGCCGGCGAGCAGCCCAACGCCGCGACCGCATTGGCGAAGCGGGCGCCGTCCATGTGCAGCTTCAGCCCGCGCGGCGCGATTGCCTGCTTCAGCGCCGCGATCTCCTCCGGCCGGTAGACCAGCCCGCATTCGGTCGCCTGCGTGATCGACAGCAGCTGCGGCTGCACCTGATGCACGGCGCCCGCCCGCATGCGCGCGAGCTGATCAGCCACGACATCGGGAGCAAGCTTGCAGCCGTCGCCGGGCAGTCCAACGATCTTGGCCCCGCCGGTGAAGAATTCCGGCGCGCCGCATTCATCCGCGGCGACATGCGCCTCGTGATGGCAGAGCACCGCCCCCCAGGGCTGAACCAGGCTCGCCAGCGCCAGGGAATTCGCCGCCGTGCCCGTGGTGACGAGGAAGACCGCGACCTCGCGCTCGAACATGTCGGCGAACAGGGCTTCGACCCGCTTCGTCCAGGCGTCGTTGCCATAGCCGGCGGCGAAGCCGTCATTGGCCGCCGCCATCGCCTGCATCACCGGCGCGCTCGCCCCGGCCAGATTGTCACTGACGAAGTTCATGATGCTGGCATCCGGCAGGCGCTGAGAGAGGGTCCTGACCGATAAGCAGCCTCCTGCCGTAGCGCAATCGATGCCGGCGCAGAGCAGACCAGATTCCGGCGACCGACAACTTCCGGCTTGGCTCAGCAGCCCGCGTAGTGCGAAAATGTCCGAAGGAAGAGATAGATCGCAACAAAATGTCGCCGCAGTGCAAAATCGGCGCTTGTGCCCAGATTGGAATTCTGGCAAGGTCAAGGCAATAGGACAGCTATGCTGTCCCATTTTCAGAGTGGGCCTCGCCGAGGCCCCGGCGCTGGCGGATGGAGCGGACGATGACGGGAGGTACGGCGAACAAAGCCAAAGCCAACCGTACGACGCGCGCCGCCCGCAAAACGGCGGCGTGACCAGGCGCGGCAGGGCTTAAAGCCCGAGGCGCCTGCGGAGGACGCGGGCGCAAGATAAGACCGGCGCAAGCAACCTTCGCAAACCGAGAATAAAGCCGGACCGGCCCGATCCTTGCTCGGCAAGGTGGAAGCCGGAGCGGCGGTGGACTTTGGCTGGCTCCCGAGCCGATGCTGCGGGACCAAAGGCGGGCGGAGGCGACGATGAGCGAGGGCGGGAAGGCGAGCGCGATGGCAAACACCACTGCTAAAGTTGCCACCACGACGGCTGCCGTCGAGCGTTTCCCGGAGGTGCGCGATCCCGCCATGCCGGAGCGCCAGGGCCTTTACGATCCGTCCTATGAGAAGGACTCTTGCGGCGTCGGCTTCATCGCCGACATGAAGAACCGCAAGAGCCATGCGATCGTCGCGCAGGGCCTGCAGATCCTGCACAATATCGACCATCGCGGCGCGGTTGGCGCCGATCCCAAGCTCGGCGACGGCTGCGGCATCCTCACCCAGATCCCGCATCGCTTCTTCAAGGAAGAATGCGCAGGGATCGGCATCGACCTGCCCGAGCCCGGCCATTACGCCATCGGCCAGTTCTTCATGCCGCAGGAGGCCGACAACCGCGCCGTCTGCGAGGAGATCGTCGCCCAGACGGTCGAGGAGGAAGGCCTGATCTTCCTCGGCTGGCGCGACGTTCCGGTCGACAACAGCGACCTCGGCGAAGCCGTCAAGGAGACCGAGCCCTGCCATCGCCAAATCTTCGTCGGCCGCCCGGCCGAGATCACTGATGAGGACGAGTTCGAGCGGCAGGTCTATGTCCTCAGGAAGTCGGTCTCGAACAAGGTTTACAAGCGCCATGACCGGGCGACCGCGACCTACTATCCGGTCTCTTTCTCGTGCCGGACCATCGTCTACAAGGGCATGGTGCTGGTCACCCAGCTCGGCGCCTATTTCAAGGACCTGACCGACGAGCGCTTCGAGAGCGCGCTCGCGCTCGTCCACCAGCGCTTCGCCACCAACACCTTCCCGTCCTGGCGCCTGGCCCACCCCTACCGGATGGTCGCCCATAACGGCGAGATCAACACCCTGCGCGGCAACGTCAACTGGATGGCGGCCCGCCAGGCCTCGGTCGATTCCGAGCTCTTCGGCGCCGACATCTCCAAGCTCTGGCCGATCTCCTATGAGGGCCAGTCCGACACCGCCTGCTTCGACAACGCGCTCGAATTCCTGGTCCAGGGCGGCTATTCGCTTGCCCACGCAATGATGATGCTGGTGCCCGAAGCCTGGGCCGGCAACCCGCTGATGGATGAGAGCCGGCGCGCCTTCTACGAATACCACGCCGCGCTGATGGAGCCATGGGACGGCCCGGCCGCCATCGCCTTCACCGATGGCCGCCAGATCGGCGCGACGCTCGACCGCAACGGCCTGCGCCCCGCGCGCTACCTCGTCACCGACGACGGCCTCGTCGTGCTCGCCTCGGAGTTCGGCGTATTGCCGATCCCGGAGGAGAAGATCGTCCAGAAGTGGCGGCTCCAGCCCGGCAAGATGCTGCTGATCGACCTCGAAGAGGGCCGCATCATCGGCGACGACGAGATCAAGAGCACGCTCTGCCTCGCCAACCCCTACAAGGACTGGCTGAAGCGCACCCAAATCGTGCTGGAGGACCTGCCGCCGGTCGAGGCGCGCGCCTCGCGCACCGACGTCGCCTTGCTCGATCGCCAGCAATCCTTCGGCTATACCCAGGAAGACACCAAGATCCTGATGGCGCCGATGGCGGTGACCGGCCAGGAAGCGGTCGGCTCGATGGGCACGGATACGCCGATCTCGGCGCTCTCCTCGAAGTCGAAGCTGCTCTACACCTATTTCAAGCAGAACTTCGCCCAGGTCACCAACCCGGCGATCGACCCGATCCGCGAGGAGCTCGTGATGAGCCTCCTCTCCTTCATCGGGCCGCGGCCGAACATCCTCGACCTCGAAGGCACCTCGCGCCGCAAGCGCCTGGAAGTGCGCCAGCCGATCCTGACCAATGACGATCTCGAGAAGATCCGCTGTATCGGCCACTATGAGGATCGCTTCGACACAAAGACGCTCGACATCACCTATCCGACGCGCGAGGGCGCAGCCGGCATGGAAGGGGCGATCGAGCGCCTGTGCGAGCGTGCCGAGGCCGCCGTCCATGGCGGCTACAACATCATCATCCTCTCCGACCGACAGGTCGGACCGGACCGCATCCCGATCCCGGCGCTGCTGGCGACGGCGGCGGTCCACCACCACCTGATCCGCAAGGGCCTGCGCACCTCGGTCGGCCTCGTCGTCGAATCCGGCGAGCCGCGAGAGATCCACCATTTCGCCTTGCTCGCCGGCTTCGGCGCCGAGGCGATCAACCCCTATCTCGCCTTCGAGACGCTCGAGGCCCTGTTCGAGGCCGGCGAATTCCCGCCGGAGGTCGACCGCTACGAGGTGGTCAAGCGCTTCATCAAGTCGGTCGGCAAGGGCCTGCTCAAGGTCATGTCCAAGATGGGCATCTCGACCTACCAGTCCTATTGCGGCGCCCAGATCTTCGATGCCGTCGGCCTGCGCACCGAGTTCATCGACAAGTACTTCACCGGCACGATCTCCTCGATCGAGGGCGTCGGTCTCGCCGAGATCGCCGAGGAGAGCGTACGCCGCCATCGCGACGCTTTCGGCGGCTCGCCGATCTATCGCGATGCCCTCGACATCGGCGGCGAATACGCCTTCCGCCTGCGTGGCGAGGCGCATGCCTGGACGCCGGAGAACATCGCGCTACTCCAGCACGCCGTGCGTGGCAACGCCCGCGACAAGTTCAAGGCCTATTCGGATCTGGTCAACGACCAGAGCGAGAAGCTCTCGACCATTCGCGGCCTGTTCCATGTGAAGATGGCAGACGAGCTCGGCCGCCAGCCGATCCCGCTCGACGAGGTCGAGAGCGCAGCCTCGATCGTCAAGCGCTTCTCGACCGGCGCCATGTCCTTCGGCTCGATCAGCCATGAGGCGCATTCGACCTTGGCTCTCGCCATGAACGCGATCGGCGGCAAGTCGAACACCGGCGAGGGCGGCGAGGAGCCGGAGCGCTTCAAGCCGCTGCCGGACGGGCGCTCGATGCGCTCGGCGATCAAGCAGGTCGCTTCGGGCCGCTTCGGCGTCACCACCGAATACCTCGTCAACTCGCAGATGATGCAGATCAAGGTCTCGCAGGGTGCCAAGCCCGGCGAGGGCGGACAATTGCCCGGCCACAAGGTCGATGCCCGCATCGCCAAGGTCCGGCACTCGACCCCGGGCGTCGGCCTGATCTCTCCGCCGCCGCATCACGACATCTATTCGATCGAGGATCTCGCCCAGCTGATCTTCGACTTGAAGAACGTCAACCCGGCGGCGGACGTCTCGGTCAAGCTCGTCTCGGAGCTCGGCGTCGGCACCGTCGCCGCCGGCGTCGCCAAGGCGCGGGCCGACCACATCACCATCGCCGGCTATGAGGGCGGCACAGGCGCCTCGCCGCTGACCTCGATCAAGCATGCGGGATCGCCCTGGGAGATCGGCCTCGCCGAGACCCACCAGATCCTGGTGATGAACAAGCTGCGCGGCCGCATCGCCCTGCAGGTCGACGGCGGCCTGCGCACCGGCCGCGACATCGTCGTCGGCGCGCTGCTCGGGGCCGACGAATTCGGTTTCGCCACGGCGCCGCTGATCGCCGCCGGCTGCATCATGATGCGCAAGTGCCATCTCAACACCTGCCCGGTCGGGGTCGCCACCCAGGACCCGGTGCTGCGCAAGCGCTTCAAGGGCCAGCCCGAGCACGTCATCAACTTCTTCTTCTTCCTCGCCGAGGACGTGCGCGAGATCATGGCGGAGATGGGCGTGAAGAGCTTCGACGAGCTCGTCGGCCGCTCCGACTGGCTCGACAAGAAGGAGGCGATCGACCACTGGAAGGCCAAGGGGCTCGACTTCGCCCGCATCTTCCACAAGCCGGAAGCCGGTGCCGGCGTCGCCATCCGCAATGTCGAGCGCCAGCACCACCCGATCGAGTCGGTGCTCGACCGCACGCTTATCGCCAAGGCCGGCGCCTCGCTCGACACGGCCGTGCCGGTGGTGATCGAGAGCACGATCCGCAATGTCGACCGCTCGACCGGCGCGATGCTCTCGGGTGAGATCGCCAAGCGCCACGGCTCGGCCGGCCTGCCGGAGGACACCATCACGGTGAAGCTCACCGGCACCGCCGGCCAGAGCTTCGGCGCCTGGGTCGCCGGCGGCCTGACGCTCGACCTGACCGGCCAGGCCAACGACTATGTCGGCAAGGGCCTGTCCGGCGGCAAGCTGATCATCCGGCCCGACGCCAAGTCGCGCGCCGTCGCCGAGGAGGCGATCATCGTCGGCAACACCGTGCTCTACGGCGCGATCTCCGGCGAATGCTACTTCCGCGGCGTCGCCGGCGAACGCTTCGCCGTGCGCAATTCCGGCGCGATCGCGGTGGTCGAGGGCACCGGCGACCATGGCTGCGAATACATGACCGGCGGCGTCGTCGTCGTGCTCGGCCAGACCGGGCGCAACTTCGCAGCCGGCATGTCCGGCGGCATCGCCTATGTGCTCGACGAGGACAAGAGCTTCGCCAAGCGCTGCAACCTCTCCATGGTCGATCTTGAGCCTGTCCCGGAGGAGGAGGAGCTGACGCAGCGCCTCTACCACCATGGCGGCGACCTCGAGTTCAAGGGCCGCATCGACGTCATGGCCAACATGTCCGGCTACGACGCCGAGCGCCTGCACCAGCTCATCGCCAACCACCTGAAATACACCGGGTCGGCGCGGGCGCAGGCGATCCTGGAGAACTGGGCGGAGTACCTGCCCAAATTCGTCAAGGTCATGCCGGTCGAGTACCGGCGGGCCCTTATGGAAATCGAGCGGGCCCAGGCCGGCGTCTCGGTCGCGGCCGAGTAATCGAACAGGCGGATGAGACGATGGGCAAGGTAACAGGCTTCCTCGAGATCGACCGCCGCGACCGGAAGTATCTTCCGGCCTCGGATCGGATCCGGAACTACAAGGAATTCATCATCCCGCTCGGCCGGGAAGCGACCCGTGACCAGGCGGCGCGCTGCATGAACTGCGGCATCCCGTATTGTCACAATGGTTGCCCGGTCAACAACCAGATCCCGGACTGGAACGACCTCGTCTACAACGACAAGTGGCAGGAGGCGCTGACCAACCTCCACTCGACCAACAACTTCCCCGAGTTCACCGGCCGCGTCTGCCCCGCCCCCTGCGAGGCGTCGTGCACGCTGAACCTCGAGGACACCCCGGTCACCATCAAGTCGATCGAATGCGCGATCGTCGACAAGGGCTGGCAGGAAGGCTGGATCAAGCCCGAGCCGGCTTCTGCGAAGACGGGCAAGACAATCGCCATCATCGGCTCCGGCCCGGCGGGCCTGGCTGCGGCCCAACAGCTCGCCCGCGCTGGCCATGAGGTCCATGTCTATGAGAAGCACGGCCGCGCCGGCGGCCTGCTGCGCTACGGCATCCCTGACTTCAAGATGGAGAAGTCGCATGTCGACCGGCGCGTCAAGCAGATGGAGGCGGAAGGCGTCGTCTTCCATTACGGCGTCAATGTCGGCGTCGACATCGATCCGCAGGAGCTGCTCGCCCAGTATGACGCCGTCGGCCTGACCGGCGGCGCCGAAAAGCCGCGCGACCTGCCGATCGAAGGCCGCGACCTCGACGGCGTCCAGTTCGCCATGGACTTCCTGCCGCAGCAGAACCGCCGCAATGGCGGCGAGCCTGACACCACCGGCAACGCCCGGCCGATCCTCGCCGGCGGCAAGCATGTCGTCGTCATCGGCGGCGGCGACACCGGCTCCGACTGCATCGGCACCTCGGTGCGCCAGGGCGCGCTCTCGGTCACCCAGCTCGAGATCATGCCGCAGCCGCCGGAGAAGGAGAACAAGCAGCTGACCTGGCCGAACTGGCCGCTGAAGCTGCGGACCTCCTCCAGCCATGAGGAAGGCGCCGAGCGCGACTTCGCCGTCGGCACCGTCAAGTTCACCGGCGAGAACGGCAAGGTGAAGACGCTGCACTGCGCCAGGGTCGATGCCCAGTTCAAGCCGATCGAGGGCAGCGAGTTCCAGCTCAAGGCCGATCTCGTCCTGCTCGCCATGGGCTTCGTCTCGCCGGTGCATGACGGGCTTCTCGCCAAGCTCGGCGTCAAGCTCGACGGGCGCGGCAATGTCGAGGCCAACATGCTGGCCTACAAGACCTCGGTCGAGAAGGTCTTCGCCGCCGGCGACATGCGCCGCGGCCAGTCGCTGGTGGTCTGGGCGATCCGCGAGGGCCGCCAGATGGCGCACGCGATCGACAAGCACCTGATGGGCGAGACCATCCTGCCGCGCTGAGCGGCAGGAATTTCCTCAGAGAACCTCGACGTCGTGCTCGCCCTTGTGGCGAGCATCCACGTCTTGAACTGAACTCAGGTCTCGACCAGCAAAGACGGAGATGGTCGGGACAAGCCCGACCATGACGGCAGAGGCAGCGACTGCAGCCGCCTACGCCCCCAGCAGATCCACCAGCGGCGGGATCAGCGGCTCGTCGGCCGGCGGCATGGCGAGGTCGCGCAGCTTGCCGGGGCGGACCCATTTCAACGCCTGCCCCTCGCGCGACATCACCGTCCCCTCCCAGCGCCGGCAGATATAGAGCGGCATCAAGAGGTGGAACTCGGGATAGGCGTAGCTGGCGAAGGTCAGCGGCGCGAGGCAAGCTTCCTTGACCTCGATGCCGAGTTCCTCGGCGAGCTCGCGGATCAGCGCCGGCTCCGGTCGTTCCCCGGCTTCGAGCTTGCCGCCGGGAAACTCCCACAAGCCCGCCAGGGCCTTGCCCTCGGGACGTTGGGTGACGAGCACGCGATTGTCGGAATCGACCAGCGCGCAGGCGACGACGAGCAGCAGTTTCACGAAAAGCTAATGTCCCGAGAGGATGACCTCGACCGGCTCGGTTTCCTTGCCGGTCAGCGTGATCTCGTCATAGACCGTGCCGCCCTCGCGGAAAACCTGATCCTCCTCGCCCCAGATCACCTGGGTCGAGACGAAATAGGTGCCGGGCGCAACCTTGTCGAAGCTGAACTTCCCTCGCGCCGTCGTCTTGGTCGTGCGGGTGAACTCGGCATAGCGCGGATCGACCTGCTCGTTCGGATAGCGCCAGTGTGGCAGGAATTTGGTCTTGCCGAAGACGCGATTGAAGCGCTCGCGGGCATAGGCCGTCGCCGGGATCAGCCGGACGACCTCGCCGGCGGCATTGACGACCTGTCCCTTGGAGCGTGTCCTGAAGGCGTGGCCCTCGATCACGCCGGTCCCGGTTTTCCGGATGAAGGCCGCCTCCTCGGCCGAGAAGGAGGGTGCCGTCGGCGATGACGGCCCCTGCGCGACACAGGCTCCCAACAGGGCCGCAAGACCCAGCACGCAGGCTATCCTCATCATCTGGCACGTCCCCCCGCCGGCGCCGTCGAGACCAGGAAGACGCCTGCGAGGATGATGCAACCTCCGATGATCTGCCGCAACTCCAGCGTTTCGCCGAGGACCAGTACACCCATGGCGGCAGCGACCGCGGGAACGAGATAGCCGGTCATCGCCGCCCGGGTCGGCCCGGCAGCGCGGATCAATCGCATGAAGAACGTCACCGGCAATGCCGTCGCGAACACGCCGAGCGCCAGCACGGCCTGCCAATGCGGTGCAAGGGCCCCGAGCGCCCCCCAGCCCGAGAAGATCAGTGTCAACAGCAGCGCTCCGGTGCCCGAGACCATCTGCTGGCCCAGCGCCAGCCGGATCGGATCGCCGGCTCGCGGCGGCACCGCGCGCGTATAGAGATTGGCGCAGCTGTAGGACAGCGTCGCACCGACCATGGCGAGCAGGCTGAGCGCCGTACCGCCGCCCTCGGCCAGGCGCGGCCCGATTAGGATGGCGACGCCAGCCATGCCGATGAGGATGCCGAGGAGCCGGCGCCGGCCCAGACGCTCCTCCGAGAACAGGACATGCGCAAACAAGGCCGTGACCAGCGGTCCCGCCGCCTGGATCATCGCCGCCGGCCCGCTGGCGAGCTGGATCAGCGCATAGGCGACGAGCACGTTCGGCAGCCAGCCATTGGTCGTGCCGAGCACCAGCCAGTGCCGGAGCTCGTGACGGCGCGGCAGTGGGCTCTGGCCGCGCGCCGCGACAAAGAGCGCCAGCGTCGTCGCACCAAGCAGGCCGCGGCCGGCGGCGATCGCCCAGGGAGCGACATCGCCCGCCATCAGCTTGATGAACAGGTAGCTACTTCCCCAGAGGAAGGAGGAGGCAGCAAGATTGCCGACGATGAAGCTCTTGCTCGGTCCCGAGGGTCCCGAGGACTCAGGAGCGATAGTCGCCGTTGATCTCGACATAGGCCTTGGTCAGGTCGCAGGTCCAGACGGTGGCCTTGCCGCGGCCGAGGCCGAGATCGGCGGTGACGACGATGTGCTCGCCTTTCATGTAGTCGGAGACGGCCTGCTCGTCATAGGACGCGGCGCGCGCGCCCGCTTCAGCCACCTTGATCGCGCCGAAGGAGATGTCGAGGCGGTCGCGATCGGCCGGCTCGCCGGCCTTGCCGACCGCCATGACGATGCGGCCCCAATTGGCGTCCTCGCCGGCGACCGCGGTCTTGACCAGCGGCGAATTGGCGATCGAGAGCGCGACCTTCTTGGCCGAGCGCGCCGACTGTGCCCCGACGACGCGGACCTCGACGAATTTGCGGGCGCCCTCGCCGTCCTTGCAGACCAGATGCGAGAGCTCGAGCAAGAGCGCGTTCAGCGCCCGCTTGAAACCGGAGAGCCGGGCATCGCTGGGGTCGGTGATCTCCGGCACGCCGCGTGCCCTGGCCTTGCCCGTCGAGAACAGCATCAAGGTGTCGGAGGTCGAGGTGTCGCTGTCGACCGTGATCGCGTTGAACGAGCCCTTGACGCCCTTCGAGAGCAGCGCCTGCAGCACGGGAGCCGCGATCGGCGCATCGGTGAAGACGAAGGAGAGCATCGTCGCCATGTCCGGCGCGATCATGCCGGCGCCCTTGGCGATGCCGGCGATGACGACCTCATGGCCGTCGATCTTGGCCTTGCGCGAGACCGCCTTCGGGAAGGTGTCGGTGGTCATGATCGCCTTGGCGGCGTCAAGCCAGGGACCGTCCGCGGCCCGCTTGGCGCAATCGGCCAGCACGCCCTCGAACTTCGTCGCATCGAGCGGCTCGCCGATCACGCCGGTCGAGGCGATGAAGACCTCCTCGGGCTTGCAGCCCGCAGCCTTGGCCGCGATCTTCGCTGTCAGAGCGACCGAGTCGCGGCCTTTCAGGCCGGTGAAGGCGTTGGCGTTGCCGGAATTGACGACGATGGCGCGAGCCTTGCCCTGCGCCAGGTTCTCCCGGCACCAGTCGACCGGCGCCGACGGGCATTTAGAGCGGGTGAAGACGCCCGCGACCTGCGAGCCCTCTTCGAGCAGGACGAGCAGCACGTCGGTGCGGCCCTTGTAGCGGATGCCGGCCTCGGCGGTGGCGAAGCGCACGCCCGGCACGGCCGGGACCTTGGGCTGGCGCTTGGGCGCGAGCGGAGAAACGGGAACATCCTTGCCGGCCATCATGCGCCTCCTCGTAGGGTTGGCCCGATGTGCCGCAGCGGCGGGGCGAAGACAAGAGTCGAAGCCCCTGCAAAAGCAAACGCCCGGGCATGGCCCGGGCGCATCACGACGTTACGATGAAAATCGCGGCCCGATCAGGGCTTCTTCGGCTCGGCCGGAGCCGGGGTCGCCGGCGCAGGCGTGGCCGGCGCAGCGGGCTTGTCGAGGCGCTCGACCTTGGCCTTGTCGCGCAGCCCGACGATGATGTCCTGCTGCGCCTTGCGGACCAGGTACTGGTCGATCTGCGGCTTGACCTCGTCGAAGCTCGGCAGCGGCTTGGTGCGCTTGTCCTCGACCTTGATGACGTGCCAGCCGAACTGGCTCTTCACCGGCTCGGAGAGCTGGCCCTTGTCGAGCTTGAAGGCCGCCTCCGCGAATTCCGGCACCATGCGGTCCTTCGCGAACCAGCCGAGATCGCCGCCTTCCTTGCCCGAGCCCGGATCCTTGGAGAGCTCGGCCGCGACCTTGGCGAAATCCTCGCCCTTCTTCAGCCGCTCCAGGGCCGCCTTGGCCTGCGCCTCCTCGGGCACCAGGATATGGCGGGCATGGACCTCTTCTTCGGGTTTCATCGCCTTGACGGTGTCGTCGAACAGCTTCTTCGCCGCTTCGGGCGTCGCCGCCTTCTTCGCTTCGGTCGTCAGGTACTCGTCGAGCAGCAGCTTGTCGCGATTATAGGCGAGGCGCTTGGCGAAGTCCGGCCCCTCGCCGACCTTGGCGGCGGCCGCAGCCTTGGCACCGAGCTTGAGGTCGACCAGATAGTTGATGACCTCCTCGCGCTTGCGATCGTCCGGCATCTGCGCGGTGCGCTCGCCGAGATCCTCCTCGGCCAGCTTGAGGTCGCCCTCGGTGATGGTGATGCCGTCGACCTTGGCGACGGGCTTGTCCTGCTGCGCGAAGGCCGGCACGGCGGCCAGCACGAAGCCAAGCGACAGCATGGCGAGACGGGAGGGCAACATCGGTGCGGCCTTTCAAACTGGACGGCGCGGAGATCGATCTCGCCGGCTGAGTGCCAGCAGAACGAAGCCTTGGCAAGACGGGGCTTCGCACATCAACGCGAGCCGGCTCGGCTGGTTCAATCCGCCGCAGGGCGCCTGGGCCATGGCCCTCGCCTCTTGGAACCGACCCCGCCGGACCCCACATGCGCGCGGACAAGCGCGTGCTGGACCACGCGCCCGCGCCCGTCTAAACACGCGCGTGAATTCTAGAGGTTACCGCTTCGGCTGCGCGGTCTGCGCCGGCCGGATTCGCCATTGAAAGGCCAGACATGCTTGGCGCGCTTGCAAAGAAACTCTTCGGCTCGTCGAATGATCGGCGGGTGAAGGGCTACCAACCCCGCGTCGCTGCGATCAACGCGCTCGAAGCCGAGGTGTCCCAGCTCTCCGACGAGGCTCTTCGCGCCCGCACCGAAACCTTCAAGCAGCAGCTCGCCGACGGCGCCAAGCTCGACGACTTGCTGGTGCCGGCTTTCGCCACCGTGCGCGAGGCTGCCAAGCGCGTGCTCGGCCAGCGCCATTTCGACGTCCAGCTGATCGGCGGCATGGTGCTGCACGAGGGCGCGATCGCCGAGATGAAGACCGGCGAAGGCAAGACCCTGGTCGCGACCCTGCCGGTCTATCTCAACGCGCTCGCCGGCAAGGGCGTCCACGTCGTCACCGTCAACGACTACCTCGCCCGCCGCGACGCCGAGTGGATGGGCAAGATTTACAACTTCCTCGGCCTGACCGTCGGCATCATCGTGCACGGCCTCGACGATGAGGAGCGCCAGCGCGCCTACGCCAGCGACATCACCTACGGCACGAACAACGAGTTCGGCTTCGACTATCTGCGCGACAACATGAAGTACGAAGTCGCGCAGATGAGCCAGCGCGGCCACCATTTCGCGATCGTCGACGAGGTCGACTCGATCCTGATCGACGAAGCCCGTACGCCGCTGATCATCTCCGGCCCGCTCGACGACAAGTCGGACCTCTATGTCGCGATCGACAAGGTCCTGCCCGGACTGGTCAAGGGCGACTACGAGGTCGACGAGAAGCAGCGCACCGTCGCCCTGACCGAGGCCGGCAACGAGCATATCGAGCAGCTGCTGCGCGAGGCTGACCTGCTCAAGGAAGGCGATCTCTACGATTCCGCCAACGTCACCCTGGTCCACCACGTCAACCAGGCTCTGCGCGCCCATTCGCTGTTCACCCGCGACAAGGACTACATCGTCCGCAATGACGAGGTGGTGATCATCGACGAGTTCACCGGCCGCATGATGCCGGGCCGGCGCTATTCGGAAGGCCTGCACCAAGCGCTCGAGGCCAAGGAGAACGTCACCGTCCAGCCTGAGAACGCGACGCTCGCATCGATCACCTTCCAGAACTATTTCCGCCTCTACAAGAAGCTCGCCGGCATGACCGGCACCGCCGGCACCGAGGCCGACGAGTTCGAGCAGATCTACAAGCTCGAAGTGGTCGAGATCCCGACCAATGTCCCGGTCGCCCGTATCGACGACGACGACGAGGTCTATCGCAGCTTCCCGGAGAAGGTGAAGGCGATCATCAAGGAGCTCGAGCGTGCCAGCGAGCGCCTGCAGCCGGTCCTGGTCGGCACCGCCTCGATCGAGAAGTCCGAGCAGATCGCCGAGATGCTGGTCGCCGCCGGCTTCAAGCAGATCGACTTCTCGCAGCCCGACGCGCTCGACCGGCTCTATGCCTCGGCCCGCTCCGGCAAGAGCAGCAAGCAGTTCGCCGTGCTGAACGCCCGCTTCCACGAGCAGGAGGCCTTCATCGTCGCCGAGGCCGGCGTGCCCGGCGCCATCACCATCGCCACCAACATGGCCGGCCGCGGCACCGACATCAAGCTCGGCGGCAATGTCGAGATGCGCGTCGCGGCCGAGACCGCCGGCATGGAGGACGGACCTGAGAAAGAGGCCAGGATCAAGGCGATCGAGGCCGAGGTCGCCCGTTTCAAGGAGATCGTCCTCAACGCCTCCGAGACGATCGAGCTCGAGCCGGCCAAGGGCTCGCGCCCGGCCAAGACCATGACCCGCCCCGGCGGCCTCTACATCATCGGCACCGAGCGCCATGAGAGCCGGCGCATCGACAACCAGCTGCGCGGCCGCGGCGGCCGCCAGGGCGACCCCGGCCGCTCCAAGTTCTTCCTGTCGCTGCAGGACGACCTGATGCGCATCTTCGGCTCCGACCGGATGGACGGCATGCTGCAGAAGCTCGGCCTGCAGGAGGACGAAGCCATCGTCCACCCCTGGATCAACAAGGCGGTCGAGAAGGCGCAGGGCAAGGTCGAGGCGCGCAACTTCGACATCCGCAAGAACATCCTGAAATACGACGACGTCATGAACGACCAGCGCAAGGTCGTGTTCGAGCAGCGCCGCGAGTTCATGCGCGAGGCGAGCGTGCGCGAGACCATCGACGACATGCGCCACGGCGTCGTCGAGGACACCGTCTCGCGCCGCATCCCCGAGGACGCCTATCCCGAGCAATGGGATGCCGCCGGCCTCAAGCAGGACGTCGCGACCTATCTCAACCTCGAACTGCCGATCGAGGACTGGGCCAAGGAAGAAGGCATCGCCGACGCCGAGCTGCGCGAGCGCATCCGCAAGATCGCCGACGAGGACTATGCGGCGCGCATCGAGCGCAACACCGAAGAGGTGATGACCTATATCGAGAAGCAGGTGCTGCTGCAGACGCTCGACCATCTCTGGCGCGAGCACCTGGTCACGCTCGACCATCTGCGCCAGGTCATCGGCTGGCGCGGCTACGCCCAGCGCGACCCGCTGAACGAATACAAGCAGGAGGCCTTCGAGCTGTTCGACGGGCTGATCGGCCGCCTGCGCGAGCAGGTCACCGGCAATCTGATGCGCGTCGAGGTCCGCTTCGAGCAGCCGTCGGAAGAGGGCCAGCTGATCGACCAGAACGGCGGCGACGCCCTGCCGCCGCCGCCCGCCGGCTTCTTCGCCGCTCAGCCGCAATTCGCCGCGACCGATGGCGATCTCGCCGTCGCCGAGCGCAATCCGGCCGATCCCTCGAGCTGGGGCAAGGTCGGCCGCAACGAGCTCTGCCCCTGCGGCTCCGGCAAGAAGTTCAAGCACTGCCACGGCCAGTTCGTCTGACCGCGGCGGCGCCGGAGCGATCCTCCGGCGCCCGCCTCAGGCGAAATCGGCCTCGACCGCGCCGAGCGCCTCGATCTCGATCCGGACGCGCGCGCCGGCATTGACCCATTGCGTCCGGACGAGGCTGCCGAGCAGGACGGTCTCGCCGGCCCGTAGCGGCATCCCCCGCTCGCGGGCGTGTTCCGCCAACCAGGCCAATGCCGCATAGGGATGACCGAGCACGTCGGCGCCGATGCCGGTGCCGGCTTCGACCCCATCGATCAGGACGCGCCCGCGCAGCGTCGACAGATCCGGCAGCATGGCCGGATCATGCTCGCGGCCAAGCACCGACCCCGCCGCGAAGAAATCGTCCGCCACCAGCATCGGCGTGCCCGTGCTCGGCCAGTCGACATAGCGGTCGTCGACGAGCTCGATCGCCGCCATCACCGCTCCGACCGCCCCGCGGACGCTCTCAGGCGTGAACGGCCCCTCCGGTAGATCGCTCGCCAATCGCACCGCGATCTCGCATTCGACGCCGACCCTGATGAAATCGCCGTGCCGGAGCCTGGCATCACCGCGATGCGTGGTGCCGGCGAAGAGCCCGGCTGCACACGGATGGGCGATGCCGAGATAGGCCTGCATCACCGGTGTGGTGCAGCCGATCTTCCAGCCGACCCTTGCGCCGAAGCGGCTTTCGGCAAGGCGCGCATGGACCGCATCGCGCACCGCATAGGCCTCCGCCAGATCGTGCGGCGGGACGCCGGCAGAAGGCTGCGCCAGAGGCGTCAGGCTCAGCCGCGCAGTGGCGATCGCATCGGCTGCAGCAGCGATGGCTGTTTCGGACAAGGCGGAACTCCGATTGTCGGTAACCGGCAAACTGCCATGCCGGAGCGCCTGCTGGCCACCGGGAAGAGCGCGGGGCTCGCGAGACCCGCTCTCGCCATGGCAAGGGAATGCCGAATCCTGATTGCGAGGGTCGCCGGCCATGCCGACCGCAGACGAAACCGCCGGACCGGCGCATATCGCGCTGACGCTCGACTATACCGAGGAGGAGCTCGGCCGCTTCGACATGGTGTTGGCGCAGGAGACGCTCGCTGGGGCAAAGCCGACGATCTGGGAAGGCTGGCCCGCCTTCATCGGGCTCGGCCTCGCAGTGGCGACCGGAGCGACCCTGCTTGCCATCGCCGGCGGGATCGCCACGGCCCGTTCCGGCGCCGGCATCGCCGCACTCTGCTTCGGGGTCTACTGGCTCGGCATCACCGCACCAGGCCTGGCCATGGGCATCGCCGACAGGCGCCGGCGCAAGGCCGTCTACGACGCCTTTCGGGCGGAGTGGAACGGCACGCGCATGCTGGCGACGCAGGGCGGCATCTGGTTCCGCCGCGATGGCTTGCGCAGCTTCATCGGGCGCAGCGCTATCCGCAAGGCCAGCAGCGCCGACGGCTTGTTGCTGCTGCACCTGCGCGCCGGCCAGCCGACCATGATCCCGCTGCGTCTGCTGACGCCCGAACAGCGGGACTTCCTCACCTCACTTGCCCGTAGCGATCAACGCAACGGGTGAAGAAGCGCAGCAGGTTGGCATAGCCGCGGGCATCGTCGATCGCCCGATGCGTATGCGCGACCGAGCCCAGCCATTCGGCCGGATAGCGCTCGACATCGCACTCCCACTGCCCCCGCCCGGTCTTGCCGGCGACGAAGGACATCAGGCACAGCGGCGCGTGTTTGAAGATGCGGCTCTGGACCCATGGCCCTTCGAGCAGCGGGCGCCCGATGAAGCGGCGCAGGTAGTAGTCGAACCACGGCTCGTCGAGCGCGAGCGGGTGCGAGGCGAAGATCGGCTCGCCCTCGATCGCGCCGATCCAGTCGACGAAGCGCCGCATCACCGCTGCGGCAGGTTCAGGATTCTCCGTCGCCGCGGCCCAAGCCTGCGGATGGCGCGCCCAGAACGCCATGGTGGCCTCGTCACGCAGGGCGCCGTCGAGCGGCGCCAGCACCGCCTCGAACTCTCCAATGATGGCGCCATCGGCCGCGACGGCGACGGAGCCGAAGGAGAGCATCGAATTGATGCCCGGCGTCGGCCCGTCGAACTCGCAATCCGTCACGACGTAGAATGGCGACATGCGACTCCGTCGAACTCCTCAGCCATGCGCCCGCCGGGGCAGCCGCGGCAGCAGGATCGTCAATAGCCCCAGCAGCGGCAGGTAGGAACAGATCTTGTAGACGAAGGTGATGCCATAGGCGTCGGCGAAGCCGCCGAGAAAGGCGGCGCCAAGCCCGCCCGCGCCGAAGGCGAAGCCGAAGAACATGCCGGCGATCAGGCCGACGCGGCCCGGCACCAGCTCCTGCGCGAACACCACGATCGCCGAGAAGGCCGAGGCGAAGACCAGCCCGATCATCACGCTCAGCACGCCGGTCCAGAACAGGTTGGCATAGGGCAGGAGCAGCGCGAACGGGATGACGCCGAGGATCGAGAACCAGATCACGAAGCGCGCGCCGAAGCGATCACCGATCGGCCCGCCGGCGAAGGTACCGACAGCGGCCGCGCCGAGAAACAGGAACAGCATCAGCTGCGCATCGCGGAAGCCGAGCTGGAACTGCTCGATGACATAGAAGGTGAAGTAGCTGGAGATGCTCGCCATGTAGACGTTCTTGGTCGCGGTCAGCAGCACCAGCACGAACAGGGCGAAGGCGACGCGCCCGCCCGGAAGCGGCAAGGCGCGGCTCGCCGGCGGACGACCGGCCTGCGACCGGCGATGCCCAGCATACCAGGACCCGACCCTGGTCAGGACGACGACGCCGGCCATGGCGATGACCGAGAGCCAGGCGACGCTGCCCTGGCCGAAGGGCAGGACGATGAAGGCGGCCAGCAGCGGCCCCAGCGCCGAGCCGAGATTGCCGCCGACCTGGAACAGCGACTGGGCCAGGCCGTGCCGCCCGCCCGAGGCAAGCCGCGCGATCCGCGACGCTTCCGGGTGGAAGATCGCGGAGCCCAGGCCGATCAGGCAGGCCGCGACGATCAGCACCGCGAAGTTATGGGCATTGCCGAGCAGGATCAGGCCACCGAAGGTCGAAGCCATGCCCGCCGGCGCCGAATAGGGCATCGGCCAGCGATCGGTCACCATGCCGACCACCGGCTGCAGCAGCGAGGCGGTGACCTGGAAGGCCATGGTCAGCAAGCCGATCTGGACGAAGTCGAGGGCGTAGTTGGCCTTGAACAGCGGATAGAGCGAGGCCAGCAGCGACTGCATGACGTCGTTGAGCAGGTGGCAGAAGCTCACCGCCAGCAGGACGGAGATCGTCGTCTTCTCGAAACGGGGCCGGTTCCCCTCGATCGTTGCAACCATGGCGCTACCCCGCGTGCAGACTTTCAGCGGCGCTCCTTCTACAAGGCTTGCCCGTGACCTGCTTTCGTGTTTCGGTCTAATTCTTTCGTGTTCGGGCCAATCGATGAGAAAGCTGCCACAGCCAGAGGTCGAGGCCCTCCATTCCGATCATCGCCATATTCACGGCACGGTTTTCGACGCTGAAGGCGATGTTCTGGTTCGTGTCTCCGACAATCCCGCCGGCTATACGATACCGCCGCACAGCCATCGCCAGATCCAGCTGCTTTGCGCCTTCTCCGGCGTGGTCCAGATCAACACCGAGCGCGGCAGCTGGATGATTCCGCCGGGCCATGGCCTGCTCATCCCGGCCCGGCTGCAGCATTCGGTGGAGATGCTGAGCGATGTCAGCATCAAGTCTGTCTATCTGCTCACCGGGCATGACGACCTCGCCGAGCGCATGCTGCAGGTGCTCGGCGTCACCGAACTCGCCCATGCGCTGATCATCGAGGCCATCCGCCTGCGCGACGCGCTGCCCGACGATCGCAAGCTTGCGCTCGTCCTAGAACTGCTGACCGCCGAGATCGCGGCGCTGCCGATCCGGCCGCTCGGCCTGCCCATCCCGGCCGATAGGCGGCTTTCCGCCCTCTGCCGCGCCTATATGGCCGCGCCCTCGGTCAACGAGCGGCTCGACGACTGGGCGGCGAAGCTGGCGATGAGCCGGCGGACCTTCACGCGGCTCTTCCAGCGCGAAACCGGTCTCAGCTTCGTCGCCTGGCGCCAGCAGGCCAGCCTGTTCGCCTGCCTGCCTCGCCTAGCGGAAGGCATGCCGGTCACGCAAGCCGCCATGCTGGCCGGCTATGACAACGTTGCGGCGTTCACCACCATGTTCCGGCGGCGGCTGGGCATTGCGCCGCGCAACTACATGAAGGCCTCGCTGGCGCGATAGCGTCGCCCAGGCGGACATGAAAAAGGGCCGCTCTCGCGAGCGGCCCTCGAAACAATCCGTGTAACCGAAGAGGTCACTTCGGCGCGAAGATGCCGACGCTGCTGGCGGTGATGTCGAAGGAGAGCGTCGCCACAACCGTCGGATTGCACCACTTCGAACGGCCGGAGCCCGACGAGATGCCGCGCGGATCGGCGGTCAGCGCGAAGCACTCGGTCTTGGACAGGTTGGTGTCGTGATAGCGCACGTCCGCCGTCAGATTCTTCCAGGTATAGGACACGCCGGCGTTCCAATAGGTGTAGTTCGGCAGGTTGGTCGGCGGATTGGTCGACCAGATCGCGAGATTGGTCGTGCCGAGCCAGTAATGGCCGAGCTCGCCCGAGACCGAGAGTCCCTCGAGGAAGGGCAGGTTGTACTTCGCCGTGGCCGAGGCGTAGGTGCCGCTCGCGCCGGTGCCGAGCCAGTCCCAGGCATAGAAGACGTTGGCGCCGAGGATCAGCTTGTCCTCGAAATTATAGCTGACCTTGCCGTAGACCTCGGTGTAGTCGGTGTTCCGCGGCGTCCAGTAGACGCCGGCCGTGTCGATGTACTGCTTCTCGCCGGGATAATAGTACTGCCAGACGCCGACATCGACGGTGACCGGGCCGAATTTCGGCCGAATGCCGGCATAGAAATCGATCTCGGCCGGCGGGCTGGTGGCGAGGTCGACATTCGAGGCGTAGACACCGGCATAGACCAGGTTGTCGTAGAACTGCAGCTCGGCCCCGCCCTGGATCGCCGGCTTGCGGTCGGTCTGCGAGATGCCGCGGAAGTTATAGTCCGTCATGCCCTTCACGCTGACGGCGATGTCGAACCAGGTGATGCTCGGCGCCACCGGCACCGGCGGCGCGCCCTTGCGGCTCGGCAGGTCGGAGGCGAGCGCCGAGGCCGACACCGCCATCGAAAGCGCAAAGCCCGTCAGCAAGCCGGACATCTTCAAGGCAGCCATCGCGAACTCCATCATGATTCTTGCACGATTCTGGCCGTGCATTCGCCATGATTAAGCCCTCGCGGGTGCGAGATCGGCAAGGCGAGGTTTTTTGCAAATTGCCCGCCCATTGAGCAATGCGGGCAGATTTCGCTGTTTAGACGCCTACAAAAGCGCCCGCGGCCATTGCTGGCCGCGGGCGTGACTTTTCTGCATCAGTGCTTTGCGGGGCGCTTCAGCGCACCGTGGGCTGGCTCGCATAGGCCGCATCGGGCTGCAACTGCGAGGTCCGCAGCGTCGAAGCCCGGCGCGGCGGCAGCGGGGCGGTGACCGTTTGCGGGGTCTCCGGCACGGTCGAGGCGATCGGCGCCTGCTCTTTCGGCTCCGAGGAACCGCCAAGCAGCGGCACGAAGCTCAGCGCGCGCTGATAGAAAGAGGGCTGCGCCGGCTCGGCGGCAGCAGTCTGGATCGGCTCCGACGTCGCGGCGCCGGTCGTCGCCTTGGCGACCTGCGTCGCCGCATCGCTCGCCGGCTTGGCGGCGGGCTGGCCTGCGGCCGGCTTGGCCGGCGCGGCAGCGGCGACCACTGGCTTGGCTTCCTCCGCCTGCGCGCTGCTGACGGCTGCGAGCACGGCGTCGTTGTCGGCCGATTCGGCCCGGACGGTCGCCTTCGTGCGGCCCTTGTCGTCGAGCACGACGACCCGCGGGCCGATCAGCGAATCGACACGGCTGATGCCGACATCGCGCGAGCCCCAGGCCACCGACCTGTTCAGCGAATCGGCGCCGGACTGGGCGAGCTGGCGCTTGAACGAGGCATGCTGGTCGCCGTCGTCATAGATCAGCTTGATCGCCGGCGTGCCCTTGGACACCAGCGCCGCGACCTGGATCTCGTCCTGCTGGCGCTTCTGTGCCAGCGCCTGCGTCAGCGAGGGATCGGGCTGGGCGCCGTCACGGTTGAAGGCGTAGCGCCCGCCGACCACCGAGACCGAGGGCTCGTCCTTGGCCACTTCGAAATAGTCCGAGCCTTCCTTCAGGTTCTTCCAGAAGGCGATGTTCGGGTCGAGCCGGTGCTTGGCGAGGTTCTCCGGCGTCATCCGGAAGGGGAAGGCTTGCATCTGCACGGCGCGCTGCCCGCCGTTCTGGGCCTCGCGCACCAGCGCATAGATCTCGCCGATCTGGTCGTCGGTCATCGAATAGCAGCCGGCTGAGGAGCAGGCGCCGTGCACCATCAGATGCGCGCCGGTGCGGCCATGCGCCCGGTCATAGGCGTTGGGATAGCCCATGTTGAACGAGACGTAATAGGACGAGTTCGGGTTCATCTGCGCCGGGCTGATGGCGTAGAAGCCCTCCGGCGCCATGCGGTCGCCCTCGCGCACCTTCGGGCCGAGCTGGCCCGACCAGCGGCACATCGGGAAGGTCTTGAGCAGGGCGTATTTGCCGTCGGCGCGCTTCTTCCAGATCTCGAGCTCCGACTCCTTCTTGTAGGAGCGAATCACGATCGGCTGGCTCTTGCTCATGCCCTTCTCGGACATCAGCGTGTAGGTTGCCGATGGAATCGGAATGTTGTGGCGCGCGGAGCCGCGATAGCGCTCCTCTTCGCAGGCTGCCAAACTGAGGCCAAGGAGCGCCGCCAGCGCGAAATGTCTCAGAGCCACGTCGTCAATCCCATCTCGCGCGGACGCGTCAGACCCGACAGATCACCACGCAACAAGGCCGAATTATGCCCATTGCCCGGTTGTAGAACCGTTAGCCTTGACCGTTCCTTACCACAGGGGCCTCGCAGAAGGCCATATGGTGAAGCCGCGGTAAAGCGCCCGCCGGGCCGGTGGCCCGGTTGCGCACAATCGGCAGGGCTACAGCGCCCGGCCGATCGCCAGGTATTTTTCCGCCCGCCGATCGACGATCTCGTCGGCGCTGAGCCCGGCGAATTCGGACAATGCCGCCTCGATCGCAGCGCCGGCCCGCTCGATCGTGCCCTGGGGGTCGCGATGGGCGCCGCCCGTCGGCTCGGTGACGATCCTGTCGATCACGCCGAAGCGCAGCAGGTCCTGGGCGGTGATCTTCATGCCGGTCGCGGCGTCCTGGGCCCGCGCCGTGTCGCGCCAGAGAATCGAGGCCGCTCCTTCCGGCGAGATCACCGAATAGATCGCATGCTCCAGCATCAGCACCTTGCTGGCAGCGGCGATGGCGATGGCGCCACCCGAGCCGCCCTCGCCGATCACCAGCGCGACGCTCGGCGTGCGCAAAGCCAGGCAGGTCTCGGTCGAGCGCGCGATCGCCTCGGCCTGACCGCGCTCCTCGGCCTCGATGCCGGGATAGGCGCCGGCGGTGTCGATGAAGCTCAGCACGGGGAGGCCGAACCGGTCGGCCAGCTCCATCAGGCGCACCGCCTTGCGGTAGCCTTCCGGCTTCGGCATGCCGAAATTGTGCCGGATGCGGGTCTCGGTCGAGTTGCCCTTCTCCTGGCCGATGACACAGACCGGCTCGCCGCGGAAACGGCCGAAGCCGCCGACGATCGCCTCGTCCTCGCCGAAGGCACGGTCGCCCGCCATCGGCGTGAACTCGTCGATCAGGGCCGAGCAATAGTCGAGGAAATGCGGGCGCTGCGGATGGCGCGCAACCAGCGTCTTCTGCCAGGGTGTCAGAGCCCCATAGAGGTCCTTCAGCGCCTGCGTGGCCTTGGCCTCGAGCTTGCCGATCTCCTCGGCGAGGGAATAGCCGTCGCCCTTGCCGTCGAGCGCGCGCAGTTCATCCGCCTTCGCCTCCAGTTCGGCAACCGGCTTTTCGAAATCGAGATAGCTTCGCATCGACATCCAGATAAGGTCCCGCTTTCCCTAGGAAAAGGCGGCGGCATCGGCCGCCAGGGGTCGCGGCGACGGAACGGTCAAGAAAGGCGGCGGACCTTGGCCGCGCCCCGGCGAAATTGTCAACCCGCCGGCATCTTCGCTTCGTCCTGCCGCGGCAGTCGGCTCGAAGGATGGGCCTGCGGCAGCAGCACCGGCCGGAAGGCGAAGCTGCGCCGCGTCGCACGCAAGGGAGCGCGCCGGTAGAACTGCTTGGTCGCGTCGATGACATAGACGCCGGCGAAAGGCAGCGACAGGCCGGCTCCGACCTTCTCCCAGGCCATGGCCGAGCGCATGAACAAGCGCCGGCGCAGCGGCGGCACATAGAGCGCCTCGGCCCAATGCTCGGGCGAGAACATGGCTCGGCGCATCAAGGCTTCGATCTGCGAACGGCTGAACGGCCTGCCGTGGCCGAAGGGCGTCGTATCCATCCGCGCCCACAGGCCGCGCCGGTTCGGCACGACGACGATCAGCCGTCCGCCCGGGCTCAGCACCCGCGAAATCTCCTCCAGCAGATCCTCCGGGCTTTCGGTCTCCTCGAGCGCATGCACCAGCAGCACCCGGTCGATCGAGGCGGTCGGCAGCGGCAGCAGGGTCGGTTCGACCAAAGCCGAGGCGGAGAGCCCGGGCGAAGGCCAGTTCACCACGCCCTGTGCCGCCGGCATGAAGGCGATCACCCGCTCGGCCTCGCCGCCAAGCAGCGGCAGATAGGGCGTGGCGTATCCCAGGCCCAGCAGGCGCTGGCGCCGGCAATCCGGCCAGAGCCTCAACATGACCCTGCCGACGGTCCGCCGCGCCACATGCCCGAGCGGGCTGGCATAGAAGCTGCGCAGGTCGACGACGTCCAAGGCCATGCCGACGGAGATGGCGCAGTGCCAACACAAGCGCAAGGGCGGCGATCGTGCATCGGCCCCCCAGTACCGGATTGTCTTGATACCGGCGGACGCATGCGGCAAGCAGTCACCTCGACCGCCGACTGCCGGAGTTTCCCATGCCGCTCGACATTCATGTCTTCCGTACGCTCAGCGACAATGCCGGCGCGCTGCTGCGCGACCCCGGCACGGGCGCCTGCGCCACCGTCGACGTTCCCGATGCCGGCGAGGTGCTCGCCGCCGCCAAGGCGAAGGGCTGGTCCATCAACCAGGTGCTCGTCACCCATGAGCATGCCGACCACGTCCAGGGTATCGCCGCGCTGAAGCAGGCGACCGGCGCCAAGGTGTTCGCCCCCGAGGCCGCACGCGCCGGCGCCCCCGTCGACGTCGTCATCAGCGAAGGCGATCGGGTCTCGGTCGGCGGCTACGACTTCGAGACCTGGGCGACGCCCGGCCATGCCGAGGGTCATGTCAGCCTCGTCAGCCAGAAAGCGAAGCTCGCTTTGGTCGGCGACGTCGTCTTCGTCATGGGCTGCGGCCGCGTCATGCCTGGCGCGATGGAGGCGATGTGGACCTCGCTCTCGCGGATCATGGCGCTGCCGGACGCGACCACGCTGATCACCGGCCATGACTATACGCTATCGAACGCCCGCTTCGCCGCGGCCATGGACCCCAGCAACACCGCCGTCGCAGCCCGTCTCGCCGAGGCCGAGGCCGCGAAGCAGGAGGGACGCTTCTGGGCCGTGACCACGATCGGCGAGGAACGGGCGACCAACCCCTTCTTCCGCGCCGGCGAGCAGGCTCTTGCTGCGACGCTCGGCATCGTCGGCAAGCCGGCCGGCGAGGTCTTCGCCGCCCTGCGCGAGGCCAAGAACAGATTCTGAGATCAGGTTCTGAACCGCGATGAACACGTTAAGTGGACTCAGCGCCGCCGAGGTCATCCGACTGCTTGAGCTGAAGCCTCATCCCGAGGGCGGTCACTATCGCGAGACCTTCCGCGATCCCGCCGGGCCGGAGGGGCGCGGCTTCTCGACCGCGATCTACTACCTGCTCGATGTCGGCGAGACCTCGGAATGGCATCGCGTCGACGCCGCCGAGATCTGGCACCATTATGCCGGCGCGCCATTGGTGATCACGCTCTCGGCGAACGGGCATGACGCCTCTGCCCATCATCTCGGCAAGGACCTGTCCGCCGGCCAGCGCCCGCAGATCGTCGTGCCGGCCGGGCACTGGCAGAGCGCGACCTCGCTCGGCGCCTGGACATTGGTCGGCTGCACGGTCGCGCCGGGCTTTGCCTTTTCAGGCTTCGAGATGGCGCCGCCTGACTGGCGGCCGACGCCGCGGCCGGCCGGAGGCTGAGCATGGATAGGCCCGTCACCGACATCCTTGCGATGGACTTGGCGCTGGTCGGCGCCTGCGAGACCCGCATCGTCAACGCCTGGCCGGCGCCGACCACGCTCGTCGTCGACCAATGGGTCGTGCGCTTCGCCAACGGCTATTCCGGCCGCGCCAACTCCGCCTCCTCGCTGCGCGAGGGCGGCGACATGGACGAGGCGACGCTGGCCTTCGTCGAGGGCCTCTATCGCCAGGCCGGCCTGCCACCGCGCATCCGCTTTACACCGCTGGTCGCCGAGAGCGCTCGCCGCCGCTTCGCCGAGCGCGGCTACCGCATCGAGACCGCCTCCTTCGGCATGGTCGCCGAGCTCGATCCCCATCTGCACTTGCCCATTCCCGGCATGGTCGCGACCGCACAGGCGGACGATGCCTGGATCGACGGCGTCTGCAGCCACCAGACCGGCGCGAAGCGCAACCGCGAGCATCTCGCCGCAATCGTCTCCGGCGTGCGCGTTCCCGCCGCTTTCGCCACGCTGCTGCATGAGGGGCGCCCGGCCGCCTATGCGATGAGCGTCGCCGAGCGCGGCATGGCCGAGATCGGCGCGGTGGTCGTCGACGAAACCTTGCGCGGCAAGGGCCTCGGCAAGCAGATGATGCTGGGGCTGATGGGCTGGGCCGCGGCGCAGGGCTGCAATCAGGCCTATCTCCAGGTCGACCAGAGCAACGGCCTCGCCTTCGAGATGTACAAGCGGCTCGGCTTCCGCGCGGTCTACGCCTATGAGACGCGGATTCTCGACGTCTGATCTCCCATAATCGGAGCGGGGCTCCGCCGTCTTTCCGGGCTCGCTGCTGCGCAGCGCCCCGGAAAGACGGCTGCGCTAACCCTCGGCCGCCTTCGGCTCGGCACCCCGAGCTGCCGGCCCGAAGCTCGCGACCAGCGCCCCGACGACGATCAGCACGCAGGACAGGGCGAGCAGCCAGCTCGCCGGCGCATAGCCGGCAATCACCAGGATCACGGTCGAGAGCACCGGCGCTGCATAAGAGGCGACGCCGAGGAAGGCGACGTCGCCTTTCTTCATGCCGATGTCCCAGCAGATGAAGGCGAGCCCGATCGACCCCAGGCCGAGGCCGAGCACGCCGCCCCATTCGACGGCACTCGGCGCCCACAGGGTCGTCTCGAAGGCGAGATGGCAGGCGAAGGCGGGAATCGCGCAGCCGAGCATGGTGATGGCGAGGCTCTCCGACGGCACACCGGCGAAGCGCCGGGACAGCACCGAATAGCTCGCCCAGACGAAGGCGCCGAGCGCCGCCAGGATATGGCCGAGCTGGATGCCCGCCCCCGAACCGAGGCTGCCGGAGATCAGCAACGCGGTCGCGGCAAGGCCGATCAGCGCCCCCACCAGATGGCGGGCCTTGAGTCCTCCGCCCGGGAGCAGCGCCGCGAACAGCACGATCAAGAGCGGCCAGAGGTAATGGATCAGATTGGCCTCGGCGGCCGGCGCCGTCTTCACCGCGGCGTAATAGAGCGCGGTGTCGCCGAACGGCCCGTAGAGCCCGAGCAGGAAGGAGGCCGGCGTCGGCCGCGCCAGATGCAGGCGCCCCCGGACCGCCGCGATCGCCAGCACGAGGACACCACCGATGACGAAGGTCATGCCGACGAGCTGGAACGGCGGCACCCGTCCGGACATGGCGGTGAACAGCGCCAGGGTCGACCAGAGCAGGATCGCGATGGCGCCGGTCGCGGTGGCGGTGCGGGAGGTCATGGGAACGAGTTTCAGCGTGACGATTGGAGACCCGTTAAGCGCTGCGTCGCCCCCTCGCCAGTCCATTCGCCATGAGAGGTCGGTGCAGCAGGCGAAAAAATGCCGGCAGGGCCAATCTGCTGGCCCTGCCGGCGATGTGTCGGACCGAATGCAGGCCGAGGGCTCGGCGCTCCGGGCTTGCTCAGCCCTTGATGAAGGCGAGCAGGTCGGCGTTGATCACGTCCGGATGGGTGGTGCACATGCCGTGCGGCAGGCCGGCATAGGTCTTCAGCGTGCCGTTCCTGAGCAACTTGACCGAAAGCGGGGCGGAGTCGGCATAGGGGACGATCTGGTCGTCGTCGCCATGCATCACCAGCACCGGTACCTCGATCGCCTTGAGATCGTCGGTGAAGTCGGTCTCGGAGAAGGCCTTGATGCAATCATAATGGGCCTTGGTGCCGCCCATCATGCCTTGCCGCCACCAATTGTCGATGACGCCCTGCGAGACCTTCGCGCCTTCACGATTGAAGCCGTAGAACGGGCCGGCGGGGATATCGATGTAGAACTGGGCGCGGTTGGCGACCAGCGCGGCGCGGAAGCCGTCGAAGACCTCGATCGGCAGGCCGCCCGGATTCTTGTCGGACTTGACCATGACCGGCGGCACCGCGCCGATCAGCACCGCCTTGGCGACGCGGCCGGGCTCGGCCCGGGCGACGTAATGAGCGACTTCGCCGCCGCCGGTGGAATGGCCGATATGGACGGCGTTCTTGAGATTCAGATGCGCAGCGAGCTCGGCGACGTCGGCGGCGTAGGTGTCCATCTCGTTGCCGGTCGCGGTCTGGCTTGAGCGGCCATGGCCGCGGCGGTCATGCGCGATCACCCGGAAGCCATGATGCAGGAAGAACAGCATCTGGTTGTCCCAGTCGTCGGCGCTCAGCGGCCAGCCGTGGTGGAAGACGATCGGCTGCGCCTCCTTCGGGCCCCAGTCCTTGTAGAAGATCTCGGTGCCGTCCTTGGTGGTGATCGTGCTCATCTGGCCTCTCCTTCGGCTTTCCGGGCGGCAGGGTCGTCGCCCTTCGATGTGGACGGTTATAGGCGGTGCATTGCATGCTGCCGCTTGGCGGAACCGACAATCAGCAAGGCAAAACTGACAGCATGACGACAGGCAAGCAGATTGTCGCAGAGATCGGGCTCCTGCTCTATCCGGATGTGCAGCTCGCGGCCGTCTACGGCCTGACCGACCTGTTCCGGATCGCCGGCGAGATGAGCCAGGAGCGCGGCGGACCGGACGCGCCCGCGATCCGCGTCAGCCATTGGCGCCAGGCGGCGGACGGCGCCGGTGTGGAATGCGTCTTCGATAGCCATCCCGGTCGTGAGCACGACCCGAGCCATCTGATCGCGCCGCCGAGCCTGATCATGCCGGCGAGGATGCAGCCGATGAACGGTCTCGCAAGCTGGTTGGCCGAGCGTCATGGCGCGGGCACGACGCTGTGCTCGGTCTGCGCCGGTGCCTTCCTGCTCGGCGAGGCCGGGTTGCTGGAAGGCCGCGAGGCGACGACGCATTGGGCCTTCGCCAAGGAGCTGGCGGCGCGCTTTCCGGCCGCGAAGGTCGATTCCGACCGCATGGTGATCGACGATGGCGACCTCATCACCGCCGGCGGTATCCTGGCCTGGACAGATCTCGGCCTGACGCTGGTCGAGCGCCTGCTCGGACCGAGCGTCATGCTGGAGACCGCGCGCTTCCTGCTGGTCGATCCGCCGGGGCGCACACAGCAGCCCTATGGCCATTTCGTGCCGCGGCTCGACCATGGCGACGCGGCGATCCTGAAGGTGCAGCACTGGCTGCAGGCCAGCGGTGCCAGGGATCACGATGTGCCGGCGCTGGCGAAGCGAGCGGGACTGGAGGAGCGCACCTTCCTGCGCCGCTTCCGCAAGGCGACCGGCCTGCGCCCGACCGAATACGCCCAGCAGATCCGCATCGCGAGGGCGCGCGAAGCGCTGGAACTGAGCCGCCGACCGGTCGCGCAGATCGCCTGGGATGTCGGCTATGAGGACGCCTCGGCCTTCCGCAAGCTGTTCCAGCGCATCACCGGACTCGCCCCGGCCGATTACCGCCGCCGCTTCGGCGTCGCCGCCGCCTGAACAGGCTGCTACAGGCGAAGCGCCGCGCGAACGCGGGTCTCCCAGCGTCCTCAACCGCTCCACGGGCTCGTTGGCATGGACGAAGCGCATATATTTGCGCGCCCTGCGTCTCCCAGCCGTTCCTGCGCCGCCCCGATCGCCAGCACGAAGACGCCGCCGATGCCGAAGGTCATACCGACGAGCTGGAAAGGCGGCACCCGCCCCGACATGGTGCTATCGCGAAACCCGCCTCAGCTGGGAAGCGCCAGCCGCAGATAGTTCTCACCGAGGATACCCCGGATCTCCTGTGCCCCGAAGCCTTCCGCTTCCAGCGCAGCCACGAGATCGCCGAACTGCTCGGGCTGGAAGAAATCCCAGGGCGGCTCCGGGTAGCCGCGCGGCCAGCGACCCTTCGCGGCATGGTAGAATCCGTAGTCGCTGCCTGCCAGGAACATGAAATCGAGCCCAAGGCCGATCCGGTCAGGTCCAGCGAGCGCGGCGATATGCGCAAGATGCCGCGCCATCGCCTGCGGAATCTGCGGCCCGGCCACGCCGAGGAACATGCCGACGCCGTTGACGCCGATATAGCCGCCTCGGACGGCGCAGGCCCTGATCTGCTCGTCGCTGATGTTGCGCTCGTGGTCGAACAGCGCGCGCGCATTGGAATGGGAGAAGATCGGCGGCGCGGCGAGATCGAGCTCCAGCGCATCGAGGCTCGTCCGCACCCCGCAATGGCTGAGGTCGACGCGCATGCCGCAGGCGTCCATGCGCGGGATCAGCCGCCGCCCCAGCGCTGAAAGCCCGCCATTGCGCGGCTCGTGACAGCCATCGGCGAAGGAATTGGCCTCGTTATAGGCCAGGATGGCGCGGTCGATGCCTGCCGCGCGGAAGGCCTCGACCAGATCGAGATCGGGCGCGAACGGCGTCGCCGACTGGAAATGGAAGGAGACCGAGAGCCGCCCCTGCGCTTTCGCCTGCCTAATCGAGGCCGCGTCCACGGCGATCGTCAGCCAGTCGCCCGCCGCCGCGATCTCGCGGCGCAGGAAGCCGAGTCGGGCCGCCGCCTCCACCGGCCCATCCGCCCCGGCGGCCGCAGTGAGCGAGATGTGGTCGCAGCCCTGCGCCCGAAAGCGCGCCAGCTGCTCGCCGAGCCTTGCCCCAGGCGGCAGGAAATCTTTCGCCCAGGGCAGCAGTCCGTCGCAGACGATCGCGTCCGCAAGGTCCGGCCGCGTCTTGCGCCACTCCGCCATCACCTCGCTCCTTCACAGATCGAGAGCCGCGCGAACGCGGGCGCCGAGCCCGCGCAGGCGCCGGGTCGGCTCGTTGGCATAGACGAAGCGGATATATTGCGCGCCATGCGTCTCGCCCCAGCCGGCCATGGCGGTGGCGCAAACACCCTGCTCCAGCAGCCGCTCCGACATCGCCGCGCCGTCCAACCCGAAATCCGAGACGCGCAAGAGCAGCGACCAGCCGCCGCCGGGGACGCCGACCGGCAGGCCGCGCAATTCGTCGAGCACGCAATCGCGCCGCGCCTGCAGTTCGTCGGCATAGGGCGCGAGCGTCGTCGCGGAATTCTCCAGCGCGGTCGCGACCGCGTCCTGCCCGATCCCGACCGGCACCACGACATTGGCAAGCGACACGGCCACGAGATCCGGCATGAAGGCGTCCGGCGCGACGATCCAGCCGACACGCCAGCCGATCATCCGCAGCTCCTTGGCCGAGGAGCCGACGGTGATCGTCCGTTCCGCCATGCCGGGCAAGCCGGCGGGATGCAGCACCGGCCGTCGGTCGAAAAGCAGCCGTTCCATTGCGGTGTCGACGATCAGCAGCAGGTCATGCGTGACGCAGAGCTCGTCGACGAGCGCCCAGTCGCCGGCATCGAGGCAGCCGCCCGAGGGCATGGACGGCGACATCAGCAGCATCGCCGTGGTCTTCGGCCCGATGCTGGCGCGCAGCGCCGCGCGATCAAGCCGCCATTCGCCGCCGGGCTCGAAGCTGAAGGGCACGAAGCGCGGTACGCCGCCCGCGAGCCTGATACGGTTGATCAGCCCGGCATAGGTCGGATCGGTGACGATCACCTCATCGCCGACCTCGATCGTCGCCAGCAGGACATTGAGGATGCCGGAGAGGCCGCCGGCAGAGATCACGCAGTTGCGCTCGCCGCTATAGCTAACCCCCGAGATGGCCGAGACATGCCGCGCCGCGACCTCGCGCAGGCGCGCCTGGCCGATGAAGGGCAGATAGCTGTTGTCGGCATCCTCTCTGGCGGCCCGGACCGTGCGCGCGACCGCCTCGGGGTCCGGCAGGATATCGGTGTCGAGGTTTTCGAGCCGCAGGAAATCCTTGCCCGAGGCGTCGGCGATTGATCCCATGCGGTCGACGCCGATTCCGGCGATATGGCGCAAGCGGGCTGGACGAGGGCGTGTCATCGTGAAACCTCATTTCATATATTATCTATGAAACCATACGAGCCATGAGCTTTCAAGACGAGACCGAGGCCGGTGCCTCGCTGACCAGCCGCATCGCTGGCAAGCTGTCGCAGCGCATCCTCACCGGGGACCTGGCGCCCGGAGCCGCCGTGCGGCAGGACCATGTCGCCGCCGAGTTCGGTGCCAGCCATGTGCCGGTGCGCGAGGCCTTCCGGACGCTGGAGGCGCAGGGCCTGCTCGTCAGCGAGCCGCGGCGGGGCGTGCGGGTCGCGCCGCTGGAGCCGGAGCTGGTGCGGGAGGTCACGGCAATGCGCGCCGCGCTGGAAGCCCTCGCCTTGCGCCGCGGCTTCCCGAGGCTCGCTGCAGCCGATCTGGAGGAAGCAGCGTCAGCGATCGCCGAGGCCGAGGCGAGCCAGGAAATCCTGGTCTGGGAGGCGGCCAACCGGCGCTTTCATCATGCGATCACAGCCCCCTGCGGGATGCGGCGCCTGCTCGCGACCATCGCCGATCAGCAGCGAACGAGCGCGCGCTTCCTGTTCGCGGCCTGGCGGGATCTCGACTGGCAGCCGCGCTCGGACGCAGAGCACCGGCAGATCCTCACCGAACTCCAGGCGGGCCGGATCGAGCCCGCCGTTCGGGCACTGGAAACGCACATTCTGGACGCGGGCGAGGCGCTGGCAGCCAAGCTGCTGAGGTCGCCGTGACGCTGCTTCGGCGCGCGCGTGTGCGATAGCCGCCATGCAACCTGTGCGTCATGCGGCGATTGACCTCGCCCGCGCACAGGCGCATGCGTGCGCCATGACCACGCTCCCCTTGCCGACCGCCGCCCGCCCGCTGATGCCGGTCCTGGCGGCCCTCAGCGTCGCCCATCTCCTCAACGACCTGATCCAGTCGATGATCCCGGCGGTCTACCCGCTGATCAAGGAGACCTACCAGCTCGACTTCGTGCAGATCGGCCTGATCACACTGGCCTTCCAGGTCACGTCCTCGCTGCTGCAGCCGCTCCTCGGCTATGTCACCGACAAGAAGCCCTGGCCCTATGCGATGGTCGCCGGCATGGGCGCGACGCTGACCGGCCTGCTCTCGCTCGCCTTCGCCCACAGCTACGGCATGGTGCTGATCGCCGCCGCCCTGGTCGGCACCGGCTCGGCCGTCTTCCATCCCGAGGCGACCCGCATGGCCCGCCACGCCGCAGCGGGGCGACAGGGGCTGGCGCAGGGCGTCTTCCAGGTCGGCGGCCATGCCGGATATGCGATCGGCCCGCTGCTCGCCGCCGCCGTGGTCGTCCCCAATGGCCAGCAGAGCCTGTCCTGGTTCTCCGGCATCGTGCTCGTCGCCATGCTGCTGATGGCCTGGATCGGCTCGCGCTATTCGGCCTTCCGCAAGGAGCAGGTCGCCTCCAAGGCACATGCCGACGACGTCGCCTCGCATGGCATGTCGCGAAGCAAGGTGCTGCTCGCCATGGCGGTGCTGATCGTCATCCTGTTCTCGAAGAACGCCTATTCGGCGGCCTTCACCTCCTACTACACCTTCTACCTGATCGAGCGCTTCCAGGTCCCGCTGCAGCTCTCGCAGATTCTGCTCTTCCTCTATCTCGTCGTCGGCGCATTCGGCGTGATCATCGGCGGCATGATCGGCGACCGGATCGGCCGCCACCGCGTGATCTGGTTGTCGATCCTGGGCTGCCTGCCCTTCACCCTCGCTTTGCCCTATGCCGACCTGATGTGGACCGCGATCCTCAGTGTGATCATCAGCTTCATCATGGCGAGCGCCTTCTCGGCGATCCTGATCTACGCGATCGACCTGGTGCCGCACCGGGTCGGGCTGGTCGGCGGATTGTTCTACGGCCTCGCCTTCGGCCTCGGCGGCTTGGCGGCAGCCGGCCTCGGCGCGCTCGCCGACAGGATCGGCATCATCCAGGTCTTCTGGCTTTGCGCCTGGCTGCCGGCCTTTGGCCTGCTCACCTTCCTGCTGCCGAAGGGCGCGCGCAGCTGAGGCCCGCAGAAAAGCGGCTGCAACGAAAAAGGCGGAGCCTGGAGGCTCCGCCCTTCACATCTCAGCCGCGGGCCGGAATCAGGCCATGTACTGGCCGCCATTGGCGGAGAGGGTCGAACCGGTAATGAAGCCCGCCTCGTCGCTGGCCAGGAACACCACCGCGCGCGCGATCTCTGCGGGCTCGCCCAGGCGCCCGACCGGGATATGCGGCAGGATCGACTTCTCGATCACGGCCGGGTCGATCGCCTTGACCATCTCGGTTGCGATGTAGCCGGGGCAGATCGCATTCACCGTGATGCCGGCCCGCGCGCCCTCTTGCGCCAGCGCCTTGACGAAGCCGATGTCGCCGGCCTTGGCGGCGGAGTAGTTGACCTGCCCCATCTGGCCTTTCTGGCCGTTGATCGACGAAATGCAGATGACGCGGCCGAACTTGCGGGCCCTCATGCCCTCCCAGACCGGGCGGGTCATGTTGAAGAGCGAGTTGAGGTTGGTGTTGATGACCGCGTCCCACTGCTCCTTGGTCATCTTGTGGAACATGCCGTCGCGGGTGATGCCCGCATTGTTGACGAGCACGTCGACCGGCCCGAGCTCGGCCTCGACCTTGGCGATCCCGGCGACGCAGGACTCATAATTCGAGACGTCCCATTTATAGGTCTTGATGCCGGTCTCCGCGGTGAACTTGGACGCCGCCTCGTCATTGCCGGCATAGCTCGCCGCCACGGTGTAGCCGGCGGCCTTCAGGCCCTTCGAGATCGCCTCCCCGATGCCGCGGGACCCGCCCGTCACCAATGCAACCTTAGCCATCGTCGTCTTCTCCCCTCTAGGACGCGGCTATGGAGGCCGCGCTATTCTTTGCTGAGATCGAGACCGGGCTCGTAAGCCCGGTCGACATCCTTGATGATCGCCTGCCCGCAGATCACCCGCCCCGCCTTCTCGTCATAGGTCAGGGTCGGGTGGCCATAGAGCACCCAGCCACGGCTCAGCGCGTCCGAGACCCGGTGACAGAACGAGGCGTCATCGGGACCGGTCAGATAGCGATAGAGCGTGGTCTGCTTCGGCATGGCGGAGAGCCGCTCAGCGCTCCACGGCCAGGGCGATGCCCATGCCGCCGCCGATGCACAGCGTGGCGAGGCCCTTCTTGGCGTCGCGCTTGGCCATTTCGTGCAGCAGCGTCACCAGCACGCGCGCGCCCGAGGCTCCGATCGGATGGCCGATCGCGATCGCGCCGCCATTGACGTTGACGATGTCGGGGTCCCAGCCCAAGTCCTTGTTCACCGCCAGCGCCTGCGCCGCGAAGGCCTCGTTGGCCTCGACGAGGTCGAGATCGCCGACCTTCCAGCCGGCCTTCTCCAGAGCCTTGCGGGTTGCCGGGATCGGGCCCGAGCCCATGATCGCCGGATCGACGCCGGCCGTCGCCCAGGAGGCGATCCGGGCAAGCGGGGTCAGGCCGCGCTTGCTCGCCTCCTTCGCCGTCATCAGCACGAGCGCGGCGGCGCCGTCATTGATGCCCGAGGCGTTGCCCGCGGTCACGGTGCCGTCCTTGGAGAAGGCTGGCTTCAGCTTGGCCATCGCCTCCAGCGTCGCGCCGTCGCGGATATATTCGTCGGTGTCGACGACAATGTCGCCCTTGCGCGTCGAGATCGTGATCGGCGCGATCTCATCCTTGAACCGGCCGGCCTTGCGGGCGGCCTCGGCCTTGTTCTGCGAGCCGACGGCGAAGCGGTCCTGCTCCTCGCGGCTGATCTGCCATTTGGTCGCGACGTTCTCCGCCGTGGTGCCCATGTGGTAGCCGTGGAAGATGTCCCAGAGGCCGTCCTTGATCATCGTGTCGATGAACTTGACGTCGCCCATCTTGGTGCCGGCGCGCATATGCGCGGCGTGGGCCGAGAGCGACATCGATTCCTGGCCACCGGCGACGATGATGTCGGCGTCGCCATTGGCGATCTGCTGCATGCCGATCGCGACCGCGCGCAGGCCCGAGCCGCAGACCTGGTTGAGGCCCCAGGCCGTCGCGCCCTGCGGCACGCCGGCGTCGACCGCCGCCTTGCGGGCCGGGTTCTGGCCTTGCGCCGCCGTCAGCACCTGGCCGAGGATGACCTCGTCGACTTCGCCTGCGTCGACCTTGGCGCGCTTCAGCACCTCCTTGATCACCGCCGAGCCGAGATCGTGAGCCGGCGTGTTCGCGAAAGCGCCGTTGAAGGAGCCGACCGCCGTGCGCGCTGCGCCGACGATCACGATGTCATTCTCAGCCATGGGCTCATCCTCCAGTTCTCCCGCGGCCACGCGGCGCAGCGGCTTGTCCAGCCCACCTTCGAAGGGTGAAACGGCGCCGTCAAGCCGGCTGAGCGGCCAAGCTCATCTTCGAGGCAGACTCGGCTCGATCACGCCTCGCGCTCAAAAAACTTGCAGCAGGCGGCCGAAGGGTTATCGTTCCCATCGGGACCGTTCTCCGGCCTTGCCCGAACCCTCGGGCATGGCCGCAACAAGCCGTGTGGGTGTCGATGGCCAGCGACAAAGAACCGACTGTCATCAAGAAATACGCCAATCGCCGGCTATACCACACGGGTACGAGCTCCTACGTGACGCTGGAGGATCTGGCCGGGCTGGTGCGCAAGGGCGAGGATTTCGTCGTCTACGACGCCAAGAGCGGCGAGGACATCACCCGCTCGGTGCTGGCCCAGATCATCTTCGAGGAAGAGAGCAAGGACGGGCAGAACCTCCTGCCGATCGCCTTCCTGCGCCAGCTGATCCGCTTCTACGGTGACAGCATGCAGGCGCTGGTGCCGCGCTATCTCGAATTCTCGATGGAGCATCTGACGCAGGATCAGAACAAGATCCGCGAGCAGATGAGCAAGGCCTTCGGCACCGGCGCGATCGATGCGCTCCAGGCCCAGACCCGCGCCAATATGGCGATGTTCACCGAGGCCTTCCGCCTGTTCAACCCGTTCGCGGCAGCCGCCGCCGCAAAGGGCCGGGGCGAAGCGCCGGCCCAGGGCGAGAACGGCGAGCTCAGCAATCTCAAGCGCGAGCTCAACGAGATGCGCGAGCGGCTCGACAAGCTCGCCAAGGACAAGTGAGGGACTGCTCCGCTCGGAGCTGTTCGCCCGCGATATCAGCCCGCCGCGCGCAGCGGCGGGTTGTTCTCCTGCAGGTCAGGCCCGGCCAGCTCGGCCTTGCCGATCAGATGTCCCTGCAGATAGGTGACGCCCCAGTCGCAGAGCATCGAGGCCTGCAGCTCGTCGTCCACCCACTCGGCCACCGTCTCGACGCCAAGATGATGCGCCAGCTCCAGCAGGGTGCGCACGAAGAAGCGGTCGTCGGTCGAGCGCCGCAGGTTCTGCGTGAAGGCGCCGTCGAGCTTGAGGATGTCGATCGGGAAGGCGCGCAGGTGCCGCAGCGAAGTGTGGCCCGCGCCGAAATCGTCGATCGCGACCCGGGCGCCGCGCTGCTTGATCCTCGTCAGCAGCTTGGCCATCCGGCCGGGGTCCTCGATCGTCGCCGTCTCCGTGACCTCGACGATCAGGCGCTTCACCGCGATCGGGTTCGCCCTGGCGCTCGCCTCGAATCCGTCGATCCAGTCCGCTTCCGCCAGCGTGCGCGGCGAGACGTTGATCGACAGCACCGCGTCCTGCCGCTCCGTCAGATGCGCCATGGCGAGCTCGAGCACGCGATGGTCGAACAGGTTCACCAGGCCCCGCCGCTCGAGCAGCGGCACCAACTCGGCCGCGGCGAGGAAGCCGCCCTGCGGGCGTTCGACCCGCAACAGCGCCTCGTTGAAGGCCAGAGCCCGCCCCTTCGCCGCCACCACCGGCTGGAAGGCCAGCCTGACCTTGCGCTCGTTCAACGCGGCGACGGCTTCGAGGTCGAGCCGCGGCGCGGCTCCGCCGGCCTCGCCCGCGGCAGACCGGCGTGCGATTACGGCATTGTCGAGCCCTGCCGCCTCGGCGCCGGCGAGCGCGTTCTCGGCCGCCTTGACCAGCACCGAGCCGTGGCGTGACAGGTCCGGAGCGATGGCGGCGCCGACGCGCAGCCGGGCGAGGGCGATCCCGCGCGAGGTTTCGACTGCCGAACGCGCCACCGCCTTGATGAAGCGCTGCGCCGCCGCCTCGATTTGGTTCGCCGGGCAGCCGCTGAGCAGGATCGCGAAACGGTTGCCGGAATAGTGCATCAGCTGGTCGCGCCGGCGCATCACCGAATGCAGCCGCTGGCGGACCTCCTCGATGATCTCCTCGGTGCCTTCATGCCCGAAATCGCTGTTGAGGCGCGCGAGCTCGCCGATCGCCGCGATCAGCACAACGACGGTGCGCTCCGCCGGCAGATGCTCGGCCAGCGCCTCGTCGACCCGCTCCACCAGCACGTGGCGGTCACAGAGATCGGTGTCCGTCGCGGAAAGCTCCTCCGGCCGCACCGCCCGCTCCAGCCGAAGCACGCCGCGCGCGCGGCTGGGACGGCCGTCGATCCCGGCGAACCAGCGTCCGGCATCCTCGATCCACATCTTGCGGCCGGCGAGATCGGCGGCGTAGCGCGTGCGATAGACCGCGCCGTCGCCGAAATCATGCCCGCCGGAGGAGAAGATCGCATCGTAGCGGCTGCGCCCGCTCCCGGGCTCGACGAGTCCGGCGAAGGACAGGCCGCGCTGCAGAACCGCGGCCGGCACCGGCCCCAGCACTTCGGCCGCATTCGGACCCCAGCTCAGCGTGTCGGCACCGATGTCCCAGCTATAGGCCACTTCGCCGATCGAGGAGAGCAAGCTGCGCGGCTCGACGATCCTCTCGTCGCGGGAACCGAACAGGGACGGCGCAGACATGGTGCGGCTGCCTCGGACCACGGGTTGGAGGACCGCCCCGTTCTGATTGCGGAAGGGCTGAAAAATTGTCCCGAAACGATGCAGGCCGCGGCGTTAACGGCCAGTTAAGGCCGGCGCCCCGATTGCAAGGATTCGCTCTCGAACCCCCAGATGTTCCGGAGCGGCACGATGGTCGAAGCGCAATCGCCCCCTGAAACAGCCTTCGCAGATCAAGAGCAGCCCCTGCCGCGCGTCCCCGCGGTCTTCCTCGTCCAGCTCGCCGCGAGCCAGGCCGGGATCGGCCCCTTCGCCGGCCGCGACCGCGAGACGCCCTTCATCGGCGCCCGGCGCTATTACGAGGGGCTGGCGCAGCGCCGGCCGCCGCGCAGGCTCCTGCACTCGGCCTAGGCGCAAACGCAAAAAGGCCGGCCTTTCGGCCGGCACTCTTCGGTCTCGAAGAAAGGCCCCGCAGGGCCCCGCCATATCAGGCCTCGGTCTTGGCCTTGAGCACCTGACGGCCGCGATACATGCCGGACTTCAGGTCGATATGGTGCGGACGACGCAGCTCGCCCGAGTTCTTGTCTTCGATATAGGTGGGCTGCTTCAGCGCGTCGGCCGAGCGGCGCATGCCGCGCTTCGACGGCGAAGTCTTTCTCTTCGGAACGGCCATCGGTACTCTCCATCATGCCTTCGCGCGAGGCGGGGCATTTCACCCGCACCACTGTCGCGACGACGTCACATTCGTGATGAGGGCTGGCCTTTACACGCTCAGGCGCGCGCTGGCTAGTGCGCCCGGCATAAAAAGTGATGCCTGCGCCGCCGAAGCCGCCGGCAATGCACAGTTGGCGAGCGGGCCGAGCTGGTTCATCCGCCGCTGCACCCGTCCGGCCGCTGCCTGCAAGGCTCGGCTCGGCCGCGACGGGTTGCGCAGGATCGGGTTGGGCAGGGCGCCGGCGAGCCGCGCCGCCTCCGCCGGCGTCAGGCGCGAAGCCGGCTTGCCGAAATGATGCTGGGCGGCGGCTTCCGCGCCGAAGATGCCGTGGCCCCATTCGGCGATGTTGAGATAGACCTCGATCACCCGCCGCTTCGGCCAGGCGAGGTCGATCGCCAAGGCCATCGGCAGTTCCAGCCCCTTGCGCAGATAGGAGCGGCCTGGCCAGAGGAAGAGGTTCTTGGCGGTCTGCATGGTCAGCGTCGAGGCGCCCCGGCTCGGCCCGTCCTCGTCCTGCAGCACGGCATTGAGCTCGCCCCAGTCGACGCCGGCATGCGAGCAGAAGCGCTGATCCTCCGAGGCGATCACGGCGCGGATCAGATAGGGCGAGATCTGCGACAGCGGCACCCAGTCGCGCTCCACCGTGCGGAAGGTGAGCCAGCGCCCCAGCATCAGCGTCGACGGCGGCGGCACGAAACGGTAGAGCAGCAGCAGGGCGGCGAAGACGATAGCCAGTGCCAGCGCCAGCCGGACCAACGCGCGGACGATCCGTCCCACGAGGCTCGCGCGTCGCGGAGCCGGGTTCTCTGCCATCTGCGTCATGCCCCCACGCTTGACGATTACGGCCGCCTCCGGCAAGCCCCGCGCGCCAAGTCGGCACCGGATCAGGCTGCCAAACGCGAGAGATGATGATGAGTTCCGTGGAACGGACCGCCCCCGCCGCGGCTCTGGCCAGCGCCTTGTCGGAGACGGCGGCGGCCATCGAGGCCCTGCTCGATGCGCTGTTGCGCGACGAGCCCGAGGCCGGCGAGATCCATCGCCCGGCCCGGCTGCTCGCTGCGATGCGCCATGGTGCGCTCGGCGGCGGAAAGCGGCTGCGACCCTTCCTCGTCGTCGAGACCGCCAGGCTTTTCGGCGTCCCCGCCGAGCAGGCGCTGCGTGCCGGCGCCGCCGTCGAGCTCGCCCATTGCTATTCGCTCGTCCATGACGACCTGCCGGCCATGGACGACGACGACACCCGCCGCGGTCGCCCGACCGTGCACAGGGCCTATGACGAGGCGACCGCGATCCTCGCCGGCGACGGCCTGCTGACGCTCGCCTTCGACGTCATCGCCGACCCGAGGACCCATCCGGACGGCGAGACGCGCGCCGCGCTCATCCTGCTGTTTTCCCGCGCGCTCGGCCTCGGCGGCATGGTCGGCGGCCAGATGCTCGATCTTGCCGCCGAAGGGCGCTTTGCCGCGGATGGCGCGGCGGAGAAGCTCGACGAGACGCGGATCCGGCGGATGCAGGCGATGAAGACCGGAGCGCTGCTCGCCGGCAGCGTCCTGATCGGCGCGCGACTCGGCCAGGCCGATCGCACGCGGATGGCCGCGCTGGAACGCTACGGCAGCGCGCTCGGCGCCGCCTTCCAGGTCGCCGACGACATTCTCGACATCGAAGCGAGCGCCGAGCAGATGGGCAAGGCGACCGCCAAGGACGACGCCAAGGGCAAGGCGACGCTCGTCGCAGCGCTCGGGCTCGACGCCGCCAAGCGCGAGCGCGACCGGCTGAGCGAGGAGGCGATCGCCGCGCTTGCCGGTTTCGGGCCGCAGGCGGCGCTGCTGCGTGCCGCGGCTGAGTTCACCGCGCAGCGCAAGAGCTGACGCGTCAGACCGTCACCTGCGTGCCGACCTCGACGACGCGGCCGGTCGGGATCTGGAAGAAGTTGGTGGCGTCGGTCGCGCTCTTGGTCAGGCCGATATAAAGATTGTCCTGCCAGATCGGCATGCCCGATTGGGGCGAAGGCTTGATCGAGCGGCGCGACAGGAAGAACGAGGTCGACATGATGTCGAACTTGAAGCCCTGCTTGCGCAGGATGGCCAGGCCCTTCGGCACGTTCGGGCTCTCCATGTAGCCGTAGACCATCTCGACACGCCAGAAATCGTCGGTGATGCGCGAGAGCCTGACGCGCTCGCTCTCGGCAACGCGCGGCGTGTCGGCCGAGCGCACGGTCAGGATGACGTTGCGCTCGTGCAGCACCTTGTTGTGCTTGAGGTTGTGCAGCAGCGAGGCTGGCGCGGTCTCGGGATCGCTGGTCAGGAACACCGCCATGCCCTTGACCCGGTAGGGTGGGCTCTTGGTCAGCATGCCGACCAGCTCGAGCAGCGGCACATCGGTCTTGCGGGTCTTGTCGAACAGGATCTTGGTGCCGCGCACCCACGTCCACATCAGCACGATCAGCGCGAAGGCGAACAGCACCGGCACATAGCCGCCGCTGAACAGCTTCAGGAGGTTCGCCGAGAAGAAAGCGACGTCGATGATGAGGAAGGGCAGGATCACCGCCGCGGCGGCAGCCATGCCCCAGCGCCAGCCCTTCCAGATCACGATGAAGGCGAGCAGCGAATCGACCAGCATCGCCCCGAACACCGAGATGCCGTAGGCATGCGACAGGTTGGACGATGTCTTGAAGGTCCAGACCAGCAGCAGCACCGTGAACAGCAGCAGCACGTTGATGCGCGGGATGTAGATCTGGCCGGACGTGTGCTCGGAGGTGTGGCGAACTTCGAGGCGCGGCAAGAGCCCGAGCTGGATCGCCTGCCGGGTCAGCGAATAGGCGCCGGTGATCACCGCCTGGCTGGCGATGATGGTCGCGAGCGTCGCCATGATCACCAGCGGCAGGATCAGCGCCGGCGGCGCGAGCTTGTAGAACGGATTGTCGATCGCGGTGGGGTCGGCGAGGATCAGCGCGCCCTGGCCGAGATAGTTGAGCCAGAGCGCCGGGAAGACCAGGAAGATCCAGGCGCTACGGATCGGCCCGCGGCCGAAATGGCCCATATCGGCATAGAGCGCCTCAGCCCCGGTCACCGCGAGGCAGACGCTGCCGAGCACGGCGAGCGACAGCCCGGGATGGTCGAAGAAGAAGCGCACGCCGTAATACGGATTGATCGAGGCGAAGACGCCGAGGTCGTCAGCGATATGGTAGATGCCGAGCCCGGCCAGCGTCAGGAACCAGATCGTCATGATCGGGCCGAAGAAATTGGCGACTTTGCCGGTGCCGCGGCTCTGCACCAGGAACAAGGCGATCAGGATCACCGAAGCGATGGTGATGACGTAGTCGTCGAACAACGGGGTCACCAGCTTCAGGCCCTCGACCGCCGAGAGCACCGAGATCGCCGGCGTGATCACCGCATCGCCGTAGAACAGCGCCGCCCCGGCCATGCCGAGAAAGAGCACGATGCCGCCGCGCGTGCGCCCGAGCGCGCGCTGCGCCAGCGCGACCAGGGTCAGCGTGCCGCCCTCGCCGTTGTTGTCGGCCCGCAGCAGCAGCACGACATATTTCAGTGTCACCACGACGACGAGCGACCACAGGATCAGCGAGAGCACGCCGATCACCGCGGCGCGCGGCAACGGGCCGCTCAGGACGACCTCGGCGCCGCCGCCATGTCCGCCGGAGGCCGCGCCGGTCGCGGCCAGGATCGTTTCGCGCAGCGCATAGAGCGGGCTGGTGCCGATATCGCCATAGACGACGCCGAGCGCCCCGAGCGCCAATGCGGCATAGCTCTGCGTGGAATGGCCGTTGCCGGCCGGCTCGTCGAGCCCGAAGCGATCCCCATCCGGCTTGGCGGCCGGCGAGTGCTGCTGGTCATGACCCATCAGGGCGCTCCGCGGGTGCTGCAATGCAGCGAAAGGCCGGGGCCTCTAGCACGGCATGTCACTCAGGCAAAGACGCTAGAGCATGTTCCGGCAGCAGGGCAGCCACTTTCGCGCGGCGCGCGCCGGAAATCGCTTCAAACGATTGAATAATCGCCTGCGCCTATTCGGCCGCGGCAGCGCGGGCGCCATAGCGCCGCTCGACATAGGTCTCGACCATCGTCTTGAACTCCGCGGCGATCGAGGGGCCACGCAGCGTCGCGACCTTCTTGCCGTCGACGAAGACCGGCGCGGTCGGCGTCTCGCCCGTGCCCGGCAGCGAGATGCCGATATCGGCATGCTTGGACTCGCCGGGTCCGTTGACGATGCAGCCCATCACCGCGACGTTGAGCGCCTCGATGCCGGGATAGCGCGTCTTCCACTCCGGCATGGAGGTGGAGATCCAGCTCTGGATATCCATCGCCAGCTCCTGGAACACCGTCGAGGTCGTGCGCCCGCAGCCCGGGCAAGCCGCGACCAACGGCACGAAGGCGCGGAAGCCCATGGTCTGCAGCAGTTCCTGCGAGGCCTTGACCTCGAGCGTGCGATCGCCGCCCGGCTCCGGCGTCAGCGAGAAGCGGATGGTGTCGCCGATCCCGTCCTGCAAAAGCACGCCGAGCGCCGCCGAGGAGGCGATGAGACCCTTCGAGCCCATCCCGGCCTCGGTCAGGCCAAGATGGATTGCGTAGTCGCTACGCTCGGCCAGCATGCGGTAGACCGCGATCAGGTCCTGCACGCCCGAGACCTTGGCCGAGAGGATGATCCTGTCTTTCGAGAGGCCGATCTCCTCGGCCCGCTCGGCCGAGAGCAGGGCCGACTGCACCATCGCCTCGCGCATCACGGCGCGGGCATCGAGCGGCTTTGGCGCGACCGCGTTGATGTCCATCAGCGAGGTCAGCAATTCCTGGTCGAGCGAGCCCCAATTGGCGCCGATCCGCACGCTCTTGCCGTGCCTGATCGCGAGCTCGACGATCTGGCCGAACTGCCTGTCCCTCTTGTCCTTGAAGCCGACATTGCCGGGATTGATCCGGTATTTCGCCAGCGCCTGCGCACAGGCCGGATGGTCGCTGAGCAGCTTGTGGCCGATATAGTGGAAATCGCCGACCAGCGGCACGTCGATGCCGAGGATATCGAGCCGCTCGCGGATATGCGGCACCGCCGCCGCCGCCTCGTCGCGGTCGACCGTGATCCGCACCAGCTCCGAGCCCGCCCGCGCCAGCGCCGCGACCTGCCCGACCGTCGCCGGGATGTCGGCGGTGTCGGTATTGGTCATCGACTGCACGACGATCGGCGCACCGCCACCGACCTGTACATGGCCGACCATGACCGGCACGGTGCGCTTGCGCGGCGCCGGCGCGGCGTCGGGGCCCTCGGGCAGGCAGATCAACGGCTGGTCGCTCATGAAATGGTCCGGATCCTTTGCCGGCAGCGGCTCGTCGCGGCTGCACTGCGCCGTTGCAGGATAATCGTCAAGCTGCGGAAGCGTCGCGGCAATGCTCGCAGCGGCCGACGATCTCGACCACCTGATAGGAGGTCTGGAAGCGCCTTCCCTCGGCCATGCCCTTGATCGCGGCGCGCATCGCCGGCGAGGCATCCTCGTCGACCCCGCCGCAGATCTCGCAGATCAGGAAGGCGACCGCCTCGTCGGCGCCGTGGCCGTGCGGGCAGGCGATGAAGGCGTTGCGCGAGCTCAAACGGTGCACGAAACCCTGCTCGACCAGGAAGTCGAGCGCCCGGTAGATCGAGATCGGCGCCAGCCGCCGTCCGCCCGGCGGCGAGATCCGGTCGGCGAGATCATAGGCGCCGACCGGCTTGTGGTCGGCATAGAGCGCCTCCAGCGCCTTGCGCCGGATCGGCGTCAGCCGCAGGCCGCGTTCGCGGCAGACCTTCTCGGCCCGCGCCAGTCCGGCGGTGGCATGACGCGAATGGTCGTGCGCGTGCTGGCACAGACCGTGCTCGTGATCGTGATGGTGAGCGTCGCTTCCAGGCTGCATTTTCGTCATGTTGCGTTGCAATAGCACATCGGGCACCGTCCTGGTGACCGACGCTCCCTCGCTGGCGCCCTGCCAGCCTCCGCCGGTAAGCTAAGCGTTCTCAGGCCAAATGTCAGGAGCCGCCCCATGTTCCTCAAAGATCGTACTGCCCTCGTCACCGGCTCCACCTCCGGCATCGGCCTCGCCTATGCCCGCGCGCTTGCTGCCGAGGGCGCCAATGTCGTGATCAACGGCTTCGGCGATGCCGATGCGGTCGAGAAGGAGCGCGCCGGCATCGAGAAGGACTTCAACGTCAAGGCGCGCTACTCGGCCGCCAACATGATGAAGCCCGACGAGATCGCCGCCATGGTCGCGCAGGCCGAGACCGAATTCGGCGCGGTCGATATCCTCGTCAACAATGCCGGCATCCAGCATGTCGCCCCGGTCGACGAGTTCCCGATCGAGAAATGGGACCAGATCATCGCGATCAACCTGTCCTCGGCCTTCCACGCCACCCGCTCCGCCTTGCCGAAGATGAAGGCGAAGGGCTGGGGCCGGATCATCAATACGGCGTCCGCCCACGCCTTCGTCGCTTCGCCGTTCAAGAGCGCCTATGTCTCGGCCAAGCACGGCATCGCCGGCTTCACCAAGACGGTGGCGCTCGAAGTCGCGACCAACGGCATCACCGTCAACGCGATCGCGCCGGGCTATGTCTGGACGCCGCTAGTCGAGAAGCAGATTCCCGACACGATGAAGGCGCGCAACATGACCAAGGAGCAGGTCATCAACGACGTGCTGCTTCTGGCCCAGCCGACCAAGGAGTTCGTCACTGTCGAGCAGGTCGCTGCGCTCGCCGTCTTCCTCTGCACCGATGCGGCCAAGTCGATCACTGGCGCGACGCTGCCGATGGACGGCGGCTGGACCGCCGCGTGACCGGCCGCAAGCGCAGCCGCGTCCCACAGGTCAAGGGCCTGGCGGGACCGAAGGCCGAGAAATCGGTCAATCTCGCGCTCCAGGGCGGAGGCGCGCACGGCGCCTTCACCTGGGGCGTGCTCGACGAGATCCTCGCCGATGGCCGCATCGCCATCGAGGCGATCACCGGGGCCAGCGCGGGCGCGATGAACGCGGTGGTGCTGACCGAGGGCTGGCTCGACGGCGGCAGCGACGGCGCCCGCACGGCGCTGGAGAATTTCTGGCGCCGGATCAGCGTCGACGGCAAATATGGCGGCTCGGAGCGCTCGCTGCTCGACACCATGCTCGGTGCCTGGACCGACGGCCGCCCGCCGGGGCTGCTTTGGTTCGAGCTCTTGTCGAAGGTTGCGAGCCCCTATGACGTCAATCCGCTCAACATCAATCCGCTGCGCGGGGTGATCGCCGACCTGATCGACTTCAGCAAGGTCAATGGCTGCGCCGACGTCAACCTCTTCATCTCGGCGACCAATGTCCGCACCGGCAAGATCAAGATCTTCACCCGCCAGGAACTGACCGCCGACCATCTGATGGCCTCGGCCTGCCTGCCGATGCTGTTCCAGGCGGTCGAGATATCAGGCGAGGCCTATTGGGACGGCGGCTATATGGGCAATCCGCCCCTCTTCCCGCTGTTCTACGAAGCGGCCGGTGACGACATCATGCTGGTCCAGATCAACCCGCTCGAGCGTCGCGAACTGCCGACCAATGCGCGGGCGATCCAGGATCGGCTCAACGAGATCACCTTCAATGCCTCGCTGCTGCGCGAATTGCGCGCCATCGACTTCGTCAACCGCCTGGTCGACGACGGCAAGCTCTCGACCGGCGACTACAAGCGCGTGCTGATGCACCGGATCGATGGCGGCCTGCCGCTGGCGCAGCTCACCTCCTCCTCGCGCCTCAATTCCGAATGGAACTTCCTGCTCAGCCTGCGCGATCTCGGCCGCACCGCGGCCAAACGCTGGCTGAAACGCAACTACGCGGCGATCGGCGTGCAGGGAACGCTGGATTTGAAGGAAGCGATTTCGTAAGGCGTGAAGCCGACAATGCAGCGGAGCCGGAGCTTGCCAGCCGTGCCATGTGCCGGCAATCTCCGCCGCGCCAAGACGTTCAGCAGATGTATGCCGGAGTAGTCTCTCGCCGGGCAGCAGGACATGGGAAGTCCAGGAACATGATCATCGACGATAGCCAGGCCGATGCCCGCAAAATGCACGAGATCGCCCTGCGCGGGCGCCCGGCGGGCCTCATCGGGCGCCGTTCCTTCCTGGCCGGCTCGGCCGCCGGTCTCGGCGCGCTCGCGCTCGGCGGCTGCACGACCGACGGCATGAGCCTCGCCGAGGCGCAGAAGCTCTACGGGCCGGTGCCGGAGGAGAAGTTCCCGATCCCGGCGATCGACGTCACTCATGTCGATCCGAAATATTTCCGCCGCACGGTCGCCTACGACACCAAGGAAGCGGCCGGCACGATCATCGTCGATCCCGGCAACTACTACGTCTATCGCGTCGAGGGCGACGGCACCGCGACCCGCTACGGCGCCAATGTCGGCCGCGACGGCTTCCGCTGGAACGGCGACGCCTATGTCGGGCGCAAGTCCGAATGGGCGACCTGGACACCGCCCAAGGAGATGATCAAGCGCCAGCCGGAAGCCGCCAAATATGCCCGCGGCATGCCCGGCGGCCTCGACAACCCGCTCGGCGCGCGCACGCTGCATCTCTACCAGAACGGCGCCTACACGCTCTACACGATCTATGCGTCCCTCGACGCCGAATCGATCGGCAACGGCATCACCAGCGGCTGCATCGGCCTGCTCACGCAGGACATGATCCACCTCTACAATCAGACGCCGGTCAAGACGAAGGTGGTCGTGCTCCCGGCCTGAGGCATTAGTATCCGCCTCGCGGAACAGGCGCTGCCGGTGTCGGCGGCGCCTTTTTTCGTGCGGTGAGCCCAATCGTCGATGGCGCTGTAGACTGAATAGTCGTGCTTGCCGCCGTCGTCGGGCTGCATATCGCTTTTGCGGCAATCACGCCCAAGCGTATTGTGGACCACGCAGCCCTTCGATTTGAAAGGGCCGGATCTTCCAATCATGGAGGACGCCATGGGACGCAAATTCATCGACTGCCGTGAATTCCCGAGCGAGATGAACTGCTCGATCGCAATCGGTGCCGATAGCGAAGGCGAACTACTGGAGGCGGCCGTCCAGCATGCCGTCAAGGTTCACGGGCATCAGGATACGCCCGAATTGCGGGATATGCTCAGGAGCGTCATCAAGGACGGCGTTCCCCCGGAGAAGGCGCCGAGCCGGGCTGCCTGAGCGGAAGGCTCCGCCCTCTACGGCTCCTCGCCTGCCAGCCGCCAGACCGAACTCTTCTTGATCTCGGCATCCTCAAGCGCGCGCGTCACCGGCACCTGATAGGTCGCGACCTCGGCGAGCCTGTCCCTGGGTAGATAGCTGCGGCCGGGATCGCCGATCAGCACGGTCGCCCCGCGCCGCGAGAGCCCTGAGAGCCAGTCGATCACCTGCGCCGCCAGCTCGCGCTCATAGCAGATGTCGCCGGCGAGGATGACGTCCCAGCCCTGGTCGAGGCCGAGGAGGTCGTCGAGGCGAGGCTCGATCGAGACGCCGTTCGCTCCGGCATTGAGGCCGATCGCGGCGGCGGCGAAGGCGTCGATATCGGCGGCGATGACTTCAGCTGCCCCCGCTTTCGCCGCGGCGATGGCGACGAGGCCGGAACCGCTGGCGAAATCGAGCACGCGCTTGGCCCGCACGACCTCCGGCTGGTCGAGGATATAGCGCGCCAGCGCCTGCCCGCCGGCCCAGGCGAAGGCCCAGAAGGGCGGCGGCAGGCCGATCGTCGCCAGCTCGTCCTCGGTCTTCTGCCAGAGCTCGGTCGCTTCCTCGGCGACATGCAGCGAAATCTCCGGCGCATGCGGCACCGGCAGGAGCCGCGTATGGGCGCGGATGAAGGCGAGCCGGTCCAGCCTGGCGTCGACCGCGCTCACGCGACCAGATCCGCCTGGCGTTGCCCGAGCAGCGAGCGGTAGAGCCCCTTCACCCCGTCCATGACGTCGCGCTCGGTATAGCCGGCGAGCAGGCGCTCACGTGCGCTTCCCCCCATGCGCTCGACCTGGCCGGGCGAGGCCGCCAGCGTCACCAGCGCCTGTGCCAGCGCGGCGATGTCGTTCGCCGGGACGACGAAGCCGTCCTGGCCGGTGCGGACGAAGGAGCGGCAGCCCGGCACGTCGGTGGTCAGTAGCGCCCGCCCGCAAGCGGCGCCTTCCAGCAAGGTCCGCGGCAGGCCCTCGCCGCCGCGCGAGGGTAGGCAGCAGACATGGTGCTTGCGCCAGACATCCTCGATGTCCCGCGTCGGCCCGGCCCAGCTGATCCCGGGCCGCGCCGACCAGTCGCGCAAGGTCGTCTCCGGCACCGCCTTGGGATTGGACGGGTCGGGCGCGCCATGCAGAGTCAGCTCGACGCGCGCGCCGTGCTTGCGCGCCAAGGTCACCGCCTCCACCGCAAGGTCGACCCCCTTCGACCAGAGCATCCGGGCGACCAGCGCGACCTTGAGCGGCGGCTGCGGCGGCATCGGCTCCGGCATCAGGATCAGCGGGTCGACCCCGGCGCCGCCGACGATCGCGACCTTCGCCCCATCGGCCGGATCGAGTCCGAGCGTGACGGGATCGTCGGGATTCTCGAACAGGAAGCGCACCTGCGGCCCGTCGATAGCCTCGCGCAGCCAGAGCTTCGCCGCCAGCCGCGCCGCATCCGCGGCCACGCCCTCGCGCGCCCCGAGAAAGCCGAGGCCGGTCAGCGCATAGACCCGCCGCTCGACCCCGGCGAGCCGCCCGGCGAGGCCGGCGAGCGCGATCGGCTTCAGCGCGATGCAATGCAGGATATCGGGCTTCTCGCGCTCGATCAGGCGCTTCAACGCCATGACCTGCTTGACCAGTGCCACCGGCGACAGCGAGCGCCGCTCGGCCTCGAGCGCGATCAGCCTTGCGCCAGTCGCCTCGATCGCCTTGCGATGATTGCGTTCCCTGGCGATTACGGCGACGTCGAGCCCCATCTCCGCCGCGGCGCGAGCCATCGGCAGGAAATGCGAGGCGAAGAACCAGTCCTCGGTGGCGACGAACAACAGCTTCTGGCGGGCCATGGCGCGCATCAGGCCGATGCCGTGCCGAAAATCAAGCGCATAAGCAAGCCGGGAGGCAGGTCCGCCATGCCCCACAGTTGCTGGACGCATGGCCGCGCGCTTGCGAAAAGGAGGCGAGGCTTCCCTCTCCAGCGAGACAAGACATGGACAATCGCAACGACCTCTGGCGTCACGTCGACGCCAGCAAAGAGCGTTTCATCGAACTCAGCGACCGGGTCTGGGCCATTCCCGAGGTCTGCTACACCGAGAAGCGCTCGGTCGCCGAGCATGTCGCCGAGTTGCAGCACCAGGGCTTCCGGATCACCGAAAACGTCGCCGACATCCCGACCGCAGTGATCGGCGAGGCCGGCGAAGGCGGCCCGGTCATCGCCTTCCTCGGCGAGTACGACGCCCTGCCCGGCCTCAGTCAGGAATCCGGCGTCGCCGAGCATCGCGAGATCGAGGTGGGCGGCCATGGCCATGGCTGCGGTCACAACCTGCTCGGCTCGGCCGCCCTGCTGGCGGCGACCGCCATGAAGAACTGGCTCGCCGAGAACAAGCTGCCCGGCCGCGTCCGCTATTACGGCTGCCCGGCCGAGGAAGGCGGCGCCGCCAAGGCCTTCATGGTCCGCGCCGGCGCCTTCAAGGATGCCGACATCGCCATCTCCTGGCATCCGAGCAGCTTCTGGGAGGTCACCCCGCCGCTCTCGCTTGCCAATACCCGCGCCGACTTCATCTTCACCGGCCGCGCCTCGCATGCCGCAGCCTCGCCGGAGCTCGGCCGCAGTGCGCTCGATGCCGTCGAGTTGATGAGCGTCGGCGTCAACTATATGCGCGAGCACATGCCGAGCGACGCGCGCGTCCACTACGCCCTGCTCGACACTGGCGGCATCGCCCCCAACGTCGTCCAGGCCCATGCCCGCGTGCGCTATTCGATCCGCGCCCGCGACCTGCCCGGGATGCTGGAGCTGGTCGGCCGGGTCAAGAAGATCGCCGAGGGCGCCGCGCTGATGACCGAGACGACGATGGAGATGAAGATCGTCTCCGCCGTCTCGAACGTCGTCGGCAACGGCCCGCTGGAGCAGACGCTGCAGGGCATCATGGAGGAGCTCGGCCCGCCGCATTTCGACGACGCCGACAAGGAATTCGCCCGCCAGATCCGCGCGACCCTGTCGCAGAAGGACATCGACGCGGTCTGGCGCGCGATCGGCGTGCCCAAGACCGATGCCGAGCTCGCCGACTTCACCGTGCCGCTCGATTCCCCGCGCAATCCAGCGATCGGCTCGACCGATGTCGGCGACGTCAGCTGGGTCGTCCCGACCGTGCAGGCGCATGCGCCGACGGTCGCGATCGGCACGCCCTTCCACACCTGGCAGGTGGTGGCGCAGGGCAAGATGCCGGCGGCCCACAAGGCGATGGTCCAGGTCGCCAAGGCGATGGCCGCGACCGGTGCCGCCGTGTTGACCGATCCCCAGCTGATGGCCGCGGCAAAGGCCGACTTCCAGAAACGCGTCGCGGCCGATGGCGGCTATACCTCGCCGGTTCCCGCCGAGGTGAAGCCGCCGTTGACCATGTCGACCGGCGGCTGAGACGCCTTCGGACATGAAAAAGGCCCGCCGGGCGGACCGGCGGGCCCGGATGTCGGGCCGGGGAGGAAGGCCCTTTGGGAAACTCGAAGCTCAGTAGTAGGTGCGGCAGACACGGCGTGTGCCGATGACCTCGCCATAGTAGTTGACGCGGTCGACGAGGTGGCAGCGGCGAGCCGGACCATAGGCATAAGCCGGGGCATAACCGTCGTCATAGTAGCCATAGGCCGGGCCGCTGGCAGCGCCTGCTGCGATGGCGCCCAGAGCGAGCGCACCGACGATGCCGGCACCGATAGCGGCGCCACGATAGCGCGGACGGGCCTCGGCATCAGAGGTGGCGAAAACGGAAGCGCCGATCGCGAGGGCGGCAAGGGCGGCGGCGAAGCTCTTCTTGGTACGGGTCATGTTCGTTCTCCGATCTGGTAGCCGGGTGGCGAACTGTTCGCCATGCAACAGGCTTGTCGGTCGCAGGACCGGAATCGCGCGGTTCGCATAAAAAATTCCCGAAATGCCGTCAGGTTCCGATTCAGCGCATCGCCGCCTCACTTGCCGGCGGGCTCCGGATGTCGTCGGATCGGCCTGTCTTTGACTGGAGAATGCCCGCCATGACACTCGCACGGCTCGCTCTGGCCGTTGGCTTCGCCCCCCTGCTCGCAGCGCCCCTGCACGCCGAGCAATGGGTCAGCAGCTACACCGGCCACGCCTACGCGAAATGCAGCAAGGACAAGGGCGATGGCGATCCGGTCTCGGTGCATCGCTGCCCCGGCAAGGCTGGCATCACCGTGGTCTGGACGGCCGGCGACGATTCATCGGCGGTCGAGTTCGGCGCCAAGGCGCTGCAGGAGACGATCTCCGACAAGGCCTCCTTCTTCGAAGCTGGCCGGACGATCGAATGGCGCGGGCCGAAGGGCGGCCGGCCGCAGGCGGCGATCCTGCGCTACGCCACCGGCGCGCGCGTCGGCAAGCTCGATGGCAGCCGGCTCGTGATCTACCGGCTCGCTCCGGACGGCTCGTCCTGCATCATTGGCAGCGTCGACGCCCGCAAGCGCGATGCGAATGCCGTCGCACGCCGCCTCGCCGAGGAGAAGGCGCCGGGCTTCCGCTGCGGCCAGGACACCCGCTCCGAGGACTGAAGTCTGCGCTTCAGCCGTAGAGATATTTCGGCAGCCAGAGCGCGATACCGGGGAAGACGTAGACCAGTACCATTGCCACCAGCACGATCCAGAGGAAGGGCATCACGCCCGAGAAGATCTGGTTGATGGTGACGTGCGGCGGCGCGATGCCCTTCAGGTAAAAGGGCGCCATCGCCACCGGCGGCGACAGGAACGAGGTCTGGATGTTCAGGGCGATCAGGATCCCGAAGAACAGCGGGTCGATCTTGAAGAACTCCAGCAGCGGCAGGAAGATCGGCACGAAGATCACGATGATCTCGGTCCATTCCAAGGGCCAGCCCAGCACGAAGATGATCAGCTGCGCCACGATCAGGAACATGGTCGGCGACAGGTTGAGCGCCGTGACCAGGTTCTTGATCGGCTCATGCCCGCCGAGGATGGCGAAGATCGACGAGAAGATGAAGGACCCCACGAAGAGCCAGCAGACCATGGCCGAGGTCCGCGCCGTCAGGATCACCGATTCCTTGACCTTGGTGAAGGAGAGAGAGCGGTAGGCCGCGGCCAGGATCAGGCTGCCGAGCGAGCCGATCGCGGCTGCCTCGGTCGGTGTCGCCAGGCCGAAGAAGATCGCGCCCAGCACCGACATGATCAGGATGGTGAGCGGGAAGAAGCTGGTCGCAAGCGCCCATAGAACCGCCGTCCATGGCACGTCGGTCTGCTCCTTCGGCAGCTTCGGCGCCAGGCTCGGATCGCGCCAGCAGCGGATCAGCACATAGAGCATATAGAGTGTCGCCAGCAGCAGTCCGGGGAACAGCGCTCCGGCATAGAGCTTCGGCACCGAGACGCCGGCGGTCGCGCCGTAGAGGATCAGCATCACCGAGGGCGGGATCAGGATGCCGAGGCAGCCGCCGGCGCAGACCACGCCTGCCGACAGCCTGACGTCGTAGCCGGCCCTGAGCATCGCCGGGAAGGCAAGCAGCCCCATCAGCGTCACCACCGCGCCGACGATGCCGGTCGCGGTCGCGAAGATCGCGCAAGTCGCCAATGTGGCGATGGCGAGCGAGCCCGGCACATTGCCGAGCGCGAGCTGGATCGAATGGAACAGCCGGTCGAGGATGTTCGCCCGCTCGATGATGTAGCCCATGAAGATGAAGAGCGGGATCGAGACCAGCACGTCGTTGGCCATCACCGAATAGGTGCGCTGGACCACGAGGCTGAACACGGTGTCGCCCATCGCCCAGTAGCCGAAGCCGACGCCGAGCGCCATCAGCGTGAAGGCGATCGGGAAGCCGAGCATGATGAAGACGATGAACAGGACGAGCATCACCACGCCCAGTTCCGGATTGGAAAGACCGAACAGCATCAGACCGTCTTCCCCGCATCCGGCCCGCTTTGCGCAGCCTGTTCGAGAATGAGCTTCTCGGTTTCCTCGACATCGTGCAGCCGCGGCGGCCACTCGCCGGTGCGCAGGCAGATGACGCAGCGCGCGACCTCCGCCAGCCCCTGCAGCGTCATCAGCGCACCGGCGATCGGGATCAGCGATTTGAAATGGTAGAGCGGCGGCCCGTTCGGCGAATTCGAGGAATGCTCGCCGATCATCCAGGAGAAGGCTGCGAACTTGTAGCCGGCCCAGGCGAGCGCAACGATCCCTGGAAAGAAGAAGAGGATGTAGAGCGCAAGATCGAGCCGCGCCTGCGTGCGCGGGCTCCATGCGCGATAGAGAAAATCGCCGCGCACATGCGCGTTACGGGCGAGCGCATAGGGCCCGGCCAGCATGAACAGCGTGCCGTAGAGGATATAGCTGACGTCGAAGGCCCATTCGGTCGGCGCCCGCAACGCATAGCGCGAGAAGACCTCGTAGCTGATCGCCAATGTCAGGATCAGGATCGTCCAGCCGGCGAGCTTGCCGATGGCGGTGTTGAACTTGTCGATCGCGAGGATCAGCTTCATCCGCGTGCGTCGCCTGCTGTTCGGATTGGCGAAGAACGCCCGCCATCGCTGGGATGGCGGGCGCAGGCTTGGCCGAGGTGGCGGCCCTCAGGTCTTGAAGAAGTGGTTGAAGGCGAGGTCGCGCGAGGGCTCGTTGAGCCGCTCGTAGGAAACGGTACGCTTGACCCAGTCCTTCTGGCTGTCGACCACCTTCTTGAAGAAGGCGTTCTCGCCGCCGAGCTTCTCCAGCACCTTGTCCCAGGCGGCGAGCTGCGCCTTCAGGATCGCCTCCGGCGTCGCGACGACGTTGACGCCCTTGGAGCGCAGCAGCTCCAGATCCTTGGAATAGCGGTCGAGCGCCTTCCAGTTCATGTCGGACGAAGCCGACTCGCCAGCATATTTCACGATCGCCTTGAGCTCGGGTGAGAGTGCATCGAACTTGGTCTTGTTGAACAACAGCTCGAAACTCTCCGCCGCCTGGTGATAGCTCTGCAGCATGTAGACCTTGGCGACATCCTGGAAGCCGAGGATCGAATCCGAGGACGGATTGTTGAATTCGGCCCCGTCGATGACGCCGCGCTCCAGCGCCGGCACGATCTCGCCGCCGGCGAGGATGGTGACCGCGGCGCCCATTTCCCGCATCAGATCGGCGGCGAGGCCGACGGTGCGGTATTTCAGGCCCTTGAAGTCGTCGGCGGTCTTCAGTTCCTTCTTGAACCAGCCGAGCGGCTGGCACGGCATCGGCCCGGAGAAGAAGCCGACCAGGTTGAGCTTCAGCTGGTTCTGGACGAGGTCGTTGTAGAGATCGTAGCCGCCGCCATGGTTCATCCAGCCGAGGAAGTTGGTGGCGTCCCAACCCAGCGCAGGCGGCGTACCGAACAGCGAAAAGGCCTTGTTCTTGCCGTACCAATAGGCGGAGACGCCATGGCCGCCGTCGAGGATACCGGCCGCGACCGCATCCTGCATCTGGAAGGCCGGCACCACGGCGCCGGCGGCGAGCACGTCCATCTTCAGGCGGCCGCCGGACATGTCGTTGACCCGCTTGGCGAAATCGCCGGCGAATTCGTGGAAGATGTCCTTGGTCGGCCAAGTCGACTGGAACTTCCAGGTCAGGGTCTGCGCCCGGCTCACCTGCGGCATGGCGATCGCGCCGGCGCCCGCGAGGCCGGCTACTTTCAGGAAGTTACGTCGATTGGCGGGCGTCTTCGTCGCTTCGGACGTCATGGTCTCTCCCCAGAGAAATGGCGCCGTTGAGCCGGCGAGCATTGTTTGCGGCTCTGCTGGCCGGTCGGACTGAGAGTCCGTCCCGGAACTCATGACGCTCGCGCGATGCGGCGGATAAGAACCATGGCGGCGGCTGCGTAGAGGAAGGCCGTCGCGGAGGCGATGGTGGCTTCGGCGTCCTTCCAGAGCCGTCTATTTC